>WBZM01000289.1_pt1 | contig 30017 bp, 34 predicted proteins | sample 5204271 | NCBI WGS metagenome assembly WBZM01 (sample SAMN12344346, study PRJNA552823) | activated sludge metagenome | biome: Activated sludge suspended growth; feature: Nitrification reactor; material: Wastewater; isolation source: activated sludge from nitrification reactor of wastewater... | reverse complement strand
GTAGCTGAAAGGCCACGCCCGCAGGTAACCCGTAGTCTTCGGCGTCTTTTCGGTGCCATGGCTGTACGCCATACACAAGGGCCAGCGCAGCTTCGATTGGTGATACAAAGGTATAGTAGCTGCTTTTTTGTGCATATTTTTGCAACAATGCATCTGTCGAAACGTCGCGACCAAGCCGCTGATCTAGGTCGTCGATTTGCCCAATATCAGTAATCAGTGTCGAGCGCTCCAAAATTGCCAGCGCTGCTTGCTTGTTTTCGGCAGGTGCTTTGGCACCCAGCAGTAGCAACGACGATGCATGCTGAGCAATCATCCCAACCAGTATGCCGACCATTTCTGCTTCACGACCACGCGCATACGGAAAATCTCGTTCATACGCAATATGTACCGTTGCTTCACCGCGTCGCGTAGTCGAACCATCCATCACATCGTCGACAATCAGCAGATGGTTTTGAATAAGCTCTATAGCTGCACCCAACCGCAACCCTGCGGGGTCATTTTTGACACCCTTGGCCGTATCGACCAGCATTGCCGCAATACTGCCACGAATGCGCTTGCTTGGGCGCAGCGAATATTCTTTTAGGGTGTCGAGCGCCCACTGCCCTTTGGTAGAAAGTGGCGGCAGGCTTGCTTCTAGTTCGTCAAAAAATTCACGTAAAACTTCGGCGAGCGGCTGATGATACTCAAGCCCAGAGAGTTGTTTCACCCTAGCAGCCTATACCGTCATCACTTCTTGTTCTTTGGCTTTGAACGTGGTGTCGATTTTTTCCTGGTAGGTATGCATGAGTTTGTCAAACTCTTTTTCAACGGCCTTTAGATCGTCTTCTGAAAGTTCCTTGGCTTCTTTTTTGCGCTTAGCTTCTTTCAAGGCATCTTGACGAACATTGCGCAGGGCAATGCGGCAATCTTCTACTTTGTCGCCAAGTAATTTCACCATTTCACGGCGACGTTCTTCGGTAAGCGCAGGAATCGGTACACGCACGACGCGGCCGTCATCGCTTGGGTTGAAGCCCAAGCTGTGGTCGTCACGGATTGCGGCAGCAATCGCCTGAATATTGCTCGGGTCAAATGGGCTCACTAGAAGCTGCTGTGGTTCTGGCGCAGTTACATTCGCTAGTTGGTTCAGCGGCATTTTTGCCCCATACGCTTCTACCATGACACTACTTAGCATGTCAGGGTGCGCACGCCCTGTACGAACCTTTTTTAGTTCATCCGAAAAATGCTCCAGCGCACTGTCCATTTTTACTTCATAGGGGTTTGTGTCAAACATAGGTTCCTCTCTTTTACTGATTATCAGTATAACAAACTTTACAGCACTATTTGTAGATGGTTGTCGTGCCGCTAAAGTATTGGTTCGGCACCTGTTGCTGCAGTATGACGTCCATCGTGCTTGCCGACGGTTCATTGCCTGCTCCGAAGTTCCGTGTTAAGTTAATTGCAATAGCATCATCTAATTCAACTGAAAAATTGTTGCCACTCGTATACCGACCAAGAAAAATCGTAGTATATGCGCCTTGAGTGACGTCAAAATCTCTAACAGTAGAAAATCGCTGAAAGCTACCAGTAGATAGACTTGAAAACTGTGCTGTAGTAAGTATATCTTTCGGGTACCCGCCAGACGTCCGCGAAACATCTGCGCTAAAACCAGTGCCACCATTTCTCTTCACCTTTATAGAATAATACAGTTTGTCTTTATCGGTGTATGATGTGTTGATTGCTTGATAAAGCATTGTTCGCGATGAGGCTGGGTCAGCCACAGCTACTGCGGCACCATTTGATACACTATAGCACGCCGCTGGCATTGCGCAGTTTGTTGTCCAGCCAGAAAGTCCCCCCGAAAAATCCCCATTAGTTACTAAGTTCGTGACCGAAACTGGTATTTTGCCACTAATTCCTTGCGACGGCCCTGAGCTCGACGACACTGAATAGGTCTTCGTTCCTGCATTGGCAACTAACAGGTACGACGGAGGGCTCGCCGAATTATTTGGAGTATACATCAACGAAACATTGGGCTGAGACGGCAAACAAACAGCTGTGCTCGAAACCACAGGGCACTCGTTAGCTGTAGGATACGTCCCATATTCCTGAAAATACATCACTAATTTTTTGTGCGAGGTACTGAGGTCTGCCTGCACAGCTGTGTCTTGCGCGCGGTCGCGTATGCCGTTGTAGGCCACAATACTAATCGCCGCCAAAATCGCAATAACTACTACTACAATGAGGAGTTCTACCAAGGTAAAGCCAGCTGACTTTTTAACCATAACTAGTTACAGCATAGCACTTTTATGTCGATTGTAAAACCGATCATTGCTATACTACCAATATGTCTATTCATGAGGTGCGTGTTCACGGGGTACGGAGTTACGAGTTGTTTTCGGCCGATCTGCATTCGGGTGTAACGCTTGTTTTGGGGCGTAATGGCTCGGGCAAAACCACGCTCATCGAAGCACTCTACTTTTTGCACCGCGGCACGAGTTTTCGCGGACGCGACCGCGATATGATCAACCACAACAAGCCACGAGCCGAAATAAAACTTGTGTTCAGCGATAGTACCGAACGCCGCGCGACACTTTCGCTCCTAGGCGCAACTGTACAAAAAGAATTCACGGTAAACGACAAAAAATCAGCTCGTCTTCCCACTAAACACCGCTTGCCCGTGGTGCTGTTCGAACCCGACGACCTGCGCCTACTTTCGAGCAGCCCGCAGCGTCGCCGCGATTTTTTCGATGGTATTTTGGCACGGCTCTACCCTTCGTACTCTACCCTGCTTGGCAAATACAACCGCACGCTTTTGCAGCGCAACGAACTACTAAAACAAATGGAATCGCTGCCGCGCGACACATGGGAAAGTCACTTGTTTGCTTGGGATGTAAAATTTGCCGAACTAGCTGCCAAAATTGTCGATTCCCGACAGCAGTTTGTCGATCTTTCCAACCGTCATCTTTCGCGGCTCTATTCTACCCTCGCGGGCAGTACACATACCGTTATGGTCGAATACCTTTTGCAGGGTCTGACCCTGCAAAATCATCAGCAGCAGCTATTTGCTCGGCTGCAAGATTCACATGTTTCGGACGCCTACAAAGGTCATACGTCTTGCGGCCCCCATCGCGACGATATTTCCCTACTGCTCGATTCGCACCCCGCCAGCGAAACCGCCAGCCGCGGTGAAATGCGCACTATTATGCTTGCCTACAAGTTACTGGAAGTAGAGCTACAGCACGAACTAAGCCAAAAGCCGCCGCTCATCCTAATGGACGACGTTTTTTCAGAACTCGACATCACCCGCGAAAAGGCGCTGATGCACGCACTCGAACCCTACCAGACCATTATTACTGCCACCGACTTGCGCGACGAGCTAAAAATCAATGCGTCAATCATCGCTCTTTAAATCTAGCTAGCTATTCGGATCAGTTTGGACTTTCATCTTACAGACTAAAGTTTTAGCATCACTCAACACCTCTGCCCCTGATGGACACGTTGTCGCAGCTGGTTTTTCTAACACATAGTTAACATACAGCCTTCCCCAGCTCGAACCACTCACGGGTTCAAACGTTGCAAAAGGACCAATCCGCGACTTGCCATCCACGCCCACCACGGGTTCTGGTGGTGAATTTGGCAGCGTACCGACAATTTTTAGCATATCAGTATTTTTGGTTGAATTTACCGAAACAAGATCAGTGTCACCAACAGCAAGTACATAGCAGTCGCCCTTTCCATCAGTCGGACTGCTAATATCTTTGAACCACGTTCCTAAGCAATAGCGATCGAGCGTAGAGCCTTGTAGTATCGTAGGATCTTTTGCAATCATCGTATCGAGAATATTCACATACGAATTTGCCGCATCTAACCGCGCGGTATTACGCGCTCGCTGCGCATGCCCCGAATACGAGACCACCCCCACGCCCGCAATAATCCCAACCACTGTTACTACAATTAGTATTTCGACTAGAGTAAATCCGCGTATTATAACTCGTTTCATGCTTATGTTTATCATAGGCTCTCGCGTGCAAAATAGCAAATTTTAGGAGCAAGAAAACGCGACCTTAGAGAAAAGGCCGCGTTTATTACAATTATGAAGCTTGAATTACTCGGTTACTCCAAGCTCAATACGCTTAAACTGGCTAATTCGAATATTTTCGCCACTCATTGCAATGCGCTCTTTGATATGGTCGCCAACAGTTTTGCTGTCGTCCAAAATATACGCTTGTTCTGTAAGCACTTGTTCGGCAAAATGCTTTTTTAGCTGGCCTTCAACAATTTTTTCTGCCATATCAGCAGGCTTACCCTTTAAAGCATCGCTGGCAAGCAGTTCTTGCTTCTTGGCTTCTAGTTCTTCGGCTGGAATATCTTCCATTGCTGCGTAGCGTGGGCTCATTGCCGCAATTTGCATAGCAATTTGATGCGCAAATTCTTTAAATTCGGGCAAACGTGCCACAAAGTCAGTTTCGCAGTTTACTTCTACCACTACACCAATACGGTCGCTGTGCACGTAGCTGTCGATCAGCCCTTCGCGGGTTTCACGGTCGCCCTTTTTTTCAGCCTTGGTGAGGCCTTTTTTGCGTAGGGCTTCTAGCGCTTTGTCGAAATCACCTTCGGCTTCGACCAAGGCTTTTTTGGCGTCGGTCAAACCGATACCTGTTAGTTCTTTCAATTTTTTAATATCTTCTACAGTTACTGACATAATCAAATCCCCCTATTTCGTTGCACCTGCTTTTACTGCTTCTACAAAGTAGTCGAGCAGCAGCTGCGTGCCTTTTATTGCGTCGTCGTTGCCTGGAATCACGTAGTCGACCGCACTTGGGTCGGCGTTGGTATCGACAATTCCTATTACTGGAACACCGAGTCGCTTTGCTTCACGAATGGCATTGGCGTCGGCAATCGTATCGAGCACTACTACCACACCAGGCTGTCCACTGAGGTCTTTGATACCATCGTACTTTTGGTTCAGCAGGTCGATTTCTTCTTGGAATCGTTGTACTTCTAGTTTGTTGTAGCGCTTTTCAAGCTCGCCACTGGCCATGCGCTTTTCAAGATCTTTGAGCTTTTTGACCTGGCTGCCCATGGTACCAACATTAGTCAGCATACCGCCAATCCAGCGTTCGGTGACGTAGTGCTGGCCAGTTGCCTGAGCCGCTGCCTTCACAATGTCTTTGTGCTGTTTTTTGGTGCCCACAAACAGTACTTTTTTGCCTTTTGCCACTGTTTTGGTAATAAACGGCAATGCCGCTTCGAGGCCTTCGACCGTTTTTGCCAGGTCGATGATGTGACTGTCCTGACGTTTACTATGAATATACGGCGCCATTTTCGGGTGCCAACGACTTGTTTTGTGTCCAAAATGAACACCGGCTTCGTATAGAGCCTTAATATCAACAGCAGTTGCCATGATATCCTTCTCCCTTCGCACTCACTGATGATAATTTAGGATATCTGTGAGTGTTGCTTTATTAAATTTGTTACCCCTTTATGGTAGCACAGTGCACCCCTTTTGACAACCGAGTACATTTTTAGTACAATGGGAAGTTATGAAAAGCAGTATTCACCCACAAACCTACCGGTTGGTCGTATTTAGCGACGAAGTTGCCGGTTTTTCGTTTTTAACACGAAGCACTGCCCCTACCACTGAAACTATCAAGTGGGAAGACGGCAAAGAATATCCGCTAGTAAAGGTACACATTTCGAGTGCGAGCCACCCGTTCTTTACTGGCGAAGAAAAAATCATCGACACCGAAGGTCGTGTCGATCGCTTCAAGGCAAAATTTGCTGCCGCAGAAGCCCGCAAAAAAGAACTGGCCAACAAAGCCAAGAAAAAATCGGCCGCAAAAGCCAAGAAGATTGCCGCCTAGCCACCAAAAGAGACTCCTCACTTCCAGAGAAGTCTCTTTTTTGTGTCATAATAGAAGTATATGTCAAAAATAAATCTTAACTTGACCGAACTAGCTGCCGAGAAACAATTGCTTGGAGAGTTTTTGGCGCGACCCGATGCGTTTAGCGACCCTGATTTTAGCAAAAAAAACCGTCGTTTTGCCGAATTAGACGATCTGATCGCCGTGGCCGAGCGCCGCCAAACACTGGAAAAGCAGATCGCCGAAGCCAAAGAGCTTGTAGGTGGTGGCGATGAACTGGCGGACCTCGCCAAAGAAGAACTGCCGATGCTGCAAAATGAGCTCGAACAAATCGAAGAAAAACTGTTCGTTATGCTGACCCCCAAAGACCCGAATGACGAAAAAAACGTGATCGTCGAAATCCGCGCAGGCGCGGGCGGTGACGAAGCCAGCTTGTTTGCCGCCGAACTGTACCGCATGTACCTGCGCTGGTGCGAAGCCCATAGCTACAAAACCGACCTAATGAGCGAAAGTGCCAACGACACGGGTGGCTACAAAGAAGTAATTTTCGAAGTAAAGGGCGATGCCCCCTACTCATTCCTGAAGTTCGAAGGCGGCGTCCACCGCGTGCAGCGCGTGCCTGCCACCGAAAGCCAGGGACGTATTCATACCAGCACCATCACTGTAGCGGTATTACCCGAAGCCGAAGAAACCGATATTGAAATAAATGCCAATGATTTGCGCGTTGACGTATTTCGTAGTGGCGGCCACGGTGGTCAGAGCGTCAATACCACCGATAGCGCCGTGCGAATTACCCACCTACCCACAGGTATGGTGGTGACCAACCAAGACGAAAAGTCGCAGATAAAAAACAAAGAAAAAGCCATGAGCGTGCTACGTAGCCGCTTGCTACAGCAAAAAATCGACGAAGAACAAGCCAAACTAACCGCCGAACGCCGCAGCCTAGTCGGAACGGGCGATCGCAGCGAAAAAATCCGTACTTACAACTTTCCGCAAGACCGTATTACCGACCACCGTATTGGCTACAGCCGCAGCAATATTCCGCAAGCCATGAACGGCGATATCGACGACTTAATCGAAAAACTGCAGGCCTACGAGCGTGAGCTGAAAGCGCAAAACGCCGAAGGCTAGAGTTACTTTACTTCTTTAGGGATAATAATAGATTGGCCGACATCTTCAGGACCAAGTGTTGCGTCGCAATCTTCATAAACAGCAGGGTTGTTATCTACTATTTCATTAACAACAACCTTTGTACTCGATGCACCACCTTTTACTTTGTCTCGAGCAATATCCCATGTAGTGTCACCTGGCTCGACAAGATGATACTGCTCACCGCTGACTTTCGGTTCGGTAGCTTCATATGCTTTTACAACACCAAAAATTGCGCCAGCACCTGCTACAATAGCTAGCACTCCGGAAGCAATCTTACCTCGGCGTGTAAGTCTTATTGGGTCTTTTTCATTTCTGATTTTATCCATGTGTTGATTATAGCACTTATGCTAAATAATGTCAAGTCTACCCCTGTTTTTAAGATGACATTTTCAATATTCTTTCAATCGCACTGTCAACCGCCTGATGAGCAAGCTTCTGCTGTGCTTCTGGTGTATCTAGTCCGTTACGCGCTTGTTCAGTAGCGACAGACATCAGAAACGTGTAAACATCGCGTGTTTTCGTCTCAAGGCAAGCCTCTCCATCAGGAGACGACAGCTCAATCATAACAACCGCTTCTCCTTCTCGATTTAAGCAAGGCCATACTTTCACATCACCTTGTCCAGTTGTCTGATACATCCCTTCTCTAATAAGCTCAAGGGCAAAGCTCCAGTTGACGCCTTCTTCTTTATCCTCAGACCCTAGCCACATCGTCACAGTATAAGGTTCTGTCGAGTCATAGTGCAAACTAGCAGAAATAGGTACGGTATCTCCATGAGAATCAAAAACCCCACATTCTACTGCTTGATCTATCATAACTAGATTCGGCGTATTCTCTTTATCAATAAAATCTTCTGGTGTCGGCAGAAGTCTTGGACCATATAGTGGTATTTCAGCACTTGAATTGTTAAAAGTGTTTTTTGGTGGTTTATCTTTTTTTGGGCCAAACATTGTTAGTTTCCTTGCATTCTAGCCCCAACTATACCATACTTTTACTGTATATGACTATAGCAATGTGGTTACGTCAAGCAACGAACGAGCTGGCCGATGCCATGCTGGTTTCGCCGCAGCTTGATGCCGAGATTATTTTGGCGCATACCATTGGTCACCCCCGTACGTGGCTACATGCGCATGGCAATGACCCACTAGAGCCACGGCATGAAGAAATTGCCAACGCACGGCTCGATTTGCGGCTCGACCACGTGCCTGTGGCTTACATTATAGGGCACAAAGAATTTTATGGTCGGCGATTTATGGTAACCACTCACACGTTAATTCCCCGCCCCGAAAGTGAACAAGTCATCGAGCTCCTGCTCGAAGCAGTCAGCCCCCACACAGCACTTTCTCCCCCCGAAACCAAGCGGCTGGTCGATATCGGTACGGGAAGCGGCTGCCTAGGGATCACCGCCAAGCTCGAACGACCACACTTAGAAGTAACCCTGTGCGATACGAGTAAGTTTGCGCTCGACACAGCCGAAAAAAACGCAGAAAAACTCGGTGCAAGCGTGCACTGTATGGTAAGCAACCTGCTGCAAGATTACCCGTTTACCCCCGATATTGTGTTGGCGAATCTGCCGTATGTTGATGAAACATGGGAGCGTTCGCCCGATACAGCGCACGAACCTGCCGAGGCGTTATTTGCACCGCGTGGCGGTTTGGCGTTGATCGAAAAGTGTTTTGATGAGCTCGCCCACCGTATGGAATACGGGGGTATTGCAATTTTTGAAGCCGACCCAAGACAGTGGGACACGATACTGCCCTACGCCAAAAAATCCGGGTTCGAAGTGGCAGCGACGCGTGAGTATGCAGTAAGTTTTGTGAAAACAAATTAAATAGTCTTGCGGCTATAAAACCTTCCCGAAGACAGACTAAAGGCGAAACGCGAGGCGTGCTACACTTTAGTGAGCACACCGAAAGTGGTCTGTCGAGGGAACGGTTTTATGGCTGCAAGACACATCTTTTTTCAGCTAATATTTACCCAGCGTCACCCGCACATCCTGTGGCTTGCCATCACGCTGCAGGGTAATTGTCACAACATCACCAGGTTTGTATTCGCCGATCAATGTCGATATGCTTTTACCTGCACTAATCTGTTCACCATTTACTTTTAGCAAAATATCCTTGTCGCGCACACCCGCTCGGTCGGCGGGACCACCGTTTTTGACCGCAGACCCACGTTCAGCAAACACGTAGTCGCCCTGCGAAACAGGCAGATTATACTTTTCTTTTACCTCTGGTGTAATCGTGACATACTGCACACCCATGATTGCGCGCGCCACTGTACCAGTTTTCAGCAGCCCGTCGAGCATGCCTTTGGCGGCACCAATCGGGATCGCAAAGCCGATATTTTGGGCATCGGCGGCTACAGCGGTGTTGATACCAATCACCTGCCCTTGCAGGTTGAGCAGCGGACCACCCGAATTACCTGTGTTGATTGCGGCGTCGGTTTGAAGCAGGTCAGAGAGATTTTCGACATTCGCACCCGATTCGTCACCCGCCTGCACAGGACGTCCGAGCCCCGAAATAATCCCGCTCGTCACAGTATTATTGTACTGCCCTAAAGCGTTACCGATAGCCACGACCTGCTGACCAACTCGTACGGTTTTGGAATCACCAAGGTCGATCGGCCGCAGATTGGAAACATTGGGGATTTTCAGAAATGCAATATCGTTGAGCGGATCGCTCCCGACAACTGCTACATTAGTATAGGTGGTGCCTGTTGCTGTGATCACTGTGGCCGTACTGGCGTTGCCGATAACGTGCTTGTTGGTCAAAACATAACCATTTGCACTGACAATCATCCCTGTTCCTGCCGCCTGGTAGGCTACACCCATCCGACTAACTTTTTCAGTAGACGTAAGGATAGAAACAACACTCGGCGAAACCTTTTCGGTGAGCGAACTAATGTCGGCTTCTTGCTTGCTAACAACCAAATTACCGTCGTTTGCAAGACGCTGAGAAGTAGTAACTGGAGCTTGTACACGCAAGCTAACAATCGTACCAATCCAGGCGCCGATAAATGCCAACACAAAACACGCAGCTGCAATCGCCGCTGTTGCCGCAGCACGTGATTGTTTTTGGCTCTGTTTTAGTTGCATTTGCTCCATTGTACCTCCCTTTTCTGACAAGTTTCTTAAAACCTACTACTGCCCCACTGCACTCCCGTACAGTTGTATGCCGCGAGCGGCGCCTACAGCAATAATACTTAGAGTAAATAGCAGCGGTACAATAACGTCGCCGAGAACAATTTTGTGATGGCGATGATAGCTGGCGTAGGTACGTTCGGCCAAAAAGCTAAACAGCGCCGCCACAACAGTAACAAACGCAATCTGCAGGTGACCAATCCCGATATCAAACGCGAACGTCCAGTGGTAAAAAATCCACCCAAGCTCGGCCATGACTAGCCCCCAAATAAGGCTGTAAATAGCTGCGTGCGGTTCTTTGTACGATATCAACACGTGACGCGCGGTCATATAGCCGATAAGCCACATACCCAGAACAACAGCTGTGGCAATCCAATCATACGAAATTTGCATAAGGGCATTTACCCCAAAAATCACCGCAATCAGCGCCTGCCAACCGATAAATTTGCGCTTAGAGCGCGGTTTTAGTAGTAGCAGCCACGCCACATACAGCGCAGTCAGCACCAGCTGTACGCTTAGCATACCGCTAGCAACATACAGCAGCACAACAAAGCTCAGGCTGACAATAATGTCGACCATATTTGCCATAACATTGGCCGCCCAGTAGTGTGGACGAACTGCCAAGATACGCCATTTGCCAAGCAAAACAATAAACACCCCTACCCAAAGCGTGTTGGTGCTTGCCACGGCAATCAGCGCCGCTACGGCAAACGCGATGTTGAGCAATACGTAAACAATTTCACTCACCAATGAACGTCGTCGCGAATGTTGTAAGAACTCCATAGTATTCCCTTATTGTAGCATTTTGTTACTGGTTTTGCGACGGTTGCGGACCATAAATAATGATGATGTCGACTGCGCCTGCGTTTGGAACTGGTGGTGCGGTGGTTTTGGCTTTTATTTTGTAGAGCGACTCGAGTTTGGCAACCGTGCCAGGCTTCGACGTAGTAAGTGGATAGACTGCCACGGCGTCGTACTTGCCCCCTGCAGGTGCAGTAAGCGTGTCGGTAATAGTAAACCCAAGCTCGGTCAGCTTGTCAGTTTTGGTAGCACCAAACCCGTTGATTCCTGAACCGTTGTAAATAATGATACTGGCGGCTTCTTTGGCCACTGGGTCGGCCGCAATTTGTTTTTTAATGTAGCGCTGCAGGTTGTCGTATTCGAACAGACCTTCGACAGGTCGCACCACGCTTGCTGCGCCGACATTCCCCGTCGTCACCACAGGAGTTTTTTCGTCGTTTAGCTGTATGCGCTGTATTTTGCTAGCAGGAATGTCTTTGGCGAGCCCAATCAATGTTTGTACTTCGCTGGCTTCAAAGTTGGTGCGCAAGTTGTTGCCAACCGAATCGATGAGCTTGGTAATCGCTGCAGGGTTGGATAGCACCCCTGAACTCGTCGCCTTTTTTTGTAGTGCCATAATCACATTTTGTTGGTTTTGTTCGCGTTCGAAGTTGCTCCCTAGGCCGTAACCGCCGTTGGCACCACGTGCCATCGAAAGGTACATTGCAGCGTCGCCATTTAAATGATGCGTACCGTTAGTGTACTTCACCAAATAGCATTTGTATTTGCACTGGCCATCAAAATTGCGATCCATAATACCACGCGGGTCTTTGCTCTTTATTTCTACATCAATGCCCCCCACTGCCTGCACAGCGTCACGTACCACCACGCTATTGACATGCGTGGCATACTGAATATCGAGTCCCACGATATCACCAACGAACTTTTGAGTGCTTTTTAGACGCTGCTGTTCATCATCCTTGCTGTCGCCTTCATGCGAACAGTAAAAATACACGTTGATTTTGCCTTCATACCCCGAAATACAGCCTTTTTCGTATTTGACCCACAAATCGCGCGGAATACTAAACATAGCGGCTTCTTTTTTCTTTTGGTTCAGGCTGATCACCATAATTGTATCGGTGAGCGTGTTGCCTGGGTGATTAGGATCTTCGTCGGTCGAACCTAGTACCAAAATATTGGTTCGACCCGCCGCGTCTTCTTTCAGGGGTTTGTTCAAAAATACATCGAGCAAGTTGCCACGAAAGATATTCGAGCTTGCCAGTAGCCCTTTTACCCCTACATAAGCACCAAGCGCAAACATAATCACAAGAATTAGTAAAATAAATCGCTTTATCCATTTGCGCCGCGGGTGCGGTGGTTTTTTGGCTACCGAACGCTGAAAGAGTCGTTTTTTGGGCTTTACGTTACTATCTTCGTCGTCGATTTGCTGCAGTGATTCGTTGATATCGCTGCGCGAAACAGGCTGCACAGATGATTTAGTGGCCGTAATCGGCTGACGCGCCTGGCCAATCTGGCCGACGTTGGTTGTTTCGCCCAGCTGATACTGCGACGCTTCTTTACTATCACCAATCGACCGCGTTGGTCGTCGCGGGGTAAAGCCATCGATACCCTGAGGTGAATTTTTCATAAATACTCCATTCACTATACTAAAATTTTGCAGCAAATAAAACATGAGCGTGTTGTATTTTTGCGCCTCGCTCGTCATAGTAATACATATGCATACCGTAGAACGCTGGTCACAACGAAGTTTGGTAGTGCTTTTTGTGTGTAGCATTTTTAGCTATATTCCTGTGGTTCGCATGGGCACGCTGAGCCATATGAATGTTGATATTTCGCTTCTTTATATTGCCCTACTTGCCACAAGTGTACTTGGATTGCCGCTGATACTACGCCACACCTCCCTACTTTTGTCACATAAAGCTTGGAAATGGCTGGTAGCGCTGCAGCTATACCTGTCACTCTCGGTGATATGGAGTGTCAACCCTGTGCGCGGGAGTGTGGTGGCTGGGTTTGGCTGGCTATTGGTGATCGCTGCGAGTTTGGTTGTTGTACACAAAAAGCAGTTGCAGGCGTATAAAAAGCAGTTGCAACGCTTGCTAGCATGGATGACTGCTGCACTTTGTGCGGTTGGTTTATGGCAACTGATTGGTGATGCACTGCACCTTCCTACGCTCCTGACGCTTCTTCCTGACGCGTATCGCGGCGGTGTATTTGGTTTCGCGCGTCCTACAGGGTTTGCGCTCGAACCACAGTTTTTTGGTAGTTTACTCCTCATCCCGCTTGGATACTATCTGTGGCGTGTTGCGGGGAAAAACAGTCGTAATTACGAGTGGTGGGCGTTTTTTGGTACTAGCACACTACTTGTACTTACGATTTCGCGCGGGGCGCTTTTGGCAACAGCTATCTGTGTCCTGCTTGGCTTTGTTTTGTTGCGACCATCATCTGTGCGGAGTACAAAAATTCTTGGTCTGCTCGTCGCAGCATCATGTTGTGCGTTTGTCTTCATCGGCATGGCCGCTGCCGTACGCGCGGGGTCTGCCAGTGCCGTGTACCCTACACTACGAGGCGTTGCCGAGCAACTCAGCCTTGGCACACTACAGCTTCCCGCTCCAGCGACTTCTGCCCCCACCCCACCCGTTGCTGCCTCGCCTATTCAGCCTACCTCCACCTATGCTGTAGAATCGACTAATTCGCGGCTACGCATGTCTGACACGGCGCTCGATATGTGGCGCCAGCACCCACTATTTGGGGTCGGAATCGGCGGATTCGGTGCTGCCGCACATCAGTATAACTCTTCGCTTTCTCCGAGTAGCGTAGTGAACAATTTTTACCTAGAGCTGTTGGCCGAAACAGGGGTAGTAGGCGCTGGTTTGCTGGCTGTATTTTTGGCGACGCTGTATAGCTTGCTTATTCGTCGGCGCGTTTGGCTACCAGTTATTATTCTCACCCCGCTACTTGTGCAATGGTGCTTTTTCTCGGGCAATGCTAACGTTGTGCACCTTTGGCTTATGCTTGGTATAGCCCTGGCGATCACCGCTACTAAAAAACCTCATGCTTATTCTGCAAAAGGTCTGGTACAATAGAAAGAATGCGAGCGCCTTTTTTACAGCGTCACCAAAATCTCAAAGATGTTCTGAACCTCGGTGTTTTTGTGGTTCTGGTTATTTTGGGCACGATTTTTATCAATGCCTTTATTTTTCGTAGTTTCAATGTCGAAGGCCAAAGCATGGAACGAACTATGTACACAGGCGACCGCCTGATCGTCAATCGCCTGCCCGTTACGTGGGCACAACTGCAGGGCAAACCGTACATTCCACCGCGTGGTCAGGTGATTGTGTTCAAAAACCCTGCGTTCGACAACGTTCGCAACCGCGAGGAGTATATCGTCAAACGCGTTATTGCCTTCCCTGGCGAACATGTCGTGCTAAAAAACGGCAGCTACACCGTATGTGGCGCCAACAACACAGGATGTTTCAACCCCGACGACAAAAACCACGGCGAACCAGGTACACCCACTAGTGGCGAAGTCGATACAGTCGTACCCGATGGCACACTATTTGTTAGCGGCGACCACCGCCAAGGTAGCTTTTCGTACGATTCACGCAATGGGCTTGGGACTATACCGTTCTACGACGTCGTAGGGCCTGTTAGTTTACGGATCTTCCCACTTAGTAGTATGCGAACGTTCTAGAACTACTATTTTTCGAGTAATTTTGTAATACGTTCGAGTTCGGCTTCGTCTTTGAAATCAATCGAGATGCTACCAGCGCCGCGTTTGGATACTTTGATATGTACGGGCGCGTTGAAGCGTTTCGTCAGACGCTTGGCTTCATTGATGTGTGTTGGGGCAACGGCTTTTTTGGTGTAGGTACGGGCAGTTGGCTTGTCTTCGCTTTTGTAGCCCGAGATCACTTGTTCGATTTTGCGCGCGCTCCACTGTTCTTTTAGAATCTTGGGCAAAAGTTCGTCGGCAATCTTGGCGTCGAGGTCGATCATCGGGCGCGCTTGGCCTTCGCTCAGAACACCTTCGGCGACTGCCAACATGACTTTGGGTGGCAAACGCAGCAAACGCAATGTGTTACTGATCGCACTAATCGACTTGCCGCCGACTCGTTTGCCAATGTCGCTCAATGATAGGTTAAATTCGTTACGTAATTTGTTATATGCTGCGGCGGTTTCGAGTGGGTTGAGATCGCGACGCTGAATGTTTTCGATAAGCGAAAGTTCGAGCTTGTGCTGGTCGGTGAGCGTACGCACCAGAGCGGGAATAGTGTCCAAGCCCGCTTCCATGGCAGCACGCCAACGACGTTCACCCGCAACAATCTGGTAGCTGCCCTGTCCGTTTGGCGCCACTACAATCGGCTGCACCACTCCGTGTAGTTTGATCGATTCTGTTAGTTCGGCCAGTGCCGCTGCGTCGAAGTAGCGTCGTGGCTGCGTGGCGTCGGCAGTGATCGCCGTAATTTTTATGTGTCGCAAATCACTCGTTTGTTCGCCCTGCCCTAGCGTGGGGTCGAACGATTCGTCTAGTAGTTCGGTGGGTATTAGCGAATCAAATCCGCGTCCTAATCCTTTTTTGGCCATATGCTTATCCTACTCGCTCCATTAGTTCTTTGGCAACTGCTTTGTACGCCCGTGCACCTTTAGAAAATCGATCGTATGCCCCTATCGGTACGCCATGACTCGGCGCTTCGGCTAGGCGAATATTGCGCGGAATCACGGTTTTGAAAACTTTTCCAGGGAAATGCTTGATGATTTCTTCGTGCACTTGGCCACTCAGTGTCGTGCGACCGTCGACCATGGTTGGGAGCACTCCCACAAGGTCGAGTGTGGGGTTCATTTTTTCGCGAATCAGCCGCATGGTTTCGAGCAGCTGCCCTAGGCCTTCGAGTGCATAAAATTCGGCCTGCACAGGCAGCAGCACGTAGCGAGCGGCGATCAGCGCATTGACTGTTAGCAAGCTGAGGCTTGGCGGACAATCGATAATAATTACGTCGTAGCCAGCGGTGTTGGCAATGGCGTTTTTTAGCCTACTAAATTTGCGGTTGCCTGCCGCGATTTCGGCTTCGGTGTTGGCCAGCTGCGGAGTGGTAGGCGCCAAAAACAGGTTTTTGTGACGTGTTTCGATGACGATTTCCTGCAGTTTTTTAGTTTCGAGCATTACATCGCTCATCGTGCCCGTTTCGAGCGCTTGTTTATCGATACCAAGCCCGCTCGTAGCGTTACCTTGTGGGTCGTAATCGATCAGTAGCACCTGCTTACCCGATTTGGCTACATAAAACGCCGTATTGACCGCTGTCGTGGTCTTACCTACGCCGCCCTTTTGGTTAGTGACTGCAATCACTGTGGTCACTGTTTATTTCCCCGTTTCATTATCATCATTATACCACGAGCAGTTTCTGTTGTGGGCTATGACATTTATTTTTTCAAAAGAGTTTTTAGCGATAATCGCTGAGTATATTCCAACGCGCCGTAGCGGAACAGACGCACTGCTATCCACATAACGACCACTGTAGTGACGCTGAGTACTGCCAGCGCAATCGCTGCGTCGCTATAGCTCAGATTCCCCACCGCGTTGCGCAGCAGTAGCGGAATAGGTGCTGTAAATGGGAAAAATGACAAAATCTTTACCAACAAAGCGTCAGGTGCCGAAACAAAGAGTGACGCAGCGTAGAGCGGGCCAAAAATCAGCACCATTACAACGCCTAAAAAGCTACCTGCTTCTTTTGCAGTAGGCACGGCTGCACCGATTGCTACAAGTAAACCTGTAAACAGCAGGAAGCTCACGATAAAAATCAGTGCAGCGGTAACAATACGACTTGGATCAAGCGGAATATTCGATAGATCTATTTGCGGCAGCGCCAAACGATCACGCAGTGCTATATACCCCGCGATCAGCGGTGCAATAATCACCGCCATCTGGATAAACCCTAGCACAATTAGCGACAAAATTTTGCCCACAATCAGCGTGCGAGCTTCGATGGTAGTCAGGATCTTTTCGATCACTCGATTTTCTTTTTCTTCGGTGGTGCTAGTGAGCATTTGGTTGCCAAACATCACGATGAGTGCATAAAACAAAATCAAAAACACTCCTGGCGCGATCATTTGCCCAAAACCATCGTACACTACACCATCTTTATACATCTGGCTGCTCGCCGACACTTTGTTGCCGAGCACCGCCGCAACGTTTTTGTCGACATTTGCCGTAGCTGCCTGCTGCAATAGCGCTTTGGCCACGCCTTCGTAACGACTGTTGTCAAACAACCCAACATCTCGTCCGTAGACTTCAATTTTTTGGCTAGCAATGGCGGATGGATAATAAAAGTATGCGTCGACTTTGCCGTTTTTTACCGCTGCTATTCCTTCTGCTTTGGTAGCGTAGGGCTTTGCGTGGATTGCCTCTAGCGCAGCAGGGCTAAGCAGCCGTGATTCATCGGTAATTGCGATAGAAAACTGCTGTTTTTGTGCATCCTGCGCAGCTTTGTCGGTAGCCTGACCTGCAAAAAAGATAATCCCAACCACCACACCTATCATGACAGGAAACATCAGCGCGGTTATCCAAAACGACTTTTTCTTTAGTGTGCGCAACACTTCAAACTGAAATACCGTGCCCAAATTATGCATCGCTTTCCTCCTCGTTGTGGCCGTACACATCTATAAAAATATCGTCGAGCGATTTGCCACCAAAAGCCTTGCGCGTTGCAGCTACGGTGCCGTAGGCGCAGGCTTTGCCGTCTTTTAGCAAAATAATGCGGTCGCACAAGCGTTCGACTTCTTCCATTTGGTGAGTTACCAGCACCACGGTCGCGCCTTTTTGCTGGTGTTCTTCGATAATCTTCATCAGCAAACGACGGTTTACGGGGTCAAACCCTTTGGTCGGTTCGTCCAAAATCAGCAGTTCTGGGTCGTTCATAATCGTCACCCCTAGTTGTACTTTTTGCTGTTGCCCACCCGACAGTTTGTCGAGCCGTACATTGGCTTTGTCGGCCAGCTGCACTCGCTGCAAAAAGTCGAGCGACCACTGCCTGGCCTCTGCTTTTTCCATGCCTTTTAGCCGCCCAAAATACACCATGACATCGAGCACGCTTTCTTTCTTGTACAGCCCGCGTTCTTCGGGTAAATATCCCAGCTTCACGCCACCATCAACCGTATATGGCTTGCCGTCTATCAACAATTCACCCGCTGTAGGCAAATAAATCCCCAGCAGTGCGCGAATAATGGTGGTTTTCCCCGAACCGTTCGAGCCCAGCAGCCCAAAGGTTTCGCCGCGCCGCACCTGGAACGACAGGTCATCTATTACTGTTGTATTGCCAAATTTCATGACAAAATCGTTAATTTCGATAATCGAATCCCGAGGCTTCTTCATATATCCACCGTACCAAGAATACGCCAGCGATGCAAACAAAAACACCCCTCTTCTACAAGCGGTGTTTTTGTAAAATACGACCTCCACGAACCGCGAGGTGAGCTTTAGGGGGAGGAGCAAATTTTCGAATTTATTTCGAAAAAGAAGCGGAGGGGTGTGCCCCTCCTACTTTATTGCGCTGATTTCAATACGACTGTATTTTTGGCGATGCCCCATTTCTTTGTGCACACGCTTTTTGGCTTTGTAGCGGATAACGCGAATTTTATCGCCTTTTACTTCTTCCTCTACTACCTTTGCTTTTATAGTTACACCTTTTACCAGCGGCGTGCCAACGGTACTTTTGTCTCCGTCAACAAGCATGAGTGTGTCGAGCGTGAGCTCTTTTGTTCCTTCAGGGAGGCGATCCACCAAGAGGGTCTCTTTTTCAGCAACAACATATTGTTTGCCGCTGATACGAACGACTGCTTTCATGTATGAAAATCCTTACTTATTTTATCAATCTGAACAATTATAACAGATGTCAATCGCTATTGCAACACAGCTTCGCAACTACCCTGTACTCTTAACCAAAAAATAGTTTTCCTATAATTGATTGCTACAAACAACATTATTCGCATGCAGCCAGCCTTCGACACTGCCGCCATCTAGATATTCACCCTCGGCCGCAACCACTTTTACGATACCACCTGCTGCCACGTGGTCGTTGATTGCGTCGGGGAGCTGGTATTCGCCGTTGTGTGCGGGTGGCAAATTTGCTGCTGCGTCGATCACGGCTTTTGTCAAAATATATTTGCTGATGTTTATCAGATTGCTCGGTGCTTCTTCGGGCTTTGGTTGGTCGACGATCCGCACATAGTTGCCCGCGTCGTCTTGTTCGATCACGCCATATTTCCCCACGGCTTCTTGTGGTACACGTGCGGCCAACAGCCCACATTCACCCATAGGTGTTACCTCGATTAGTCGCTGCACCTCACTACTGCCATCGGCGTTCCAAATAAAATCGTCGCCCATCAGCACCACTGCAGATTCGCCTTCGCCAATATAGTCTGCGGCCAACGCCACAGGCACCGCCGTGCCATATTTTCCGTAGCTTGGTTGCGTAATAAAATGCAACTTTACACCATCGAGCGGCGCTACCATGGCCAGTTTGTCTTCTTTACCATTGCGCTTCAGATAATCGTTCAGTTTGATATTACTTCGATAATAATCTTCTAGCTGCGTACTATCTTCGCCCACCACAAAAATTAGTTCGGTAATTCCCGCTGCCAAACAGTCTTGCACCACGTAGTCTACTAGCGGTCGGTTACCGATCGGCAGCATGCATTTTTCAATAGTTTTTGTTATCGGCAAACGGCGCGTTCCCCAGCCCGCCACAGGTATAATTGCTTTTGAAATAGTCGTCATGCCCTTTATAATACTACGTTTTGTCGCGTCGGCGCCACCGCCACACGGTGACCGCGGCAAAACTTCCAATAAACGCAGCGATAGCTGGCCACTGCCATGGTACTTCTGGTAGTGCGGCTGGCGTAGTTGTAGCAAGCTCTTTTGCCGCTTCTACAGGCAGTGTAGCGCTGACTTCCGTGTCGTTGTTTTGTGTAGCAGTAGTATTTGCAGGGACAGCTGCCACCGAAGCGCGCGGTGCAGCGGGTTTTGCTACGGTTGCGATAGCCAATTGCGCTTTGCTTGTGGGAATGCTAGCGTTAGCGATCGATTTTGTTACAGCAATAGTTTGCAATGTAGGCAGTGCCGCACCGCGCCCTGGAGTGTCTTCTACTACAGGTGCTGTTTCGGGCGTTGCTGGTGTGGGCGTGCTGATGACAGGCTGGCTCGTCGGCTCATTTTTAGGCGGTTGGGTTGGTAGCGCATTTACTATTGTGTAAGCTACAGTTTTGGTTGCTATATTCCCCGCCGCGTCTTTGGCAGTAATTTTTAGTTCAGCAGGACCATTTGGTACTGTCGTGCTATCGAATTCTAACGTGCAACCACCCACTCCCTCGCACCGCGCAACCTCTGTGCCGTATTGGGTTACTATTGCCACCACAGACGCGCTAGATGCTTCGTCATAGGCAGTAATTGCCAGCGAAACTATCTGGCGAATCTCGCCACCCGCAATTTCATCGATACTAGGCGGAGTAGTATCTGGTGCAGGCGGTGGCGTGACTGTGCAGTTCGCCGCACCTTGCGTCGGCACGGCCTGAGCCACCCACGTGTCGCTCGCATCACAGGTGCGCGCATAGGTTTTTGCTTGGGCAATGCCCGAGTATGCTACTTCGTCGATCGCTGCGCCGCTGGCGCTTGGCTTTAAGCTAATCGTCGCACTCGTGTTATTTAGCTTCGATGCCGTATCGCTCGCCTTTCGCACCACATAGCCATGCGACGCAATCACCACATCGCTGGCAAACACGCCCGAAAAATTTCCACTCGTTACCACCAGTCGCCAGCCACTCATCGCTACCGCCACATCAGTCGGATTGTATAGTTCGATCCACTCCACTTCCCCTGTGGCAGGGTTGGCCATAATCTCGTTGATCACCACATGGTCTGTTACAGGCGCAGCATACACCTGCGAACCCGTCAACAACACCCCGCACACCGTCAAAACCATACCCCATAGTTTCATGTAATTTTCAGTATAGCATAGCCATTACCGAATACGCTCCACAAGACCGCCATAGTTATATGGCGTGAATTTATCGCCAATGAATATTGGATACACCGTCCTACTTATTCCAAGCTTTTGTGCAAGCTTTTCTGGCAAAGGCTCAAATGCTCTTAGGTTCTCTTTTTCCAACCCAAACTTATCGCGGTCTTCTAATGTTATGCGATGCACAAATCTATACCGATCAAGCTGCGCTATTGAATCAATAGTTTCTTGTTTTACTAACATAGCCATTAGCTCGTACCATTCGTTTGCACTATTCCTGCCACTCGAGGTGCTTATTTCAACTGATAGACAGTTAGGCAAAGCTTTATTGATACAATCATAATCTGCAACAATAACTTTATTAAGCCCAAGCAAAGCTGCAGCAGAATACGCTATATCTTTTGCTCCATCACCAACAAAGCCGCAGTCATTATTAGGACAAGTCGTGTTATGGAAATCTAACACTAGATCGTATTTTTTTCCTACTTTTACTAGTTCATTTGCTCGTTCTGCCTCCCACTCTGCACCTTTGTTGCCAAAAGAACGGTTAAGGTCGCTGTCACAAAATCTCACCCTTTGTCGTACTGCTCGTGGATTTGCAATCAACGCATCGACATTTTTTATGGGATTTTTTTGCAATTTTTGCACTAGATTAATACCTAACATCTCATTGCCGTGCATACCGCCAATAACTAAAATTTTCACTACTCTTCTCCCTCCAAATTTATTGTTATAAAATTGCGTCGATCAGGCACTTCATTTTGCGCGTCATAAACCACCGCAGCACTACCAAAATCTCTCAGTGCAGCACGTACCATTGCAGGATTAGTTGTTCTGTATGCAACATTTTGTGCAGCTAAACTCTCGCCAAATTGCTGGTTCATACTGTCAAAATTTTTCAGATTATCTTTTTGCTGCACTTTTTTGTTAGCAAAAACTTCATCAAGCCAAACTGTTTCATTTTCTCCAAGCTTTTCGCTCATCCAATCGTACATTTCTGGAACATCAGAATATCTTTCCATAGCAATTTGCGCTGCCGTAGCCCTAAATGCAAATGCCGCAAGAGCAATTTCACCATCGACTTCTTCTATATACCACAGGCTATCGTACGTATTTTGTAGACGCGTAAACTTGCTTTTTAGTTCTTCTGATTCATAGGCTATCTTGCTGGGTATGTTTGTACATGTTTTGCACATATCACCTATACTTACTACTGATAACCCTCCATCGCAGCGCTGGGGCTGCTGCGTGTCTGCACATTTGCTTACTTCGTACCATGGCCAGTCCGCAAATGCATTTTGATATGGTTCCACGATCTTCGAAAGATCGATTTCTTTGTAAAAATTTTTCATACTGTCTCCAATTTTCATTCAATAAAATAATTTATAAAATTTAAAATGCCAGCTCATGCTGACATTTTATCTAAAGTAGTAGAAAAATTATTCAGCACGAACTGGCGGAATATGGGCGTGATGCCGCAAGGCTGTTTGGTAGCCACCTGCACCGTTTTGCAGCCAATCACTAATACGAGCAATTGTTCGGCTACTTAGTTTTGTACGTTTGGCAATTTCTGTATAAGCTACTTTTTGCTGCAACAAACGCGCAGCCTCCAAGCGTGCACTCACTTCATAAATTTCTTTTTCCGTCATAACATCGCGCAAAAAATCTTGGAGCTCTTTTTTGGTCTGCATAGCAAAAACTACGTCACAAAACTGCTTCGGTAGTGGATTATCCCAAATTGCTATCTCTTTTTTCATTCTTTCACTTTACCAAAGTAAAGTATCTTTGTCAAGACTTCTTTTGCTGCAATGCGTGCATGTGGTCATGATCTAGTCCGTAGTAATGTGCAATTTCATGCCATAGCGTACGTTTTATCTGTTCAAACAAGCTCGCTTCGTCGTGCGTTACCGCCAAGATCGCGTATTTAAACAAGGTAATTTTACTTGGCAACAGTGCCGCTTCATTGCCTGTTTGGTGAATTCTTGGTACACCTTCGAACAAACCTAGGAGCAGCTGGTCGCCGCGCAATTTTAGTTTTTCGCGCTGGTGTTCACTAGGCTCGTCATTCATAACAATCGCTACATTGTGCATGTTCGTGATGTATTCTTGCGGCAGCTCATCCATCGCCCGCGCAATGAGTATGTCAAACTGTTCGTCAGTCATTATCTTCAGATGATGCAAGTGTTTGTACTATCGCTACTTCTTCGCTATCCTTAACGATTGAGTGCGGAAGGTCTCCCCAGGCAGCAGCCCTCGCTATTACCCCTGTTATATTAGCCTCTGGCTTTAATTCTGTATGTAATCCAACCAAACACTCTTGCCCCGCGTCATCTTTGCAAACCAAACCATACGTTGCATACGTACCGGTATCAGCAAATGGTGGACGATCAGCTCCTCCCCCCTCACCATCTGCATTCAACAAATCAAGATATGGCTCGCACACCTCACCCGAAAAATTCGGGCATTGCTCGCCAAGACAACGTGCCGCAAGTATTTTCGGTATTCGTTCTCGAGACTGCCGCTGCTCCATATTGAGTTTTCTTTTGAATATTTCACCAAATGACATATCTTGTTACTCCTTACTTATAGTATACTCCTGCGCCGACTCTTTCTTGCCTGGGTCAAATAAGACAATTCGGTTCGGCGTGATTTTATAAAATCGATGTGGCTTAGTTACATCTGCCATAAATTTTTTCACTTGGTCGAGCGTAAAGATACCGCGCGCCACGTACAGCTTCAACGCTTTCGCCATTTCGACTGGGTTTGTTACTTCATGCGCTACACCTTCTAGCTGAATGCCGCTCTTCGAGGTATCGCTCGGATCACTCACCATGCACATCGCCGCCGCCACATGTTCGTTGTCTTTTATCTCTTCCGAATGCCGCCGCGTCGTGCTCGAAATCCAATAAATATTTAGGTCTTTATCGCTCACAAACCACACATTACAAATCCATGGCTTATTATCTCGCACCGTCGCCAGCTGCATCATTTTGGCTTCGGCAAAGTATTTTTTGATATCGTTTTTTAGGCTATTCAACACGCCCTCTTGTTTCTAGGTGCCGAGCTACGTCATCAAGATTACTCGCAATATCAGTGGCGCCACTACCACGAAGCGTAGCCGCATCATCAAAGCCATGCGTAATGCCTATGCGCGTTTCAACGCCTGCATTTTGCGCAGCTTGCATGTCAACCTTATGGTCACCCAGCACAACTGCTCGTGAAGGATCGACGCCGAGGCGATTCGCCGCAATCAGTAAACTTGCGGGATCTGGCTTGTGCTTATCGGTGTCTTCTGCTGTTACCACAGTAAATTTTGGCAATTGGTAATAGCTAGCAAATTTTTCTGTAAAGATGCTAAGTTTTTCCTTGTCATCTTGTGTTGTATCTTTGTACAAATCCACCATGCCGAGTTTGGGTAGTGCAATGCCGAAATTACGTACAATGTGATGCGGAGTGCCGCTGGTAAATATCGCAAGACTAACTCCTGCCCTACCCAGGCTATGTAAAAAGTTGCTTAAGCCTTCGTATGCTTTTACATATTCTGGCGCCAGCTCATCTTGCACTGGATTAAGCATGTTGTGAAGCTCGTCAAAATCCATGTCTTCTGTATGATGCGGCGCATGTTCATAAATTGCTTGCGTCGTTCGCATAAGTGTGTCGTATGCGCTACCACCAACTACATTGGTAAGAATTTTATTATATGATTCGTAGTCAGGCACTTCTTCATCAGGGATGCCATGCTGTACCAAAAAACGACGTGCGGTTTCATATTGACCATGTCGTATAAGTCGCACTGTGTCGACAAGCGTGCCATCAGCATCAGAAATAAGTGCTTCGGGGTGGGTATTCATAGTTTAATTATATACTACTTGGTGCTATCATAATTGTAGTTATGAGCATAAGCATTTCTAAAGTAACGGCGCGGCAGATTTTGGATTCGCGCGGGAATCCTACGGTCGAGGCCGATGTGGTCTTGAGCGATTGCCATATGGGTCGCGCGGCGGTACCGAGTGGCGCCAGTACGGGCGCCAGAGAGGCAATTGAACTGCGCGATGGCGACGAGGTGTACGGTGGCAAGGGAGTGATAAAGGCCGTGGTGCATGTTAATACGGTGATTGCCGAAAAGTTAGTTGGTATGAATCCATACAACCAGCGCGATATCGATGATGCCATGCGTGCACTCGATGGTACTGAAAACAAATCGAACCTTGGTGCCAACACTATTTTGGCCGTTAGCCTCGCTGTTGCTAAAGCGGCGGCGGCGAGCAAAAAAATACCACTGTATCGCTACGTCGCCGAACTCGCAGGCACCACCGACCAAATGTGTTTACCGCTCCCTATGATGAACGTCATGAACGGCGGCCAACACGCGGCAGACAGCACCGACATCCAAGAATTTATGATTATCCCCCGCGGCGGCGAAACCTTCCCGCAAGTGCTCGAAATGGGCGTGAACACATTTCATGCACTGGCCAAAGTTTTGGCCGAAAAAGGCTATGGCACAACTGTGGGCGACGAAGGCGGCTATGCGCCGCACGTCAAAAATGGCAATAACGAACCGCTGGAACTCATCAGCCAAGCAGTAAAAAATGCAGGCTATGCTTTGGGCGAAGACATTGTCTTTGCGCTCGACGTAGCATCGAGCGAGCTGGTGGTTGACGAACACTACCTCTTGAAAACTGAGCTTCGCAGCCTTTCGGCGAGTGAAATGATCGCCTGGTACCAGCAGCTAAAAAACCAGTTCCCCATCGTTTCGATCGAAGACGGCTTGGGCGAAAACGACTGGGACAACTGGAAAGTACTGACTGAACAACTGGGTAGTTCAGTGCAACTCGTGGGCGACGACCTGCTGGTAACAAATGTAAAGCTCCTCGAACGCGCCATCGCCGAAAAAACTGGCAACGCTATCCTGATCAAACCCAACCAAATTGGCAGCCTTTCTGAAACTATCGACGCCGTGCTGATGGCCAAAAAAGCGGGCTGGAACACAATTATGAGCCACCGCAGCGGCGAAACCGAAGATGTCACCATCGCTCACCTCGCCGTTGGGCTTGGTACAGGACAGATCAAAACTGGTAGCCTGAGCCGCACCGACCGCGTGGCGAAATACAACGAGCTGCTGCGAATTGCCGAAATGGAGCCAAATTTGCAACTAGCGCAACCATTTACGCTATACTAAAGAAAAAGGGTGGGCAAAATGGCAGTAATTACTTTCTACAACGCAACCAAAATGGATACCTTCCAGCTTTCGGATGGTCTAAAAGACACCGATCACCACTGGGATTTTGTAGCAGACCCCATTTCGCTCGCTAATCTTAACCCCGAAGCCGAAGTGATTTCGGTCTTTGTTGGCAGCATGGTGACACGCGAAATTATCGATCGCCTGCCCAAACTAAAGCTCATCGCCACTCGCTCGACAGGCTTCGACCATATCGATGTTGCCTATGCCACCGAGCGCGGCATTACCGTACTAAACGTCCCAACCTATGGCGAAAACACTGTCGCCGAACACGCCTTTGCCCTACTGCTTGCCATCACTCGCAAACTCATCCCTACCGTCGAAGACACGGCCATGGGGCGTTTTGTCGCTAGCAACCACACGGGCGTCGACCTAAAAGGCCGCACTATGGGAATCATTGGGATGGGACACATCGGCCAGCACACCGCACGGATTGCGAATGGGTTCGAAATGAATGTCGTGGCCTATGACGTCCAACCCAACGAAGAGCTTGCCCAAAAGCTCAATTTTCGCTATGTTTCGCTCGATGAACTACTGGCGAGCAGTGACGTAGTTAGTCTGCACGCACCACTCACCCCAAGTAATTATCACCTTATCAACCACCATAGTATTCAAAAAATGAAGCCTGGTGCAATTTTGCTCAATGCCGCTCGCGGCGAATTGGTCGAAAACCGCGCGCTGATTGTGGCGCTGCGCAGCAAGCTGCTGGCGGGTGCTGGCCTCGACACTATCGAAGGCGAACATTTACTCACCACCGCAGCCCTGGTCGACACCATCATGAGCAACGCACCGTCGCCTATGAGCTACGAATACGCCGCCGAAGACCGCATTTTGTTACAAATGCCCAACGTGCTGGTTACGCAACATGCAGCGTTCAACACCGCCGAAGCGATTAAGCGCATCAATGATACGACAGCCAAAAACATTGTTGATTTTTGGTATGGCACCACCCCCAACAAAGTCGAGCTTCGTAGCGGCCTCGGCAAACTCTACATTGTTCGCCACGGCGAAAGCGAATGGAATGCGCTGGGCAAATGGACTGGCCTGAGCGACGTTCATCTCACCCCGCAAGGCATCGAACATTCGGCCAAACTAGGTGAAAAACTTGCCGATATACGCTTTGATTTTGCCTACACATCGCAGCAAATCCGCACCCGTGAAACGCTCGAAGCTATCATGAACGGCTCGGGTCATCTGAATCTTGCCAACGAAAGCGCGCGTGCCCTAAACGAACGCGATTATGGTGTATATACAGGCATGAACAAACACCAAATCAAAGACGCTATCGGCGAAGAAGCCTTTGACGAACTGCGCCGCAGCTGGGACAGTCCTGTCGAGGGTGGCGAATCACTCGAACGCGTCTATCAGCGCGTCATGCCATTCTACCTCCGTGTTATTTTGCCACGTTTGCGTCATGGCCAAAATATCCTGGTAGTAGCCCACGGCAATTCCATCCGTTCGCTGGTAAAATACATCGAAAATATTTCTGATAGCGAAATTGGCGATGTCGAAATGATCCAAAACGAAATCTTGGAATATTCGGTCGACAACGAAGGCCGTGCAACCCACAAAGAAACGCTGCAACTCGAAGAAGCAGCTTAATTTTTAGCCGCAAGCATCGCTCGCACATTACCTTCGCTGCGGCCGTTCACCAAATTCGTAAAGCCCGCTGTGGCCAGTATCATACTGCACGTATTACTGCGTTGCCCCGTGCGACAATACACAATAATTTGCGTGTCTTTCGGGGTGCCCGCAAGCTGCCGTGGCACACTACCCGACATAAACTCCATTGGTGGAATATTGATCGCTCCTTCTACGTGACTTTCGGCATATTCAAATGGCTCGCGCGTGTCGATAATAATCACCGCTATTTCTCCTTATATTTTTTCACTTCTATATACAGTGGCGCCCCATCGATTTTCACCACTACATCATGTTCCTTTGCGTCCTGAATGAGTTCAACAGCGAGCGTTTCATCACTAATTTCTTTTGAAAACTTCGTAATAGCTTCGAGAACTTCTTTTTCGGTACTGTGCGTGTACAGTACTATGCGGTCGTCTACCTGCAGGCCTGCGTTTTTGCGCGCACTTTGTACGTGGCGAATTATTTCGCGCATCATACCTTCGCGCTTTAATTCTGGAGTAAGCGTTTCGTCGATTTGCACCTCATCACCCACTTTCACCTCTTTCACATTCAGCTCGTCGAGCAAAATTGGCGCAAAATCTACGTGCTGGCCTAGCCCAGGTACCGTCACACTTGCTAGTGGCTGACGCACCTTTAGCCCTGCTTTGGCGCGCAAACTCAACCCTTGATTTACATAGTCACGCACGGTTTCCATATCGTTCATCACCAGTTCGTTCACACGACCAGCAGGCAGCCAATCTTTCAAATGAATCGATTCTTTGTCACCCGTGAGGTTGTGATACAGCTCCTCGGCCAAGAATGGTGTAAATGGCGCAAGCACGTAGTTTAATCGCACTAGCACATAGTGTAGGGTTTTGTAGGCCATTTGCTTGTCCCCGTCGTCTTCAGACTTCCAGAAACGACGACGACTACGACGCACAAACCAGTTACTTGCATCGTCGAGAAACGGCAGAATCGGGCTCATTGCATCAGGCAAATTGTAGCCGTCCATATGCTTTTCAACCTCTGCTACCAGCTGGTGCAAGCGCGAAATGATCCAGATATCGAGTGGGTTCGTCATTTTTTCTAAATCAACATCAATCACGAACGACTTCTCAGTTCCGTTATTATTCAAGGATTCAGGAGTATCGGAGCGAGTGGTATTTGACATACCGCGAACGAGAAACGCATCTGAAGACGCAGAAGAATACGGAAATGTGAAGTTGTCGACTTCGGCGTACATTGTGAAGAAATCATACATATTCCAAATCATCGATAATTTGCGCGCCACATCGCCCACTTCTTTGTCTTGCAGCGCAAAATCTTCGCCACTCAGAAGCGGGCTCGAAAGCAACAAAAACCGCAGACTATCAGCGCTAAATTTATCCATCAGCTCGTTTGGATCGGTGTAGTTGCCGTAGCTTTTGCTCATTTTGCGGCCATCGTTGCCCGCCACATTGCCTGTCACAATTACGTTTTTGAACGCATTGGTGCCAAATAGCGCAGTATTCACGGCGTGCACATAGTAAAACCACGCGCGCACCTGACCAACGTATTCAACGATAAAATCGCCTGGGAAGTTTTCTTCAAACTTTTGCTTGTTTTCGAACGGATAATGGAACTGTGCAAATGGCATGCTACCACTTTCGAACCAGCAGTCGATGACCTTGTCGATACGCGTGTAGGTTTCGCCGTCCAGTTCGAACGTAATATCATCGACCCAAGGACGATGGTAATCTTCGAGCTCCACCCCACTCAGTTCTTTTAGTTCGGCGTAACTTCCGACCACTTTCACCTTACCACTTTCGCTCTTCCATACAGGCATGGCAGTCGCCCAAAAGCGGTCACGGCTCAAGTTCCAATCTGGTGCCGATTCGATCGTTTTGGCAAAACGTCCGTTTTTGACATGCGGCGGAAACCAGTTAATCGGCCCGTTGTTTTCGAGCATTTTTTCGCGCTGGCCAGCAATGTCCATAAACCAGCTAGGGTGTGCGCGGTACATCAGTTTGGTGCCGCAACGGTGGCAGTGTGGATATGGGTGACGAATGTAGTCGATCTTCCATACAGAACCCTGCTCTTTCAAGTCTTTGGCAATCTGCTTGTTAATCTTCCAGACATTTTCACCCTGCCACGGCCCTTCGGTAAATATCCCATTTTCGTCGATCGTGTGCACTACAGGAATTTTCATTTCGTGCGCTAGTTCGAAGTC
>WBZM01001077.1_pt1 | contig 30062 bp, 26 predicted proteins | sample 5204271 | NCBI WGS metagenome assembly WBZM01 (sample SAMN12344346, study PRJNA552823) | activated sludge metagenome | biome: Activated sludge suspended growth; feature: Nitrification reactor; material: Wastewater; isolation source: activated sludge from nitrification reactor of wastewater... | reverse complement strand
CGAGGCCCCGCTCGGCGCACGCCCGGTGGACGCCTTCCGCATCTCGCTGCCGCCCTTCAAGGCCGGCGAGGCGCCCTTCGAGGGGCCGCTCGACCTCCTGCTGCACCTGGTGAAGGAGCACCAGGTCGACCTCTTCGACATCCCCATCGCGCGCATCACCGAGAGCTACCTCCAGACCCTGGAGCTGCTCCGCGAGCTGGACATCGACGTGGCCGGCGAGTTCCTCCACATGGCGGCGCAGCTCATGCTCATGAAGAGCAAGATGCTGCTGCCCCGCACCGAGGTGGCGGAGGACGCGGTCACCCCGGAGGACGCCGGCGTGGATCCCCGCGCCGAGCTGGTGCGGCGGCTGCTCGTCTACCAGAAGTACAAGCAGGCCGGCGAGGAGCTGGGGCAGCGCGACATCCTCGACCGCACCGTCTTCACCCGCCGGGCGCGGGTGGAGCGGCCGGCCGCCGCCGAGGGGCCGGAGGGGCTGGCCGACGTCTCGGTCTTCAAGCTCATCGAGGCGCTGGACCGGGTCCTCAAGCACGCCAAGCCGGAGAAGCAGCACGAGGTCTTCACCGACCGGCTCTCCATCACCGACGCCATCGCGCGGGTGGTGGAGGCGCTGCGCATGACCCGGCGGGCCACCTTCGAGGAGCTGCTGGCCGGACCGGACGCCAGCCACACGCGCTCGGCCATCATCGCCACCTTCCTGGCCATCCTGGAGATGGCCAAGCTCAAGCTCATCCGCATCTACCAGGCCACCATCGACGAGCACGGCGCCGCCGGCGCCGAGATCCTCGTCGAGGCCAAGGACACCCTCGGCGACGGCTCGCCCGTCGGCTCGCAGGAGGAGTACCGATGACCGAAGAGAAGGCGCCCGAGGCCGACGGCGCCGCCCCGCCCGAGGCGCCGGCCGACGCCGCGCCGGCCGCCCCGCCGGCCGAGGCGCCCGCCGCGCCCGCGCCCGGCTTCGACGCCGAGCTGCAGCGCATGCAGGCCGCCGAGGAGGCCAAGGCGGGCGACCCGGCCCTCGACGAGGTGGAGCCGGCCGACATCGACGTGGCCGACGACAAGGAGGAGCCGTTCGAGAAGCTGGCCGCCGCCGCCAAGCGGCTCAGCGCCGACCGGGTCCGCACCGTGGTGGAGACGCTGCTCTTCCTGGCCGAGCGCCCCCTCTCGGTGGAGGAGCTGCGCCAGGCCTGCGGCGTGGACGTGCCGCGCCTGGAGAAGGCCCTCGACCAGCTGACCGGGAACTACCGCGAGGGGCCCTGCGGCATCGTCCTCCACGAGGTGGCCGGCGGCTGGCAGCTGCGCAGCTCCCCGGACAACTCGGCCTTCGCCCGCCGCTTCCTCAAGGTGAAGCCGCAGCGGCTCACCCGCGCCGCCCTCGAGACGCTGGCCATCATCGCCTACCGCCAGCCGGTGACCCGCCCCGAGGTGGAGGAGATCCGCGGCGTGGACTGCGGCGCGGTGGTCAAGGCGCTGCTGGAGCGCAAGCTCATCAAGATCCTGGGCAAGAAGGAGGAGCCGGGGCGCCCCATGCTCTACGGCACCACCCGCGAGTTCCTGGAGTTCTTCGCCCTGAAGGACCTGGCCTCGCTGCCCACCCTGCGGGAGTTCCACGAGCTCTCCGAGGAGCACCGCGAGATCGTGGAGAAGCAGCCCGAGGAGTCGATCCAGGGCATCGTCGAGTCGCTCACCGATCCCACGCTCCAGGCGGAGCTGGAGGCCAAGAAGGCCGAGTCCGACGCCGCCCTGGAGGAGCTGGAGAAGGCCATGGAGAAGGCGGACGAGACCGACCGGGCCGCCGCGGCGGCCCTGCAGCCGAAGCCCGAGCCGGCCGACGACGACGGCAGCGCGGGGGCCCCGTGAGCCCGGCGCCCCGCGGCGAGCCCATGCGGCTCCAGAAGTACCTGGCCGAGTGCGGCCTGGCCTCCCGCCGCAAGGCGGAGGAGATCATCATGTCGGGCCGCGTGCGCGTGAACGGCGCGGTGGTGAAGGAGCTGGGCACCAAGGTCGATCCGGACCGCGACCTGGTGGTGGTGGACGGGGCGCCGGTGGAGCGCAAGGAGTCCCGGCGCTACATCCTGCTCTACAAGCCGCCCGGCTGCGTCACCACGCTCTCCGATCCGCAGGGGCGGCCCACCGCCCGCGGCTACCTCACCGGCGTGAAGGAGCGGGTCTTCCCGGTGGGGCGCCTCGACTACGACGCCGAGGGGGCGCTGCTCTTCACCGACGACGGGGAGCTGGCCAACCGGCTGGCCCACCCGAGCTACGGCCACAAGCGCGTCTACCTGGTGAAGACCAAGGGCGACCCGGGGGAGCCGGCGCTGCGGCGGCTGGTGGAGGGCGTGCGGCTGGAGGACGGCCCGGCCCGCGCGCTGGTGGCCGAGGTGCACGAGAAGGTCGAGAAGAACACCTGGGTGAAGATCGTGGTGGGCGAGGGGCGCAACCACCTGGTGAAGCGGCTCTGCGAGTCGGTGGGCCTCCCCGTGCTGCGGCTCTACCGGCCGGAGTTCGGCGGCATCACCGTGGAGCGGCTCCGCCCCGGCCACTGGCGCGACCTGACCGCCGAGGAGGTGGCGATGGTGCGCCGCTCCGCCAGCGCCGAGAAGGGCGAGGAGGGGCGCAACCCGATGTCGCAGGACCTGCCCCGGGCCGGTCGGCGCCACGGCCACGGGCCGCCGCCGCAGGGCGCGGTGGAGCACCAGCAGCCGGCCGACCGGATGCGCGAGGCGCGCCGCCAGGAGCAGGAGGCGGAGCGGGAGCGGGGCGGCACGCGCGCCGGCGCCCGTTCCGGTGCCCGGCAGGGAGCCCGCCAGGGCGCCCGGGCCGGAGCCCGGGGAGAGGCCCGCACCGGCAGGCCCGCGCCGCGATCCGCGACCAGGGGCCCGCCGAAGCGGCGCTGAGGGCGAAGCCCTCCCGCCGGGCGAATCGCCGAGCGCGGAGCGCGACAGCGATTCGGGACCCGGCGTAGGGGGGTGGGGCCCCGAGCCGGCTCCGCCGGGCGGGGCGGGGCGTAGCCCCGTGCAGATGCCCCCGCCGAAGCGGCGCTGACTCAGGCCTTCTTGGCGTCGGCGCCGCGGGTGTCGATCCCGAAGAGCTTGTACGCGGGGCAGAAGCCGACCACGCCCGTGAAGATGGGCACGAGGCCGATGTAGCCCCACGGCGTCTGCGGGCCGACGAACGCGAGGGAGAGGATGATCGCGCCGGCGACGACGCGCAGGGCCCGGTCGATGGTGCCTTCGTTGGTCATTGTGTGATGCCTCCTTGGCCTCCTTGAGTCACGGTCGCCGAAAGAGGATTCATGCCCCCCGTCCGGGACGCCAGGCGCCGGCCTCGGGCACGGGCGGGCCCGGCGCGCAGGCCGCTTGCGCCAGGGGCGCCGCGCTGGGAGCATGCCGCCCGTGATCCCCGCCCAGGTTCCCGCGCGCGGCCAGGCCCGACGGCCGGCCCTGGCTCCTCCCTCGGCCCTCGCCCTGGGGCTGGCCGCGCTGCTCGCGGCGACGGCCTGCGGCGCCGGCGGCCTCGACTCGCCGGATCCGGCCCGCCGCGCCGCCGCCGTGCAGGCGCTGGGGGACCAGCCGCCGGAGCGGGCGCTGCCGGCGCTGCTGGTGGCGCAGGGCGACGCCAGCCCGGCGGTGCGGCTGGCGGCGGTGGAGGCGCTCTTCCGCCTGGGCGGGCCGCGCGGCGCCGAGGGGCTGGGCGCGCTCCTCTCCGACGTCGAGCCGGCGGTGGTGCTGGCCGCGGCCGACCGGCTCTCCCGGCTGCCGCCCGAGGCGGGCGGCAAGGACCGGCTCCTGCGGGCCTACGCCGACGCCTCCAGCGCCGGCCGCACGGCCATCGCGGCGGCCCTGGACCGGCTCGGCGTGTCGCTCCGCGAGGCGGTGGAGGCCGAGGCGCGCCTGCTCTGGGAGCGCCACCTCGCCGCCATCGACCAGCCGGCGGGCGTGAAGGCGGGGCAGGCCCGCGCCGGGGCCGCGGCGCTGCTGGGCGAGAGCGGGCGGGCCGAGGCGGTGGCCCGGCTGCTGGCCCTGGCCGACGGCCCGGCCAAGGGTGATCCGCGCCTCCTCGCCGCGGTGGCCCGGGGGCTCGGCGCCTCCGGTCACCGCGCCGTCCGGCCGCGGCTGGAGGCACTGCTGGAGAGCAAGGATCTCGAGGTGGCCGAGGGGGCCGCCGAGGGGGCGCGCGCGCTGGGCGACCCGGCGGTGGCCGACGCGCTGGAGCTGCTGGCGGAGGGAGGTGGGCCGGCGGCCGCCACCGCCCTGGCGGCGCTGGAGGCGCTGCCGCCCGCGCCGGAGGTGGGGGCCGCCCTGTGCGCCGTGGCGGTCCGCGCCATCGAGCCGGGGCGCGCCGGGACGGCGGCCCGCCTGGCCACGCTGCGCGACGCCACCTGCCCGGAGCGGCCGCTCCTGGCGCGGCTGGGCCGGCCCGGCGAGCTCTCGGCGCTGGCGGCGCTGGCGGAGCTGCGCCTCGAGCCGGCGCCCGCCGAGTCGGCCGGGGCCAAGGTGATGGCGCTCCTGCTGGCCGGGCGCGCCGACGCCCAGGTCCGCGCGGCGGCGGCGCGGGCGCTGGGCGGGATCGGGTGGAAGGGCGTCTCGACGCAGGCGCTGGAGCGGGTGGGGGTGCTGGTGAAGCGGCTGGAGGAGGCGAGGGCGAAGGTGGCGGGGGCGGCGACCCCGACTGCGACCCCGACTGCGACCCCGACCCCGACCCCGACCGCGACCGCGACCCCGACCGCGTCCCCGAGCCCCAGCCCCGGCCCCAGCCCGACCCCCTTCGCCTCGCCCCCCGACGCCGAGGAGCTTGGCCCGCTCCTCGCCTCCGCCGCCCGCCTCGGCGCCGTCGATGCCGGCGCCATCGCCGACCGCCTCCTCGACGACCCGTCCCCCGCCGTCCGCGCCGGCGCCGTCGAGGCCCTCGGCTGGCTGCGGGCCGGCGACGCGGTGGGGCCCGCCGGAAAGGCCCTGGCGGACCCCGCCCCCGAGGTGCGCCGCGCCGCGGCCCGCGCGCTGGGCCGGGTGGGTCCGGCCGGCGCCTCGCCGCTGGTCGGCGCCGCCTCGCGTACTCGCCCGGAGGAGGGGCCCTGGCGCGTGGAGCTGGCGCTGGCCCTCGCCGAGACCGGCAGCCCCGAGGCGACCGCCGGCCTGGCCGCCCTGCTCGACGGTCCGTCGGCGGTGCCGGCGGCCCAGGCCATGGCCCGCCTGGGGGCCTCCTCCGGGGCCAAGCCGCTCTCCGACCTGGTGGCGCGCCCCGGTGCGCCGGCCCTGCCGGAGGCCATCCAGGCCCTGGCCCAGGTGGCCGGGGCGGAGGCCGGCCCGGCCATCGCCGCCCACCTCACCAGCGAGCGGCCCGACGTGCGGGAGGCGGCGGTGCGCGCCCTGGGGCGCCTGCGCTACGAGCCGGCCTCGGCGCGCCTGGAGGCCATGCGCAGCGACTACCACGGGCGGATCCGCCGGGCCGCCGTGGAGGCCATCGCCAAGCTGCCCTCCCGGCGCACCGGGCGGCCGTAAAGCGGACCGTCCGTCGCCTGCGTGGTAGGACCGTCACCATGGCCGACCTCCGCAAGCTCAAGGACAAGGCCGCGGAGCTGGCCGCCAAGGGGAAGCTGGAGAAGGCGGCCGACGTCTACCGCGAGATCCTGGGCGCCGACCCCCGCGACGTGGCCATCCGCCAGAAGCTGGCGGAGGTGCTGCGCCGCTCCGGCGCGGTGGTGGCGGCGGTGGAGGTCTACGGGCAGGTGGCCGAGCGGTTCGCCCGCGACGGCCTGCTCATCAAGGCCATCGCCATCTGCAAGACCATCCTCGAGCTCGACCCGCGCCACGAGGCGACCCAGCGCATGCTGGCGGAGCTGTACGGCAAGAAGGCCGCCGCCGACAGCACCCGCCCGCCGCCGCGGACCATGTTCCTGCAGGCCGCGGTGGCGCCGCCGCCGGCCACGGTGGTGCCCGAGAGCTCCGGCCTGCCGCCCGAGCTGGACCTGGACGTGGGCGTGGCCATCCCGCTCGACGAGGGCCGCGTGCCCCCCGCGGCGCCCGCCGCGACGGAGCCGGACGAGCGGACCATCGACCTCGCCCCCGAGGACGAGCTGCCGCCGCCGGAGGCGGGGGCCACCGAGGCCGACCCCTTCGCCGGCGCCCTGGAGATCCGCGACGACCCCTTCGCCAGGGCCCTGGCCCGCGACCGGGAGGCGGCCGCGGCGCGCGCCGCCGGCGACGCGCCGGCCCGCGAGGAGACCACCGCCTTCCACCGCATCATGGCGGCGGCCAGCGAGGCCCGGCAGGCCGGCGTCGAGGACTTCGAGATCGACACCGAGGACTTCGACGCGCCGGCCGAGCTGCCGACGCTGGACGCGGCCTTCCTGGAGCCCGTGGAGCCGGAGGCGGCCGCGCCGGCCGCGCCCCCGCCGCCCGAGGTGACGCTGACGGTGGAGCTGGAGCCGGTCCCGGAGCCCGCGCCGACCCCGGCCCCGGCCCAGGCGGTGCCCCCGGCCCCGACCCCGGCCCCGTCCGCCCCGCACAGGGCGCCGGTCATCCGGACCATCACGCCCAAGGCGCCCCGGCCGCCCGCGCCGCCGCCGCCGCCCGCCCGCCCGCTGCCCCGCGTGGCGCTCTTCTCCGACCTCGGCCCCGAGGCCTTCGTGGCCCTCACCGAGGGCATGGTGCTCCACCGGCGCGCCGCCGGGGAGACGGTGCTGGAGGAGGGGCAGGCCGGCACCAGCTTCTACGTGGTGGCCGGCGGCCGCTTCGCCGTCTCCAAGCGCGACGACGCCGGCGACGACGTGGTGCTGGCCCACCTCGGCGAGGGGGACTTCTTCGGCGAGATGGCGCTCCTCTCCGGCGCGCCGCGCTCCGCCACCGTCACCGCCGAGGGGCCGGGCGAGGTGCTGGAGGTGCCGGCGGCGGTGCTGCAGGCCGTGGCGGCCCGCCACCCGCACGTGGCCGGCTCCCTCCGCAAGTTCTACCGCCAGCGCCTCCTCGCCAACGCCATGGCGGTGAGCCCCATCTTCCGCCCCTTCGGCCGCGGCGAGCGCAAGCTCATCATGGAGAAGTTCCGCGCCCGCGAGGTGGCGGCCGGCGAGGTGATCGTGAAGGAGGGCGAGAAGTCCGACGGCCTCTACGTGATCCTCGACGGGGCGGTGGAGATCACCAAGCTGAAGCGCGGCGCCCCGGTGCTGGCGGCGCGCCTGGCCGAGGGGGACCTCTTCGGCGAGATGAGCTGCCTGCGCAAGACCAACGCCACCGCCACGGTGACGGCGCGGCGGGCCGGCACGCTGCTGCGCCTGCCCCGCGCCGAGTTCGACGGCCTGGTGATGGCCTACCCCCAGATCCTGGAGCTGGTCTCCACGCTCTCCGACGAGCGGCTGGAGGCCCTCGACGCCATCATGACCGGCGCCGCCGTCTACACCGACGACGGGCTCGTCCTGATTTGACGCGAGCGGGGGCGGGGTCCCGCGCTACGCCGCCGCGGGCGGGTCGAGCGGCGGCGGCATGGGCGGGAAGGCGGTCGTCGGGACGGGCTCCGGACCGGTGGTGCCGAAGCGGGTCCGCAGCACGGCGCCGAAGGTGAACATCACCGCCGCGGTCCAGGCGAACCAGCCCAGGAACGGGATCTGGGTGATGAGGTAGATGACGGCCAGGCCGATGGCGAGCTGCGCCGCCATCAGGCCGCGGGTGGCCTGGGCTGGCAGGGCGCGGCCCAGCCACCAGGCCAGCGCCGAGAAGCCGAAGACCCCGGCCACCGCCACGCCCAGCACCTGCACCGCGATGAGCGGGATGCCCACCACCGTCACCGCCAGCAGGACGGCCAGGAAGGGCTGGGCCAGCAGGCCGAGGAAGCCGGCCATCAGGCTCTTGAGCGGGTTGGCCATCAGCGAGGCGGCCACCGCCTCGACGCGGCGCGGGAAGAGGGCCACCACCAGCAGCGCCAGCGCCAGGTAGACGGCGTACTTGGCCAGGAAGCCGGCCACCGACCAGAGCGGGCTGCGATCGTCGTCCACCAGCCGGCCGCGCATGAAGCTGGCCAGCTCGGTGACGCGGGGGAAGGGGACGGCGGTGCGCTGCCCGCCCACGTCGCCGGACGGATCCACCTGCACCCGGCCGCCCACCGAGACGGCGTCCTGCTCCACCGAGGCGCCGGGGCCGACCTTGACGTCGCCGCCCACCGCCACCGCCTGGCGCGCCGAGGCGCCGGCCTCCAGGGTCACCGAGCCGAGCACCGCCACCACCTCGCGGGCCTCGGCGCCGGAGCGCAGGATGACGTTGCCGCCCACCGCGTGGACGTCGCGGGCCGCCTGGCCGGCCTCGATGACCACGTCGCCGCCCACCTCCTCGTGGTCGCGGGTGGCGCCGCGGGTCTCCTGGCGCAGCTCGCGCTGGGCCCGCTTCAGCTCCCGCTGCGCCTCGCGCATGGCCTCGTTGACGGTGCGGCCGATCTCGTGGCCCAGCTCGCCGGAGAACTCGTAGTTCCCGTCGCGCGGGGTGACGGTGACCAGGGTGCCGTCGCGGGAGGCCTGCAGCCCGGCCTGGCCCAGCACCGCCTTCAGGGCGTCCTCCACCGGCGTGTCCTGGAAGACCGCCGTCACCTTGCCGTGCTGCCCGGGGGGCAGGACCATCGACAGGCCGGTGGCCTTGCCGATGTCGAGGAGGGCGTCGCGGCCGTCGACGTCGTGGAACGAGCCGGTGAACTTCTTGCCGGTCGGCTTGTCGAAGCCGCTCAGGACCGGCCGCTCCACCACCGGCAGGATGCCCGGGGCCACCACCACCACGCCGCCCTGGCGCGTCGCCACCAGGCCGGTGCCGTGGAGCGCGGCGCGCAGGGCGTCCTCCACCGCCACGTCCTTGAGCTTGAGCACCAGCAGCCGCTCGCCCACCCGGCCGGTGTTGAGCACCGCGTTCCAGCCGGCGGCCTCGGCGATGGCCTCCACGGTGTCGTCGATGGTGTTGTTCTCCGAGAGGGTGATGCGCTTGCCGGAGGGGGCGGCGGGCCACTCGCCCAGCAGCACGTCGCCGGGGAGGCCGACCGGGGAGCCCAGGGGCGGCGGCGGCAGCGGCATGGCCGGGGCGCGCGGGGCCCGGGGCGGGGCCGGCGGCGCGGGGACGCCGGGCGGCGCGGGCGGCGCCGGGACCCGGGCCGGCTTGGCGGGGACCACCTTCTCCACCTCCACCACCTGGGCCGCGGCGGGCGGGGCGGCGGCGCCGCCGGCGGGCGGGGCCGCCTCGACGGGCTGGAGGAAGAGCACGGTGGCGAGGAGGGCGAGCATGGAGGCTCCGGTCAGGCGATCTCGGCGCGGCGGGGGGCGGGCATCAGGCGCGAGAGCCCGACGAGGAGGGGGATGGCGAAGGCGGCGGCGCCGACCAGCAGCTGGAGGCGCAGCGCCGAGACCAGGCCGGGGAGGAGGCCCTGGCCGATGCGGAGGGCGCGGGTGGCGTCGCCGAGGCCGTCGGCCCAGCCGGCGACCGAGGCGGCCAGCCCGCCGGCGCCGGCGGCGGCCAATGCCCCGGCGGCGGCGAGGAGCACCGCGGCCATGACCGCGAAGGCGGCGCGGCGCTCGCGGGCCAGCCGGCGCTCGTCCACCTCGATGCGCTCCAGGACCGAGGCGGTGAAGTCGGCGGGGAGGTCCGGCAGGTCGAGGTCGTCGAGCGCCCCGACCAGCATCCGGTAGGACTCGACCAGCGCGGCGCAGTCGGGGCAGGCGGCGGCGTGCTCGGCCACCGCGGCGTCGGCCACGGGGTCGAGGAGGCCGTCGAGGAGCCGCTGGGCCTGGCCGTCGGTCAGGTGTCCGCTGAGGGTGTTCATGGCTGCTCCTCCAGGCCCCGGGCCAGCAGGGCGTCCTTCAGCTTGCCACGGGCGCGGTGCAGCCAGGTCATCACGGTGCCGATGGGCACGTCCATCGCCGAGGCGATCTCCTTGTAGGAGAGGTGCTCGACGTGGAAGAGCTGGATGACCTCGCGGTAGTTGGGCGGCAGCCCGGCCACCGCGGCCTCGAGGGTGCGGCGGGTCTGGGCGCGCTCCATCACCACGTCGGCGCCGGGCGCGGCGGTGTCGGCCAGCTCGCGGGCCGGGGCGCCGTCCTCGGGCTCGGCGTCGAGCTGGACCTGGGCGCCGGCCGGAACGCGGCGGCGCAGCACGTCGAGGCAGTGGTTGCGGGCGATGCGCAGCAGCCAGGGGGCGAAGGGCTGGGCGGCGTCGTAGGTGGCGATGGCGCCGTAGGCGCGCACGAAGGTCTCCTGCGCCGCGTCGCGGGCCTCCTCGGGCTCGCGGAGCAGCCGCACGCAGAGCCCGAAGACCGACCGCTTGTGGAGATCCACCAGCCGCCCGAAGGCCGCCTTGTCGCCGCGGGCGGCGAGGCGCGCCAGCGCGACCTCGGGGCTCGTCGGTGGGACCAGGCGCTCCTCCGCACTGAGGGAGAGGGCGAACCCTATGCTCGGCATCGTCGAGGCCGCAACCATGCAGATTCCTACGGGAACCGGGTGCGGCTATTTCGCCTGGGGGCGCCGGTTTCACGCCGGGCCCGGGTCCCGGAAGGGGCGCCGGTCGCCGCTGCCGAACCACCGGATCTGACTGAGGAATCAGCGCCAGGTCAGAGCCACCCCAGCGCCCGCTCGGCCAGGAGGATCCCCAGGCCGAGGGCCAGGGTCGCGCCGGTGACCGCCGCGCCGTAGCGCAGGAACACCCAGAAGGAGACCCGCCCCTTGGGGCCGGCCAGCTCCAGCACGATGAGGTTGGCCACCGAGCCGATGACGGTCAGGTTGCCGGCCAGCGTGGAGGCCAGGGCGGTGGCGAGCCAGAGCAGGTGCGGGTCGGAGAGGCGCGGGATCCAGTGCTGCGCCAGGATCACGAAGGGCACGTTGGAGACCACCTGCGAGGCCCCGGCCGAGAAGAGGCCGAAGACCACCGCCTGGCGCGGCGCGGTCTCCCCCAGGGCGGGCGCGATGGCCTGGTACATGGCCTCGGCCGCGCCGGCCCGCCCCACGCCGGCCACCACCACGAAGAGGCCGGCGAAGAAGACCAGCAGCGGCCAGTCGACGCGGGCCAGCGCCTCGCGCGGCGCCCGGCCGGCGATGGCCATGCAGAGCGCGGCGGCGAAGAGGGCGGTCCAGGCCAGCTCGAAGCCCAGGAGGAAGCCGGCCACGGCGAGGAGCGTGCAGCCCAGGGCCTTGGCGAGGAGCCGGGCGTCCACCGGCGGCGCGGGGATGGCGCCGGCGGAGAGGGGCCGGCGCGGCAGCTCCCGCCGGAAGAGCAGCTGGAGGAGCGCCGCCACTGCCACCAGCGAGGCGGCCGCCGGGAGCGCCAGGGCGCGGGCGAAGGCGGCGTAGGGGATGCCGGAGAGCGTCCCCACGATCATGTTCTGCGGGTTGCCGGTGAGCGTGGCCACGCTCCCGGCGTTGGAGCCGAAGGCCACCGCCAGCAGGAAGGGCAGGGGCGGCAGGTCGGCGTCGTCGATGAGCCGGACCACCAGCGGCGTCATCATCAGGCAGACGGTGTCGTTGACCAGGAAGGCCGAGAGCGTCCCGGCGGTGAGGGTGAGCCCCCAGAGCAGCGCCCGCGGCGTGCCGGCCCGCCGGATGACCTGCCAGGAGGCCCAGCGGAAGAACCCCGCCTCGGCGAGGTAGGCCGAGAGGATCATCATCCCGAGGAGCAGCCCGATGGTCTCGCCGTTGACGGCCCGCCCCGCCTCGCCGGGCGGCAGCACGCCGGCCGCCACCATGCAGACCGCGCCGAGGAGCGCCGCGGCCGGGCGGTCGACCGAGAGGAAGGGGAGGCGGCCGGCGGCGATGGCCAGGTAGGTGAGGGCGAAGATGGCGACCGCGGCCAGCACGCCGCGCGTTCTATCACGCCCCCCGTGGGGTGGCGCCGCGGCGACGGGGCGGGGCTAGAGTCGCCGCCATGCCCGCGGCGCTCCCCATCCTCCTCGACGGCGGCGCGCCGGGCCTGGGCGGCGGGGGCCAGCTGCTGCGCAGCGCGCTCTCCCTGGCCTGCGTCACCGGCCGGGCCTTCGCCCTGCAGCGCGTCGGGGCGGCGCGGCCGGTGGCGGGGCTCGGGCCGGCGGAGCGGGAGGCGGCGCGCGCGGCGGCGCGGCTCTGCGACGCCGAGCTCCTCGGCGACGAGGTGGGCTCGCCCCGGCTGGAGTTCCGGCCGCGCCGGCGCGCCACCCCCGGGGACCTGGCCTTCGACGCCGGGCCCGGCGGCTCGGCCGGGCTCCTGCTGCAGACCCTCTGCTGGCCCCTCGCGCTGGCCGGCGGCCCCTCCACGCTCACGCTGCGGGGGCTGACGCACCAGGGGCTCGCCCCGACCTTCCACTTCCTGGCGCTGGCCTGGGCGCCGGCGGTGGCCCGCCTCGGCTTCCGGGTGGAGCTGTCGCTCCAGGCGGCCGGGTTCGAGCCGGACGGCGCCGGCGAGCTGACGGCGCACCTCGAGCCGGCGCGCCCCATGCCGCCCCTCGACCTGCGCCACCGCGGCATGCTCCGCGAGGTGGAGGTGCTGGCCTGCTCGGGCGGCGTGCCCCACGAGGTGGCCGACCGGCTGGCCGCCCGCGCGGTGCGGCGCCTGCGCGCCCTCGGCGTGGCGGCCGAGGCGGAGCGCGTGCCGCTGCCGGTGCGCGGCCCGGGCGGCGGCCACGTGCTGGTGGTGGCGGGCTTCGAGCGCTGCCGCTCCGGCCACGGCGCGGTGGCGGCGACGCTGGGCCAGCCCGAGGCGGCCGCCGACGCCGCGGTGGCGGCCTTCCAGGCCCACGTGGAGGGGCGCGGCGCGGTTCCGCCCGAGCTGGCCGACCAGCTCCTCCTGCCGGCCGCCCTGGTGGCGGCGGGGCTGGTGCCGCCGCCGCCCGGCGTCGTGCCGGCCACGCGCTACACCGTGAGCGAGGTGACCGGCCCCCTCTGCGGCGCCGCCGAGGTGGCGCGCCGCTTCCTGGCGGTGGAGGTGGCGGTGCTGGGGCGCCCCGGGGAGCCGGGCGAGGTGCGGGTGCAGCCGCCCGGCGCCGGCACCGAGGTGCTGCCGCTGCCGCCGGAGCCGGCCTAGAGCCAGCGCTTGCGCCGGAAGAAGAGCCACATCGCCAGCGGCATCCCCACGATCGAGGCGAAGACCAGCGGGACCGCCACCTGCGGCGGCAGGATCTCCAGGTTCATCCCGAAGAAGCCGGCCACGAAGTTGAGGGGCAGGAAGATGGTGGCGATGAGGGTGAGCCGGGTGGTGACGTGGGAGAGCCGGTTGTTGGTCTGGGAGAGGTAGGCGTCCATGGAGGAGGCGAGGAGGTCGCGCCCCATGTCCACCTCCTCGGTGAGCCGCACCAGGTGGTCCACCACGTCGCGGAAGTAGATGGCGGTCTGCTCGCGCACCAGCGGCTGGCCCGGGCGCGCCAGGGCGGCGAAGACCTCGCGCTGGGGCGAGAGGCGGCGGCGCAGCACCGCGTGCTGGCGCCGGGTCAGGGCGATGCGCTCGGCCACGTCCGGCTCGGCCTGGTGGGAGAGCACCTCGGCGGCGATGGCCTCCACCTCCTCGGTGAGGGCGTCGGCCAGCGTGAAGTGGATGTCGGTGACGGCGTCGTGGAGCAGGTAGAGGGCGAAGTCGGGGCCGCGGGCCAGCAGCTCCGGCTCGGCGGTGCAGCGGGCCATCACCTGGTCGATCTCGGCCACCGGCGCGCTGTGGACCGTCACCAGCGCGTCGGCGGTGAGGAAGGCGTGGAGCTCGGTGGCGACGATCTCGCTGTCGTCGGGGGAGGGGGAGAGCCGGTGGATCACCACGAAGAGGTGGTCGGGGTACTGGTCGAACTTGATCCGCTGGTCCTCGTGGGCGCAGTCCTCCAGCGCCAGCGGGTGGAAGTGGAAGGCCTGCCCGAGCCAGGCCAGGTTCTCGGGGGTGGGGGCGCAGTCGATCCAGCGGACCGCCCCCGGGCCGGCCAGCTCCTGGCCCCCCGCCACCGCCCTCCCGCCCTCCAGCCTGATGACCCGCATCGCGCCCCTCCGTCGCCGGCCGGCGAGCCTACCACCGGGTGGCGCGACCCGGCCGCCTGGTGTAAGCGAGCGGCGTGACCCGTCCACGCGCCCTCCTCGCCGCCGCGGCCGCCGGCGCCCTGGCCTGCGCGGGCCCCGCCGTCCGGCCCGCCGAGGCCGCCGCGCCCGCCGCCACGTCCGGGGAGGCCGGGCTGGGCGAGGCGGCCGGCCGGGCCACCCTGGCCCGCTTCGCCCGGGCGCTGGCGGCGGAGCGCTGGCCCGAGGCCTGGACGCTCCTCTCGCCGCGCTGGCGCGCCGCCACCTCGCCCGAGCGGCTGGCGGCCGACTGGCGCGGGGCCGGGCCGGTGGCCCGGGAGGCGGCGGCCCGCGCCCTGGCGCTGGCGGAGGGCGGGGCGCCGCTGGAGGCGGGCCCCGCCGAGGGGGCCCTGCGGCTCCCGGTGGGCGCCGGCCGCGCCGCCCGGCTGGTGGCCGAGGGGTGCCGCTGGCGGGTCGACGCGCTGGAGTGATCCCGCGTTGTCGGCGCCGGGGCGCGCCGCTATAACGGGGGCCCCATGCCCTTCGACCAGACCGCCGCGCTCGCGGCCCTCCGCACCGTGCAGGATCCCGAGCTGCACCGGGACCTCGTCAGCCTCAACATGATCAAGGACCTGGTGGTGGACGGCACGGCCGTCTCCCTCAAGGTCGAGCTCACCACGCCGGCCTGCCCGCTCAAGGACACCATCGGCAAGGACGTGGAGAAGGCCCTCCGCGCCGCCGGCGCCAGCAAGGTGACCATCGCCTGGGGCGCCCAGGTGCGCTCCATGCCGGGCGTCGGCCAGGGCGGCCTCACCCCGGGCGTGAAGAACATCATCCTGGTGGGCGCCGGCAAGGGGGGCGTGGGCAAGTCCACCGTCTCCATCAACCTGGCGGTGGCCCTCGCCAAGATGGGCGCCAAGGTCGGCATCCTCGACGCCGACATCTACGGCCCCTCGGTGCCCATCCTCACCGGCGTCACCGAGCGCCCCACCTCGGCCGACGGCCAGCGGCTCGAGCCGCTCCACGCCCACGGCATCAAGGTGATGTCGATCGGCTTCCTCATCGAGCCCGACCAGGCGCTCATCTGGCGCGGCCCCATGGTCACCGGCGCGCTGCTCCAGCTCCTCAAGGACGTGAACTGGGGCGACCTCGACTACCTGGTGCTCGACCTGCCGCCCGGCACCGGCGACATCCCGCTCACGCTGGCCCAGAACGTCAAGGCGGCGGGCGTGGTGCTGGTCTCCACGCCCCAGGACGTGGCGCTGGCCGACGTGATCCGCGCCAAGCTCATGTTCGACAAGGTCCACATCCCCATCCTCGGCCTGGTCGAGAACATGTCGGCCTTCATCTGCCCGCACTGCGCCACCGAGACCGCCATCTTCGACAAGGGCGGCGCCAAGGCCGCCGCCGAGAAGATGGGCATCCCGTTCCTGGGCGACGTGCCCATCGACCTCGCCATCCGCGTGGGCGGCGACTCCGGCGTGCCCATCTGCTCGGGCGCGCCCGACTCGAACCAGGCCAAGGCGTTCTTCGCCGTGGCCCGCAACGTGGCCGGCGCGGTGAGCCAGCAGGCCATGAAGGCCCCCAAGCTCCCGGTCATCGGCTCGCCGGCCCGCGCCTGACGCGCCCCCCGCCATGCTCCCCGACCCCGACGACCTGCCGCCCGAGGACGACGAGCCCGGTGGCTTCGCCCCCGGCGCCACGCCGCCGCCCGGGCCGGGGCCGGGGCCGGCCGGCGGTCCCGGCGGCGGCCTGCAGGACACGCTGCGCAAGGCGCTGCTGGCCGGCATGGGGGCCCTCTTCCTCACCGAGGAGGGGGCCCGGCGCCTGGCGCGGGAGTGGAAGCTCCCCAAGGAGCTGATCGGCTACCTGGGGCAGCAGGCCAGCGGCGCCAAGGACGAGATCCTGCGGGTCTTCTCCGACGAGGTGCGCCGCTTCTTCGAGTCGGAGGCGGTGCGGCGCGAGTTCGCCCGCGCCCTCTCGGCCATGGTGGTCGAGGTGAACGCCGAGATCCGGGTGCGGCCGGCCGACGACGGCGGCCTCAAGCCCGAGGTGAAGGCCTCGGTGAAGGCGCGGCGCTCCCCCGGGCGGGGGCGTAGGAAGAAGACCTGACGCGGCTGTCGGGTCATACTGGCAGCGTGCAGCGGTCGACCCTGGGTCGTGTAGACCCCGATGCGTTTGCGCGCAGTCCATGCGCTGGCGGTGGAATCAGCCGAACTTCCAGGTGAATCCTGGACGCCGGCCGGTGAAGCGAGCGGCAAGCGAATCGCAGACGCGTGGTGACTTCCCGGCCGCCTTCGGCCGGACGGACCACGCTCATGATCACGCACAGGCTCCCTCTCCGTCGGCGCATCCTCCTCCTCTCGATCGCGCCGCCGGTCATCCTGACGCTGGTGTTCCTGGTCGCCATCGCGGCGCTGCGCCTCCGCACCGGCGAGAACGTCCACGAGACCGTCGGGGCGCTGGCCGGGGAGGGGCTGGAGCGGACGGTGCGCGGCCTGCGCCTGGTGTGCGAGACCGCCCAGGCCGAGACGCAGCGACAGGTGACCAGCGCGCTCCGCGTGGCGCAGGACGTGGTGCTCCGGCAGGGCGGCCTCGGCACCGGCAAGGGGACGGTCGCCTGGCGGGCCGTCAACCAGGCTGACAAGAGCGTCGTCGAGCTGTCGCTGCCCCAGGTCGTGGCCGGCAAGGCGTGGCTGGGCCAGAACGCCGACCCGGCGGTGGCGACGCCGGTGGTGGACGAGGTGACCCGCCTGACCGGCGCCGCCGCCACCGTGTTCCAGCGGATGGGGGAGCGGGGCGACATGCTCCGGGTCGCCACCTCGGTGCGGAACAAGGAGGGGAAGCGCGGGGTCGGCACCTTCATCCCGGCCGTGCAGCCCGATGGCAAGCCCAACCCGGTGCTGGCGAAGGTGCTGCGGGGCGAGCGGTACGAGGGGCGGGCCTTCGTGGTGGACGCCTGGTACCTGACGGCCTACGAGCCGGTGAAGGACGCCGACGGCCTGGTCACGGGCATGCTCTTCGTGGGCGTGCGCGAGGACTCCCTGGCCGAGATCCGCCGGTCCATCGGCGCGACCCACATCGGCAAGACCGGCGAGGTGTACGTGCTGGGGGCCAAGGGCGCCCAGGCCGGCACCTACCTGGTGCCCCCGGCCGGCCGCAAGGAGGGGGAGCGGGTGCTCGACGAGGCCGACGCCGCGGGCCAGGCCTGGGCCCGCCGCGTGGTGGAGGCGGCCGCGGCCCTGGGGCCCGAGGCGGTGGGGCGCGCCGAGCGCCTGGAGCCGGGGGAGGGCGGGCGCGCGGCGCAGGAGCACCTCCTGTCCTTCACCTACTTCGCCCCCTGGGACTGGGTCATCGTGGCGGAGCTGGAGCACGAGGAGGCCGTGGCGGCCGCCACCGCCGTCTCGACCTCGCTGACCTGGGCCGCCCTGGCGGTCCTGGCGCTGGCCCTGGCGCTGCTGGCGGTCACCGCCTGGTACGCCCGGCGGAGCGCGGTGGCCATGGCCGGCCCGGTGGAGCGGCTGGCGCAGGCGGCCGACCGCCTGGCCCGGGGCGACATCGCGGTGGAGATCGAGGCCGGCGGCGACGACGAGGTGGGGCGGCTGGCGGAGGCCTTCCGCGGCACGGTGGGCTACGTGGCCGACGTGGCGGGCGCGGCGCGGGCCATGGCCCGCGGCGACCTCGGCGCCGAGCTGCGCCCGCGCTCGGAGGCCGACGAGCTGACGCGCTCCTTCCAGGCCGCCCAGGCGGTGCTGCGGCGGCTGGTGGCGGCGACGGCGGGGCTGGGCTCGGCGGCGGCCGCGGGCCGCCTCGACGAGCGGGCCGACGCGGCCGGGTTCGAGGGCGCCTACCGGGAGGTGGTGGAGCGCATCAACGGCGCGCTCGACGCCCTGGTGGCGCCGCTGCGCACCAGCGCCGGCTACTTCGAGCGCATCGCCCGCGGCGACGTCCCGGAGCGGCTGGCGGCCGGCTGGCACGGCGAGTTCGCGGCGGTGGAGGAGAGCCTCAACCGCTGCATCGACGCCATCCGGGCGCTGGTGGCCGACGCCGAGGCCCTCTCGGCGTCGGCGGTGCAGGGCCGGCTGGACGTGCGGGCCGACCCGACCCGGCACGGCGGCCAGTTCCGGGCGGTGGTGGAGGGCGTCAACGCCACCCTCGACGCGGTGGTGGGGCCGGTCCGCGCCGCCGCGGCGCAGCTGGATCGCCTCAGCCGCGGCGACCTCCCCGACGCCGGCGGGGCCCGCTGGCCCGGGGACTTCGCCGCGGTCCAGGAGAGCCTGGCCCGCTGCGTGGCGGCGGTGCGGGCGCTCGTCGCCGACGCCGACGCGCTCTCCCGCGCCGCGGTGGAGGGGCGCCTGGCGACCCGGTCCGAGGCCGGCCGCCACCCCGGCGAGTTCCGGGCGGTGATGGACGGCGTCAACCGCACCCTCGACGCCGTGGTGGCCCCGGTGGAGGAGGCCCGCGGCGTGCTGGAGCGGCTGGCCGCCCACGACCTCACCGCCCGTGCCCGCGGCACCTTCGCCGGCGACCACGCCCGGCTGGCCGAGGCCCTCAACGCCACCGGCGCGGCGCTCCACGACGCCGTGGGCCAGGTGGCGGCGGCGGCGGCGCAGGTCTCCACCTCCACCGCCGAGATCGCCGACTCCTCCCAGGCGGTGGCCAGCGGCGCGGCCGAGCAGGCGGCGGCCCTCGACGAGACCACCCGCGCCCTGGGCGAGATGGGGGCGCAGACCCGCCACACCACCGAGGCGGCCGACCAGGCCGGCCGCCTCTCCAGCGAGGCCCACGACGCCGCCACCAAGGGGACCGACGCGGTGGTCCGCATGAACACCGCCATGGACGAGGTGCGGAGCGCCACCGAGCGGACCGCCGCCATCATCAAGGACATCAACGACATCGCCTTCCAGACCAACCTGCTGGCCCTCAACGCCGCGGTGGAGGCGGCCCGCGCCGGCGACGCCGGCCGCGGCTTCGCGGTGGTGGCCGACGAGGTCCGCTCGCTGGCCCAGCGCTCCAAGCAGGCCTCCGGGCGCACCGAAGCGCTCATCAAGGAGTCGCTGGCCCAGGCCGAGGCCGGCACCGGCGTCTCCCGCGAGGTGGCGGACCGCTTCGGGCAGATCGCCCAGGCGGTGGAGAAGGTGGGGGCGGTGGTGGAGGAGATCCGCGGCTCGGCCCGCGCCCAGACCGGCGGCATCGAGACGGTGCGGGCCTCCCTCGACAAGATGGACCGGGTGACCCAGCAGAACGCCGCCAGCGCCGAGCAGACCAGCTCGGCGGTGGCCGAGCTGTCGGGCCAGGCCGAGGACCTGGCCGGCCTGACGGCCCGCTTCCAGGTGGAGGGCGGCGCCGCGCGGCCGGCGCTCAGGGCGGGTCGAGCCGCTCGACCGTCGGCAAGTTGAAGCGGAAGGCGGTGCCGCGCCCCGGGCGCGAGCGGACGCCGATGCGCCCGCCGTGCGCCTCCACGATGGCGCGGGCGATGGCCAGGCCCAGCCCCAGGCCGCCGCCGTCGGCGCGGGGGCGGGCCGCGTCGCGCACCTGGTAGAGCCGGTCGAAGATGCGCGCCAGGTGCTCCGCCGGGATGCCGCTGCCCTGGTCGGCCACCGAGACCTCCAGCGCGCCGGCCTTGCCGCGCGCCGCCGCCAGCCGCACCGTGGTGCCCGGCGGGCTGTGGCGCTCGGCGTTGGCGAGCAGGTTGACCAGCACCTGGAGCACCCGGTCGCGATCGGCCCACAGGTCGGGCAGGCGGGGGGCCGCCCGGAGCCGCAGGCGCACCCCGCGCTCGGCGAAGCGCGGCGCCAGCGAGACGGCCGCCTGGGCCAGCAGCTCGCCCACCGGGAAGGCGGCCAGGGCCAGCCGGTCCCGCGTCAGCTCGTGGCGCGACAGGTCCAGCAGCTCGTCGATGAACCCCTTGAGCCGCCGGCCCGAGGCGCCGATCACCTGCACCGCCTGGCGCTGGCGGGGCGCCAGCTCGCCCAGCTTCTCGCCGGCCAGCAGCTCGGCCCAGCCGAGCACGGTCACCAGCGGCGTGCGCAGCTCGTGGGAGACGTTGGCCAGGAAGTTGTCCTTGCGGCGGTCGGTCTCCTGCAGCGCCTCCACGGCCCGGGTCAGGTCGCGGGTGCGCCGCGCCACCTCGCCCTCGAGGCGGGCCCGCTCCTCCCGGAGCGCCCGCACCAGCCGGGCCTTCTCCAGGGCCACCGAGGCCTGGAGGGCGAAGGCCTCGATGGCCTCGGGATCGCCGGCGCGCAGCCGCGGCGCCGCCACCGCCAGGAAGCCGGCGGTGCGCCCCTCCCACCGCAGCGGCGCCAGGACCAGGCGGAGCGTGCCGAGGAGGCGGCGCAGGGCGCGGAGCTGGGCGGCGGTGGCGCCCCCGAGGAGCTCGGCGGCCGCGGCGCGGGGCCGGTCGTGGGCCAGGCCGCGCCCGTCCTCCAGCGCCCGCCGCACCGAGGGCGCGCCCGCCGGGTCGAGGCGCAGGCCGGCCAGGGGGCGCCCCAGGATCCGCTCGATGGCGCGCTGCTGGGCCGCCGAGAAGCTGGTGAGCCGCCAGCGGAAGGCCGGGGCCGCCTCGGGCGCCCCCGCCTCGGCGAGGAGCACCGCCGAGTGGAGGCCGAGGCGGGCCAGCTCGCGCGAGACGGTGGAGAGGATGGCCTCCTCGTCCGCCTCGATCATGAGCTGCGTGCCGGCCACCTGGAGGCCGGCCAGCACCTCGCGGGCCTGGAGGAGGTCGGTGACCCGGTGCTGGCCCCGGCTCAGCTCGGCGCGGGCGGCGCGGGCGGCGAGGCCCCCCTCGGCGAGGCGGGCCACCGCCTGGAGCGGCGGGAGCCGGGCGGGCGGGGCGGGGAGGAGCAGGTGGAGGACCGCGGCCGCCGGACCGTCGCCGAGCGGGAGGTAGACCGAGGCGGCGCCGGGGGCCAGGCCGAGGAGCGGCTCGAGGCGACCGGGCGCCGGACGGACGACCCCCCGGCCCCCCTCCAGCGAGGGGGCGGCGTCGGCCGGCACCGGGTCGTCGGCCAGGATGGCCAGCAGGACCTCGCGCCGGAAGCGCTCCGAGAGCGCCGGCCCCTCGGTGGCGAGGGGCTCCCAGCCCTCCGAACCCCGCGGACGGGCGAGCAGCTGGGCCACCAGGGCGCCGGTGGCCCTGGCGGTGTCCCGCGCGATCTCCCGGTAGACCCGCTCCATGCGTCCCGCCCCCGCAAGGGTACCTCGAATGTCCCCCGCGAGACGCTCGCTGGCAAGGGCGGAGGGTGGTACCACCAACGGACCCGGGGGCGGCCGTGCGCCCCCGCCGCAGCGGGCCGCCGGCGCGCCGCCGGGCCGGCCGGACGTCGACATCCAGGAGGCCGCGAATGGCGATCGAGACCATGGCCGTGGTGGGAGCGGGGCAGATGGGCAGCGGCATCGCCCAGGTGGCGGCGCAGGCCGGCCTCCGCGTCATCCTGGCCGACGCCTCGGGCGACCTGGCGAAGCGCGCGGTGGAGAAGCTGGGCGGCACCCTGGCCAAGCTGGTGGAGAAGGGGAAGCTGCCGGCGGCCGAGCGCGAGGCCATCCTCTCCCGCATCCGGCCGGTGGCGGCGCTGGAGGACTGCGCCGGCGCCGACCTGGCCATCGAGGCCATCGTGGAGAACCAGGCCGTCAAGGCCGAGGTCTTCCGGAAGCTCGACGCCGTGCTGGCGCCCGGGGCGCTCCTCGCCTCCAACACCTCGTCGATCTCCATCACCGCGCTGGCGGCCGGCACGAGGCGGCCCGACCGCTTCTGCGGCATGCACTTCATGAACCCGCCGCCGGTGATGAGCCTCATCGAGATCATCCGCGGCCTGCAGACCTCCGACGCCACCTACCAGGCGGTGGTGGACCTGGCCAAGAAGTTCGGCAAGACCGTGGTCACCTCCAAGGACTCGCCCGGCTTCATCGTCAACCGCATCCTCATCCCGCTCCTCAACGAGGCCTGCTTCGCGCTCCAGGAGGGGCTGGCCTCGCCGGAGGACATCGACACGGCGGTGAGGCTGGGGCTCAACCACCCCATGGGCCCGCTCACGCTGGCCGACTTCGTGGGGCTCGACACCTGCCTGTTCATCGCCGAGGTGCTCCACAAGGAGCTGGGCGACGACAAGTACCGCCCGGCGCCGCTGCTCCGGACCTACGTGGCGGCGGGCTGGGTGGGGCGCAAGAGCGGCCGCGGCTTCTACACCTACGGGGGCTGACATGACCTTCGCCAACCTGTCCTGGGAGGTGGCCGAGGGCGTGGCCACCGTGACCGTCAACCGGCCCAAGCAGCTCAACGCCCTCGACGCCGCCACGCTCGGCGAGCTGGGGACGGCCATCGAGCTCTGCCGCAGCCGGCCCGAGGAGGTGCTGGCGCTGGTGATCACCGGGGCCGGCGAGAAGGCCTTCGTGGCCGGCGCCGACATCGCCGCCATGTCGAAGCTGGGGCCGGCCGAGGCGCGGGAGTTCGCGGCCCTCGGCCACCGCACCATGTCGGCGCTGGAGGCGCTGCCCATCGTCACCGTCGCGGCCGTCAACGGCTTCGCCCTGGGCGGCGGCTGCGAGCTGATGCTGGCCTGCGACCTCGCCTACGCCTCGGAGAAGGCCCGCTTCGGCCAGCCCGAGGTCAACCTGGGGCTGGTGCCCGGCTTCGGCGGCACCCAGCGCCTCACCCGCCGGGTCGGGCCCATGCGCGCCAAGGAGCTGATCCTCACGGGCGACATGATCGACGCCGCCACCGCCAGGGCGGTCGGCCTGGTGCTGGAGGTGCTGCCCCCGGAGAAGCTGCTGGAGCACGCCCGGGCCAAGGCGCGGGTCATCGCCTCTCGCGGCCCGCAGGCGGTGGCGCTCTCGAAGAAGCTGATCCAGCACGGCGCCGACCTGCCGCTGCCCCAGGCCCTCGACTTCGAGCGCAACGCCTTCGCCGGCCTCTTCGGCGGCGCCGAGGCCAAGGAGGGCATGGCCGCCTTCCTGGAGAAGCGCCCGGCGAAGTTCCCGGGCCGCTAGGCCCGCCCCGCCCCACCACCTCCACCACCACCCGCCCGCCGACGAGGAGCACCGCATGGACATCGAGCTCACCGAGGAGCAGCGCCAGGTCCGCGACATGTGCCGCGAGTTCGCCGCCGCCGAGCTCCGGCCCAACGCCCGGCGCTGGGACGAGCACCACGAGTTCCCGCGGGAGGCGGTCCGGAAGATGGCCGAGCTGGGGCTGATGGGCATCGCCGTGCCGGCCGAGCTGGGCGGCGCCGGCATGGACAACGTGAGCTACGCCCTGGCCATGGAGGAGATCTGCCGCGGCTGCGCCGGCACCGGCGTCATCATGAGCGTGAGCAACTCGCTCTACTGCGACCCGGTGATGAAGTTCGGCACCGACGAGCAGAAGAAGGAGTTCCTGGCCCCGTACGCCGCGGGCCAGAAGCTCGGCGCCTTCGCCCTCACCGAGCCCATGTCCGGCTCCGACGCCGCCGAGATGCTCACGGTGGCGGTGAAGAAGGGCGGCGAGTACGTGCTGGAGGGCTCCAAGAACTACATCACCAACGGGCCCCAGGCCGACACCATCCTGGTCTTCGCCATGACCGACAAGGCGAAGCGCCACAAGGGCATCACCGCCTTCCTGGTGCCGACCGACGTGAAGGGCTTCACCCGCGGCAAGCCGGACGACAAGGTGGGCATCCGGGCCTCCTCCTCCTGCAGCGTCTTCTTCGAGGGCTGCGCCATCCCCGAGCGCTACCGCCTCGGCGCCGAGGGGGAGGGGTTCAAGATCGCCATGGGCACCCTCGACGGCGGGCGCATCGGCATCGCCGCCCAGGCCCTGGGCATCGCCCGGGCGGCCCTGGAGGAGGCGGTGGCCTACGCCAAGGAGCGCAAGGCCTTCGGGCAGCCCATCGCCAGCTTCCAGGCCATCCAGTTCATGCTGGCCGACATGGCCACCGAGGTGGACGCCGCCCGGCTCCTCATCTGGCGCGCCGCCTCGCTCAAGGACAAGGGCGTGCGCCACAGCGCCGAGAGCGCCATGGCCAAGCTCTACGCCTCCGAGATGTGCGAGCGGGTCACCTCCAAGGGGATCCAGGTCCACGGCGGCCTCGGCTACATGAAGGAGTGCGACGCCGAGCGCCACTGGCGCGACTCGCGCATCACGCAGATCTACGAGGGGACCAGCGAGATCCAGCGCATGGTCATCTCGGCCTCGGTGCTGAAGGACTGAGGCCGCCCGGGAGGCGCCGCGTGGACTTCGAGCTCGGCGACGCGCAGCTGGCGGTGGCGGAGGTGGCGCGGGCCTTCGCCCGGGAGCGCATCGCCCCGGTGGCGGCCGCCAACGACCGGGCCGGGCGCTTCCCCCACGACCTCATCCGCGGCCTGGGGGAGCTGGGCCTGCTGGCGGTCAACGTGCCGGCCGCCCACGGCGGCTCGGAGGCCGGGGCGGTGGCCTACGCCCTGGCCCTCATGGAGATCGCCGCGGCCGACTGCGCCACCGCGGTGACCATGGCGGTGACCAACATGGTGGGCGAGACCATCGCCCGCTACGGCACCGAGGCCCAGAAGGCCCGCCACCTGCCGCGCCTGGCCAGCGCCGAGTGGCGCGCCGGCGCCTTCGGCCTCTCCGAGCCGGGGGCCGGCAGCGACGCCGCCGCCCTCACCACCCGGGCCGAGCGCCACGGCGACACCTGGCTCCTCACCGGGGAGAAGCAGTGGATCTCCTCGGGGGACGTGGCCGGCGTGATCGTGGTCTGGGCCCGGACCGACGCCGCCGCCGGCCAGAGGGGGATCACCGCCTTCCTGGTGGAGCCGGACATGCCCGGCTTCGCGGTGGGGCGCCACGAGGAGAAGATGGGGCTGCGGGCCTCCTCCACCGTCTCGCTCTCCTTCGACCGGTGCGAGGTGCCCGACGCGGCGCGGCTGGGGGCGCCGGGGCAGGGGCTCCCCATCGCGCTCTCGGCCCTCGACGGTGGGCGCATCGGCATCGGCTCGCAGGCCACCGGCACCATCCGGGCGGCGCTGCGGGTGGCCTCGGCCTACGCCCGGGAGCGGCGGACCTTCGGAAAGCCCATCGCCGAGCACCAGGCCATCGCCTTCGGCCTGGCCGACGTGGCGGTGGACCACGACGCGGCGCGGCTGCTGACGCTGCGGGCGGCGGGGCTCAAGGAGGCGGGGCGCCCCTTCACCCGCGAGGCGGCCATGGCCAAGCTCTTCGGGAGCGAGGCGGCCCAGCGGGCGGTCTCCCGCGCCGTGCAGGTGCTGGGCGGCAACGGCTACACCGAGGACTACCCGGCCGCCAAGCTCTACCGGGACGCGCGGGTGCAGACCATCTACGAGGGGACCAGCGAGATCCAGCGGCTGGTCATCGCCCGGGAGCTGCTGAAGGACTGAGGGCCGGGCGGGGCCCGCCGAGGCGGCCCGCCCGCGCCGGGCTAGCCGGCCTCGCTGCGGGCCAGGTCCTCGTCGGTGGTGATGAGGTGGCCGGTCTGCTCCGCCTTGGTGCGCAGGTACTGGACGTTGTGCGGGTTGGTGGGCGAGGGCAGGGAGATGCGGCGCCGCACGTCCACGCCGGCCTGGCGCAGCCCCTCGATCTTGAGCGGGTTGTTGGTGATGAGCTGCACCGAGCGGACGCCGAGCAGCCGCAGCATCTCCACGGCCACGTCGTAGCGCCGCAGGTCGTCGGGGAAGCCGAGGAGCCGGTTGGCCTCGTAGGTGTCCTTGCCCTGGGCCTGCAGGGCGTAGGCCTTGATCTTGTTGCCGAGGCCGATGCCGCGCCCCTCCTGGCGCAGGTAGAGGAGCACGCCGCGGCCGCGGCCGGCGATGTGGTCGAGGGCGCGATCGAGCTGGGCGCGGCAGTCGCACTTGAGGGAGCCGAGCACCTCGGAGGTGAGGCACTCGGAGTGGACGCGGACCGGCACGGCGTGGCCGCGCACGTCGCCCATGACCAGGGCCACGTGCTCGGCGCCGGTGCGGCGGTCGCGGAAGACCACCGTCCGGAAGAGGCCCCGCTCGGTCGGGAGGGGGGCCTCGGAGTACAGCTCGATGTCGCTCTCTCGCCGGTCGTCCCGGCCCGTCACCACGCCGACGCCGTCCATGTGCCTCACGCTCCCGTCCAGGGGACCGGGCCGGGAGGAATCCGGCCCGCTCCGGTCCATTTATCCACGCCCGGGGGGTGGTGCCAGGTGATCGGCACCGCCGAATTGGGGCGCCGCGCGGCGGCGCGGCACGCCACGGAGCCGGCGTTGACAGCGTCCGATCGCGCCGTTAGCAGGATGGCCGTGCGAGCCGAACTCTCCACCGGCGACCTGGCGCGCGCGACCGGCAACACGGTCCGCGCGGTGCGCCACTACGAGGAGGAGGGGCTGCTCACGCCGGCCGAGGTGAGCGACGGCGGCCACCGCCGCTACACCGAGTCCGGCCTGGAGCGGCTCCGGCTCATCACCGACCTGCGGGGGCTGGGGCTGTCGCTCTGCGAGATCAAGTCGATCCTCGACCTGCGGACCGGCTGCCAGACCGCGGCCGAGTTCGCGGCCCGGTTCCGGCAGGTGGTGGAGGTGCACCTCGGCGAGGCGCAGCGGCGGCTCGAGCGGCTGCGGCGCATGCGCCGGGAGATCCTCGACTCGCTGGAGGTGGTGGAGGAGCGGCTCAAGGCGACCGGCGGGGAGCAGTGCCCGTGCGCCGTCGCCGAGGCGGCGCGCGTGCCGCGCATCGTGAAGGTGCTGGCGCGGCAGGAGGGCTGCGGCTGCGGCGGCCTGGTCCATCCGCACCACGCGCCCGAGCACGGCGAGGCCGCGAGCGCCGGAGCAGGTGAGCGGCGGCGCGACGACGAGGAGCCGCTCGGGTTCGCCTGAGCCGGCCCGTCGCAGCTCGGTCCGATTCGCGATCGCGGTGAGGGGCTCGCACAGGGCCTGGATGGCGCTGGCCGACCCCCGGGCGTAGTTACCATAATCCATATTATCGGACGTTCCATGGGGCTGAAAATGGGCCGAAATGTGGCCTTGGCCTGCGCCCGAGCCAGGCCCCGGCCGAGCGCCGCCGGACCGCGCCATGCGGCCTGCCGGACACGTCGGCCCCGTGTCCCTGAGGATGCAGCCGGCGCCGCGGCGTTTCCGAGATCGTGGCGGAGCGCGCCCTTGCTTGCCGACGCGTCGGCGGCGCGCCGCTTGCTCTCTCCGGACGCATGACCAACCTCGTCCTGCTCCTCGCCGCGCTCGCCGCCGGCGCCAGCCCGAAGCCCGCGCCGCCGCCGGCCCCGGCCTCGGCCGCGACCCTCGGCCTCCGCGACGGCGACCTGGTCTTCCAGGAGTCCCGCTCCTCCCAGGCCGCCGCCGTGGCCGCCGCCACCGGCTCGCGCCGGACGCACATGGGCGTCGTCCTCCTCGACGCCGGCCGGCCTCTGGTCCTGGAGGCCGTCGAGCCGGTCCGGCTCACCCCCTTCGACGCCTGGCGTGCCCGCGGCGCCGGCGGCCGCGTCGAGATCCGGCGGCTCCGCGAGGCCGACCGGATCCTGGTGCCGTCGATGCTGGCCCGGCTCCAGGCCCTCGGCCGATCCTGGGTCGGCCGGTCCTACGACACGACCTTCCGCTGGGACGACGACCGGCTCTACTGCTCCGAGCTCGCCTGGAAGCGCTACGACCGGGTCACCGGGATCCAGCTCGGGCGCCTCCAGAAGGCCGGCGACCTCCAGCTCGGCAACCCGGCCGTCCGGGCCCTGCTCAAGGCGCGCTTCGGCCAGGCCGGCGCGGCCCGGTTCGATCCGGCCGAGACCGTGGTGACGCCGCAGGCCATCTTCGAGGATCCGCGGCTGATATCGATATCGGCCGGGTGAGCTACCGCAGCCGCGCCACCCACGCCTCCGGCAGCCCCGCCGTCCGCGCCCCGCGGGCGAGCGCCTCGACGAAGCGCGGGCTGACCGGCCCGTCGAGCGAGGCCCGGGCCGGGTTGGTGGCGAAGGCGGTGGCCTCGATCACCTCGCCGCCGACGCGCACGCGCACCGGGCGCTCCACGCACATGCCGGTGATGCCGCCCTCCTTGTGCGCCACGATGGGCCAGTCGGCGCCCGGCACGGTGAAGAGCCGGCCGAAGACCGAGGCGCCCGGCTTGTCGACCAGGCCGGCCACGCGGCCGCCCCACCAGCGGGACGGGAAGTCGTAGACGAGGTCCACGTCGAGGGCCTCGGCCACCTGCCCCTCCGGCAGGTCGAACGAGCCGTAGCCGTGCTCGGCGCGCCAGGCCTCGAAGGCTGGCCGGTCGAGGATGGTGGAATAGGCGAAGTAGCGGCGCGGCGGCGCGCCCTGGCGGGCGAGCTCGGCGCGGAGGCGCGTGACCTGGTCGAAGTGGGCGTCCATGGTGCGGCTCTGTCTAGCCGGGGGCCGGCCGGGCGGCAGGACCAAGGGAGGTCTGGGCCGGTTGATGGTCCCCGAGCCGCATCGGCAGCCCGAACACCTCGACGAGCCGCGGCTCGATGAAGAAGTCCACCCGGGCGAGGACCCCGCCCTCCAGCGTGAGGACGTGGACCATGGTCGCCTCCCAGCCGCCGTCCGGGGCACGCCGGTAGGCCCCGAAGGCCGGCTGGCCGTTGGCGCCGGTGGGCAGGAGGCGAACGCCGGGGCAGGTCTGCCAGGTGGCACGGAAGAAGGCGCCGATGGCGTCGCGGCCGGCGAACCACTCGGGCCACGGCGGCATGGCGGCGATGGCTTCCTCGGCGAGGAGCGCGACCAGGCCGTCCACGTCGTGGCGCTCCCAGGCCTCCACGTAGCGGGCCAGGAGCGCGGCCTGGCCGTCGCCGGCCTCGGGGGCTGGCCCGGGGCGCGCTGGAGGCTCGCCGCGGCCCATGGTCTCCCGCGCCCGCTGCAGCGCGCTGTTCACCGAGGCGACCGAGCTGCCCAGCTGCCCGGCCGCCTCGGCGGCGGAGAAGCCGAGGACGTCGCAGAGGAGCAGCGCCGCCCGCTGGCGCGCCGGCAGCCGGTGCAGGCCGGCCACGAAGGCGAGGCGCACCGCCTCGCGGGCGGCGACCCGGGTCTCGGGCGTGGGAGGCGCCTCGAGGAGGCCGCCCAGCTCGGCGTCGGGGTACGGCTCGAGCCAGGGCACCTCGCGCGCCGGATCGCCGGGAGGCCGCGGCGCCGAGGCCGGGCCGAGCTGATCCGGCAGGACCCGGCGCTCGGCCGCCCGGCGCCCCAGGGCGCTCAAGCAGGCGTTGGTGGCGATGCGGTAGAGCCAGGCGCGGAGGGAGGGCCCCTCGAACCGGTCGAAGGCGCGCCAGGCGCGCAGGAAGGTCTCCTGCACCTGGTCCTCCGCTTCCTGGAGGGAGCCGAGCATGCGGTAGCAGTGCAGCTTCAGCTCCCGCCGCAGCGGCCCGGCCAGCTGGTCGAAGGCCCCACGGGACGGCGCGCCGCGCCCATCGCCCGCCGCGACCCTGGATGCCTGCGCCCGGTCCATGGCCTCAGCGCTCCTTCTTGAACGGGACGCCGCGCCCGGTGGTCAGGAGGCCCTTGAGGCTCTCCTGGATGAGGAACCGCCAGCCGCCAGAGCAGGCCTGGTAGCACTGGCAGGCCGGCAGCAGGCCGTCGTGGGTGAACCGGAGCTCCGTCACCGACCCCTTCCGCACGATCTCGAAGACGAGGTCGGTGCCGGTCCACTCCTCCTGCGCGTCCACAAAGGTGAGGCGGGCGTCGGTGACGTGCCAGACCACCCGGCGGCCCGGCACCAGCTCCGTCACCTGCTGCGTGCTCCGGTGCAGCCGCTCGTACCGGTAGGTGAAGACGTCGCCCACCGCGTCGGCCTTCCCGTCGATCTGGCCCGACCACCAGCCCCGGACGTCCTGGATGGCGGCGAAGACCGCCTCCGGCGATCGGTCCACCGTGATGGAGGTGGTGAAGCTCCCGGGCCGCACCGCCGCCCCGGCCTTCCCCGCCTCCTTCGGCTCCCGGCGCCCTGGCCCTGCCGACCTCGTCGTCTGCTTCGTCGCGTCCATGGCCTTCTCCTCGCTCCACCGGAGCCACCCGGCCCACCTCATTGAGGGGCCGGGCCCTGGTGGTGACGGGATCCGGTCGCGCCGGCCCGTCTCTCCCGCTCAACCTGGCGAACGGCCCGAGATCATCGGTGCACCGCCGGAGGAGCCCCTTCCGGGAGGCCATTCGCACGCGCCCGACC
>WBZM01000644.1_pt1 | contig 30131 bp, 27 predicted proteins | sample 5204271 | NCBI WGS metagenome assembly WBZM01 (sample SAMN12344346, study PRJNA552823) | activated sludge metagenome | biome: Activated sludge suspended growth; feature: Nitrification reactor; material: Wastewater; isolation source: activated sludge from nitrification reactor of wastewater... | reverse complement strand
CTCGAGGTCGGCGCCAAGCTTCTGCCTGGAATACTGGTCGTTCTTCGTGTACCAGGTGATCCAGCCAGGCGTCGTGAGCTGGAACTGGCTGAGCAGTTCCTTCTCGCTGAATTCCTTGGCGCCGACAATGTTGATCTGCCTGATCTTGGCGGAACCACCTTCCTCGACATTGAAGTTGATGCCGACCCGGTTGCGCTCGAGTGGCGTCACCGTCGTCGTGATCGTCACCGCGTACTTGCCGCGGGTCAGGTACTGTCGCTTCAACTCCTGCTCGGCCTTGTCGAGTTGCGCGCGATCGAAGATCCGCCCGTCGGCGATGCCGATCTCCTTGAGCGCCTTGAGAATGACGTCCTTGTCGAACTCCTTCATCCCGACGAAATCGATCTGCGCGATCGCCGGGCGCTCCTGCACGACGACGACCATGACGTTGCCTTCAGCCTCGATGCGGACGTCCTTGAAGAAACCGGTCGCATACAGTGCCTTGATCGCCTGGGCGGCCTTTTCCTCAGTCAGCGTGTCGCCGACCTTGAGCGGAAGATAGCTGAAGATCGTTCCTGCTTCGGTGCGCTGGATCCCCTCGACGCGGATGTCCTGGACGGTAAACGCCTGGAATGCCGCCGCAGGCAGCGAGAACAGTCCGGCGACCAGGAGGGAAAGCAGGGATTTCTTCATCATTCAGCCGGAAAACAGGCGGTTCATGTCGTTGAAAAAGGCGAAAGCCATCAAGACGAAAAGAATGGAGAGTCCGATCTGCTGGGCAATCTCCATGGCCCGCTCGGTAAGGGGCCTGCGTCTGACGACTTCGATCATATGATACAGCAAATGTCCCCCGTCCAGAACCGGGATCGGGAGCAGATTGAGAACCCCGAGGCTGATGCTGATCAGGGCCATGAACTTCAGGTAATAATCCACGCCCAGCCGCGCCGACTGGCCCGCATAGTCGGCGATCGTCACCGGCCCCGCGAGATTGCGCCACGAAACCTCGCCGGTGACCATCTTGCCCAGCATCAACAGGCTGAAAACCGACTTGTCCCAGGTTTCCGCAAGCGCCTTGCCGCCCGCCGCCAGGAATCCGTAACGCACGAATACCCTGACCTCGCGGCCATCACGATTGTCGGCAACCGCGACGCCAATCCGGCCGATCCGCTTGCCGCGCTCGGAAATGGCCTCGGGAACCACGTCGACCGCAACCGCCGCCCCGTTGCGCGACAGGTCGATGCGCACCTGGCGCTCGCCAGCGCCACGCACCTGCAGCACGAAGTCGTGCCAGTTGCGCACCTCGACTCCGTCAACCGCGAGTATCATGTCGCCGCTGCGGATTCCGGCAACCTCGCCGGGGCTGCCGGGCATCACCTTGCCGATGACCGGCGGCAGGTCCGGGCGGAAGAACCTGATCCCCAGACGGTCCAGCGCGTCGCCTTCCCATCCCTCGTCACCCGCAGCCTGCAGCGGCAAGCGGCGGACCGCGATCTCGCGCTGCTCGTTGATCACTTCCAGATCGGCGCTTTCCTGGCTGGCAGCCTTCTGCAGCAAGGTCCAGCGCAGATCATTCCAGGTAGCCACCGCCTGTCCATCGATCGTCCGCACCTGTTCGCCATTGACGACGCCGGCGATGGCGGCCGGCGATTCCGCCGGCGGCGTTCCGAGAATCGGCAGCAGTTCGTCGCTGCCGTGCATGAAGACAGCCCAGTAAAGGAAAATTGCCAGAACAAAATTGGCGGCCGGACCGGCGGCGACGATCAGGCTGCGCTTGCCCACCGACTGGCGATTGAAGGCGCGCCCACGTTCTTCGGGAGCAACCTCGCCCTCGCGCTCGTCGAGCATCTTGACATAGCCGCCCAGCGGAAAGATGCCGATTGCCCATTCGGTGCCGTCCTTCCCGAGACGGCGCTGCCATAGCGCTTGGCCGAAACCGACGGAGAAGCGCAGAACCCGGACCCCGCACCAGCGGGCCGCGACATAGTGGCCGAACTCGTGCACCACGATCAGCACGCCGAGAACGACAACGAAAGCCAGCAGATAGAACGGAATGTCGCTCATCTGGCGCCGGCTTCCATGACAAGGCCTGCTGCGATCCGGCGCGCCTCGGCATCCGCCGCCAGCACGTCGTCCAGGCTGCCCTCGGCGCCCGCAGGCAAGGCCGCCAGCGTCGCCTCGATGAGACGGGGAATGCCGGGGAACGGCAGGCGCCGGTCGAGAAAGGACGCAACCGCCACCTCGTTCGCGGCATTGAGGATGGCCGGAGCCGTGCCACCCTCGCGCAAAGCGGCATAGGCCAGCGGCAGGCAGGGGAAGCGATCGGGATCGGGGGCCTCGAAATCGAGCCTTGCCAGCGCGAGCAGGTCGAGCGACGGCACGCCGGCGTCGATGCGCTCGGGAAAGGCCAGCGCGTACGCGATCGGCGTCCGCATGTCGGGATTCCCCAACTGGGCAAGAACCGAGCCATCGACGTATTCTACCAGCGAGTGTATTACGCTCTGCGGATGCACGACCACCTGGATCTGCTCGGGAGGGCAGTCAAACAGCCAGTGCGCCTCGATCACCTCGAGACCCTTGTTCATCATCGTGGCGGAGTCGACCGAAATCTTTCGCCCCATCACCCAGTTCGGATGCGCGCACGCCGCCTCCGGCGTCACCTCGTCGAGATCGGCGCGCGACAGGGTGCGAAACGGCCCGCCCGACGCCGTCAGCAGTATCCGGCGCACGCCACAAGCTGATATTCCACGTGAGATATCCGTCGGAAGTGATTGAAATATCGCATTATGTTCACTATCAACCGGCAACAGAAGCGCGCCATGCTCGCGTACCGCCCGCATGAACAGTTCGCCAGCCATCACCAGCACTTCCTTGTTGGCCAGGAGGACCTTCTTGCCTGCCCGCGCCGCTGCCAGTGTCGGCTCCAGTCCCGCGGCGCCGACAATGGCCGCCATCACCGTATCGACCTCGGGATGCGCCGCCATTTCGCGCAACGCCCCGACACCGTGGTGCACCGTTGTCGGCAAGCCGGCATCGCGGCAGCGCCGCGCGAGTTCATCGGCCAGTGGCGCATCCCGCACGACCGCATGCCTCGGGGCAAACTCGCGAATCTGCTCGAACAGCCTTTGCACCTGGCTGTTCGCGCACAGCGCGAAGACAGCGAAGCGCTCGGGATGACGACGAATCACGTCGAGCGTGTTGACCCCGATCGAACCCGTCGCGCCAAGAACCGTGACGTTCTGGCGATTCACCCCTGACCCCGCAGCACCAGCCAGAGAAATGCCACCACGGGCAACGTCGAGGTCAGGCTATCGATCCGGTCGAGGACGCCCCCGTGCCCCGGCAGCACATTGCTGCTGTCCTTGATTCCAGCCTGGCGCTTGAGCATCGACTCGAACAGGTCGCCGACGACGCTGATCGCGGTGACGCCCAGCAGACAGAGCACCCATGACGGTAGACTGACCGGGGCAAAGGCAAAGGCGTAGCGCACGGCGATTCCGTAGAGCACGACGCCAACAGCGGCACCGATGGCGCCTTCCCAGGTCTTGCCAGGACTGATCGCGGGTGCCAGCTTGCGCCTGCCGAAGGCTCTTCCGGAAAAATAGGCCGCCACGTCGGCCATCCAGACCACGGCAAGCACCGCCAGCAGGACTCCGGGGCCAGGGATCCTGATCTGGACCAAGGCGAGCCAGGTCGGGAAGAGGACCACCAGCCCGATCAGAATGCCCGGCAAACCATGGGGCAGGCGCCATTTTGCGCGCAGCCAGAAAGGCACGAGCAATCCCCAGAAACCGGCCGCCACCACGTAGGTGGCAATGACCCATGCCGATGGCGCCTCGCCCCCCGACCACCCGCCGACTCCCATAGCCGCCGGCGTTAGCAGCGCGACGGCCACGCAGAGAGCCGTTAGCGCCCCACCGAGAAGGAGGCGCCGCGAGTCGCCCAGACCAAGGAGTCCGCCCCATTCCCAGCCCGCGACACCTATAAACAGGGCGGCCAGCAAGGCCCACCAGGTCGGGGGCAGCAGGAAGAGGCCGGGCAGCAGCAATGCCACCAGGACCAGCGCCGTAATGACGCGGGTCCTAAGCATCGGACTCGTCGCCGACGAGCTGCGCGCTGGTCCGCCCGAAGCGGCGCTCGCGCTTCTGGAAAGAGGCTAACGCCAGGTCGAACTCGGCACGTGCGAACTCCGGCCACAGGGTTGCGGTGAAATAAAGTTCGGTATAGGCAAGTTGCCAGAGCAGGAAGTTGCTGATCCGCTCTTCGCCGCCGGTGCGAATGAAAAGGTCGGGCTCGGGGGCGAAGCTCATCGCCAGGAAGGGCTCGAGATCGCCTTCGGTCCAGCCCGATTGCCTTCCCGGTTGCGCACGCACCATGGCGTTAACCGCCTGCATGATGTCCCAGCGGCCACCGTAATTCGCCGCGATGGTCAGTTGCAGACGCGTGTTGCCGGCGGTTCGCGCTTCCGCGGCAGCGATGAGCTCCTGCAGGTGCCCTTCGAAGCGCGAGAGGTCGCCGATGATGCGCAAGCGCACGCCATTGCGGTCAAGCTTGTCAACCTCCTGCTCCAGTGCCTTGACGAACAACTGCATCAGAAGGCTGACCTCCTCCGGCGGGCGGCGCCAGTTTTCGGAACTGAAGGCGAACAGGGTCAGGAATTCCACGCCGCGCTCGAGACAGGACCGTACGGTTTCGCGCACCATCTCGACTCCCTTGGCATGGCCGGAGAAGCGCGGCATGAAGCGCTTCTTGGCCCAGCGGCCATTGCCATCCATGATGATGGCGACGTGCCGGGGTACCGCCACCGTCGGCGGAACCTGTTGCGTCGAACTGGTGAAGATGGCCATGCGGGCTGCGGTCAGCCTGAAGCGTCAGTCAAACCTGCATCAGTTCGGCCTCTTTCTGGCCGAGCATCCTGTCGACATCGGCAATGTACCGGTCGGTCAGTTTCTGGATATCGTCCTGCGCCCGGTGTTCGTCATCCTCGGGAATCTCTCCCTTCTTCAGCGCATCCTTGAGGTGGGTAATGGCATCGCGGCGCAGGTTGCGGATCGCCACCCGTGCGTTTTCGCCTTCGTGCTTGACGACCTTGATCATCTCCTTGCGCCGCTCTTCGGTCAGCGCCGGCATCGGCACCCGTATCAGTTCGCCCTGCGAAGCGGGATTGAGCCCGAGATCCGAGTCGCGAATCGCCTTTTCGACCTTCTGCACCATGTTCTTCTCCCAGGGTTGCACGCCTATGGTGCGCGCATCGACCAGGGTGACGTTGGCGACCTGGTTAACCGGCATGAGCGAACCGTAATAGTCAACCAGGACGTGATCGAGCAGCCCGGTGTGGGCGCGGCCGGTGCGAATCTTCAGCAGATCGCCGCGCAGCGACTCCAGCGTCTTCTGCATCTTGCTCTCGGCATTCTTCTTGAGTTCCGGAATCATCGGTTTCTCCCTCAACAATAGACCAGCGTGCCCTCATCCTCCCCGCAAACCACGCGCTTCAGCGCGCCGGCCTTGAAGATGGAGAACACGTTGATCGGCAATTTCTGGTCGCGGCACAGCGCGAAAGCAGTGGCATCCATGACCGCGAGATTTCTCGCGATCGCGTCGTCGAAACTGATCCGGTCATAGCGGGTGGCGGCGGGGTCCTTCTTCGGATCGGCGGAATAGATGCCGTCCACCTTGGTTGCCTTGAGCACGATTTCCGCACCGATTTCCGATCCGCGCAATGCTGCGGCGGTATCGGTGGTAAAGAAGGGATTGCCGGTTCCGGCGCCGAAGATGACCACCCTGCCTTCTTCCAGATAGCGGATCGCCTTGCCGCGAATGTACGGCTCGATCACCTGCTCGATACGCAGGGCCGATTGCACCCGCGCGTTCAAGCCCGCCTGACGCATCGCATCCGAGAGCGCCATGGCGTTCATCACCGTGGCCAGCATCCCCATGTAATCCGCGGTGGCCCTGTCCATGCCGGTGGCCGTACCGGCCATGCCACGGAAGATGTTGCCACCGCCGATGACGACGCCGATTTCCACGCCCAAGTCGGCAACCGCCTTGATCTCGGCGACAATCCCGGCGATGGTCTGCGGGCTGATGCCATAGGCGTCATCGCCCATCAGGGCTTCGCCGGAGAGCTTGAGGAGGATGCGTTTGTACCTGGGACCGGACATGGCGTTTCCTTGAAAGTTACACCTTGGCGGCGGCTGCGGCAGCCTGGGCGGCCACTTCGGCGGCGAAATCGTCGACCTTCTTCTCGATGCCCTCGCCGACCACGAACAGGGTGAACCCGGCCACGGAAGCGCCCTTGGCCTTCAGCAACTGCTCGATGGTCTGCTTGCCGTCTTCGGCCTTGACGAAAACCTGGCCGAGGAGGGTAACATCCTTCAGGTACTTCTGGACGGTACCCTCGGCGATCTTCTCCAGCATCGCTTCCGGCTTGCCGGCTTCGCGTGCCTTTTCGACAGCGATCCGGCGCTCGGTATCGAGCAGTTCGGCAGGCACCCCCGAAGCATCCAGCGACTTCGGCTTGGAGGCGGCGATGTGCATCGCCAGGTCCTTGCCCAGTTGCTCGTCGCCACCGGTGACGTCGACCAGTACGCCGATCTTGGAGCCACCATGGACATAGGAAGTCAGCCTGCCGCTGGCCTCCATGCGGGCGAAGCGGCGGAGCGCCATGTGCTCGCCGATCTTTCCGACCAGCGCGGTACGCGTGGTCTCCACAGTGCCCTCGCCCATCGGCAGCGCCGACAGCGCCGCCACATCGGCCGGGTTGCGGGTCGCCACCAGTTCGGCGCAGCCCTTCGCCAGGGCAATGAACTCGTCGTTCTTGGCGACAAAATCGGTTTCGCTGTTCACTTCGACGAGGGCGCCGAGCTTGCCGTCAGCGGAAAGGTAAAGGCCAACCACGCCTTCTGCGGCGACGCGAGTCGCCGCCTTGGTTGCCTTGTTGCCGAGCTTGACGCGGAGGATTTCCTCCGCCTTGGCCATGTCCCCGTCGGCCTCGGTCAGGGCCTTCTTGCATTCCATCATGGGTGCGTCGGTCTTGCCGCGCAGTTCGGACACCATGCTTGCGGTAATTGCCGCCATACTTGTTCTCCTGATTTCTTCAAACCGGCGGGGCTGCCTGCCCCGCCCCTGCAGACTTACTCCGCCAGTTCGTCCTGGACTTCGACAAACTCGTCGTCGCCACCGGCAGCGACGATTTCCTGGACGACCTGGCTGCGGCCTTCGAGGATCGCGTCAGCAACGCCGCGCGCGTACAGCTGGATGGCACGCGACGAGTCATCATTGCCGGGGATGACATAGTTCACCCCAACCGGTGAATGATTGGTATCGACGACACCGATGATCGGGATGCCAAGCTTGCCGGCTTCGGTGATCGCGATCTTGTGGTAGCCGACGTCGATGACGAAGATGGCATCCGGCAGACCGGGCATGTCCTTGATGCCGCCGATGGACTTCTGGAGCTTTTCCAGTTCGCGCCGGAAGTTCAGCGCTTCCTTCTTGGGCATGCGCTCGAGGTCGCCCGCCTCGACCGCCAGCTCCATGTCCTTGAGGCGCTTGATCGAGGTCTTGACCGTCTTGAAGTTCGTCAGCATGCCGCCCAGCCAGCGCTGGTCAACGTAGGGGGCACTGGCGCGTTGCGCTTCCTCGGCAATGATTTCGCGGGCCTGGCGCTTGGTGCCGACGAACAGGATGGTGCCGCGGTTGGCGGAAAGCTTCCTCACGAAGCCCATGGCTTCGTTGTACTTGGCCAGGGTCTGCTCGAGGTTAACGATGTGAATCTTGTTGCGGGCGCCGAAGATGTACGGAGCCATCTTGGGGGACCAGAAACGGGTCTGGTGACCGAAGTGAACACCGGCCTCCAGCATTTGACGCATGGTTACGGACATACGAAACTCCTTTAAGGGTTGAACCGCCACCCGCCTGCAACGTCCGCCATTCCTGTATTCTGGCGGACACCCTTAATCGGCGGATGTGTGGATTGATTGCACGCAGAGTGCCTGCAACCGCTTCGTCGAGACTTTCGTCGCGAAAAAACTTTTGAATTGTAGCATTGCCGGGCGCTGCGAAGAAAGCTCAAAAGCCGTTCTGTTTCAGCGCAAGCAATTGCAGCACGCGCACGAGATAGGGTTGCCAGTCCGGCATCCGCAAGCCGAACTCCTTCTCCAGACGCCCGCAGTCGAGCCGGGAATTGGCCGGACGCGCAGCAGCGGTCGGATACTCGCTGCTGGGAATGGCAATGATCGCCTCCGGCTTAAGGCGCAGGTCGAACCCCGGCGTTGCCCCGGCCAGATCGACGATGGCGCAGGCAAATTGGTGCCAACTGACCGGTCGACCGCAACAGAGGTGGTAGCGGCGCTGCGTCTCGCGGTTCATCGCGTGGCCCTGACGCAGCATTGCCAGCACGATGCCGGTCACGGTCGCGATCAGCGCCGCCGGCGTCGGCGAACCGACCTGATCGCTGACGACATTCAGCGTCCGCTTCTCGCGCGCCAGGCGCAGGATGGTCTTGACGAAATTCCCGCCGCGCGCGCCGAACACCCAACTCGTCCTGAAAATGACGGACTTGCACCCGGCAGCCCGGATCGCTTCCTCCCCCGCCAGCTTGCTGACGCCGTAGACGCCCAGCGGACCGGTCGGGTCGCTCTCGACGTAGGGCGCCGGCTTCTTGCCGTCAAAGACATAGTCCGTCGAGTAATGGATCAGCAATGCGCCAAGCCTTGCCGCCTCCTGCCCCAGGACGCCCGGGGCCTCGCCGTTGATGCGCATCGCCAGTTCCGGTTCGGCCTCGGCGCGATCAACCGCTGTGTACGCCGCCGCGTTGACGATGACCGATGGGGCGATCTGCCTGACCAGCAGGCGCAGGCGATCGAGATCGGTCAGGTCACAGTCGGCATGGCCGCAGGTGATGACCGGCCCATGCGGCGCCAGTGAGCGCTGCAACTGCCAGCCAACCTGGCCGTCCTTGCCGAGGAGTAGGATGCTCATCGCTTGCCAACCGGAAAACTGAAAGGCGAAATTATGCCACCCGCGCTGCCAGCTTTGAGAATGACTTCCAATCCTTTATCCTTGGCCCCCTCCCAACCGTGCCGCCCGCCCCCGAAAATGAGCATTTCCATCAAGACGCCGCAGGAAATCGAAAAGATGCGCGTTGCCGGGCGCCTTGCCTCAGAGGTGCTCGACTACATCGAACCGTTCGTCAGGGCCGGCGTGACAACCAATGAACTGGACCGCCTCTGCCACGACTATACGGTGAACGTGCAGGGCGCCATTCCCGCGCCGCTCGATTACGCACCCAAGGGCTACAACCCCTACCCGAAATCGATCTGCGCCTCGGTCAATCACCAGGTCTGCCACGGCGTGCCCGGCGACCGCGTGCTCAAGAACGGCGACATCGTCAATCTCGACGTCACTCCGATCAAGGATGGCTACCACGGGGATACCAGCCGCATGTTCCTGATCGGCGACGCCTCGATCCAGGCCAGGCGACTCTGCGAAATCACTTTCGAATGCCTGTGGCTGGGCATTTCCGTGGTCCGCCCCGGTGCCCACATCGGCGACATCGGCGCGATCATCCAGAAGCACGCAGAACGGAATGGCTATTCGGTCGTCCGGGAGTATTGCGGGCACGGCATCGGCGCCAAGTTCCACGAGGATCCGCAGGTGACCCATTACGGCAAGGCAGGCACCGGCGCATTGATGGAACCCGGGATGATCTTCACCATCGAGCCGATGATCAACGCCGGCAAGGCCGGCATCCGCGAGATGGCCGACGGCTGGACCATAGTTACCAAGGATCACAGCCTCTCCGCGCAATGGGAGCATACCGTTCTCGTTACCGGGACCGGCCACGAAGTCCTGACGCTCTCGGCCGGCGCCCGACCGAAACCCGACTGGATCACCTGATGGGCATTGATGTTGCGGCACTGCGCAACGAGGTCAAGGCGGGTCAGGAAAGCCTGCGCAAGGATTATTCCCGGACCAACGATGCCGCGGCCCTGCTCGCGGATCGCTGCCGGATGGTCGACGAAGTCCTTACCCGCCTGTGGACCAGCCTCGACTTTCCCGCCTCGCTGACGCTTGCCGCGGTTGGCGGCTATGGACGCGGGGAACTCTACCCGGCCTCCGACATCGACCTGCTGATTCTGCTGCCGCAGGAACCCGGTGCTGCGGTCCAGGAAAAGCTGGAGACCCTGGTCGGCAACTTCTGGGACGTCGGGCTCGAAATCGGGCACAGCGTGCGCACGATCCAGGAATGCCTCGACGCAGCAGCCGCCGACATCACCGTCCAGACAGCCCTGCTCGAATCCCGTCTGCTGGCCGGCAACCGGGACCTGTTCTCCGCCTTCGAGAAGCGGCTGCGCGGCAACCTCGACCCGCTCGTCTTTTTCGAGCGCAAGCGACTCGAGCAGCAGGAACGACACCTGCGCTACAACGAGACGCCGTACAGCCTGGAACCCAACTTCAAGGAAGCGCCGGGCGGCCTGCGCGACCTGCAGGCCATCTTCTGGACGGCGAATGCGGCCGGATACGGCAAGACCTGGGCCGACCTCGAACGGCACGGCTTCCTGACCAGCGACGAATGCCGGCTTGCCCGACGCTGCGAGGAGTACCTGCAACACCTGCGCATTCGCCTGCACCTGATGGCGGGACGGCGTGAGGACCGCCTGCTGTTCGATTACCAGAACGCGCTGGCGACCGAGTACGGATTCGCATCGACCGCTGCCAAGCGCGCCTCGGAACGGCTGATGCAGGGTTACTACCGCAACGCCAAGGGCATCACCCTCGCCAACACCATACTGCTGCAGAACATCGGCGCGGCACTGGCGCCGCAAAGCGAGCAGATGCCGCAGCCGATCGACGAATACTTCCAGGCCGTCGGCGGGCTGCTCGACATCCGCGACGACGGTGTCTTCGATGGCAATCCGGCGCTGATCCTCGACACCTTCCTGGTCATGCAGGAAAACTCCGACCTCCACGGCCTGACCGCCCGCACCCTGCGCGCCCTGTGGCGGGCGCGTGAACTGATCACCCCGGAGTTTCGGGCGAACCCCGCGAATCGCCGGGCCTTCCTCAAGCTACTGCAGGGCAGGCGCGGCGTCGTCCATGAATTTCGCCGCATGAACCAGCTCGACATCCTCGGCGCCTACCTGCCGGCCTTCGGGCGCATCGTCGGCCAGATGCAGCATGACCTGTTCCACGTTTACACAGTCGACCAGCACATACTCCAGGTTTTCCGCAACATCCGGCGCTTCGCGATGAGCGAATTTGCCCACGAGTACCCGATCTGCTCGCGCGCGATCGCCGGGTTCGACCGTCCCTGGCTGCTCTACGTGGCGGCGATCTTTCACGACATCGCCAAGGGGCGCGGCGGCAACCACTCGGAACTCGGCACCGTCGATGCCCGAGCCTTCTGCCAAGCCCACGAATTGTCCGCCGCAGACACCGAACTGGTCGTCTGGCTGGTCCGCCACCACTTGGTCATGTCGCATGTCGCCCAGAAGGAGGATCTTTCCGATCCCGACGCCATTGCCAACTTCGGCCGCCTGGTCGGCGATGCCCGCCACCTGACCGCCCTCTACCTGCTGACGCACGCCGACATTCGCGGCACCAGCCCGAAGGTGTGGAACAACTGGAAAGGCAAGTTGCTCGCCGACCTCTTCGATCTGACGCTGAACCATCTCGGTCGCGACAGCCAGCCGGCGCCACAAGGCATAATCGCCGAGAGGCAGGCCGACGCCATGCGCCTGCTGCGCTTCTTCGCGCTGTCCGAGACGGTGCACCAGCGCCTGTGGAAGGAACTTGATACCGTCTATTTTCTGCGCCATTCGGCGGAGGAGATCGCATGGCACACGCGTTCACTGCATTACCGCATCTTCATCGACAAGCCGGTCGTGCGCGCCCGTCTCCATCATGAAGGCGAGGGCCTCCAGGTCTTTGTTTACACCAAGGACCAGCCCGACCTGTTCATCCGCATCGTTGCCTTCTTCGCCCGCTCCGGTTACAGCATCGTCGACGCCAAGATCCACACGACGTCCCACGGCTATGCGCTCGACAGCTTCGTCCTGCTCGATGTCGCCGAGCAACACAACGACCGCGAGATGATTTCCTACATCGAGCACGAACTCGCCAACTGCCTGTACCGCCAGACCCCTCCGGAAGCCCCGTCGGCAGGCCGTCTGTCGCGCCAGGTCAGGAATTTTCCGATCAAGGCCGAGGCCAGCATCGAAGCCGACGACAGGGGCACCAACTATGTCCTGACGCTGACCGCCGCCGACCGCCCCGGACTGCTTTACACCGTCGCTACCACCCTCGCCGAGCACGGTGCCAACCTGCACACTGCCAAGATTTCCACGCTCGGCGAACGCGTGGAGGACATCTTCCTGATCAGCGGCGGCGACCTTGGCGTCAGCAGCCGCCGCATCCAGCTCGAATCGGAACTGATGGAACGGCTGAAGATCTAGGCGGAGATTGCCGCCGCCCGGCCCCTGGCCGCGCTGCCCGCCAGTTCCTCGATCACCGCCCGGACACGGCCCATGGCCTCCTGGAGAACTTTGTCGAGGCTCTCGAAGTGGATGCCCCTGGCGCTGCTGCCGCGTCCCGCTGCGTGGTTGGCGACAACGCTGATCGCCGCATACGGCAATCCGAGCTCGCGGGCCAGCACGGCTTCCGGCATCCCGGTCATGCCGACCAGGTCACAGCCGTCGCGCTCGAGACGGTTGATCTCGGCAGCCGTTTCCAGACGCGGCCCCTGCGTCGCCGCATAGACGCCGCCGCTCTTCATCGCGATGCCCAGTTTCGCACCGGCCTCGGCGATCCGGCGTCGCAGTTCATGGTCATAGGGTTCGGTGAAGTCGACATGGGTCACTGCCGACCCGTTGCCCTCGAAGAAGGTTGCCTTGCGCCCCGACGTGTAGTCGATGATCTGGTCGGGAATGACGATTTCGCCCGGCTGCAGGTCGGCGCGGATGCCGCCCACCGAGGCCACCGAAATGATGCCGGTCGCCTGGTGATGATGCAGCGCCCACAAGTTGGCCCGGTAATTGACCATGTGCGGCGGAATCGTGTGCCCGTAACCATGACGCGGCAGGAACATTGCCGGCTGGCCGCAGATCTGCCCGAAGACCAGCGCGCCGGAAGGCTCGCCATAGGGTGTGCGGACCACCTCGCGACGCGAGACGTCGAGGTTCGACAGCGTGGTCAGCCCGCTGCCGCCGATGATTGCCAGCATTCAGTTCTTCCTTTCGGCCAGCAGCGAGGCCAGCGTCGGCACGACGCCTTTCAGCCCCGGATAGGCGCGGCGGATACGGGCGCCATCCAGCGCGTCGCCTTCGAGTTTGCGGTACTGCGCATTGCGCCGCTCGGCAACCAGCGGCAGGTCGCGCAGCGTCGTTCCCAGATGATAGCGCAACAGCGTGTCGCGCCCGATGTCCTTGGCCTGCCAGGGAATTGCCGTGCGGTCGACGAGATGCAGCGCACGCACCGTCGGCAACTGCGCCGCCAACTCCGCGACATGGCGATGAATGGCCTCACGATAAGCCGCCACCGCCTTTCCCCCGTCGCCGGCCGCGGCGCCGGTCGTCGCCGCCGGTGCGCCGACCAGCCAGCAGACGACCACATCGGGGGCGAATTCCGCGATCGTCGCCAGTTGTTCAGTCGTGAGCGCCGCCACATCGGCCTGCATGAGGGTGACCCCGCTGGCCGCCTCGTCCAGGCGCGTTGCGCTGGCCGCCAGGCATTCGGGCACTGTGTCGATCGCCAGTACCGTCAAACCGCGCGCGACCAGCGCCGCCGTGCCGAAACCCAGCCCGCAGCCAATCTCGAGCACGCGCCGGCCGGGAACCAGTCCTGCCATCCACGCATAATCGCCGCGCCGCGCGTAAGCCTCGCCTTCATTGCGCCAGTAGTCGAGAAATTCGCTGACCGTGGCACCACTCATCCCGGCTTCTCCCTGACCGCGTAGATCGCCGGCAGATTGCGCCAGGCGCCATGGATATCCATCCCGAACCCGAAGACGAAGCGGTCCGGTACGGTCAACCCGACAAAATCGGCGGATACCGGCTTGGGCTTGCCGTTCAGCTTGTCGGCAAGTACCGCCACCAGTACCCTGGCGGCGCCGAGGCGGGTCAGGCTCTCCTTGACCGCCGCCAGCGTGACCCCCTCGTCGAGGATGTCGTCGACGACAAGGACCGTTCGCTCCTTGACCGGAATCCACGGCGCGCTGCGCCAGGAAATCTTGCCGCCCTGCGTCTCCGGGCCGTAACGCGTGGCGTGGAGATAGTCGAAGTCGAGCGGAAAATCGAGCCTCGGCAGCAGTTGACCGCAGAAGACCACGCCGCCGGTCATGACGCACAGCACCAGCGGATTGCTGTCCGCCAGCCGCGTGCGGATCCGCATTGCAACCTCGTCCAGCGCCGTCTGGATCGCTGCGGCGGGGTGTATCAGTTCAGCATCCGCCAGCAGTGCGCGCGCTTCCTGGCGATCCACTCAGGCCTCCATCGACTTCAGATAGGCGTCGAAGGCCGGGCCGATTTCCGGGTGGCGCTGGCCGAAAACGACGGTCGCCTGCAGGTAGCCGAGCTTGGAGCCACAGTCGTAGCGGGTGCCGGCGTAGCGGTAGGCCAGCACCTGCTCGTCGCCAAGCAGCGAGGCGATGCCGTCGGTCAACTGGATCTCGCCGCCGGAACCCGGCCTGACGTTTTCCAGGTGGTGGAAGATGCGCGGCGTCAGGATGTAGCGGCCGACGACCGCCAGCGTGGACGGCGCCTCCTCCGGCTTCGGCTTCTCGACGATGGCACTGACCTGCTCGATGCGCTCCGCGACGCGGCGGGCAGCAACGATGCCATAGCTCCTGGTGTCGGCACGCGGCACGTCCTGCACGCCGAGCACCGAGCAGCGGTAGTAGGCGTAGGTGTCGGCCATCTGCTTCATGACCGCCGGCTCGCCGTCGAGCAGGTCGTCGGCCAGCAGCACCGCGAACGGCTCGTCGCCGATCACTGGCTTGGCGCACAACACGGCGTGACCGAGACCGAGCGCTTCGGCCTGACGGATGTAGATGCAGTTGATGTTCCTCGGGATCATGTTGCGCACGAACTCCAGCATCTCGTCCTTACCGTGCGCCGCCAGTTCGTTTTCCAGTTCGTATGCCTTGTCGAAGTGGTCCTCGATCGCCCGCTTGGAACGGCCGGTGACGAAGATCATGTCGGTGATCCCGGCGGCGACCGCCTCTTCCACCGCATACTGGATCAGCGGCTTGTCGACGATCGGCAGCATTTCCTTCGGACTGGCCTTGGTCGCCGGCAGAAAACGCGTGCCCATCCCGGCTACCGGAAACACCGCCTTACGAACCGTTTTCATTTTTTTGTACTCCCTCATCAAGAAATCTCACCAATTCTGCCTCATCAATCACCGGCACGCCCAGCGCGCGCGCCATTTCCAGCTTGGAACCAGCCTCGTCGCCGGCGACCACGTAATCCGTCTTCTTCGACACCGACCCGGCGACCTTGCCGCCGGCGGCTTCGATCAGCGCCTTGGCTTCGTCGCGCTTCAAGGTTGGCAGGGTGCCGGTCAGCACCAGCGTCTTACCTGCCAGCGGTTGCCGCCCGCCTGACGCCGACTCCCCTTCCGGCCAGGTCACGCCGGCCATGCGCAAGGAGGCGATCACCTCGCGGTTATGGGCTTCGGCGAAGAAATCGGCGATGCTCGCCGCGACGACCGGACCGACATCCGGCACCAGTTGCAGCGTTTCGGCATCGGCCGCGAGCAAGGCATCCAGACTGCCGAAATGTTGCGCCAGGTCGCGCGCCGTCGCCTCGCCGACGTTGCGGATGCCGAGCGCGAAAACAAAGCGGGCGAGCGTCGTCTGTCGGCTCTTCCCGATGGCGGCGACCAGATTCTGCGCCGATTTCTCGCCCATGCGCTCCAGCCCGGCCAGCGTTTCGACGCTCAGCCGGAAGATATCGGCCGGCGAATGGACCAGGTCGGCGTCGACCAGCTGATCGACCAGCTTGTCGCCGAGTCCCTCGATGTCCATCGCCCGCCGTGCGGCGAAGTGCACCAGGGCCTGCTTGCGCTGGGCCGGGCAATACAGCCCGCCGCTGCAGCGCGCAACCACTTCGTCGCTCCCTTTCGTGATCGCCGATCCGCATTCCGGACAGTTTGCCGGCATGGAGAACGGCGGATGCAGCGGCCCGCCGCCGAACAGATCGCGCGTCGGCCGCTTTTCGGGAACGACGGCGACGATTTCGGGAATGACGTCGCCGGCGCGGCGCACGATCACCGTGTCGCCGACCCGCACATCCTTGCGCCGCACCTCGTCCTCGTTGTGCAGCGTCGCGTTGGTCACGGTAACGCCGCCGACGAATACCGGCCTGAGGCGCGCCACCGGCGTGATGGCGCCGGTGCGGCCGACCTGGACGTCGATGCCGAGGACTTCGGTCAGCGCCTCCTCGGCAGGGAATTTGTGGGCGATGGCGAAGCGCGGCGCCCGCGACACGAAACCGAGTTGGGCCTGCGCGGCCAGCTTGTTGACCTTGTAAACGACGCCATCGATGTCATAGGGCAGCCGCGGCCGCCTGTCGCCGATTTCGGCATAGTAGGCGAGCAGCCCCCTCGCCCCTTGCACCACCCGACGCTCGACCGCCACGGGAAATCCCCAAGCCGCCAGCAGGTCCATCAGCTCGCCATGCGTGGCGACGCCGAGCTGCTCCGCGCCGGCGCCGACACCGTAGGCGAAGAAGTGCAGCGGGCGGGCAGCCGTGATCCGCGAATCGAGCTGGCGCAAACTGCCGGCCGCCGCATTGCGCGGATTGGCGAATTCCTTGTCGCCGCGTTCGCGCTGGCGGGCGTTCATTTCGGCGAAGGCCGCGCGAAACATCAGCACCTCGCCGCGAATCTCGATCAGTGCCGGCCAGCCCTCGCCGGCCAGACGCAGAGGAATGTCACGCAGCGTGCGCAAATTGGGCGTCACCTCCTCGCCGGTGGCGCCATCGCCGCGCGTCGCCCCCCGGGCGAACACGCCGTTTTCGTAGGTAAGGCTGATCGCCAGCCCGTCGAATTTCGGCTCCACGGCATAGTCGACCGCGGCAATCGTCTCCAAGCCGTCGCGCACGCGCTGGTCGAACGCCTCGACCTCGGCCGCGGCGAAGGCGTTGTTGAGCGACAGCATCGGCACGCCGTGCACATGCGGCGGAAAGGCCTTGAGCGGCGGCGCGCCAACGCGCGTGGTCGGCGAGTCGGGCGTCAGCAGTTCCGGGTATTGCTGCTCCAGCCCCTGCAGTTCGCGGAAAAGCCTGTCGTACTCAGCATCCGGAACCGTCGGCGCGTCGAGGACGTAGTAAGCGTGGTTGTGGCGCTCAATCTCAGCGCGCAGTTCCCGCGCGCGCCCGGCAGCGAGTGCCGGCGCGGCCATCAGGAAAACAGTCGCAGTGCCTGTGCCGATCCGGCCGGCAGGCCATAGTTGGCCATCATCGCCTGCGGCTTGCCGATGAATTCGCGGCGGATGTGATCGAGCTGCATATCGTTCAGCGGCTGCCGGTTGTCATCGACAAGCGTCCCCTGCAGCGTCTCGGCAAAGCGCTTGGCGAGGTCGGCCATTTGCTGGAACACCCGCTCGCCATGCGCGACGCGCGGCACATCGAGAACGAAGGTCAGGCCATGCGTCACGATGTTGCGGATCGATTCGGCCGAGAAGCGCGTCGTCTCGAAGTTCTGCATAGTGAACTGGATGCGTCCGTCATCATCGCGGCGGGTAAACACCCCGTCGTCGCCCAGCACCATCCCGGCGGCTTCGGCCAGTGCGCGGATCTTGGTACCGGAAAACGGCGTCCCGCGGCTGACCAGATTGACCCCGATCTCGAGGTCGACCGCAGCGCAGAAGCGGTCGATCTCGGCCGCCTGATCGAGCAGGCGACTGGCCGGCATGTCGGCCACGGCCAGCAGTTCGTCGGCCAGCTGGTGCATGGCGCCGGTGAAGGTCGCCACATCGGCCTCGGACACCGGCCCCATGCGGTCGACCAGTTGCAAGCCGACCCGCAGACGCCTTACCGGCACCTCGCTATCGGGCAGGATGCGCTCCCACTCCCGGTTGCGTTCGTTGAAGTGCACCCAGTGGATCGGCTTGCCCACACGCTGCAGCGTCCGATACTGGGAATCGATGATCTGTGACGCCGGCACCGGATCGACCAGTTCCATCGCCACGATGAACTCCAGGCGTGGATCGAGCAGGCTGCCAGGAACCAGGCCGGCAGGAAGATCGGGAACATCCGCTTCGTCCGGCAGCGCCGCGGCGGCAACGGATTCCGGCCGCCCGCCCGTGACGTCGCCGCCGGCACCGCCGTCGCGGAACACCGGCTCGCCGGAATCACCGGTTGGAAGACTGTCGGCCAGCACCGGTTCGCGGCGTTCCGGCGCTGCGACCGGGGCCGCCGCCCCCTTGTCCCGCTCGCCGCGGACGCCCGAAGCGGCACCTGCGGCGCCCAGCAGGACATCGTCGCGCCCTGGCTTGAGCATTGCCTCCGCAAGCTTGCGATGACGATATTCCTGCCACTTGTTGTAACCGAGGACGCCGACCACCGCTGCCGCGCCCAGGCCAATCAGTCCCATCTGGAGTTCGGTCATCTAAGCCGCATCCCTCATCTTCAAGGCTTCTTCGATATCCACTTCGACGACGCGCGAAACGCCGGATTCCTGCATGGTAACGCCGACCAGCTGCTCGGCCATTTCCATCGAGATTTTATTATGGGAAATAAACAGGAACTGCGTGTTCGCCGACATTTTCTTCACCATGCCGCAGAACCGCTCGGTATTGCTGTCGTCCAGAGGCGCATCGACCTCGTCGAGCAGGCAGAAGGGCGCCGGATTGAGCTGGAACATCGAGAAGACCAGGGCGATCGCTGTCAGCGCCTTTTCGCCGCCGGACAGCAGGTGGATGGTCGAATTCTTCTTGCCCGGCGGCTGGGCGATGACCTGGACGCCGGCGTCGAGGATCTCCTCGCCGGTCATCACCAGCTCGGCACGGCCGCCACCGAACAACTCGGGGAAAAGCTCCCCGAAATGGCCGTTGACCGTATCAAAGGTGTTTTGCAGCAGGTCGCGCGTCTCGCGATCGATGCGGCGGATGGCGTTTTCGAGCGTTTCCATCGCCTCGGTCAGGTCGGCCGCCTGCATGTCGAGGTAGCCCTTGCGCTCGCTCGCCGTTTCCAGTTCCTGCAGCGCTGCCAGGTTGACCGCACCGAGTTCGGCGATGGCGTTACCCAGGCGAGTGATCTCGCCCTGCAGGGCAGCCGGACGGGCGCCGCCGTTGTCTTTCAGCGCCACTTGCAGGGCTTGCTCGTCGGCGCCGGCCTCCAGCAGCTGCTGCGCGAACTGTTCGGTGTTGAGGGCCGCCGCCTGCTCGCGGAGCCTGAGGTCCCCGATGCGCGCCCGCAGCGGCTCCAGTCCCTGCTCTATCCGCAACCGCTGTTCTTCCAGCGCGCGCAGCGCATTGGTCGCCGACTCCAAGGCGTCGCGACAGAGCGCCAGCGCCCTTTCCTTCTCCTGCCGGGTGGCCAGCGCCGCCTGCAGGCTGTCCTCCATGACGTCGGCCGGGGCCGCTTCGACCTGTTCGGCGCATTGCGCGCGGTCGTTCTCGATGCGGCCCAGTTCGCGCTGCGCCAGCGCCTGCTGGGCGAAGATGTCTTGCAACTTGCCCTCGCATTCGCGCAGCGAGAACTGCGCCTCGCGCAGGGCGCGGTCGAGATCGGCGTTGCGCTCGCGCTCGGCGCGCACGGCGCGCTCGGCTTCGTCGAGCCGTGACTGGGCGCCGGCGACCAGGACACGAATGCGGGCCAGGCCCTCGCGCACCTCGGCGATCTTGTCGTCGGCCGCCAGGTCGCGCTCGCGCTCGGCCTCGTCCTCGGCAGCCAGTTCGGTCAACTGCTCCTGCATGCGCTCCTTCAGCTCGCGGTGCCGTTCGATGGCCTGGCCAAACCTGAGCGTCTCGAGTTGCACCGCGTGCACGCGCTGCTGGCGGTCGCTTACGTACTCGCGGATTTCGCCCATTTCCTCCTGCTTGTCGGAAAACTGCTCGTCGAGCACGGCGAGTCGCTCGCGCACCGCTGCGGCCTGTTCCTCGGCTGCGGCGATGCCGGCGCCGAGTGTCTCGATTTCGCGCTGGCGTTCGAGCAGCCCGTGCTCGCCCTTGTCCGGCGCGAAGAAGGTAACGCTGGCGCGCGTCAGCAGGTCGCCGCCGGCAGTAATCAGCATCACCCCCGAGGGCAGGCCGGAACGACGCGCCAGCGCGGCATCCAGACTGTCGGCGGTGAGCACCGGTGCCAGCCAGTCGGCGAGCGCTGCGGCAAGCGCCGGGTCGTCGCTGCGCACGCGCTCGCTCAGCCGCCCGACCCGCTCGCCGTTTGCCGCCTCGGCCGGCAGGGTCACGGCGAGACGGGCGGCGGGCCGGTCGTGCAGCCATTCGTCCAGCTTGGCAGCGTCGTTGCAGGATATGGCGTTCAGCCGCTCGCGCAGCACCGCCTCGACAGCGTCTTCCCAGCCGGCATCGACATGAATCCGCTGCCACAGCGCCGGTGCGTCTTCGAGTCCGTGGCGGCGCAGCCATTCCGGCAGTTCGCCCGTCTCCCGCGCCCGCGCCTGCATCTGCTCCAGCGCGGTCAGGCGCGCCTGGCCAGCGGCCAGTTCGCGCTCGCAGCGCTGCAATTCTTCCTGGACCTCGCGGCGGGTCGCTTCGAGTTGCGGCAATTCCTGCTGCAACTGCTGCAAGTGATCCTGATCGCCGGCCAGTTCCTCGCGCAGCAGCGCCAGCTCCTCTTCCTTTTCGGCGAGATCCAGCGCATCCGGCGCGTCCTCGCCGCCGCCCTCCTCGCGCAGCCGCTCGCGACGCTGGGCAATCGACTGCAAGGCGCGCTGGGCATGCGCCTTGTTGGTCAGCTCGACTTCGAGACGCTGCTCGCCGTTGCTCGTCCGGGTCCGCAGGCGTTGCAGTTCCTCCTGCGCCTGGACATGGCTTTCCTCGACCTGCGGCGCGATGTTCATCTGCTGGCGCAGGCGCTCGTCGGCCTCGGCGACACGCAGGCGGGTGGCCTCCTGCAATTCCTCCCAGTTCCGGCGGTCGACCGCGAGCTTCTCCGCCGTCCGGCTCCAGTGCGCCAGCTCGTCTTCGAGCTGGACCAGGCGCGCCTCGAGCTGATTGCGCGACTCGCGGCGATGGCGGATCTCGGCCTCCAGACGCGCCACTTCGGCATTGGCCGCGTACATGTCGCCCTGCGCCTGGTGCAGCGCGTCGCCGGCGGCGAAGTGCGCCTCGCGGGTTTCCTCGGCGCGCGCCTCGGTTTCGCGCAGCGCCGCATTCTGCGCCTCGAGATCGGTCAGCGCACGCTCGACGTCCAGCGCCACCCGCTGCCGCTCGGCCTCGGCTTCGCGCTTTTTCACCAGCCACAGCACCTGCTGCCGCTGTTCAAGCTGTTCGTTCAGCGACTGGTAGCGCCGTGCCACCTCGGCCTGCGCTTCTAGCTTTTCCATCTGGCTGCCGAGCTCGAGACGGATGTCCTCGACGCGGGTCAGGTTCTCGCGCGTGTCCTCGAGCCTGCCCTGCGTCTCCTTGCGCCGCTCCTTGTAGCGGGTGACGCCGGCCGCCTCCTCGAGAAAGACGCGCAGGTCGTCCGGCCGCGCCTCGATGATGCGCGAGATCATCCCCTGGCCGATGATCGCGTAGGCGCGCGGCCCGAGACCGGTGCCAAGGAAGAGATCGGTAATGTCCTTGCGCCGAACCTTCAGGTTGTTGATGAAGTAGTCCGACTGCCCCTGCCGCGTCAGCGTGCGCTTGACCGACAGTTCGGCATATTGCGACCACTGGCCGAGCGCCCGGCCGAGCAGGTTCTCGAAAATCAGCTCGACCGACGCGCGCGACACCGGCTTGCGCCCCGTCGTCCCGTTGAAGATGACGTCCATCATCGACTCGCCGCGCAGTTCGGAAGCCTTTGACTCGCCCAGCACCCAGCGCACGGCGTCCATGATGTTGGATTTGCCGCAGCCATTGGGGCCGACGACGCCGACCAGTTGCCCGGGGACGGCAACGGCGGTCGGGTCGACGAAGGACTTGAAGCCGGCGAGTTTGAGTCTGGTCAGGCGCATTGGATGGCGGCCGGCCCGGGAATGGCCTACTTTGACGGGGGTCGTATAATAGCATCCACTCCATTTCGATGAATCCGAGCATGTCCAGCGAGCCGACGAAAACCCTCGAGACCTTCCCGAACCCCGCGTGCGACCGCGATTTCCATATCCACATGCAGATTCCCGAATTCACCTGCCTGTGCCCGAAAACCGGCCAGCCCGATTTCGCGACGCTGATTCTCGACTACATCCCCGGCCAGCTGTGCGTCGAGCTGAAAAGCCTCAAGCTCTACATCTGGTCGTACCGCGACCAGGGAGCCTTCCACGAGGCCGTCACCAACCGCATCCTCGACGACTTGGTCGCCGCCATCGCGCCACGCTTCATGCGCCTGACCGCGAAGTTCTACGTGCGCGGCGGCATCTTCACCAACGTCGTCGCCGAGCACCGCCAGCCGGGCTGGCAGCCGGCGCCGCGCGTCGATCTCGCGCAGTTCGACAGCGACTCGAATACCCGGGGCTGATGAAAGACGACGAGCGGTTCCTCGCCCGCGCCGTCGAACTGGCGGGCATAGGCAGCGAACGCGGCGATGGCGGGCCGTTTGGCGCCGTCATCGTCGGCGACGGAAAGATCATCGGCGAGGGCTGGAACCGGGTCGTGGTCAGCCGCGACCCGACGGCGCACGCGGAAATCATGGCTATCCGTGCCGCGTGTGCCGCGGTCGACGGCTTCCACCTGCCCGATTCCACGCTCTACGCGTCCAGCGAACCCTGCCCGATGTGCCTCGCCGCCGCCTACTGGGCGCGCATCGGGCGCATCGTCTTCGCCAATAGCCGGGCCGAGGCCGCCGCCATCGGTTTCTGCGACGACGACCTGTACAACGAACTCAACCGCCACTACGCGGCGCGCCGCATCGTCATGGAACACCACCCGCTGCCCGATGCCCTGCTGCCCCTGCAACGCTGGGCCGGCAACCCCGAACGCACCCCGTATTAGCGGCGCTCGACGCGAAATTCCAGCCGGTTTCCGTGCGCATCGACGCCGCTGCCCTTCCACGAACGGCAGGTGATCGCCTCCCAGCGCAGCGGAATCTCCCGACCATCGCTGCAGCGCACGACGCCGGTGCCGGCCTCGCCGGCGCAACTGCCCGCGGTCGGCGACATCGAAGGCGGCAGCGCCTGGCCGTCGCAGGTCAGACGGCCTTCGCGATCGGCGAGCAGGAACCGTCCGCCACCGGAATTGCCGGGATATCCCTTCCCGTGCATTTCGCCCGGCACGTCGCTCAGGCTGCCGCGCGCCTCATAGCCGAGCGAACAGGCCGCGAGCAGCAGCGGAATGGCAAAGGCGGTGACCCAGGCGCGATTGTTCACGAGGCAGCCCTATTGTTTTCGGCGATAATTGCCATTCTGCACTTACTCGATGCCTATCGTGAATCCGCACCTCGGCCAACTTCATCCCTACCCCTTCGAAAAGCTGCGCGCCCTCTTCGCCGGCGTCACGCCGAACCCGCATTACAAGGAGATCAAGCTTTCGATCGGCGAACCGCAACATGCCACGCCCCCCTTCATCATCGAAGCGCTCGCGGGCGGTCTCAAGGGCCTGGCCAACTATCCGACGACGCAGGGCATTCCGGCTCTGCGCCAGGCCATCGCCGCCTGGTGCCAGCGCCGCTACGGACTGGAACTCGACGCGGAAACCGAGATTCTTCCGGTCAACGGCTCGCGCGAGGCGCTTTTCTCGTTCGCCCAGACGGTGATCGACCCCGGCCGCGGTCAGGTGCCGCTGGTCGTCAGCCCGAATCCGTTCTATCAGATCTACGAAGGCGCCGCCTATCTGGCCGGAGCCGAACCGCGCTTCCTCAACACGCTGCCGGAAAACGATTTCGCATTCGATTACGGCGCTCTGTCCGAAGCCGAATGGGCGCGCGTCCAGTTGTTCTACGTCTGCTCGCCGGGCAATCCGACCGGCAAGGTGTTTTCGCTCGACGACTGGAGGGCGCTGTTCGCGCTGTCCGACAAGTACGGCTTCATCATCGCCTCCGACGAATGCTATTCGGAAATCTTTTTCGACGAGGCCAGTCCGCCGCTCGGCGCGCTGCAGGCGGCGAAGCTGCTCGGGCGCGGCAACGAGCGTCTGGTCATGTTCTCCAGCCTCTCGAAGCGCTCCAACGTGCCGGGCATGCGCTCGGGCTTCGTCGCCGGCGACGCCGCCATCCTGAAGAAATTCCTGCACTACCGCACCTACCACGGCTGCGCGATGGCGCCGCCGGTACAGACCGCCTCGGTCGCGGCCTGGAACGACGAGGCGCATGTCCTCGACAACCGCAAGCAGTACCGCGAGAAATTCGCCGCCTGCACGCCGCTGATCGCCGCGGTACTCGGCACCGGCATGCCTGATGCGAGCTTCTACCTGTGGGCGAGGACACCGATCGCCGACACCGATTTCGCCCGCGGCGTGCTCGAGCAGTATAATGTCATCGTTTTGCCGGGCAGCTTCCTTGCCCGCGAGTCCGGCGGTGTCAATCCGGGCGCCGGATTCGTCCGCATCGCGCTGGTTGCCCCGCTGGCCGAATGCCTCGACGCCGCCAACCGGATTCGTCAATTTGCCAAACAACTGTAATCAGAGAGAGCCCTCATGACTCACCACCTGCTAGCCACCATCGAAGAACTCTGGGAACGCCGCACGGAGTTGTCGCCGCAGTCGCCGCCGACGACCATCGCCGCGATCGACTCCGTGATCGGCGACCTCGACGCCGGCAGGTTGCGCGTCGCCGAGAAGATCGGCGGCGAATGGTTCACCCACCAGTGGATCAAGAAGGCCGTCCTGCTCTCGTTCCGCGTCCGCGACAACCGCATCCAGGAGGCCGGCGACATCCGCTTTTTCGACAAGGTCGACACCAAGTTCGAAGGCTGGAGCGAAGAGCAGTTCCGCCAGGGCGGCTTCCGCGTCGTCCCGGGCACCATCGTGCGCAAGGGCTCCTTCGTCGCGAAGAACGCCGTGCTGATGCCCTCCTTCGTCAATATTGGCGCCTACGTCGATGAGGGCACGATGGTCGATACCTGGGTCACCGTCGGTTCCTGCGCGCAGATCGGCAAGAATGTGCACCTCTCCGGCGGCGTCGGCATCGGCGGCGTCCTCGAGCCGCTGCAGGCCAACCCGACCGTGATCGAGGACAACTGCTTCATCGGCGCCCGGTCGGAAGTCGTCGAAGGCGTCGTCGTTGGCGAAAACTCGGTCGTGTCGATGGGCGTCTATCTGGGCCAGAGCACGCCAATCTACGACCGGGAAACCGGCGAGGTCAGCTACGGCCGCATCCCGCCGGGTTCGGTCGTAATCAGCGGCAGCCTGCCGAAAGCTGACGGCAAGTACAGCCTGTACGCGGCGATCATCGTCAAGAAAGTCGATGCGCAGACCCGCGCCAAGACCAGCATCAACGAACTGCTGCGCGCCTGATTCAAGCGCAACGACACCGGAGGCCCCGAATGATCCTCGACAAACTATTCCAGCTGATGGCAGAAAAGCAGGCCTCGGATATTTTCATTTCCGCCGGCACGCCGATCCACATCAAGATCCAGGGCAACACCATGCCGGTCAACCAGCAGGTGATGCTGCCGGACATGATCGAAAAGATCGCCCTCGAACTGATGTCGCCGGATCAGGCCAAGACCTTCGAGACGACGATGGAGATGAACCTCTCCTTCGGCGTGCCGCAGATCGGCAACTTCCGCGTTAACATCTTCCGTCAGCGCGGCTCGATCAGCATCGTCGTCCGCTTCATCCTCGGCAACATTCCCAAGCTCAATGCGTTGGAATTGCCCCCGGTACTGGCCGACCTGATCATGGAGAAGCGCGGCCTGGTCCTCATCGTCGGCGCCACCGGTTCCGGCAAGTCGACGACCATCGCCTCGATGCTCGACCACCGCAACGCCAACCGCGCCGGACATATCCTGACCGTCGAGGACCCGATCGAGTACCTCTTCAGGCACAAGAAGTCGATCGTCAACCAGCGCGAGATCGGGCTCGACACGCTGGACTGGCAGGCGGCGCTGAAGAACGCCATGCGTCAGGCGCCGGACTGCATCCTGATCGGCGAAATCCGCGACAAGGAAACGATGCAGGCGGCGATTGCCTACGCGCAGACCGGCCACCTCTGCCTGGCGACGCTGCATGCCAACAACAGTTACCACGCGCTGAACCGCATCATCAGCTTCTTCCCGCTGGAAAATCGCCCGGCCCTGTTCCTCGACCTTTCCGTCGCCCTGCGCGCGATCATGTCGCAGCGCCTGGTCAGGAGACCCGATGGCCTGCGCCTGCCCGCCTGCGAGGTCATGATCAACACCCGTCACATCAGCGAACTGATCGAGCGCGGCGAAGTGCAGGGCATCAAGGATGCGATGGAGCAGACGCTCGCCCCGGGATCGCAGACCTTCGAGCAGGATCTCTTCCGGCTCTATCGCGAGGGCAAGATTTCGCTCGACGAAGCGCTGACCAACGCCGACTCGCCAACCAACCTTTCCTGGCTGATCAACAACTCGGAGATCAACCAGGGCCACAAGGATGAACGCAAGCCCGACGCCGCGCTGGAGTTCGACAGCACCGACGCGAGCGGCGTATCGTTCAAGGAATTCTCGCTCAGCCTCGGCGACGGCGAACCGGACACCTGATGCCCGACCCGACGCTTGCGCTGGCCAGGCAGATCATCGCCCGGCCGTCGGTGACCCCGGACGATGCCGGTTGTTGCGACCTGTTCGCCGAGCGCCTGCGATCACTCGGTTTTTCCAGCGAATTCATCAACCGCAATGGCGTCACCAACCTCTGGGCGCGTCGTGGCGACGGCAGACCGTTGTTCGTCTTCGCCGGCCACACCGACGTCGTGCCGACTGGGCCGCTGGACCTGTGGACCTCGCCTCCCTTCGCTCCGGAAATCCGCGGCGGCATGCTCTACGGACGCGGCGCCGCCGACATGAAATCGTCGCTGGCCGCGATGTTGACCGCGACCGAGGCCTTCGTCGCTGCCCATCCCCGGCATCCCGGATCGCTCGCCTTCCTCCTCACCTCGGATGAGGAAGGCGACGCGGTCGATGGCACGGTCGCCGTCATCGACGCCCTCAAGGCGCGTGGCGAGACAATCGATTTCTGCGTCATCGGCGAGCCGACCTCGGTCGACACCCTCGGCGACATGGTCAAGAACGGCCGCCGCGGCTCGCTGTCGGGCAAGCTGACGGTCAAGGGCATCCAGTGCCACATCGCCTACCCGCACCTCGGCCGCAACCCGATCCATCTCGCGGCGCCGGCGATTGCCGAACTCGGCGACACCGAATGGGACCAGGGCAATGAGTATTTCCCGCCGACGACCTGGCAAATCTCCAACATCCACGGCGGCACCGGCGCCACCAATGTCGTGCCCGGCAGCGTCGAGATCAAGTTCAACTTCCGCTTCTCCACCGCCAGTTCCGTCGACAGCCTGAAACAGCGACTGACCGCCATTCTCGACAGACACGAACTGGAATACGACATCGACTGGACGCTCGGCTCCCGTCCCTTCCTGACCGGCCGCGGGCCCCTGGCCGAAGCCGCTAGCGCCGCAATCCGCGAGATCTGCGGCATCGACGCCGAACTGTCGACGACCGGCGGCACCTCCGACGGCCGCTTCATCGCCGGGATTTGCGACCAGTTGCTGGAGATCGGCCCGGTCAACGCGACCAGTCACAAGATCGACGAGTGTATCGATATCGAGGCGTTGCCAAAGCTGTCCGCCATCTACACCCGCATCCTCGAGCAGTTGCTTCCCCCATGAGCGATCCCGCCGCGCGCAACGAACTGTTCACCGTCCGCGACCACCTGCGCTACGCCGTCAGCCGATTCACCGCCGCCGGCCTGTTCTTCGGCCACGGCAGCGACAACGCCTGGGACGAAGCCGCCTACCTGACGCTGCATACCCTCAGCCTGCCGCTCGACCGCCTCGAACCCTTCCTCGATGCGCGACTGCTGCCGCAGGAACGGGAGGCGCTGCTCGAGATCTACCGCCGCCGCTGCGAGGACCGTCTGCCCGCCGCCTATCTGACCGGCGAGGCCTGGCTCGCCGGCCATCGCTTCCATGTCGACGAGCGCGTCATCGTGCCGCGCTCGTTCATTGCCGAGTTGCTGCAGGAACGCCTGACGCCCTGGGTCGACGACCCCTGGTCGATTCGGACGGTGCTCGATCTGTGCACCGGCTCGGGCTGCCTGGCGATCCTGGCCGCCCTCGCCTTCCCGGAAGCACGGGTCGATGCGGTCGACCTCTCGCCAGAGGCGATTTCCGTCGCCGAACGCAATGTCGCCGAGTACGGCCTGCATGACCGCGTGGAACTCATCCGTTCGGACGCATTCAGCAAGTTGCAGGGAAGCCGTTACGACCTGATCATTTCCAACCCGCCCTACGTCAATGCCGACTCGGTCGCCGCGCTGCCCCCGGAATACCTGCACGAACCGGTGATGGCGCTCGGCTCGGGCAAGGACGGCCTCGACTTCACCCGCATCATCCTGCGCGAAGCGAAGCGGCATCTGACCGAGGACGGCCTGCTCGTGGTCGAGATCGGCCACAACCGCGCGGAACTTGAAGCGACCTACCCCGCGCTGCCCTTCACCTGGCTCGACACCACCGCCGGTGACGAATTCGTCTTCCTGCTGCGGGCGAGCGAACTCCCGGAATGAACACCTGACGCGCCATGGCAGGAGCTTCGCCAAGGTGCTGATGCGGGAACCGGACCCGGCGGGCGCCGGCTAACCGCCCGGGCGGTGCGAGTTCGACTTCCCTGCCCGCGTTCACCAGCGCGAATGTTCATCGGACCCGGGCCGGCGCGCCGGGGATTCCGGCGCTGGCGCTGCAGCTACCTGTCGCCGCCGGCCTGCTCGGCGCGTTGCTGCGCCTGCTGGCTGGTCTGGTCGATCTTCTGCTGCATCTGTTCCATCGTCTTCCTGCCCTGCTCGAGTTCCTGTTTCTTGATGGCGGCGCCGCTCGCCGCTGTCGTTGCCGTTTCGACACCGCACGCACCCGCCGCCAGGACGGCCACCAGCAAAACAAAACGTTTCATCTTCCGGCCTCCCCGAGAAATCCGTTCAACAGACCGCGGCAAGAATCGCCCGCAACAACTGCCAGCAACGCGCGACAGACTCGATCTCCACCATCTCGCCCGGCGCATGCGCGCCGCGGATGGTCGGACCGAAGGAGACGATATCGAGCCCCGGATACTTGGTGCCAATGATGCCGCATTCCAGTCCGGCGTGGATCACCTGCACCCGGGAATCGCTGGCGAATTCCCGGCGATAGACCGCCTGGCACAGCGAGAGCAGTCGTGAATCGGGATTCGGCGCCCATCCGGGGTAATGTCCCGCCTGCACGGTGTCGGTCCCGGACAGCGCAAAAAGACTGACGATCTCGTCCGCCAGCGCCGTGCTGGCGCTATCCAGCAGCGAGCGGACCATGAAATTGCACGAGCCGCCGCTCGCCGTGAGCGCCACCATGCCCAGGTTGTCGGAAGTTTCGACGACGCCGGGAAACTGCCGGCTCATCCGCCGGACCCCGTGCGGGGCGGCATGCAGCGAGGCCAGCCAGACGCCCTGGTCGGCGGGCGACAACAACTCCACCGCGTCGGGCTGCGGCGAATACCCCAACGTGATGCCTTCATCGACCGCGACCAGTTCCCGGCGCAGGCAGCCAACCCATTTCTCGAGACCGGCGACCAGTTGCGCGGCCTCCGGTTCGGGAACGGCGATGACGGCAAACGCCTCACGCGGCAGGGCGTTGCGTGCCGTGCCCCCGGTGAGGCTGGCCAAGCGCAGCGGCAACTGCTGTTCGAGTCCGCGCAGGACACGCACCAGCAACTTGATGGCATTGCCCCGTTCCTCGTGGATTTCAACCCCGCTATGCCCACCGCGCAGGCCGCGCAAATCGATTCGCCAGCATTGCCAGCCTGCCGGCACCCGCTCGGGGGTGCCGCTGCGCCGCACATTGACGTCGAGCCCGCCGGCACAACCGAGATAGAACTCGCCCCACGCCTCGGTATCCAGGTTGAGC
>WBZM01001076.1_pt1 | contig 30144 bp, 30 predicted proteins | sample 5204271 | NCBI WGS metagenome assembly WBZM01 (sample SAMN12344346, study PRJNA552823) | activated sludge metagenome | biome: Activated sludge suspended growth; feature: Nitrification reactor; material: Wastewater; isolation source: activated sludge from nitrification reactor of wastewater... | reverse complement strand
CGCCGATCCGCGCCATCATTGACGCCTTCGCCGGCGCCCTGTCCGAATCCTGATCCATGAGCCTGAACGCCACGCCCCTGCGCCTGCGCACCATCGATTCGACCTTCGAGGCCGCGTTCCAGGCGCGGCTGCACTGGTCGCCCGATACGGACGCTGCGATCGAGCAACGGGTGGCTGACATCCTGGCTGATGTGCAGGCGCGTGGCGACGCGGCGGTGCTCGAATACACGCTGCGCTTCGATCGTCTCACGGCCGCGTCGATGGCCGATTTGGAACTGAGCCAGGCTGAGCTGAAGGCTGCGTTCGATACGCTGCCAGCCGCCCGGAAGGCCGCGCTGGAAGCCGCTGCGCGCCGGGTGCGGGCCTACCACGAGGCGCAGAAGAAGGCCTCCGGGGAAAGCTGGACCTACCGGGACGAGGACGGCACCCTGCTCGGACAGAAGGTCACGCCGCTGGACCGCGTGGGCATCTACGTCCCTGGTGGCAAAGCGGCGTATCCGTCCAGCGTGCTGATGAACGCGATCCCCGCCCATGTCGCGGGAGTCGGCGAAATCATCATGGTCGTGCCCACGCCCCGCGGCGAACGCAGCGAGCTGGTGCTGGCTGCCGCCCACGTGGCTGGCGTGACCCGGGCCTTCACCATCGGCGGTGCGCAGGCCGTGGCCGCGCTGGCTTATGGCACCGAGACGGTGCCCAAGGTCGACAAGATCACCGGCCCCGGCAACGCCTACGTGGCCAGTGCCAAGAAGCACGTGTTCGGCACGGTGGGCATCGACATGATTGCCGGCCCGAGCGAGATCCTCGTGCTGGCCGACGGCAGCACGCCTGCCGACTGGGTGGCGATGGACCTGTTCTCGCAGGCCGAGCACGACGAGCTGGCCCAGAGCATCCTCCTGTGCCCCGACTCCGCCTACATCGACGCCGTGCAGGCCGCCATCGACCGCCTGCTGCCGGCGATGCCGCGGCGCGAGATCATTGCCCGCTCGCTCAATGACCGCGGCGCCCTGATCCTGACCCGTACCATGGAAGAGGCGTGCGAAATCAGCAACCGCATCGCACCCGAGCACCTGGAGGTCTCCAGCCGCGATCCGCACCGCTGGGAGCCGTTGCTGCGCCACGCCGGTGCGATCTTCCTGGGCGCCTACACCAGCGAATCGCTGGGCGATTACTGCGCCGGCCCCAACCATGTGCTGCCCACCAGCGGCACGGCACGCTTCAGTTCGCCGCTGGGCGTGTACGACTTCCAGAAGCGCAGCAGCCTGATCGAGGTGAGCGAAGCGGGCGCCCAGCAACTGGGCCGAATCGCCGCCGAGCTGGCCTATGGCGAAGGCCTGCAGGCCCATGCCCGGGCCGCCGAATTGCGGCTGGCAGAGGTCCCCCCGATGAGAGAACCGCGATGAGTGCCCTCAGCCCCCAGCTTCTGCAACGAATCCGCCAGGACGTGCAATCGATGCACGCCTACGCGATCCAGGACTCGGTCGGCATGATCAAGCTCGACGCGATGGAAAACCCCTATTCCCTGCCGCCCGCGCTGCAGGCCGAGCTGGGCCAGCGCTTGGGCAAGCTGGCGCTGAACCGCTATCCCGACAGCCGGGTGAACGACCTGCGCCACGCGCTGGCTGCTTATGCGGGCATGCCCAAGGGCTTCGACATCATGCTGGGCAACGGCTCGGATGAGCTGATCTCGCTGCTGGCGATGGCCTGTGATGTACCGGGCGCATCCATCCTCGCGCCCCTGCCCGGCTTCGTGATGTACGCGATGAGCGCACAGCTGCAGGGGCTGGCCTTCCACGGCGTGCCACTGACTGCCGATTTCGAGCTCGACGAGGCTGCCATGCTGGCCGCCATCGCCACGCACCAGCCGGCCATCGTCTACCTGGCCTACCCGAACAACCCCACCGCCAACCTGTGGGACGACGCGGTGATCGAGCGCATCATCGAGGCCCAGGGCGCGCAGGGCGGGCTGGTGGTAATGGACGAGGCCTACCAGCCCTTCGCCAGCCGCAGTTACATCGACCGCATCCACCGCCACCACCACGTGCTGTTGATGCGCACGCTGTCCAAGTTCGGTTTGGCCGGTGTGCGGCTGGGTTACATGCTGGGCCCGAAGGCGCTGATCGCCGAGATCGACAAGGTGCGCCCGCCCTACAACATCAGCGTGCTGAACTACGAGTGCGCGCTGTTCGCGATCGAACACGCCGACGTGTTCGCGGTGCAGGCGGCCGAATTGCGCGCGCAGCGTGGGCAACTCTTCGAGTCGCTCGGCCAGATGCCGGGCGTGCACCCCTTCCCGAGCGAGGCCAACATGATCCTGGTGCGGGTGCCGGATGCCGCCAAGGCCTTTGCCGGCCTGCGCGCGCGCCAGGTGCTGGTCAAGAACGTTTCTACAATGCACCCGTTGCTGGACAACTGCCTGCGCCTGACCGTCGGGACGCCCGAAGAGAACGCACTGCTGCTGGCGGCATTGAAAGACTCCCTATGACCTCCACCGCGCGCACCGCCGACGTCACCCGCAACACCGCCGAGACCCGGATCAGCGTCCGCGTGAACCTCGACGGTACCGGCCAGGCCCGGCTCTCCACCGGCATCGGATTCTTCGACCACATGCTGGACCAGATCGCCCGCCACGGCCTGATCGACCTCGACATCCAGGCTGAAGGCGATCTGCACATCGACGGCCACCACACGGTTGAAGACGTGGGCATCACGCTGGGCCAGGCGGTGGCCAAGGCGGTGGGCGACAAGAAGGGCATCCGCCGCTACGGCCACGCCTACGTGCCGCTGGACGAAGCGCTGAGCCGGGTGGTGATCGATTTTTCCGGCCGGCCCGGGCTGGTGATGCACGTGCCATTCAAGAGTGGCATGATCGGAACCTTCGACAGCCAGCTCGCATTCGAGTTCTTCCAGGGTTTTGTCAACCACGCGGGCGTGACGCTGCACATCGACAACCTCCGTGGCGAAAACGCCCACCACCAGGCCGAAACCGTGTTCAAGGCCTTTGCGCGTGCTCTGCGGGCCGCGTTGGAGCTGGATCCGCGCAGCGCGGGCCAGATTCCATCCACCAAAGGCTCGCTCTAGCCCGTTTTCGGCAAGTAAAAATGCTTTTCCCAGCGTCAGACGGCCACGGACAGCTATGAAAAAGATAGTGAAAAGCGTCGCTGTCGTGGACTATGGCATGGGCAATCTGCGCTCGGTGGCGCAGGCGGTGATCCATGCCGCCACGGATACCGGCGTCGAGGTGGTCATTACCTCCAGTCCAAGGCAGGTGCTGGATGCACACTGTGTCGTCCTGCCCGGTCAGGGCGCCATGCCCGACTGCATGCGTGAACTGCGCGAGTCCGGCCTGCTGGCCTCGGTGATGGACGCGGCGGCCAAGAAGCCCCTGTTCGGCGTTTGCGTGGGCATGCAGATGCTGCTGGACCACAGCGCGGAAGGCGACACGCCCGGCCTGGGCCTGATTGCGGGCGACGTGCGCAAGTTCGACCTGGCCGGCAGGACGCAGCCCGATGGCAGCCGCTACAAGGTGCCGCAGATGGGCTGGAACCAGGTGTTTCAGAGTGCCCCTGGTGGCGTGCGCCACCCGGTGTGGACTGGCGTGCCCTACGGCAGCTGGTTCTATTTCGTGCACAGCTACCACGCCCATCCGTCGGAAACACACCACACCGCCGGCGAGACCGATTACGGCGGCCGCTTTGCCGCCGCGATTGCACGCGATAATATTTTTGCGACGCAGTTCCACCCGGAAAAAAGCGCCGCCCAGGGCTTGGCCCTGTACCGGAACTTCCTGCACTGGAACCCCTGATTGCCCGTTTCCCCGTAGCTTGTCCCCGGCATCATGCCCAACTGACATGATCTTGATTCCCGCGATTGATCTCAAAGACGGCCACTGCGTTCGCCTCAAGCAGGGCGACATGGAACAGTCCACCGTCTTCGGCGAAGACCCTGCCGCGATGGCGCTCAAGTGGGTGGAGCAGGGCGCGCGTCGCCTGCACCTGGTGGATCTGAACGGCGCGTTTGCCGGCAAGCCCCAGAACTACGCGGCGATCAAGGCGATCCTCAAGGCCGTCGGCGACGAGATTCCGGTGCAGCTCGGCGGCGGCATCCGCGACCTGGACACCATCGAGAAATACATCGACGGCGGGCTGCGCTACGTGATCATCGGCACGGCGGCGGTCAAGAACCCGGGCTTCCTGAAGGATGCCTGCACGGCTTTCGGGGGGCACATCATCGTCGGTCTCGACGCGCGCGACGGCAAGGTCGCCACCGATGGGTGGAGCAAGCTCACCCGGCACGAGGTGGTCGACATGGCGCGCAAGTTCGAGGACTGGGGCGTCGAATCGATCATCTACACCGACATCGGCCGCGACGGCATGCTTTCGGGCATCAACGTCGAGGCCACGGTCCGGTTGGCCCAATCCCTGAGCATCCCGGTGATCGCCTCCGGCGGCCTGTCCTGCATGGCCGACATCGAGGCCTTGTGCGCCGTGGAATCCGAAGGGGTCGAGGGCGTCATCTGCGGACGCGCGATCTACTCGGGCGACCTCGACTTCGCAGCCGGCCAGCGTCGCGCCGACGAACTCAACGGCTGACCGACCGGCCGCACAGCGCCGCGTCACCTGGCGGGCCAGCCGGCGTACCGGGTACCCAAACCTACAATCAGGCCATGCTTGCCAAACGAATCATCCCTTGCCTGGACGTGACCGGCGGCCGGGTGGTCAAGGGTGTCAACTTCGTCGAACTGCGCGACGCGGGCGATCCGGTGGAAATCGCCGCGCGCTACAACGACCAGGGTGCCGACGAACTGACCTTTCTCGACATCACCGCGACCAGCGACGGGCGCGACCTGATCCTGCACATCATCGAAGCGGTGGCCAGCCAGGTGTTCATTCCACTGACGGTGGGCGGCGGCGTGCGCACGGTGGAGGATGTGCGGCGCCTGCTCAACGCCGGCGCGGACAAGACCAGCTTCAACTCGGCGGCCATCGCCAACCCGCAGGTCATCCGTGACGCCTCGGCCAAGTACGGCGCGCAGTGCATCGTGGTGGCCATCGACGCCAAGCGCCGCTTCGGCGACGACCTGCTAGACCGCGGCGAAGGCTGGGACGTCTACAGCCACGGCGGGCGCAAGAACACCGGGCTTGACGCCGTCACCTGGGCGCGCCGGATGGCCGACTTCGGCGCCGGCGAAATCCTGCTCACCAGCATGGACCGGGACGGCACCAAGGCCGGCTTCGACCTGGAACTCACCCGCGCCGTGAGCGACGCGGTGGACGTACCGGTGATCGCCTCGGGCGGGGTCGGTACGCTGGACCACCTGGCCGACGGCGTGCAGCAAGGCGGCGCCGACGCGGTGCTGGCGGCCAGCATCTTCCACTATGGCGAGTTCACCGTGGCCCAGGCCAAGGCGCGCATGGCCGAGCGCGGCATTCCGGTTCGGATTTGAGTGTCTCTTCGCCGGATTCCCTGCGCCGGACGGCCATGGGGTGCTATCGTTCTTGAAAGCAACACAAATCGATCACAATGCCCACCATGAACTGGCTCGACGATGTGAAGTGGGACGCCCAGGGGCTGGTGCCGGTGATTGCCCAGGAGGCCGCAAGCGGCGACGTGCTGATGTTCGCCTGGATGAACCGCGAGGCCTTGCAGAAGACCGCCGAGCTGGGCCGTGCGGTCTATTTCAGCCGCTCGCGCGGCAAACTCTGGTTCAAGGGCGAAGAGTCCGGTCACGTGCAGACGGTGCACGACATCCGGATGGACTGCGACAACGATGTGGTGCTGCTCCAGGTGACCCAGCTCGGGCACGAGCCGGGCATCGCCTGCCACACCGGGCGGCACAGCTGCTTCTTCCAGCGTTATGACAACGGCGGCTGGAAAACCGTCGAGCCGGTCTTGAAAGATCCCGAAACTATCTACAAGTAGGCCGTCATGTCTTCCAACGATTCACTGGCGCGTCTGGCTGCCGTCATCGAAAGCCGCAAGGCCGGCAACGGCGGCGACCCTGAGAAAAGCTACGTCGCGCGTCTGCTGCACAAGGGGCCCGACGCCTTCCTGAAAAAGATCGGCGAGGAGGCCACCGAGGTGGTCATGGCCGCCAAGGATGCCGACCACGGTGGCGACCGGACCAAGATCGTCTATGAAGTGGCCGACCTGTGGTTCCACTCCATGATCGCGCTGGCCCACTATGGACTCAGTCCGGCCGACGTAGTGGCCGAACTGGAGCGGCGCGAAGGCACCAGCGGCATCGAGGAAAAGGCCTTGCGCAAGGCGCAGGCCCGCGAGGCGCGGGAATGAGCGAGTCGGAAGCCGATTCACTGCGCACGGTCAGTTGGGTCAGCTACCTGCTGCACCTGATCGTGGCCGTTGGCGCCGTGGTGCCCGGTGCGCAGGCCAGCATTGCGCTGCTGGTGGTGGCGCTGGTGATGGATCTGGTGAAGAAAAGCGAGGCGGCAGACTCCTGGCTGGCATCGCATTTCGGGTACCGCATTCGCACCGTGGTCTGGGCCGGCTTGCTCTACTTGGTGACCGCGCCGCTGTTTCTCTTGTTGTACCTGCCCGGCGCCGTGGCCTGGGCCCTTGTTTCAATCTGGTTCCTCTACCGCATCGTCAACGGCATGGTGCGGATGAACAAGGAACTGCCGATGGAGCCCTGAACCGTGTCGTCCCCCGCATCCACCCATGACCCGAACTGCCTCTTCTGCAAGATCGTTGCCGGGCAGATTCCGTGCCGCAAGGTCCACGAGGACGACGAAATCCTCGTTTTCCACGACATTCATCCCTGGGCCCCGGTGCACTTCCTGATGGTGCCCAAACTGCATCTGGCTTCGCTGGCCCACGCCGGACCGGAGCACGCGGCGTTGCTGGGGCGCATGATGGCGCTGGCGCCCAGGCTGGCGCTGGAGCAAGGCTGCCGGCCCTATCCGGAAGGCGGGTTCCGCGTGGTTGTCAACACCGGCGCGGAGGGGGGGCAGGAAGTGCACCACCTGCACGTGCATGTGATGGGCGGGCCCCGGCCCTGGCTGCGGGGGTGAAGCCCCTGGCGGGCGGCGGTCGGCACCGCCCGACTAGAATCCACCGAATACGTTAGGAGTGAACCATGGGTACATTTTCCATTTGGCACTGGTTGATTGTTCTGCTGATCGTCGTGATGGTGTTCGGCACCAAGAAGCTCAAGAACATCGGCTCGGATCTGGGCGGTGCGGTCAAGGGCTTCAAGGATGGCATGAAGGACGGGTCGGCGCCCGAGGAAAAACCGGCGGCGCCTCCGGCGGTGGCGGCGAATGCGGCCAGCGCCGACAAGACCACGATCGACGTCGAAGCCAAGACCAAGTCCTGATTCCACTGCTTCACCACCCCATTCTGTGATCGACCTTGGCCTTTCCAAGATGGCGTTGATCGGCGCTGTGGCGCTGATCGTCATCGGCCCTGAGAAGCTGCCGCGGGTGGCTCGCACGGTGGGTACCCTGTTGGGCAAGGCGCAGCGGTACGTGGCCGATGTCAAGGCCGAGGTGAACCGGTCGATGGAGCTCGACGAGCTCAAGAAGATGAAGGAAACGGTGGAAAGCGCGGCGCGCGACGTCGAGCAGACCATCCAGACCGGCGCCGCTGATTTCGAAAAACAATGGTCCGACGCAGCGGCGGGGTCGGAAGTTGAAGCCGCCGTGCCGTGGGCGCCGCCCAAGCCTTCTTACCGGCATCCCGGGAAGAAGTGGCGGCTCAAACAAGGCGCCACCCCACAGTGGTACAAGGCGCGCCAGGGTATCCGGACCCGCGCCTTGTCGGGTGCCGCGCGCGTGGCGCGATACCGGCCGCAGAAACCCCGTTAGCCGGCTGCGGCCGCGCCAGACCAGCCCGTCTGGCTTTGATCACTCAACATGTCCGATCCCCAGAAACCCGTTGAAGACGAACTTGCCGGCACCGAGCAGCCCTTTGTGCAGCATCTGGTCGAACTGCGCGACCGGCTGATCCGTATGCTGATGGCCATCGCCGCCGTTGCGGCCGCGTTGGCGCTGTACCCGGGACCGGGCCGGCTGTACGACCTGCTCGCGGCACCATTGATCGCGACCTTGCCCACGGGCGCGACCCTGATCGCCACCTCGGTGGTTTCGCCGTTCATGGTGCCGCTCAAGATCTTGCTGATGGCCTCGTTCCTGATCGCGCTGCCAGTGGTGCTGTACCAGCTCTGGGCGTTTGTGGCGCCCGGGCTGTATTCGCACGAAAAGAAGCTGGTGCTGCCACTGGTGGTGTCCAGCACGGTGCTGTTCTTCATCGGTGTGGCTTTCAGCTACTTTTTCGTGTTCGGTCAGGTTTTCAAGTTCATCCAGGGGTTCGCGCCCAAAAGCATCACCGCCGCGCCGGACATTGAAGCCTACCTGACTTTCGTGCTGACCATGTTCCTGGCGTTCGGGCTGGCGTTCGAGGTACCGGTTGCCGTGGTCGTTCTGGCGCGCCTGGGTGTGGTCAGCGTGCAAAAGCTGAAGGATTTCCGGGGCTATTTCTGGGTGCTTGCGTTCATCATTGCCGCGATCGTGACGCCGCCGGACGTGGTGTCGCAACTCGCGCTGGCCATTCCGATGTGCCTGCTGTACGAAGTCGGCATCTGGGCGGCCAAGCTGTTCATCAAACACACCCAGGCGCCCGACGCGGACGCCGGGTCCGGGGTGTCCTGATCCGTTTTCAAGGAAATTGGGTCCATTCCCCTCGCCAGATGAGCATTGGGCGCTATTGAAGATATAGCGTACGCTCAGCGGCGGTCAGGGCGGGGGCGGGGGCGCTGAATGGGTGTGACGTCAATCTCCACCGATTCTTCGCGGCGCAACAGGGTGAAACGGGCCGGAACCCCGGCTTTCAGAGCGGCCACCTGGGACAACAGGTCGCTGACCGAGGCCGTGGGCTTTCCGGCCACCGCCGTGATCACGTCACCCGGCCGGATGCCCGCTTGGGCGGCCGGGGCGTTCTGAAGCACGCCGGTGATGATCACGCCCGACTTCGCCTTCACGCCAAAGGTTTCCGCCAGCTCGGGCGAGAGGTCGTTGGGCTCGACGCCGATCCAGCCGCGCGAAACCCGACCCTCGCGCACGATGCTTTCCAGCACCATCTGAGCGGTGGATACCGGGATGGCGAAGCCGATGCCCATGCTGCCGCCCGAACGGGAATAGATCGCCGTGTTGATGCCCATCAGATGCCCGTTGACATCCACCAGGGCGCCGCCCGAATTGCCCGGGTTGATCGCCGCGTCGGTCTGGATGAAGTTCTCGAAGGTGTTGATGCCCAACTGGTTGCGCCCGAGCGCGCTGACGATGCCGCCGGTCACGGTTTGCCCGACGCCAAACGGGTTGCCGATGGCCAGAACGTGGTCGCCCACCTCGAGCGCATCCGAATTGCCCAGTACGATCGCTGGAAGCTTGTCGAGTTCGATCTTGAGGATGGCCAGGTCGGTGTCCGGATCGGTGCCAATGACCCGGGCCTTGGCCCGGCGGCTGTCGTTGAGGACGACATCGATGTCGTCGGCGTCCTCGACGACGTGGTTGTTGGTCAGGATATAGCCCGATGGGCTGACGATCACGCCGCTGCCGAGGCCGGCTTCGGGCTGGTTACCCTGGTCGCCGAAGAAGAAGCGGAACCAGGGATCCGCGCCATGCGGTCTTTTCTGGGCTGCTTTGCTGGTGCTGATGCTGACCACGGCCGGCGCGGCGCGTTTGGCCGCAGGGCTGTAGCTGCCGGCGGCCGTTGTGCCCGTCGCACCGGGTGGCGCCTGGAGCACCGCCACAGCCGCGCCCAGATTCGGTCGGGCGCCCAGCCAGTGGGGTTTGAGCACGCTGACGACAAAATAGGCCGCCAGCAGCACGGTGACGGATTGGGAAAACAACAGCCAGAGGCGTTTCATGCGGAGCAGCAAAAAGGACCCGGAGGGGCGTGCGGCAAATTGTAGGTGGGGCAGGTCCGGCGGCCGGTGGGCCGGCACTTCGTCCCGAGGGAATTCGGGGACAATGACCGGATGACTCCAGAACCCACGGCTTCTGTGCCAGCAACGGGCGTCCCTCGGGGTGTTGTGTTGCAGGCCTTCAACGCGATGCTCCAGCCTGAACGCTTCAAAGACTACGGCCCCAACGGCCTGCAAGTGGAGGGGCGACCCGAGATTCGCAAGATCGTTTCCAGTGTGACCGCCAGCCGTGCCTTGATCGAGGCGGCGATTGCAGCGGGCGCCGATGCCGTGTTCGTGCACCATGGTCTGTTCTGGCGCGGACAGGATGGCTGTGTGACCGGCTGGATGAAGCAGCGGCTGGCCCTGCTGCTGGCTCACGATGTCAACCTGTTTGCCTACCACCTGCCGCTGGATGCTCACCCGCTGTGGGGCAACAATGCACAACTCGGGCAGTTGCTGGGGCTGCAGGTTGATGCCCGATTCGGCGAGCAGGACCTGGGTTTTGTCGGCGGCTGGGTGGAGGGGGTCGCACCGTTGACGGTGCCGGAGATGGTCCGGCATCTGGAGCGTCGGCTCGGACGAACACCGGTCTGTGTCGGTGGGTCGCCCGGACCCATCCACCGCATTGCGTGGTGCAGTGGTGGCGCGCAAGGCTATTTCGAAGCCGCGATCGCGGCCGGCGCGCAGGTCTTCATCACCGGCGAAATCTCGGAGCCCCAGGCCCATCTGGCCCGCGAATGCGGCGTGGGTTTCTTCGCTTGCGGGCACCATGCCACCGAGCGTTTGGGCGCTCCGGCGGTCGCATCCCAGGTTGCCAGCGAACTGGGGCTGGCGCACGAATTCATCGAGATCGACAACCCGGCCTGAACGAGCCATGAACGACCCGACACCGTCGCCACGTCCCCTGGTTATCACCATGGGCGATCCCGCCGGCATCGGGCCGGAGATCATCGCCAAAGCGTTCCGCGATGCGCCCTCGGTCACCGCCGGATGTTTTGTCGCAGGCGATGTGGCAGCACTGAGGCGGGCCAGCGCGATGGTCAGCGGGCCGGGCAGGCCGCTGATTCCGGTCGCCCGGATCGACACGCCGGCAGCGGCGTTTGCCGCACCCACGCGTTGCATTCCGGTGCTGCAGGTCTCGCAGCACGTTGCGCTGGTGGATGTCGGACAGGTCAGCGCGTTGGCCGGGGCAGTCGCAGCCGAGTGTGTGATTTGGGCGGCAAGGGCCGCGTTGCGCCAGGAAGTCGCAGCTATCGTGACCGCACCGTTGCACAAGGAGGCGCTGGCCGCCGCCGGTGTGCCCTACCCGGGCCACACCGAATTGCTCCAGGCCGAAGCGGCGGCTTTCCTGGGCAAGCCGGTGGCGGATGTGCCGGTGCGCATGATGCTTGCGAATGACGAATTGCGAACGGTGCTGGTGAGCATCCACGTCTCATTGCGAGACGCGATTGCGGCCGTTACGCCGGAGAATGTTTCGCAGACTTTGCGCATTACGCACGAATCTGTGGGGTCGCTGCTACGGCGCCCGCCGCGTATCGGCGTGGCCGGGCTGAATCCCCATGCCGGCGAAGGCGGGCTGTTCGGTCGGGAGGAGGTGGAGGTGATCGCTCCAGCCATCGCCGCCGCGCGCCGAGTGGGAATGGACGTCACCGGGCCGTTGGCGCCGGACACCGTGTTCATGCGTGCCCGGGCCAGCGCCGACCATCCCGGGGAGTTCGACGTCGTGGTGGCGATGTACCACGACCAAGGCCTGATACCGGTCAAGTACCTGGGCGTCGACAAGGGGGTGAACGTCACGCTCGGACTGCCCCTGTTGCGAACCAGTCCTGACCACGGGACGGCTTTTGACCTGGCCGGAACCGGTCGGGCCGACCCGTCGAGTCTGATCGAGGCGATCCGGTTTGCGCGCCAGTTGTGCGCCTGAGTTTGCAGGTGCGCCACCCTCCGGCGGGCGTGCCGCGGCACGCGCCTGACCCTATTTCTTGAGGCTGTCGCGGATCTCTCGCAGCAGCAGCACATCTTCCGGGGTTGGCGCCGGAGCGGGCGCAGGTGCAGGTGGGGCCTCGCGCCGCAAGCGGTTCATCTGCTTCACCATCATGAAGATGATGAACGCCAGGATGATGAAATTCACGGCAACGGTGATGAAGCTGCCGTAGGCGAATACGGGCACCCCTGCCTTTTTCAGGCCGTCCAGCGTCGTCGCCGTGCCGGGGGGCACGGCGCCCAGCACCACGAAGAGGTTGGAAAAATCCAGCTTGCCAAAGACAGCGCCGACCATCGGCATGATCAGGTCGGAGACGACCGAATCGACGATCTTGCCGAATGCGCCACCGATGATCACCCCGACGGCCAGATCCATCACATTGCCCTTGACGGCAAACTCCTTGAATTCGGACATCAAACTCATCTGAAAAACTCCATTTGTTGAATCAAGACCGACAGTATTCACCGTCGACACAGGGTGTCAAGCTGGCGAGGTGGACCCGTCCGACACCGACTGCGCGATGCAGGGGCGTCAGCTACAATTGCGGGTTGACCCTGATACAGACCGCATTCTTGAGGATTCCCATGAGTGACACCCCAGTCGACAACAGCAAGCGGACTTGGATCATCGCATCCGGTTGTGCTGGTGCCGTGGGCGGCATCGCCGCCGCTGTTCCATTTGTCAGCAGCATGACGCCATCCGAGAGGGCCAAAGCTGCGGGTGCGGCTGTGGAGGCGGATATTTCCGGTCTCAAGCCAGGCGAGAAACTGACCGTTGAATGGCGCGGAAAGCCAGTGTGGGTTGTGCGCCGCACGCCGGAGCAGCTGGCCGCGCTGCCCAAGCTGGACCCTCAGCTGGCCGATCCCTTGTCGCTGAAAAAGCCCGAGGAAACTCCTGAGTACGCAAGGAATGGATGGCGTTCACGCAAGCCCGAGGTCTTGGTGGTCGTCGGCATCTGCACGCATCTGGGTTGCTCGCCGTCCGACAAATTCACGTCGGGTCCCCAGCCGTCCTTGCCGGACGACTGGCAGGGTGGCTTCTTCTGTCCCTGTCACGGTTCGACCTTCGATATGGCCGGCAGGGTCTTCAAGAACAAGCCGGCACCGACCAATCTCGAAGTCCCACCCTATATGTTCCTGTCTGACAGCAAGTTGCTGATCGGTGAAGACAAGAAGGCTTGAGGAAAACGACCATGGCTGAATTCAAGGAAATTTCCCCCAATGCCAGCGCGGGCGAGAAGCTGACCAACTGGTTCGAGAACCGCTTCCCGACAGCCTTTCAAGAGTACAAGAAGCACATGTCGGAGTACTACGCTCCGAAGAACTTCAACATCTGGTATGTGTTCGGGGCGTTGTCCATGTTGGTGCTGGTGATCCAGATCGTGACCGGCATTTTCCTGGTGATGCACTACAAGCCAGACGCGGGACTGGCGTTTGCCTCCGTCGAATACATCATGCGGGATGTGCCATGGGGCTGGCTGATTCGGTACATGCATTCCACCGGTGCGTCGGCTTTTTTTGTCGTGGTGTACCTGCACATGTTCCGCGGCCTGATGTACGGCAGCTACCGCAAACCGCGTGAGCTGGTCTGGCTGTTCGGGTGTGCGATCTTTCTGGTCTTGATGGCCGAAGCCTTCATGGGTTACCTGTTGCCCTGGGGGCAGATGTCCTACTGGGGCGCGCAGGTGATCGTCAACCTGTTCTCGGCGATTCCATTTGTCGGCCCAGATCTGGCCTTGTTGATTCGCGGTGACTTCGTTGTGGGCGATGCGACGCTGAACCGCTTCTTCTCGTTCCACGTCATTGCGGTTCCACTGGTGTTGCTGGGTCTGGTGGTGGCACATCTGCTGGCGCTGCACGACGTGGGGTCGAACAATCCGGACGGCATTGAGATCAAGGCGAACAAAGGTCCGGACGGTGTTCCGTTGGATGGTATTCCATTCCACCCGTACTACACCGTGCATGACATCTTCATGGTCAGCGTGTTTCTGATGGTGTTTTCCGCGATCGTTTTCTTTGCGCCGGAGGTTGGTGGCTATTTCCTGGAATACAACAATTTCATCCCCGCCGATCCGTTCCAGACGCCTCTGCACATTGCACCCGTCTGGTATTTCACGCCGTTCTACTCAATGCTGCGTGCGGTGACGGACGAGATGATGTACGTGCTGATCGCCGGCGTGGTGTTGGCCGCTACCGGGGTTGTCGTCAAGGGCAAACTCTCGGTGATCCTCAAGGGTGTGGTGGTGGTCTGCGCGGCGGCTGTCGTGGCCATGATGCTCGCAATCGACGCCAAGTTCTGGGGCGTCGTCGCCATGGGCGGCGGTGTGGTCATCCTGTTCTTTCTCCCTTGGCTGGACAACAGCCCTGTCAAGTCCATGCGCTATCGCCCGACCTGGCACAAAGCCATGTTGGGTGTCTTTGTGCTGAACTTCCTGGTTCTTGGATACCTCGGCATCTTGCCACCGTCCACCATCGGGGGGCGTGTTGCCCAGTTGGGAACCTTGTTCTATTTCGGGTTCTTTTTGCTGATGCCGTGGTGGAGCAAGCTCGGTGAGCCCAAGCAAGTGCCCGATCGTGTGACCTATACCGCGCACTGAGCTGGAGGCTGTCAAACATGAAAAACATCAAACAACTGGCGTTCGGACTGATTATTGCGGTGGGTCTTGCTGCCGGGGCGCATGCGAGCTCCGGCGGAGGAATCGCCTGGGACAAGGCGCCTGGCAAGACCACCGATCTGGCGTCCCTTCAGAATGGTGCGAAGGTCTTTGTCAACTACTGCCTGAACTGCCATTCGGCGGCGTTCATGCGTTACAACCGGCTCACGGACATCGGCCTTACCGAAAAGCAGATCAAGGACAACCTGATGTTCACCACCGACAAGGTGGGAGAAACGATGAAGGCTGCGATCGATGCCAAGCAGGCGAAGGAATGGTTTGGCGCGAACCCGCCCGATCTGACCCTGATCGCCCGCTCACGCGCGGGCTCCGGGGGCACCGGTGCCGACTACCTGTATACCTACATGCGGACGTTCTATCGCGATGACGCCAAGACCACGGGTTGGAACAACCTGGCGTTTCCCAACGTCGCGATGCCCCACGTTTTGTGGGAACTGCAAGGCGAGCGCCAGCCCGTCTTTGAAGAGCGGCAGGAACATGGTCATGCCGTGAAGGTGTTCAAGAGGTGGGACCAGGTTTCTCCCGGCACGATGACGCCGCAGGAGTACGACCAGACGGTGGGTGATCTGGTGAACTTCCTGCAGTGGATGGGAGAACCCGCTCAGAACACCCGCATCCGCGTTGGTGTATGGGTCCTGCTGTTCCTGGGCCTGTTGTCGTTCCTTACCTGGCGCCTCAACGCTGCCTTCTGGAAAGACATCAAGTAGATTTGATCAAACTTGGGCGATTCGCCCGGGTCGTCCGGAGTGGTTTGTGCCAGGCAAGGCTCTGGTGGCATTCCACTCCTTTTGGTTTTAAGGAGTCTTCGACATGATGGTGCTGTATTCAGGTACAACTTGCCCTTTTTCCCATCGTTGCCGTTTCGTGCTGTTTGAAAAAGGCATGGATTTCGAAATTCGCGATGTCGATCTGTACAACAAGCCGGAAGACATCAGCGTGATGAATCCGTACGGCCAGGTTCCGATTTTGGTCGAACGCGATCTGATTCTTTACGAATCCAACATCATCAACGAATACATCGACGAACGATTTCCGCATCCGCAGCTGATGCCGGGCGATCCGGTGGATCGAGCACGGGTGCGCCTGTTTCTGTTGAATTTTGAGAAGGAACTCTTCGTGCACGTCTCCACGCTGGAAAACCGGGCCACCAAAGGCAACGACAAGGCCTTGGAGAAGGCGCGCGCCCACATTCGGGACCGTTTGACACAGTTGGCACCGGTATTCTTGAAGAACAAGTACATGCTCGGCGATGGGTTCTCGATGCTTGATGTCGCGATTGCGCCGCTGCTCTGGAGGCTGGACTACTATGGCATCGAACTCAGCAAGAATGCCGCGCCGCTGCTGAAATACGCAGAGCGAATCTTTTCCCGGCCGGCCTATATCGAGGGGTTGACTCCGTCCGAAAAGGTCATGCGCAAGTAGTGCCATTCAGACTGCACGATGAGCACCCCCGACATACCTTCCAACCGACCCTACCTGATTCGCGCCATCTATGAGTGGTGCACAGACAATGGGTTCACGCCGTACGTGGCGGTGTTGGTGGACGATTCGGTTCGGGTCCCACGCGAATATGTGAAGGACGGCGAAATTGTGCTCAACGTTAGTTTCGACGCGACCAGTTCGCTGAAACTGGGCAATGAGTTCATCGAATTCAAAGCCCGTTTTGCCGGAACGCCGCGCGAGATACTGGTTCCCGTGGCGAACGTCATTGCTATCTACGCACGCGAAAACGGCCAAGGCATGGCATTCCCGATGGCGGTGCCTCCTCAGGGAGAGCTGCCCAGTGCTGCGTCTGATGAGGGACCTTCGGAGGCGGTGGAACGCAACGTTATCTCGTTGGTTAACGTCGATAGCGGTTCCACCGGAGCCGATGGCGATGCCGACCCCCCCAAGCCTCCCGCCGGGAGTCGGCCCTTGCTCAAGCGCATCAAGTAGTTGTTCCCGGAGCGTGGTTTGTTTGACGCGTAAAATGGCGTCCGTGCCGATTTAGCTCAGTTGGTAGAGCAACCGCCTTGTAAGCGGTAGGTCATCAGTTCGAATCCGATAATCGGCACCACCGCGATGGTGGGATTGGCCAGCGTGTTTTATTGCCAGTTGTGAGGGGCCTCGTCATCTGTTCGGCTTTCTTTGGGACGCCGCCCGGATGGAGGCCTTGGAACAGGCGTGTGTTCAAGGCGCTAGGATCGTCGTCTTGCTTGGTTCTGGACGGTGACCCGAATGGTCTGAACGTCCCACCCCCGTGCGGCGAGGGCCGCAAGCAGGGATGGCACCAATTGGCGGATCTTGGCGGCTGTGGCGGTGCTGTTCGCAAGGAGGCACCAAGCGCTTCCTTCGATCGGGCCGGCCAAGACGGCGTGGCGAAGGTGGGCCGGGAGGATGGGTTGAATGACGACGAGTCGCGCCTGGGAATCCCGCGTCAACTCGACAAGGCTCGCCAGCACCGGCGAACCTTGGGTCGCTTGGAGCAAAGAAACGGCCTGATTTTGGCGAGTCATGGGTCGGGCGGGTCTTTCGGTGGCAGGAGGAGATGCCGATGCACTTGATTATCACGGACGCCTGGTTGGCCAGGAGCCGGGCGATACACCTTTCGGGTACCAAACTGCTCTTGGCAGGTTTTTCGGCTTCCTTTCTCCTCATGTTGGTTGCCGCAGGGCTTTATCACTGGGTTTTCCTGAAAGGTGCTCGCGAAGGGTGGCCCATTGTCGGTTCACTGGTCAAATTGGTCGTCAGAGACGAATTTGAGCAACGTGACCGTTTCATGCGGGAGAACCTGGACGTCATGGCCCGCCGACTTGGTGAACTGCAGGCGAAAATGACCCAACTCGAATCGTTGGGTGAACGGGTTTCGGGTTTGGCTGGCTTGAACCCCAGTGATATCAAATCGGTGCCTGGCCGTGGGGGAATTCTGGTCTCAGGGCCCTCGTTGTCGCTCGAGGAACTGGAGTCGACAATGGCAGAATTGGAGCAGCAAGGTACGCGGCGCACCGACCTGCTCACGGTTCTTGAATCACGGCTCTTTGATCAGAAGATTCGCCGTTCAATGGTTCCAACGCAACAACCTGTCGCTGTTCTTGGGCAAGGTTCGGCATTTGGTTGGCGTATCGACCCAATGACTGGGCGATCGGCATTGCACACCGGACTCGATTTTTCGGCGGATCCCGGAACGCCGATTTTTGCGGCGGCAGGTGGCTTTGTCATCGCGCAGGAGTATCACCCTGCCTACGGCAACGTGATCGATATCGATCACGGAAACGACCTTGTCAGTCGGTATGCCCACGCTTCCCGTGTGTTCGTCAAGAAGGGTGATCTCGTCAGGCGAGGACAGAAGATCGCCGAGGTGGGGACGACCGGTCGGTCAACCGGACCGCATCTTCACTTTGAAGTTCTGGTGCAAGGTGTACAGCAAGATCCCCAGAAGTTTCTGGACGCGGGCCAGAATCTCCAGTCAAAACCGGTGGAAGTTGCCAAGGCGCCAATCGGAGGCATTGGGGCGCCGCAGAGGTAAAATTCCCGGTTGCGTTGTGGCTGCAGACTGGGGATTGTCCTTGCAAATTGCCGCAACACCTTTATCTGAACCCAATCTTTCCTAGGGATTTCGGACGCCATTTGTGCCCAGCAGGCTGGTTGGCGGACGCTCACGCATGGCCACCAATTTCCTCACCAAGATTTTCGGCAGTCGCAATGATCGACTGCTCAAACAGTATCGCAAGACGGTTGATCGCATCAATGCGATGGAGTCGAAACTTGAGGGACTCTCTGACGAGCAATTGCGGGGACAGACTGATGAGTTGAAGGCCCGCGTCGCCGGCGGCGAATCGCTGGACGCGGTGTTGCCCGACGCCTTTGCCGTCGTCCGGGAGGGTTCGAAGCGCGTCATGAAGATGCGGCATTTCGATGTGCAGATGCTTGGGGGTATGGCTTTGCACAACGGGAAGATATCTGAAATGGGAACCGGCGAGGGCAAGACCCTGACGGCGACCTTGCCTGTTTTCCTGAATGCGCTGACGGGCAACGGCGTTCACGTCGTGACGGTGAATGATTACCTTGCAAGCCGGGATGCCCAATGGATGGGGCGTCTGTACAACTTCCTCGGCCTCACGGTGGGCGTCAACCTTCCGAACCTGTCCCGCGAAGAGAAGCAGGCCGCCTACCGCGCGGACATCACGTACGGGACCAACAATGAATTCGGATTCGACTACCTGCGCGACAACATGGTCTATGAAGTGCAGGATCGGGTCCAGCGACGCCTGAACTATGCCATCGTTGACGAGGTCGATTCGATCCTGATCGATGAAGCCCGCACCCCTTTGATCATCAGCGGACAGGCCGAAGACCACACCGCGATGTACCTTGCCATGAACCGGGTGGTGCCGTCCCTTCAGCGGCAGGAGGGCGAGGCGGATCCGCATACCGGGGAGGGAGTCACCAAGCCTGGTGACTTCACGCTGGATGAAAAATCGCACCAGGTGTTCTTGACTGAACGGGGTCACGAAAATGCCGAGCGGTTGCTCGCCGAATTTGGCCTCATCCCGGTCGGGGCAAGTCTGTATGACCCGGCCAATATCGCGCTGATGCATCATTTGTACGCTGCCTTGCGTGCCAATCATTTGTACCATCGAGATCAACACTACGTGGTGCAGGATGGTGAGATCGTCATCGTGGATGAGTTCACCGGGCGACTGATGAGCGGCCGTCGATGGAGCGATGGTCTCCACCAGGCGGTTGAAGCCAAGGAAGGTGTGGCGATTCAAGCCGAGAACCAGACCATGGCTTCGATCACGTTCCAGAACTATTTCAGGCTCTACGCCAAACTGGCAGGCATGACCGGAACGGCCGATACCGAGGCATACGAGTTTCAAGAGATCTACGGGCTCGAAACCGTGGTCATTCCGCCCAATCGCCCCAGTCGGCGTGAAGACCAGTTGGACAGGGTTTACAAGACCGCTCGAGAGAAATACACGGCGGCCATTGCGGATATCCGTGAATGCCATGAACGTGGTCAGCCAGTGCTGGTAGGGACGACCTCGATCGAGAACTCCGAGCTGATTTCGAGTCTTCTCAGCAAGGAGAAGCTTCCGCATCAGGTGCTGAACGCGAAGCAGCACGCCAGGGAGGCTGAGATCGTGGCACAGGCTGGAAAGCCGAAAATGATCACCATTGCCACCAACATGGCAGGTCGAGGGACCGACATTGTGCTGGGTGGCAACATCGAGAAGCTCGTCGCTGCCGTGGAAGCGGACGAGTCATTGGATGCTTCCGATCGTGCTGCCAAGGTCGAGGCCTTGCGGGCGAACTGGAAGAAGGAGCACGAGTTTGTCACTGGGCAAGGCGGATTGCGGATCATTGCGACGGAACGGCATGAATCCCGACGAATTGACAATCAGCTCCGTGGTCGGTCGGGGCGCCAGGGTGATCCAGGTTCATCGCGGTTTTACCTGAGCCTCGACGATCCGTTGATGCGGATCTTTGCCGGTGATCGGGTACGCGCCATCATGGATCGGCTGAAGATGCCGGACGGCGAAGCCATTGAAGCGGGCATTGTCACGCGCAGCATCGAAAGCGCGCAGCGCAAGGTCGAGGCCCGCAACTTTGACATTCGCAAACAATTGCTCGAGTACGACGACGTGTCCAATGACCAGCGAAAGGTCATTTACCAGCAACGCAATGACATCCTGGATGCCAACGACCTTTCGGGCCAGATCGCGTCGCTCCGCGATGGATGTTTCACCGATCTGACGCGCGCTTTCGTACCACCTGAATCGGTTGAGGAGCAATGGGATCTTGCAGGCCTTGAGAAAGTGCTGGCCGAAGACTGGCAGATCAACGTGCCTTTGCGTGAGACGGTGCAGGCTGCTTCGGCCATCACTGGTGACGAGATCGTCGAAAAGGTTCTGGAGGCGGCTCGTCTGGCCTTCACCGCAAAGGTCGACCTGATCGGTGGCGAGAACTTCACACAGTTCGAGCGAATGGTGCTCCTGCAAAGTATCGATACCCATTGGCGCGAGCACCTGAGCGCACTTGACTACCTCCGCCAAGGCATACATCTGCGCGGCTATGCACAAAAGCAACCGAAGCAGGAGTACAAACGCGAGGCATTCGAACTGTTTGGCCAGTTGCTGGACGCGGTGAAGAACAATGTGACCAAGGTCTTGATGACCGTTCGAATCGAATCCGGTGAACAACTCGAGCAAGCCGCCGTGGAGATGGAGGCACGGGCTGAGAACATCGCAAATGTGACTTACACCGCCCCCACCGAAACCGGTGAGGTACAGACCCTGGCGGAACCGGATCTGAAACGCTCAGGCGCCGAGGAGGTTCCCAGGGTCGGCCGCAACGATCCCTGCCCGTGCGGTAGCGGCAAGAAGTACAAGCATTGTCACGGCCGTCTGGCGTGATTGATGGCATTGGCTGTGTGAAATGAGGCGGGCTGCGGCCCGTTTCGTGTTTCTGCCCCATGTCTTCGGACAATCGACATTCATTGAAGGAGCCCCCCATGCCAGTGAACCTTTCAGCCCCCCAATCAGTCGAACTGCATCCTGTGCCCGGCGTTCGTCTTGGTATCGCAGAGGCTGGGATCCGAAAGGCGGGCCGAAAGGACCTGACGGTGATTCTGCTGGACGAAGGTTCCGGCATCGCCGGCGTTTTCACGCGCAACCGGTTCTGTGCTGCCCCGGTTCAGGTCTGCCGTGAGCATCTTTCGGCCCGGACGGACATTCGGGCCTTGGTGATCAACACAGGCAACGCCAATGCGGGAACCGGATCAGACGGTCTGGACAGAGCCCGCGCGACCTGCGAGGCATTGGCACGACATTTGAATGTCTCACCAGCGCAGGTCCTGCCCTTTTCAACCGGTGTCATCATGGAGACCTTGCCGCTTGATCGCATTGTGGCCGGGTTGCCTGCAGCGCTGGCCGATGCCGACAAAGACCATTGGGAACGCGCGGCGCACGCGATCATGACCACCGATACTGTGCCGAAGGCCGCAAGCCGGGTGATCCATCTCGATGGCGTGCCGGTCACCATCACCGGAATCAGCAAGGGCGCCGGAATGATCCGCCCCAACATGGCAACCATGCTTGGCTTTCTCGCGACAGACGCCAACATTGAGCCCTCGCTGTTGAGCCGGATCGCCTTCGAGTTGGCCGAGGGTTCTTTCAATCGCGTCACCGTGGATGGGGATACGTCCACGAATGATTCATTCGTCGTCATGGCGACCAATAAGGCTGGCCACAAGCCGGTGGTGGCCTTGGACGAGGGCCATGGCGTCAAGCTCATGGCTGCCATGATGGACGTGGCCCGGCAACTCGCCCAGGCAATCGTTCGCGATGGCGAGGGCGCGACCAAGTTCATCACCGTTCGCGTGGAAGGTGGAAGGACCCAAGCCGAATGCAGGCAAGTGGCCTATGCCATCGCGCATTCGCCACTGGTCAAGACGGCGTTCTTTGCCAGTGACCCCAATCTGGGCCGAATTCTTGCGGCGGTCGGGTACGCTGGCATTGAGGATCTGGATCAGTCGTTGATCGATTTGTATCTGGATGACGTTCACGTTGCCGTCAGCGGCGGACGTAACCCGGGTTACCGGGAAGAAGACGGGCAACGTGTCATGAAGAAAAGTGAAATCACGGTCCTGGTCCGACTCGGACGGGGCGCGGCGGCAGACACGGTCTGGACCTGTGATCTCAGCCACGAATACGTCACGATCAACGCGGACTACCGCTCCTGACGCCATGAACGAGCAATTTGAGCGACTTCTGGTTCGGGCCGAGCAACTGATGGCTCGTATCGAGGCGGTGCTGCCGCAACCGTTGGATGCGCCGGACTGGAGCCGGTCGGTGGCTTGGCGCTATCGCAAGCGCAGTTCCGGACACGGCGCGCTGGAGCCCGTGCGAAACGTCGCAAAATTGGCGTTGTCCGATTTGCGCGAAATCGATCCTCAGAAGGAAAAGATTGAGCGCAACACCTTGCAATTTGTCGAAGGCAGACCGGCCAACAACGTGCTGCTCACGGGGGCTCGCGGGACAGGAAAGTCGTCGTTGATCAAGGCCTGCCTGAACACCTACTCGGTGCGCGGATTGCGCTTGATCGAGGTGGACAAGGGGGATTTGACGGACTTGCCCGACATTGTGGCGGTGGTTGCCGATCGACCCGAGAAATTTATCGTCTTCTGCGATGACCTGAGCTTCGAGGATGGCGAACCCGGTTACAAGGCCCTTAAATCCATACTGGACGGCTCGGTGGCTGCTGCGACGCCCAATGTGCTGATCTACGCGACCAGCAACCGGCGCCACCTGCTGCCCGAATACATGAAAGACAATCTGAGTTATTCCCACACGGACGATGGTGAGGTGCATCCGGGCGAAGTGATCGAAGAAAAAATCTCGCTTTCCGAGCGTTTTGGACTGTGGGTCAGCTTCTACCCGTTCAGCCAGGATGAATACCTCAGTATCGTGGCGCAGTGGCTGGGATCGTTCGGGGCCGGCGAATCCGACATCGAGGAGGCTCGCCCGCAGGCACTGATCTGGGCACTGGAAAGGGGTTCCCGAAGCGGCCGGGTGGCGTATCAGTTTGCCCGGGACTACATGGGCCGACAGGGTGCAGGCAAATGAGCGTGGGTGAAACCATGTTGGCCGACGCGGACCAGCGACGTGAGGGTGGTGCTGATCGTGCGGTGGTGGAGGTCGCCGTCGGCGTGTTGATTCGATCGACCGGTGATTTTCTGCTGACTTCGCGTCCCAAGGGCAAGGTGTATGCGGAATTCTGGGAGTTTCCAGGGGGCAAAGTTGAGGCAGGTGAAAGCGTTGAACAGGCGCTGCACCGTGAACTGCTGGAAGAACTTGGAATCGAGGTTGTCGAATCGGTTCGTTGGCGGGAACAACTGGTTGACTATCCGCATGCACTGGTGCGCTTGAACTTCTGCAAGGTATTCGCTTGGCGAGGCGAATTGCAGATGCGGGAGGGACAGTCCTTTTCTTGGCAGCGACTGCCCGTTGGCGTGTCACCGGTCTTGCCAGGAACGGTTCCGGTGCTTCAATGGTTTGCCGCTGAGCAAAGATTTCATGATGCTACGCATATTGTAGCGTGATATGACCACTCGACGCTGGAGAATAGTGCGTAAGAATTGAAACTCGACTACTTCAGGTCAGTTGCAAATGGTGATGGGATGTCTGCCGGCGATTCCTCGACGACGCGAAAGCTTTCGCTGGCCCATGCGCCCAGATCAAGTTGTTTGCAGCGTTCACTACAAAACGGGCGGAACGGATTCGTCGGCGAGAAGACGCTGTCGCCACCACAGGCTGGACAACGAACGAGGCGGTCTGTTGGCGCCATGGGACTCAGATTGAATCAGGTGGAACGTGGTTCACGAGCAAAGCGTCAATTCGAACATCGTGTCGGTATTGCTGGCATGCAGCCGCGTGTCTTCGGACAGGCGCATCAACCGGACCGACACCAACAGACGGTTGCCGCTGATTTCGGGAATGAGGTCCAGGTCGGGATCAATTCGCAGTCTCAACAACTGGAAGGTGCGCCCCTGTGGCAGGTTTTGCTGGAACTGTCCTGCCGGTGCTACGACTTTTTGAGGCGTGCCGGAGTCGCGCAGCATGTTCAACAGCATGCCGATGGACTGTGACAGTGGTTTGACTGTCGAAGTCCATGCGGCCAGGTCTCGATGGCGTATTGCGGCAGCTTTATGTTGCCATGCAAAGTAGGCAGGCAGGTCAAATTCGCAGGTGCCGCCAGGTATGACGGCGCGGCTGCGCACGCTCATCAGCCAGTCATTCTCCGTCAAGGACTGTCCCGCCTTGCCCGGCAGTCCGCTGAGTGTGTTGAAGCAATGGTCGAGCTGTGCCACGACCTCGTCCAGTACCTTTTCAGAGATCGCCGGGTTCCCCCGGTAGTTGTTCAGAATCTGCTTTTGCTTTTCAAGATCCTTCAGCACATCAGACTTGAGATCGGCTCGAGTGGCCACATCCATGATCTCGAACAGGGTCGTCAGCGCATAGTGGTGGTCGAGAGGTGTTTCACGTGCGACCAACTCATCCAGACGTACAAACAGGTGTTCGAGTCGAAGGTACGTACGGATGCGTTCGTTGAAAGGGTATTCGTAAAGGATCACGCTACTAATTCCTGTTCCGCAATGATAGGCCGAAGGATTTTGCAAGCTGCTCGACGTCGCAAGACAAGGCCTCCATGGTTCGATCTTGGTTGCTGAGCACGATATCAGCTGCCGAGAGGCGGGTGTGCCGCGGCGCCTGAGATGAAATGATGCGTCTGACCACTTCAGGCGGCAACCCGTTTCGTGTGACGACGCGTTCGATCTGGGTTTGTTCGTCACAATCCACGACGACGACGCGGTGCAATTTCGAGCGCCAATGTCCCGATTCCACCAGCAAGGGAATGTCGAACACCAGGCACGGATGGGACCGCCTGACGGCTTCGAGGGTTCGTTGATCGGTGATCTGTCCGACAAGCGGGTGAACGATGGCCTCCAGGCGGCGCTTGGCGCCGGCATCGCGAAAAGCCAGTTCGCGCATCCTGCTGCGATCCAGCGCGCCCTCTCTGGTGATGTATTCGGAGCCAAATTCGGTTCGGATCGCAGGAATCGCCGCACCGGCCGTTGATGTGACATCACGGGCAAGGGCGTCGGCATCAATTACGTCCGCCCCCATCCGCGCCAAAAGTCCGGCCACGGTGCTCTTGCCGCTGCCGATGCCACCGGTCAGTCCAACCAACAGGGTTCCGGACATGCTGGGTCTACAACCCAAGGATTCGGAGAATTGAAGCCGGTCCGAAGATCATGGCGGTCAGGCCGGCGCCGGCAAGAAAAGGGCCGAATGGTACATAGCGTCCCTCACGCAGGCCGCTGGAAAACTTCATCGTAATGCCAACGATGGCGCCGATGACCGATGCCATGAGGATGATCGGGACCAACGCCTGCCAGCCAAACCATGCGCCCAGCGCAGCGAAGAGTTTGAAGTCCCCGAAACCCATGCCCTCTTTCCCGGTGGCGAGTTTGAAAGCCCAATAAATGCTCCAAAGGGAAAGATAGCCGGCGATGACACCCCAGAGCGAAGTCGTCAACGGCACGGTGATCCATTGCAGTGTTGAAGCCATCAAGCCCGCCCAGAGCAATGGCAGCGTGATGTCATCGGGCAGCAAGGTGGTGTCCCAATCGATCAGTGCCAAGGCCACCAAGGCCGCAGCAAAGCCGCTCCAGACAATAGCTGCGGGCGTCGGTCCCCAATGCCAAAAACACCAAAAGAAGAGCAAACCGGTTGCCAGTTCTACCAATGGGTAACGTAGACCAATTGGAGTGTGACAAGCTGAACACTTGCCGCGCAGGAAAACGTAGCTGATCAGCGGAATGTTTTCGTACCAAAGTATCTGATGGCCACATTGGCGGCACGTGGAGCGCGGGCGGACCAGATTGAAGGCCGGTGTGGTTTCGGCTTCCTTGCCGGCCATCTCAGCGCATTCGGCAGCCCACTGGCGTTCGAGCATTTTCGGCATGCGAAAGATCACGACGTTCAGGAAACTGCCGATCAGCAAACCGACCAATCCGCCGATCACGGCTACCTCAAGCGCGGCGACCGCCATCAGACGACCTGGCCAAGCTTGAAGATCGGAAGGTACATCGACACCACGATGCCACCGATGATGGTACCGAGGAACACGATGATGATGGGCTCCATCAGGCTTGAAAGGCCTGCAACCATGTCGTCCACTTCCGCTTCATAGAAATCGGCCGATTTTCCCAACATGTGATCAAGCGAGCCCGACTCTTCACCGATGGCGCACATTTGGAGAACCATGACTGGGAAGAGGTTAGCGTTGCCCATGGCCACCGTGAGACTGGTTCCTGTCGATACTTCCTGCTGTATCTTTTCGGTCGCTTGCGCATACAGCATGTTCCCCGATGCTCCTCCAACAGAATCCAGCGCCTCAACCAGCGGAACACCTGCGGCGAACATGGTGGAAAGGGTACGGGTCCACCGGGCGATCACGGATTTCTCCACCAACTCTCCAAAGATCGGTACCTTGAGCAACAGTCTGTCCATGAACATTTGCATCTTTTCACTGCGTTTCCAGGCTTGCATGAAGAAATAGAAACCGCCACCAATGACCCCAAAAATCAACCACCAGTACTTGACGAAAAACTCACTGATGGCAATGACGACCAAGGTTGGCGCTGGAAGGTCCGCTCCGAAGGATGAGAACACGCTCTTGAATGCGGGAATCACAAAAATCATGATGATTGTGATGACCACAAAGGCGACCACGATCACAGCAACGGGGTACATCAGCGCCGATTTGATCTTAGACTTGATTGCTTCCGTCTTTTCCATGTAGGTCGCAAGCCGGTCCAGCAACTGCTCCAGAATACCAGCCGCCTCCCCGGCTTCAACGAGGTTGCAATAGAGACTGTCGAAATACATCGGGAACTTGCGAAACGCCGCGCTCAATGATGTGCCGGTTTCGACGTCGGTCCGGATGTCGTTGAGCAGTTTGGTGACGCTGGGGTTAGCGTTGCCGCGACCCACGATGTCGAAGGACTGCAACAATGGCACGCCAGCTTTCATCATCGTGGCGAGCTGGCGTGTGAAAAGGGCCAGATCCTTGGGTTTGATGCGCTTGCCGGAGCGCATTCTGCGCTTTTTGATCTTGGTCGGGAAAATTCCTTGCCGACGCAAGGTGGCTTGGACTTGGTTTTCCCCGGAGGCACGGGTTTCGCCGCGGACCTGTTTGCCGTTTCGGTCCTTGCCCTCCCACTCGAAGACGAATTCCCGTATGTCCCTGGATGCCGCTGTGGCCATGTGAATCTCCCGATTTCCGCCGACTTATTCGTTGGTGACAGCGAGCACTTCCTCAATCGAGGTCAGTCCCAGCTTGACTTTGAAAAGGCCAGATTCCCGCAATGACCGAACACCCTCGCGCTCAGCCTGTAAGGCGATATCCAAGGCGCTGGCGTCGCTAAGGATCAGCCGTTGTGTTTCCTCGGAAATCGGCATGACCTGATAAATCCCCAGTCGTCCCCGGTAGCCGTTGTTGCACATCGGGCATCCCACCGCACGATACGGCATCCAACTGCCGTCAAGGTCTTCTTCATTGAATCCAGCCTCAAGCAACGCATCGCGGGGCACGTCGACCGGTGCCTTGCAGTTGACACAAAGCCGACGCGCGAGTCGTTGTGCCGTGATGAGAATGACGCTGGAAGCGATGTTGAATGGTGCGATACCCATGTTGCGCAGCCGGGTCAGGGTTGAGGGAGCATCATTGGTATGGACAGTCGACAGGACCAGATGGCCCGTCTGCGCGGCTTTGACCGCAATGTCTGCAGTCTCAAGATCCCGGATTTCGCCCACCATGATGATGTCCGGATCCTGGCGAAGGAAAGACTTCAATGCCGTGGCAAACGTCAATCCGGCCTTTTCATTAACATTCACTTGGTTCACTCCCGGCAGGTTGATTTCTGACGGGTCTTCAGCCGTGGCAATGTTCACCCCGGGTTTGTTCAGAAGGTTCAAGCAGGTGTACAGCGAAACGGTCTTGCCTGATCCGGTTGGTCCGGTGACAAGTATCATTCCGTAGGGTCGTTCAATTGCCTTGAGCAACCGAGCCTTTTCTTCGGGTTCGTAACCCAGGGCATCAATACCAAGTTTGGCGCTGCTCGGGTCAAGAATCCGGATGACGATCTTCTCACCGAACAGGGTGGGCAAGGTACTGACGCGAAGGTCGACGGAGCGGTCCGGCCCTACCTTCAATTTCATGCGTCCGTCTTGCGGTACGCGCTTCTCGGAAATATCCAACCTGGAAATCACCTTGATACGCGAAGCTAGTTTGTCCTTGATGGCGACGGGTGGCGCAGCGATTTCCTTCAGTTCACCGTCGATGCGAAAGCGTACCCGGTAATTGAACTCGTAGGGCTCAAAATGCAGATCGGAGGCGCGCATGTTGAAGGCGTCCAACAACATCTTGTGCAAGAACTTGACGATCGGGGCATCGTCAACTTCTGAAGTGTCTACTTCGCCGGCATCGGCAGGCGTCTCCATTGACGATTCATCAAACTCGAAATCGCCGCCAACGAAGTTCTCCATCGCCTCAGTGACGGTCGTGGCATTCTGTTCGACCAGTCGGGACAATTTGTCGAACTCCGCGATCACCCAGTCCACGCCCAACTGGGTGGAGAACTTGATCTTTTCCGCCGCAGCCTGATCGGCAGGGTCGGCTGTCGCGACAACCAACCGGTTACCGCGCTTGCTCAATACCAACACACGAAAGTCAAGGCAAGTCTTTGGATCCAGAATGCCCTTCGGCAGACGTTGACGATCCAACGCATCAAGATCCACAAGTGGAGCCGCAAACGCGACCGACATGGTGTGGGCCAAGTCGGCTGCAGAGACAGCTCCGGAACTCGTCAATTCAGATATGAACGATGCCTTGCCGGTTTGTGTCTTGCGATAGAGGTCTTCGGCGGCCCTTTGCCCCAGCTTCCCAGCGGCGACCAAGGCGCGCGCCAAACCAGGCAACGCAACGGAAGCCAAGTCTTTGGATGGAGAATCTGCGACGGCCATGAATTTCGACGGTTCTTCAATCAATGATGACAGACCAATCTTCGCTGATTGATCCGGCACTGTAAACCGGAAAACCGCGCCGCGACGCCCAAAAGTGGGCAATGGAACACAGTGATACAAGTGGTCGGGGTGAGAGGATTCGAACCTCCGGCCTCTACGTCCCGAACGTAGCGCTCTACCAGGCTAAGCTACACCCCGACGGACGGAACATGGTGGATGGACTTAGCGCCTCCGTTCCAGTAGCTGACTTGCCAATTGTATCAAACCCGCCGTGAACCGATTGTCGGGAAGGACACCGGCAGCGGCAATGGCTCGTTTGGCTTCGGCGGCCGCGGCGTCTTGGGTTGCCGCCAGAGCACCTGTCTGGCGCACCGCATCCGCAACAGCGGTCAATTGGTCGACAGCGCCTTGTTCGATCGCGTCACGGACAAGCTTTTGCTGGCTTTCCGTCCCGAGTTGCATGGCCATGATCAGCGGCAGTGTTGCTTTGCCCTCCCGCAGATCGTCGCCAAGGTTTTTCCCCATTTCATCACTTGATCCGGCATAGTCAAGCACGTCGTCAATAACCTGGAAGGCCGTCCCAAGCGCTTGCCCGTAGGCGGCACAGGCTGCTTCAACTTGGGCTGGTGCGCCTGCGAGGACGGCACCGAGTCGGGAACTGGCCTCAAAGAGTTTGGCGGTCTTGGATCGAATGACTCGAAGGTAGGCGGCTTCGTCCAAAGAGGCATCGTGCATGTTCATCAACTGAAGGACTTCACCTTCCGCAATCACATTGGTGGCCTCAGCGAGAATCTGCATCACACGCATGTTGTCAGCTTCGACCATCATCTGAAAGGCGCGCGAATACAGGAAGTCACCCACCAGAACGCTGGCTGGGTTGCCAAAAGCCTCGTTTGCCGTCGATCGCCCCCGCCGTAGCGTCGATTCGTCGACCACGTCGTCATGGAGGAGGGTGGCTGTGTGAATGAACTCGATGACGGCCGCCAGATTGAAG
>WBZM01001074.1_pt1 | contig 30209 bp, 20 predicted proteins | sample 5204271 | NCBI WGS metagenome assembly WBZM01 (sample SAMN12344346, study PRJNA552823) | activated sludge metagenome | biome: Activated sludge suspended growth; feature: Nitrification reactor; material: Wastewater; isolation source: activated sludge from nitrification reactor of wastewater... | reverse complement strand
GCCTTTCACCCGGAGCGGATGGCCTCGCGCATTCTCGGCATGGGCGACGTCCTGTCGCTGATCGAGGACGCACGCAAGGGAATCGACGAACAGAAAGCGATCGACTTCGCGAAGAAGCTGAAAGCGGGAAAAGGCTTCGACCTGAACGACTTCAAGGAGCAGATCGGACAGGTGCGCAAGATGGGCGGCCTGGCCTCGATGATGGACAAGCTGCCGGCGCAGTTCTCGCAAGCGGCCGGACAGCTACCGGCCGGCGGCGAGGAGAAGGCCGTCGCCCGCATCGAGGGAATCATCAATTCGATGACCCCGACCGAACGCAGCAAACCCGAACTGATCAAGGCGGCACGCAAGCGGCGCATCGCGCTCGGCGCCGGCGTTCAGGTGCAGGAAGTCAATCGCCTGCTCAGGCAGTTCGAGCAAACGCAGCAGATGATGAAGCAGTTCTCGCGCGGCGGAATGGCGCAATTGCTGCGCGGCATGAAGAACATGCTGCCGGGTTTGCGCTGACCGCGCTGGCCACCCGCACACGGCGGCGACGCGCGGCGTTTCAGCGTAAAGCCAGCTTACTGCTGCGCGTATAGGACCAGTGGCGGTCCCAGGCAGCGCGCACCGTGTTCGGGTACTGTGGCTGGCCCAGGCTGCCGTTGTAGCGTCCGAGCGCGCGATACAGGTCGCCGCGCTCGAGGTCGAGATAGTGACGCAGGATCGTGCAGCCGTAGCGCAGGTTGGTCCGCAGGTGAAAAAGATTGTCGTCGGTGCGCCCGACCAGTTTGACCCAGAACGGCATGACCTGCATGAAGCCGCGCGCGCCAGCGGTCGACACGGCGTACTTCTTGAAGCCGCTTTCCACCTGGATCAGGCCAAGGACGAGTTGCGGGTCGAGTCCGGCGCGCGTCGCTTCGTAGTGCACCGAGCGGAGGAACTCTAACCGCCCTTCGCGATCGGGAATTCGCTTCTCCAGTCGACGCGACATCTCGCTCAGCCAGTCGACAGCCGCCAACGAATCCTGAAACGAGCTCGTTGGCGGCGCGCGGTCGGAAACCGTACGCGACAGCACCGCCTGCACACTGGCCGACAGGGGCTCGTACTTCTGCGCCCCGGCCTGGGCTGCCGAGGCGGTGAGCATGGCGACCAGGACGATCAGCCAGCGCACAGCCGCTCCTCCAGGAACGCACGGATGTCACTCACTGGCACCATCTGCGCCGCCGCATCGCAGCGACCCTTGTACTCCAGTTTTCCTTCGCCCAGGCCACGCTCGCCGACGACGATGCGATGCGGGATGCCGATCAGTTCCATTTCGGCGAACATCACGCCCGGACGCTCGTTGCGGTCATCGAGCAAGACGTCGATTCCCGCCGCCTGTAAGTCGCCGTAGAGCGTATCGGCCGCCTGCCTGACCGCCTCGTTCTTGGCATAGCCCATCGGAACGATGCAGACAGCAAAAGGGGCAATCGCCGCCGGGAAAACGATGCCGCGCTCGTCGTGGCCCTGCTCGACAGCCGCCCCGACGATGCGTGTCACGCCTATCCCGTAGCAGCCCATCTCCATGATCCGGCTCTGGCCACTCTCATCCAGAAAGCTGCATTTCAGCGCTTCCGCGTACTTGGTGCGCAACTGGAAGATGTGGCCGACCTCGATGCCACGACAAAGTTCAAGCGATCCCTGCCCATCCGGTGACGGATCGCCAGCAACGACGTTGCGAAAATCAGCCACCATGGCCGGCTCGCGCAGGTCGCGGACAAAATTCACCCCGGCCAGGTGAAAACCTGCTTCGTTCGCCCCACAGACAAAATCGCTCATCGTCGCGACGCTGCGATCGGCCACGACCGCCAGGTCGCTCGGCACGCCCAGCGGCCCGAGATAGCCCGGCGGGCAGCCAAAAGCGGCGACGATTTCATCATCGCGCGCAAAGCGGAAATCGCCGAGCAACTTCTGCGTCTTCACCTCGTTCAGCGCGTGGTCGCCGCGCAGGAGGATCAGTGCCAGCTCGCGGCAGCCTGGTGGCGGCGCCGCCAGAACGACCGCGATCAGCTTCACCGTCGCCGTCAGCGGGCAACCGAGCAGTTCGGCAACGTCTTCGCACTTGGTTCGTCCGGGCGTCGGCACCTTGTGCAGCGCTTCCCGCGCCGGCAGCCGCTCGCCAGCCGGCGCCAGCGCCTCGGCCAGTTCGACGTTGGCGGCAAAATCCGATTGTGGGCAATAGGCCAGCGCGTCCTCGCCCGAGTCGGCCAGGACATGAAACTCGTGCGAACCGGTGCCGCCGATCGACCCGGTATCCGCCGCGACGGCGCGGAAACGCAATCCCAAGCGGGTGAAGATGCGCGTGTAAGTGGCGAACATGTTGCCGTACTCGCGCTGCAGATCAGCGAAACTGCTATGGAACGAGTAGCCGTCCTTCATCAGGAACTCACGCCCACGCATCACACCAAAGCGCGGTCGAATCTCGTCGCGGAACTTGACCTGAATCTGATAGAAATGCAACGGAAGTTGGCGGTAGCTTCTCACCTCACGGCGGACGACATCGGTGATCACCTCCTCATGCGTCGGGCCGATGACGAAATCGCGCTGGTGCCTGTCCTTGCAGCGCAACAACTCGGGACCGTACTTTTCCCAACGACCGGACTCCTGCCACAATTCGGCCGGTTGCACCGCCGGCATCGACAGTTCGATAGCCCCGGCGCGATTCATCTCCTCGCGCACGATCGCCTCGACCTTGCGCACGACGCGCAAGCCGAGCGGCATCCAGGTATAGATTCCACCAGCCAGGCGCCTGATCATCCCGGCGCGCAGCATCAACTGGTGACTGACGACCTCGGCGTCGGCCGGCGCCTCCTTCAGGGTGGACAGAAAAAACCGTGAACTACGCATGGTGGATAGCTAAGAAAAGGCTGGCGGGATGGCAAGCAGCGATTTTACCCGAGCCCGGCAGCCGCCGCGAAATCATTTGGCGCGACTCGTGATCTGCTTTGCAAGTCCTGTGAAATGTGGAAGAATGTACGCAATCAATCGAATTGCAGGTCTTGGGAAATGCTTGACCGTGAAGGCTATCGCCCGAACGTCGGCATCATTCTTTGCAACGCCAGGAACGAGGTATTCTGGGGCAAGCGCATCCGAGAGCATTCATGGCAGTTCCCGCAGGGCGGCATCAAGCGCGGTGAAACGCCCGAGCAGGCGATGTACCGGGAACTGTATGAAGAGATCGGCTTGCTGCCCGAGCATGTCTGCATTCTGGGGCGGACCAAGGACTGGTTGCGTTACGACGTACCGGCGCATTGGGTAAGACGCGAATGGCGTGGCAGTTACCGCGGGCAGAAGCAGATCTGGTTTCTGCTCCGCCTGATTGGTCGCGACACCGACGTCTCGCTGCGCGCCTGCGACCACCCCGAGTTCGATGCCTGGCGCTGGAACACCTACTGGGTTTCGCTGGACGCCGTGATCGAGTTCAAGCGTCGGGTGTACGAACAGGCGCTGAACGAACTGGCGCGTTTTCTCAATGCCGATCACCGGCGAACTCGCCGGCCGCCACCCACCCGACGCGAAAACCTGCCCGACCCGCAACCCGTAACGCTGGTCGGCGAGGAGTAAGAAATGCTTCGCGTACCGCCCAGCCACAACCGGCAGACGCAGGCGAACGCGCGTTGGCCGCGGTCGCTCGGCCAAGCGCTGCTCATCGCGGCTTGCCTTGGTGTGAGCGCCGGTTCGGTTGGCGCCGCCGGGCGCGCCGACGAAGACGAGGAACGGCCAACCTGGCAGGAAAACGAAGTGCAGTTACCGGCTTTTCCGCAAAACGAAAAACTGATCCCTTTCGAGGTCAGCGCGACAACAAACAACCGCTTTCTGATTGACGGCGACTCGCTGAGCGTCGGCAGCGACGGCGTTCTGCGCTATACGCTGGTCGTTGTCAGCCCGTCCGGTGCGCAGAACATCAGCTACGAAGGGATGCGCTGCGCAACCGGCGAGCGCCGGGTCTACGCCCTCGGCCGCGCCGACCGCACGTGGTCGAAAGCGCGCAGCGACCGCTGGCAAACGATCAGCGAGAACACGCTCAACCGGCACTACGCGGCGCTCTTTTCCGACTACTTCTGCCACATCGACGTCCGCTTGCGCGACGCCGACGACGCTCGCCGCGCCTTGCGTCATGGCGGACAACCAACCGCCCTGCGCCGCTGATTGCCGGCCAGGCTTTCTCCACCAAGCGGCGCCAGCCGTCGCCCGGCAGAGGACCCCGATGACCCCCGACGACCTCATTATCGGTTTCGACAGAGCACTACGCACGCTCTTCGCGCCAGCGCCGACGACGCGCCCAGTGCCTGGAAACGAAATCGGCCATGATCCCTTGACTCCGGCGGAAAGGGCGCACGCCGCCGCCCTGATGCGGGTCAATCACGTCGGTGAGGTGTGCGCTCAGGCACTCTACCAAGGGCAGGCGCTGGCCTGTCGCGACCCGAGCATCCGGCACGCCTTGCAGCAGGCAGCGGACGAGGAAACCGAGCATCTCGCCTGGACCGAGCGCCGCCTGGCCGAACTCGCCGACCGCAAGAGCCTGCTCAATCCGGTCTGGTATCTCGGCTCGCTCGCCATCGGCATCTGCGCCGGCAAACTGGGCGACGCGTGGAGCCTTGGATTCCTGGCCGAAACCGAAAGGCAGGTCGAAGCACACCTCGACAGCCACCTCGACGAGTTGCCGGCGAGCGACCGCAAGTCGCGCGCCATCGTCGAACAGATGCGCGCCGATGAAGTCGCGCATGCGGCGACGGCCAACCGGCTCGGCGCGCGCGAACTGCCGGCGCCGGCTCGTCTGGCAATGAAGCTGGCGGGCCGCGTGATGACGCGGACGGCGTACTACCTCTAGCGCTTCAGGCTTCGACGATGGCGTAGTCGTAAGTGATCTCGGCCGTCTTGCCGAGCATGATCGAGGCCGAGCAGTACTTTTCCTTCGACAACTGGATTGCCCGCTCGACTGCTTCCGGTTTGAGCTGCTTGCCGGTGACCCGGAAGTGAAAGTGGATGCGGGTGAACACCTGCGGTTCGCTTTCCGCGCGCTGCGCCTGCAGGCTGACTTCGCAACCGCTGATCGCCTGCCGCGCCTTCTTCAGAATCAGCACGACATCGAAAGCCGCGCAGCCGCCCGTCCCCGCCAGGAGTAGCTCCATCGGCCGCGGCGCCAGATTGCGCCCACCCGCTTCTGGCGCGCCGTCCATCACCAGCGCATGGTTGGTGCCCGTCTCGGCGACGAACGCCATCCCGTCATTGATCCACTTGACCTTACATTCCACGCCACCAACCTCCACCCAAAACAGTCCTTACCCCATGCCTGCGGCCGCTGGCCGCGCCCGGCGCGGCGCGCCAGAGCTTATCCGCATTGTAACCGGAAGCGCTGGCCGGCAGGCCAGACGGTTGATGGTGCGGCGCAATATCGTAGTCAAAATGACGCCTTCATTCGACCCGCGAAAAAATTACGCATTGTATAATCGATGTCATTATTGAGCAGGAACCATCCGCATATTAATCGCTTTTACTCTAGAGGGGGGGGCCGATGAGGGACAATGGAAAAAATATTGCGCAATGCAGCAAGAAAGCTTGACGCAAGGTCTTCGATCGGCCATAATTCACTCATCGGTAGCGATGTGGTGAGCCCGCGCCAAGCGTGGGAAGCGAGTTTCCCCCCATGCTGGCGTGTCGCAAGGCAATGCGGCACGCGGTGGCCGAAGGCAGCAGTGCAGCTCTTCTCCGGATGTCTCCTCCACCCTCCTCCTTTGGTGTGGATTTAGCGCGGTTCGCACGAACCGCGCTTTTTTTTGCCTCCCGCGCCGACCGCGTGTTCGCCCCCGACGGTCTGCCCACGGTGCGCCAGACCGCGCACTAGCGACCAAAACGGTAGGTCCAGAAAACGTCGAGCGCGTTGTCCGACCCGGCCCGACCGACGACCGACAGATTGCGTCCGAGATTGGCCGTCAGCTTGACGACGCTGCCGGTGGCATTCAGCGCCTGCTCGTAGCTGAGCAGCAGATTTGCCGACAGACGCTTGCCGACGCTGACGATCTGCCCGGTCGCCGTACTCGCGCTGCCGAAGCCGCTCGAGCTGGCGATGCGGCTGGTCAGCCGCCGACCCGAACCGTCGAGCGTCCCTGTGCTGATGCCGAAGTCGTCGATGCCCAGGCTGCGTTGCAAGGCCTTCAGCGGCCCGCCGTCCTGCCCGCCGAGAATCGCCTGCCCGGCGGCGAAGAGCAGCGCCGCGTCCTGCCCGCCCTCCTGATCGGGCGCGTGTCCGAGGACCAGCCAAGACAGCTTCTCGGCGTCGGGCACCGGTGGATCGGAAATCAGGCGAACCACCGGTCGGCGCGCCGTGCCGCTCACCTCGACGCCGGCTTCGACCGGCAGATTGGCGCGTATGGCACGGATGTTCAGTCCGGGATTGTCGACCAGTCCCTGGAAGTTGACGATGCCGCGCTCGATCTCCAGCTTCTGGCCGTAGGCATCGAAGCGCCCGTCGCGCGTGCGGATCGACCCGCTCGCACGCAGCGGTTCGCCACCCTGCGCGCGCAAGCGCAGGGCGCCGACCAGACGGCTTTCGACGCCCGCGCCGCGGAAATGGAAGTTGCGACCAAGATCGGTCTGCAGGTCGACGCTGAGCAGGCGCGGCGCACCCGAGGCCGGCGCCTGAGCGCCGCCTCGGCGAATGAACACGTCCTCCGACAGGCTCGGCGTGCTCAGGCCGGCGAGCTGCCAATAGGCCGCGTCGACCGCGAGTTGGCCGACGACGGCCACGCTGCCGGCAGCCAACGCGAGTTCGCCGTTGCCCGAGACGAGCAGCCACTGGTCGGGCCGTTGCCACACACCGAGACGCTCGGCGCGCAGCTGCAAGACGGCGTCGGCCTGCCCGAGGCGCAGTTCGCCACTCGCCAAGAAGCGTCCAGGCTTGCCGGTCAGTTCGCCGGGAGCGATCCCCGCCGCGAGCTGCAGCGCGCGTGGCATTGTCTGCAGATCGCTCTCGAAACTTAGTTCGTCGAGCCGCAGGCGCAGGTCTGCCGGCGTCTCGCCCCCGGCCAGGCGCGCCTGCAACCGGCCGCGTTCCAGACGCATGCCCTGGTCGAGCGCGCGCAGCGCCAAGTCGTCACCGCGCCACTCGCCGCCCAGGCTGGGCCGCGCCGGCGTGCCGCCCAGGCGGACATCGCCCACCAAGCGGCCGCCAAGCTGCCATCCGTGACCGAGCAGCGGACCGAGCCAGGCGAGGTCGGGCGCGTTCAGCCTGAGGTCGCCGCGCCACGGTGCCAGACGATCGAGCAGCGCGCGCGCCGACGCGGCAGCGCTGAGTTGCGCGGTCAGCTCGCCGAGGCGCGCGCCGCGCAGCCTGAACCCCGCGACATGCCGCCCATCACTGCTCGCCAGATCGAGCTGTGCCTCGTGCAGACCAAGCGCTAAAGTGCCGATCGCCAGATCGCCGCTCTCGCGCGCCAGGCGCAGGCGGCCGGCCGGCAGACCACTAGCGCTGCGCGTGGCTGGCGGGCCGAATTCCCACTCACCGGCCAGACGCAAGGGCTCGCCGCCCGCCGGGTTGGCCAGCGTCGCCGCCAGGCTGGGCGAGAACTCGGCGAGCGTGCGCGCCATCGGCAGGCCGCGCACGCTGCCCGCGCTCTGCCAGCCGGCGGCAGTCAGACGCAAGGATTCCACGCGTGCCGACCATCCCCCAGCACCCACCAGTTCGCCGGCACCCAGCGCCAGCCCGCCGCCGCCGATGCGCCAGGGCAGCGGCGCGGCGAGGCGGACGAAGGGCGCAGCGGGCTCGACCAGCGACGCGAACACCAGTTCGTCGAGCGTGCCGCTCCAGACCAGCCCGCCCGCCTGCTCACCAAGCGCGCCGGCGAGGCGCAGACGCATTTCCCGCTCTCCCGCGAGGGCGGCTTGTGCGCGCAGCCGGTGCGCGCCGCGCACGCCTTCGACCTCGATGCTGAGCCCGCTGAACACGCCTGCGCCGCCCGCCCGGGTGTAGCTGGCGAGCCGCAGTTGACCGGCGAGCGCGCCTTGCGCACCCTCGCCCAGATTCGCCTGTGCCTGCAGCCCGCGCAACTCGCCGAGCCCGGGCAGTACCAGTCGCAGCGCCCGCAACTCGCCGCTCAGCGTCGGCGCGGCGAGCGTCCCACCGAGCAGCACGCGCCCGTCCAGGTCGCCGACGATGCCAAGCGAATCAAGTTTAGGCGCCGCGACGACGACGTTCAAACGATCGCTCGGCGCGCCGAACGCGCCGTTCGCGGTCAGCCGGTTGCCCGCCGCGCTCAACTCGATCGCCACCTGCGACAGGCGCCGCCCGACGATTTCCAAGGCGCCGCGGCCGGCCAGCGGCTGCCCGTGAAAACGGCTGTCACGCAGAGCAAAAGCGAGCTTCAGCGCCAGCGGCACGGCGTGTCCCTCGGCGTCAAACGTCGCGTTCAGGCGCGCCGTGGGCAAGCGGGCGAAAGCGCTCGGATCGAAGTCGTGCAGGCTGCCGCGCGCGGCAAACGCGCGCTCGCCGCTCAATGCCAGCCGTCCGTCGACGCGCAGCTCTGCCTTGCCGGCCGACAGGCGCATGCCTTCGACGAGCAGCACTGCCGGGTCGGCGATCATCCGGGCGGCGACCGCGAAGCGCGCGTCACGCAGGTCGACCGCGAGCGTTTGCCGATGCAACGCCAGCGTCGCGCGCAGCGCACCGGCAAGCTGCGTCCGGCGCAGCGCGCCGTGCAGCACAGCCGCGTCGAGACGAGCGGCGTTCAGGCTCAGCGCCAGCTCGTCCGTCTGCCAGCGTCCACTGCCCTGCAGGCGCCCGCCGCCGAGCAGTTCAGCGTCGAGCGCGGATAGGCTCAGCTCGCCGCCACTCAGCCGCAGATCGCTGCGCAACGACTCGAGCGGCAGGCGTTGTCGGTCGACCGTGCCGGCCAGCCGATTGACCAGGGCCAGGCGCCCAACCAGTTCGCTCGGTGAGTCGCCCAGCGGCTGCAACTCGATCTGTACGGCAAGGGCGGCGCGCGGCGCGCCGTCGACCCACGCCGCCGGATCGACGCCCGACAGGCGGACGAGCGCGCTGCGATAGGACCCGCGCGCAAAGGGCGTCAGATGTGCCAGCAACTCGCCGGCGAAGTCCTCGCCCGCTCGCCCGGCGACCGTGCGCGCGCTGCCGTGCACGGCGATATCGGTCAGTGGTCCCTCCGCGGAGAGATCGAAGGCGAGCGCCCGCCCGCCCGTTGCGCCCTCGACGGCGGCCTTGGCGAGAACGGCGAACGGCGGCTCGACACCCAGGCTCAACTCACCGTCAACCGCCAGACCGAAGACCGCGGCGCGCAGATCGGCAACGCGGTGCTGCTCATCGTCGCTGTGCCAGCGCGCCTTCAGGTTTTCCGCGACGGTCAGCGCCTTGCCGTCCCGATGCGCGTAATCGCCGGCTTCCAGGCGGCCGATGTCGACCTCGTCGACGACGACGGCGAGCGGCAGGCGCAGCGTCTGTGGCGGCGCCGGCACTTCACTGCTTGCCAGCTTCGCGACGCGCAGGCGCGCCGCTGCCAGCCGGGCAATCGCCAGGCGCCCGCGCAACAGCTCAGTCGGGCGCCAAACCACCTGCAGTTGCTCGAGCTGCACATCGAGTGTGTCGCTGCGCCAGTGCAGCCAAGCGACCGCCGGCGCCGTGCCCAGGCTACCACTTGCCCCCCGGATGCTCAATTGCCCGCCGCCAACTGCGCTCAGCAAGCGACACGTCGCGCGCCACCCAGCCTCGCTCGTCCACACCCAGGCGGCACCGACGAGCAAGCCGAGCAGGCAGACGACGAACAGCCACCAGCGCGCACGGTGCCCGTCCGTCCCCGTCGGAGGCGGCCCCGCCACTGCCGGCGGCGCGATCGCCGGATGATCGCTGGCAGCGCTCGCCTGGTCGCTCACCGGCTCGTCCATTTCGTCGCTTGCCACACTTCGCGCGCCACCTTCGGCTTCATCGCTGCCGCCTCAAAACGGAATCGCCAGCGAGAAATCGAGGCGCAGCTTGCCCACGCGCTGGCCCCACGCGAGATCGATGCCGAGCGGCCCGGCCGGGCTGCGCCAGCGCGCACCGACGCCGTAACCGGTCGCCAGCTGACGCACCCGGCGCTCGTCGAAGGCATCTCCAGCATCGACAAAGACCGCCGCACCCCAGGTCGCGCTGAGCCAATACAGGTACTCGGCGCTCATCGTCAGCAGATAGCGTCCACCCACGGTCGCCGTCCCCTCACGCACGCCGAGGCTCTGGTACGCATAGCCGCGCACTGAATTGCTGCCGCCGGCGCGAAAGAGGAAATCCTGCGGAATCCCGACGCGCGAAGGCGCCAGCGTGGCACCCACTTCGCCCCGCACGAGCAAGGCGTCGCGCGCGCTCAGCGGGATCCCCTGGCTGTAGCGCAGATAAGCGCGCAGGAAGTCCTGATCGGACAGCAGGTTCCGGCTGCCGCCGCCGAGCTGCACCTGCAGCGAAACGCCCTCGGCCGGGTCGAGCGGATCGACCGCATGCCGCCAGGTCCACGCGAGCAAAGCGGTCAGCGCCCGGCTGCTACTCTCGGGCGCGCCGTCCGGCAAGCGCTTCTCTTCCTGCCAATTGACGCTCAGCCGTTGCTCGACGCTGCCGCGCTGCTGCACGCGCATCGCGCCAACGGCAAAGCGGCGGATCGCCAACCCGGCGATATCCGACTCCTCGAACGACGTGCCGACGCCGTCGCGCCGTCGCCGCTCATCGGGCGGGAAGAACAGATCGGCATACGCCGTCTGACGCAACTGCTCGATGCGCAATCCGCTCTGCAACTCCCAGGCGCGCGAAAAGACATCGCTGTTGCGATACGTCGCCTCCATGCGCAAACCCGTATTCGTGCTGTAGCCGCCGCCAAGCGACACCTGGTAAGGCGAACGCTCGCGCAAACGGACGAGCACCGGCGCCGTCAACGCGCCGTCGCTGGCCAGCGCGGGCGCGTCCGCCCGCTCGTCGGCACGCTCGAGCGTGACGCTCACCGACGAGAAATAGGGCGTGCTCTGCAGGGCATTCTGCAAGGCGAGCAGGCGGTCCTCACGGTAGTTGTCACCGACCTTGACGCTGTCGTTGAAACGCGCGACGAGCGCCGCCGAATAGCGCTGCAGCCCGCTGATCTTCAGTTCGCCGAAGCGATAACGCGGCCCCGTTTCGGCGACGATGTAGAGCTCGACCCGACGGGCCACCGGATCAACCTCGGCGCGCGTCTCGCGCAGCCGCGCACCGGCGTAGTCGACCGCCAGCAAGTCGGCGAGCAGCGCATGCTTGGCCTCGTCCCAGTCGCTTTGGCGAAACGCTTGCGCGCGCTTCAGCCGCCAACCGGCGATCAGCGACGCGCGCCTTTCCTCGGTCAAATCGCCGAGCAGATCGATGTGTACCGCACCGATCAGCGAACGCTCACCCGACTCGATGAGCAGCACGAGTTCGCCGTCGTCGCGGCGCAACTCGACGCGCGGCGAGAAATAGCCTTCGGTCGCCAGCAGATTCGCCGCCTCGCGCTGCGCCCGGCGAGCGAACGCAGCCTCCTCCGTCACATCGCCCAGATCGGGCCGCTCGAGAAAGTTTGCCAACAAGCCGCGCAGCTCGGCTGGCGCGACCAGCCTTGGCACCTCGGCGAAAACCGGCCAGCCAGACAGCAGCCCGGCGAAGGCGAGTGCGGCGAGGGCGGAAGAGGAGGACATGGTGGAATCGGCAGGTGGTCGACACGCGCCGGATCGCACCGGTGCGGCGTCCGTCAGCATACTACCGCAAAGCGCCGGCGCGGCCACCTTCAGCCCGCACCCGCGGACACCACACAGCGGCGACGGCAAGCAGCAAGTGGGAAACGCGCTTCGCCCGGCAGCCGACGGCCAGCGCCAACGCACCTCTTTGTTTATCGGCCAGACCGCCGAAGCGCTTGCCGAAACTCTGGCGAGGATCGATCAGGTCTTGAAATCGGCCACCGTCTGCTTCAGATCGGTTGCCATTCGTTCCAGGTCTTCAGCCGCATTACTGGTTTCCCGCACTTGCTCAAGATTGCCTTGCGCCAGCTTGGCAATCGCCTCGACATGGTGGCCGATGGCCGTCGCCGCCGCATGCTGCGAGTTCACCGCCTCGACGATCTCGGCCACCACCTGCCTGACCTGCCCGCCGGTCAGGCGCACCTGTTCCATCGCCCTTCCGGCGTGCGACGAGAGGCCGGCGATCTCGCCCGATCTTCGTTGGCATTCGGCGATTCCACTCACCGACTGCTCGATCTCGTGGCGAACCGTGCTGAGGATGTCGCCGATCCCGGCCGTTGCGGTGTCGGTCTTGTCGGCTAGTTTGCGCACTTCGTCCGCTACCACGGCAAAGCCGCGCCCCAGTTCGCCGGCGCGCGCCGCCTCGATCGCGGCGTTCAGCGCCAGCAAGTTGGTCTGTTGGGCAATTTCGCGAATCACCTGAACGATGGCATCTACCTCGCTCGAGCGCTGCCGCAGACCGCCGAGTTGTACGGCAAGTGCGCCAACGCTGTCGCTGGTAGCCTGAATCGCTTGCCCGACCTGCCCAACGATGGCGCTGCATTCGGTCGCCACTGTGGTTGAGGTTTCGGTCAGTTGCCCGGCTTCGCGCGCACGCTTGTCCAGATCGGTAATGGTGACATGCAAGGTGTCGACCACGGCTACGGCTTCGTGTGATGACGTTTGCTGGCGTGCCGAGCCGTCCCGGACGCGCTCGGCAACGCTCACCATGTTGGTGGCAGCGACGCGCAGACCTGCCATGCTGTCCAGAACGCGGCAAACGATCTGCTGCAACCCATTGATCAGCGAATTGAACGCACCGGTGACCCGACCGAGTTCGTCCTGATGCGGCCACTCCACACGGCGGGTCAGATCGTGTTCCCGATCGACCGAGACGATGGCCGACTGCAGGCGGTGCATCGGCGCCATGATTCGCCGATAGGTGGCGACGAAAAGCGCCAATAGGGCGACCGTCAGGAGAACGCTGGTCGCGCTGACGAGCGCGACCAGCCGTTCGATGCGCGCAGCAGCTTCCACCGCCGAGCGTGCGCGCAACTGGCCAATCTCCTGACTGAGGGCGTTCCCCAGATTGATCAGGCGACCAAAGGCAACCATCGCTTCGTCGTTGTCTGGCCCCGGCGACCTGACTTGCAGGAACGCTTCGATACTGCTGCTGAAGGCTTGCCACTTGGGTGAAATCTGACTACTCAGCGCTGCTTGCAGCGGAGTCCCCGAGCTGGCCGCGATCAGCCTCGGCCAGACGTCATTGAAGGCTTGCACGCTCTTGCGTGCCAAGTCCTTGGCTGCCGGCGTACCCTGGGTCAGGATTACTTCATCGAGACCGCGCAGGCTGAGCTGCAGATTGATGAACTGTTGCGCAGACGAAGCCTCGATCTCCGCTTCCCGTTCGAGCATGCGGTAACCATAAATGCCGGCAATTGCCAGAAACAAGACGATTGCCAACGAGAGGCAGCCAGCGATCAGCAGCCGACTGCCGATTGATGGGTTGCACAGGCGCACTGAACCGCTTTCTGGCTACTACTGGGCAACCGGAAGATTTCGCGCTGTCCACCCGGCAAAACCTTCACGCATCCACAGAACATTCTTGTACCCGGCGTTGATTGCCAGAGTAGCCGCCTTGTACGACTTCCAGCCTTTCGGCCCGTCGCTGTAGAAGACGACCTGGGCGCTCTTTTCAGCCGGCAGCTTGGCGAGCTCGAACGCGTCTTGGCTTGCGTCAAAGGTGGGACTGAAATCGCTCTTCTCCTTGTAGGAGACAATCGTCGCGCCGGGAACGTGCCCTTTGCCGAAATTCAGCGCGTTGCGTGTGTCGAAGAATGCGGCTGACTTCTTGTCGAGCAGGCTCTTCGCTTCATCGACGCTGACCACTTTTCCACCGCGAATACTGACTGGGGTATCGGGTTTGTCGTCTGCTGCCCAAGCAGGCGTAGTCAGGCAGGCGCTGACAAGGGTCGAAACGAGGACTGCTTTTCTTGGCCACATGCATGTTCTCCCAATGGTCTTCAACGAACGGGCGGCGACACGCCGCTGAGGAGCATTACGGCCAACTCACGGTCAACTTGAGCGCTGCTGGATCGACCAGCGGAATGAGATACCGGCGCCAGGGATGTGCCGCAGCAATGAGGAGCCGGCGGTTCCGCCTCGTCAGTCTCGATGACGACGTCGTGACCGCTGAGCGCACCCTGACTCGTGCTGCTCGTCCGCCCGGACGGCGAGCGCCGACGAAAGATGGATTGGAGCCTGCTGGGCGTGCTTGGCATGCCTGACGGCTTCGGGGGTCGGCCTGCAGTCAGTCGGTTGGCGGGGGCAGTTCCGACCAGCACGAGCGCATCCAGGCCAGGCCGCAGCAATCCAACGAGTATGTTTAAGCTGGATTTTCCCATGTCCTGCTGGGCGGGCGCGCGGCCACCGCCGCTCGCCGAATCGTCGGCAAGGAAAGCGGTGAGCAACGATTTTCCTGTCGCCGCGTCGTCGGCTTGGGCATAATCGACGGTTGCGCGCCGTCGGAGCGAGCCGGCTGGCGCATCCTCAAGAGACCCGCGGCGCTGGCGCCGCCATCGACTGCCCGCATGCACGAACGTACGCCGCCCGGCATCGCCGCTTTTGTCCTGATGATCGTGCTCTGCGCCACCTGGGGCTTCCAGCAGGTGACGATCAAGATCGCCAGCGCAGGAATCAGTCCGGTTCTCCAGTCCGGGCTGCGCTCGGCGATCGCCGTCCTGCTACTCCTTGTCTGGGCGCGCTGGCGCGGGATCGCGCTGACCCAGGCCGACCGCAGCTTGCGCCCCGGCCTGCTGGCCGGTTTTCTTTTCGGGCTGGAGTTCGTCTTCATCTATCTCGGGCTGTCCTACACCACGGCGTCGCGGCTGATCGTCGTCCTCTACACGGCGCCGTGCTTCACGGTTCTCGGCCTGCACTACTTCGTCGCTGGCGAGCAGATGCAGCGGCGACAACTGGCCGGCGTGCTGCTCGCGTTCATGGGTATCGTCTTCGGTTTTTCCGGTGAGAGCGGTGGACCGCCCGGTGCCTGGATCGGCGATCTGCTCGGACTGCTCGCGGCGATCGGCTGGGCCGCGACAACGGTGCTCATCCGGGCAACTCGGCTGGCCACGATCAGCGCCAGCAAGGTTCTGTTCTACCAACTCGCGGTATCGGCGGCACTTCTCCTGCCGCTCTCGCCGTTGATCGGCGAGGCCGGGATCAGCCAGCTCAGCCTGCCGGTCGTCCTCGCCCTCGCCTATCAAGGCGTGATCGTCGCTTTCGCCAGTTATCTCGCCTGGTTCTGGCTGCTGACGCGCTACCTTACCACCCGGCTGGCGGTCTTTTCGTTCCTGACGCCGCTTTTTGGCGTTGCTTTCGGCGTTGTCATGCTGCACGAGCGCCTTACGCCGAGCTTCATCGTCGCCGTCGCCTGCGTGACTTCCGGCATCGTCCTGGTCAATCTGCCCGCTCCGCGTCAGCGCGCGGCGCGCGTCGACGGCTGACGAACTGGCCGGACGAACGCACGACGGCGACGCCCGCCATCGAGCGCCTGCGGCCTCGCCGCTCAGCGATAGACGAGCACCGGAATCTTCGAGTGCGTCAGCACCTTGTTCGTCTCGCTGCCAAGCAGCAGCGCGCTGAATCCGCGCCGCCCGTGCGAAGCCATGAAGATCAGGTCGCAGCCTGCTTCGTTCGCCGCATCGATGATCGCCTGATACGGCAGGTCGCTGGTCAGCGCCATACAATCGACCTGGACGCCGGCCGCGCGCCCGAGTTCGACGACGAAGTCGAGCACCTGCTGCGCCTGCTGCTCGGCCAGCTCAGCGAATTTTTCCGGCGTCGTCGGGTCGATCAGCGCGCCTTCGCCGAAGTAGCTCACCGGATACTCGGGTTTGGCATAGAAGGCGGTGATTCGCGCACCCGCCTCCTTGGCAAAGGAAATGGCGCGCCGTGCGGTGTCCTGCGAGAGTTCCGAGCCGTCGGTCGGCACAAGGATGTTCTTGAACATGGTGAGTACTCCGGATAACGATCAAACAAAGCGCGGCGAGCGAGCCGACAGGTAACGGCTGGCGGCGCACCGGCGAAACGCGCGCGGGCGCCATCCAGTGTTTAGTAAAGCCTTCGCCGAGAGGACTGTCAAGGCGCGCGCGTCGTCGCCCCGACACCCAGTGCGGTGAGCACGGCCAGTCCCTGCAGCGCAGCAACGCCGACCAGGACGGCAGCGAAACGCCGGCCATCCATCAATCCGCCAAAAACCAGCGGCGCCAGCGCCAAGCCGCTGTCCAGACCCGAATAGACGAAGCCATAGACGCGACCGTAGGCCGCCTGCCCGAAGCGAGAGGTCGCTGCGCGGCGCACGAGAAGATCGCGCGAGGGTCCGGCAATTCCAGTGCAGAAGCCGATCGCCGCCATCAGCGGGAGCACCGCCGGCGCGGCGAGCGGCACTCCGGCGACAAGCAGCGCGAGGAGCGCGGCGACCAGCAGCGCGGCGGCGATCAACTTTTCGTGTTCGCCTTTCCGGGCGAGGAAACCGCCGGCGAGAATTCCGCCGGCACCCCCGGCCAGGTAGGCGGAGAGTGCCGTCGCGCCAGCGGCCAGCGACAGACCGTGCAGGTTCTGCAGGATCGGCGTGGCGAAATTCTGGATCGCGCCGAAGGCGGTCGTGATGAGCAGAAAGAAAAGGAAGCAGAGCCAGACGCCAGGCGCGCGCAGGAAGGCGAAGGTCGACATCGCCGGCTCACCGCCGCCCAGCCCGGAAGTCGCTCCGGCGACCCAGCCCGGCGGGTCGGCAAGCGTCTGGCGGCGCGAGAAGAGCAGAGCGAGCGCGAACAGTGCGAGACCAGCCGCGGCGAGCGCCGCCAAGCGCCAGCCGAACGCTGCGGCGAGCGCGGTCAGGAAGACTGGCGCCAGCGCCCAACCGAGGTTGCCCGAGAGCCCATGGATGGAGAAGGCGTGCGGCAGGCGCGGCGACGAGACGTGTCGGTTGAGCACCGTGAAGTCGGCCGGATGGAAGACGCTGTTGCCCAGACCGGCGACGCCGCCGACCAGCGCCAGCATCGCATAGCCGTCGGCCAGCGCGAGAAGCAGTGCAGCCGCGGCGAAACAGGCGATGCCGCCAGCGAGGACGCGCGCCGCGCCGTAGCGGTCGACCAGGAAACCAGCGAGCGCCTGGCCGATCGCCGAGACGACGAAGAAGATCGTCATCGTCATACCGATCGCACTGAAACTGAGACCGAAGTCGTTCATCAGCCAGGGAAAGAGTGGCGGCAGCAGCAGGTGGAAAAAGTGCGAGACAGCATGCGCGAAGCCGATCAGCGAAATGACCTCGAAGTCGCGTGCCGGCGGCTCGGCGCTCTGCGCAGTAGCCAATGGCGTAGCGGGTCGAGGGTGGTTCACGGGCGCACAGTTCCGGGCGCAACGAATCCGTCGGCGGCCGGCGCGCGTGCCGCACTTACCTCTTCGCCGATGGCCAGACCGTCCTCACCAGCGGCGCAGGCAAAAGCGGCGGCGCAACCGATGCCACCGCCGACCCAGGCCAGTTCATCGCCGGCCCAAAGCAAGGGCAGACGGTGTCGCTCCCAGCACGGCACGCCGGCTTCCTGCAGCAGCTGGCTCAGGCTGCGCCGCGGGCGCCGCGTGTCTAGCTGCAAGCGCTCACCGCCCTGGCGCAGACGCAACCAGACGGACAGGCCGCTCAACCGGCGACGGCTGAGTCCGCCGCCGACCACCGGACGGAATGAAATCAGCCGCTCGCCCCAGGCGACTTGCTCTTCGCCTCGCCAGCACACAGCGCTTGGCAGCGCCGGCGCGGTGCCGGTCAATACGTACAACCGGCCACGATGCACGCGCAGTTCGCCGTCCTCGGTCCTCAGGCAGGGCTGTGCGCCGGCAGCGCTGCCGACCAATTGCCGCTGCGCCTCGGCGAGCCAGCGCGCGTCCGGGCTGCGCCAGCCGGCGCTGGCCAGCTCGTAGCGCAGAAGGTTGCGCGCGCGCGCCGACGACAGCCCCTGCAAACGCGCGAGCTCGATTCGCCCGCCGTCACCAGCGACGCACTGCCGGTCGGCATGGGCCACTTCGTCAAGCAATTCCTGCGCCTCGGCGAAGTGTGCCGCGGCACGCGCCAGCGCCGGAGCCGCCGCCGGAAAGACCGTGCTCAGCCGCGGCAGCATTTCGCGACGCAGGAAGTTGCGCCGGAAGCGACAGTCGGCATTGCTCTCGTCTTCGACCCAGGCGAGTGAATTGGCCGCCGCATAGTCGGCCAGTGCGCTACCTGGCAGTTCAAGGAGCGGCCGGATCAGCCGCGGCCCTCGTGGCAAGGCTCGCGCGCTGCGCATCCCGGCCGCGCCGGCCACCCCCGCGCCGCGCAGCAGGCGGAAGAGGACGGTTTCCGCCTGGTCGTCGCGGTGATGGGCCAGCGCCAGCCAGTCGGCCGGGCAGTCGGCGAAAGCGGCGTAGCGCACACGGCGCGCGGCCGCTTCCAGCCCAGCGCGATCGCTGCGCACAACCTCTACGCGGACGACGTGCAGCGGCACGGCAAGCCGCGCGCACAGCTCGTGACAGAAGGCTGCCCAGGCGCCTGCGTGTTCGCTCAAACCATGCTCGACATGCATGGCCGAGAGGCGCCAGCGACCGCCAGCGAAGTCTGCGGCCCGCAGGTGTACCAGCGCGTGCAGCAAGACGACGGAATCGCGCCCACCGGAAAGTCCGACACACAGGCTCTGATCGGCCGCCAAGCGACTGGCGAGAAAAGCGGCGAGCGTTGCCAGCAACTCAGCGCGCAGCGCGTGCTGCGCCAGATCGCCCGGACGCACCGCCGGCTGGCTCATCGCACGTCGGCAAGCGCCGCCAACGCAATGGCCGCCGCTCTGCATTCCTGCCCGCCAACGGCCTGCCGACAAGCGTTCAACAGTAGACGAGTTCCTTGACTCGCCCGTAGGTCATCAGCCGGTCGACGCGTCGCCGCACGAGCTCGTCTGAGGGGACGGCAGTCAGCTTGTGCAGCGCTTCGCGCAGCGTCCTTTGCAGGTTCTGCGCCATCGCCACAGGGTCGCGCTGCGCGCCGCCGTCGGGTTCGTCGACGATGCGGTCGATCAAACCGAGCGACATCAGCCGCGTCGCCGTGATGCCCATGATTTCAGCCGCCTCGCTCGCTTTGTCGGCGCTTTTCCAGAGTATCGACGCGCAGCCTTCGGGCGAAATCACCGAATAGGTCGAATACTGCAGCATCTGCACCAGGTCGCCGACGCCAATCGCCAGCGCACCGCCCGAACCGCCTTCGCCGATCACCGTGACGATGATCGGCACGCGCAGTTCGGCCATTGCGTAGAGGTTGCGGCCGATAGCTTCCGACTGGCCGCGCTCTTCCGCATCGATGCCGGGATAGGCGCCCGGCGTATCGATGAAGGTGAGCACGGGCAAGCCGAACTTCTCGGCCAGCCGCATCAGACGCAGCGCCTTGCGGTAGCCTTCAGGACGCGGCATACCGAAGTTCCGGAAAAGCTTCTCCTTGGTGTCGCGCCCTTTCTGGTGGCCGATGACGACCATCGGCTCGCCATCGAAACGCGCCAATCCGCCGACGATGGCGTGGTCGTCGGCAAACGCGCGATCGCCGTGCAGTTCCTCGAAATCGGTAAACATGAGGCGAAGGTAATCAAGCGTGTAAGGCCGCTGCGGGTGGCGCGACACCTGTGATACCTGCCACGCCGAGAGCTTGGCGTAGATCTCGCGCGTCAGTTGCTGGCTCTTCTTCTCGAGGCGGGCAATCTCGTCCGAGATATCGACCGCCGAATCGTCCTGGGAGAAGCGCAAGGCCTCGATCTTGCCTTCGAGGTCGGCAATCGGTTGTTCGAAGTCGAGAAAAGTGGTCTTCATCAGGCCCGGCCGTATCTGCAGGAATGCGATGGGAAAACACGTTATTCTAACCGAAAGACCACCCGGAAGACCCTGCCGGCCGCGCCTGGTCGGCCAGAGCAGCCGGATGAATGGCGGCACGCCACAACGATCCGCCTGGCTCGACGCCGGCAATCCCGGAGTCGTCCACTGTACAATTTCCGCATGAAGCACGATACCGGCTACAAGCTACTCTTCTCCCACCCGGAAATGGTGCGCGATCTGCTGTGTGACTGGGTTCCGGGCGACTGGCTGGCTGAGGCGGACTTCTCGACGCTGGAGCGGATGAACGCGAGCTACGTGGCCGAGAACGAGAAGGAACGCCACGACGACATGGTCTGGCGCCTGCGTCTGCGCGATCGCTGGCTGTGGGTCTACCTGGTGCTCGAGTTTCAGTCGGAAGCCGACCGCTGGATGGCGCTGCGCATGCTGGTCTATGCCGGACTGCTGGCGCAGGATCTGGTCAGGCGGGGCGAACTGAGCGATGGCAAACTGCCGCCCATCCTGCCAGTCGTTCTCTACAACGGCCAGCCGATGTGGAGCGCACCGACCAATGTGCGCGATCTCTTTGTCGCGCCACCACCCGGCCTGGCCGACCACCAGCCGAATTTCGCCTATCATCTGATCGACGAGGCGCGCCTGCGACTGCATCCGGCAACCAGTGTGCGCAACGCGGTCGAGGCGCTCTTCCGGCTCGAGCACGGGCGCTCGCCAGACGAGCTGCGGCGCGTTATCCAGGCGCTCGACGCGCTCCTGCGCGATCCGCAACAGCAGCCGATGCGGCGCTCGTTTACCAACTGGATCAAGCGCCTCTTGCACCGCAAGGCGGCCTCGACCACACTCTCGGCGATGGCGACCGAGATTGACGCAATGAGTGATTTCATGGAGGCCGACAGCATGCTCGCCGAACGTATCGAAACCTGGTTTGAGGAAGCAACCCAACGGGGACTTCAGCAGGGAATTCAGCAGGGAATTCAGCAGGGAATTCAGCAGGGAATTCAGCAGGGAATTCAGCAAGGTCGCGTGGAGGGCCGCCACGAGGGCGAAGCGCACCTCCTGGCCCGCTTGCTGGCCCAGCGCTTCGGGCCCTTGCCCGAGTGGGTTGACCAGCGCCTGAAACAGGCGAGCGAAGACGAACTGAGCTCATGGGGCGAGGCCGTGCTCAGCGCGCCAACGCTGGCCGCGGTGTTCGGCGAGCGGCGGCGCTGAAGGGCGCGTTTTCCGGCGACGCAGCCGGCCATCTGAGGCTGCCGAGTGCAAGGCAGCGCAGACCAAACGAATCTCGGCAAGGCGAGCGCGACGCTCGCGCTGGGTCCCGCGCCCTCGGCGAGGTCGACCGCCGCAAACACGCGCACTACGCCAGCCGCCGGGCGATCAGCTCGCTCGTCGGCGCTTCGTCGCTTGCCGCCTGCCGCCGCGCGAGGACTTCGGACAGTGCCTCGACCTCGGCCACCGTCGGCGGATCGCTGCGACGACCACTGGCGAGTACGAGACGGGTGAGAACGGCGTCGAGCGCGGTCGGGTTGGCCAGCGCGTGCGGGACGAGTGCTCGGATCATCTCTCGCTGTTTCGCCGACAACCCTCCCTGCCCAGCCTGGGCAAGGATTTCGGCAGCCAGCCGGGCAGCGATGTGCGGGATGAAACCAGGATCGGGAACGGCCAGCGACTCGCCGGCGGTGATTTGCGGCTCGCCTCCGGCAAGTCGCACAAAACCGGCTGCTGGTCGCTGATAAAGGCGCTGCAGGCGGGCGAAGCTGAGCGGTTCGCGCGCCCAGTCGGGAAACTCCAGGGAGTCGGCGCGCCGCCCGGTGTAGACGTGACCGACCCGGTGCAGGCCGGCGAACTCGCGCAGGTAAGCCGCTTCGGGCAGACGACGCAAACGATCGTCGAGCACGAACGGCGTCCACCAGTACGCCCGCATCGCATTGACGCGCGCCGTCATGCGCGCACAGAAGCTCGGGTCCTGAACGTTGTGCGCAGCGCGCTGCGCCCACTCAAGGGCGCTCTCGATCGCCTGGACATCGGACGGCGGGGCGCCTGATGTAGTAGCGCTCGGCCGACAGACGAGGATCGCCTCGGCGAGCGCCAGACAGGCCGGCGCCTGGTAGCCGGCGAAGCCCGAGTCAGCCAGGCCGAGGGCATCGTCCAGGATCTGCCCGGCGAGCGCCGTTTCGCCGAGCAGCCAGCCGAGCGCCTGGGCGATCGCCAGCATCAGTCGCTTGTGCTGCGCCCAGATGTCGCTGCCCGCGCGTTCACGGCCAGGTTTCAGGCACGCCGCCTGGGCCATCAGTTGCTGCGCCTGGTCGACCAGCCCCTGCCGCGCGTGCGCATCGCCCGCCTGCGCGCGCAGCGCCTCGGCGGCGATTGCAACGCCCCGTTCGAACTCGACGCTACCGCCACCGAGTGCCGATTCAACAATACTTACGACCGCCTCCTTGACCCAGGCGCCGCCGTCGGCGCGCGGGTAGCGGACGACGTAGCCGAGCAGCAGCCAGAGCGTGCTCAGACGGTATTCCGGGTAGTTGTAGTTGCTGTAGACGCTGAGGTAACGCGCCAACGCCTGGCTGCCACGCGCCGGATCGCGCGCCGCGTAGGCGACCAGATAGGGGCCGTCGAGGTCGGCCAAATAGCCGGTCTTCGTCTGTTCGGCCAGCTCGCCTTCGGGCAGACCGGGGATGCGCTCGCGGTAGATGCCGCGCGTCGGCTGCGGTCGATCCGGATTGTGCACCTCAGGGTCTAGTCCACGACTGACGATCAGTTCGCGGCTGTACTCGCCACCGCCCACTCGTTTGAGGAGTTCTTCGATCAGGCACTCATCAGCTTCGCTCGGCGGCACAGGGAAGGAAAACACCGGCGGCGACGCAGCGTGCAGGTCGGCGGCGAGCCAGCGCCAGAGGTCCTGCAGAACAGCGTGCGGACCGAGTTCGGCATGCACTTCGTCGGCCAGGCGGGTGGCGGCGGCCGGCCTGAGTGGCGCGGCCAGCCAGGCAAGTACGAGCAACAGCACCTGCCGCCAGTACTCGTCGAGCGGCAGTAGTTCGCTGCGCCGGCGCGCGCCGTCGAGCTTGCCCTGTCTGGCCAGGGCAAGGATCGGCTGCGGCTGTCCATGCGTGCGCTGAAAGCGGCGCAAGTTGTCGACCGCGCGCACGAGGAGCGCCACGCCAAGCGGTTGATCGTCGCCGAGCACCGCGTGCAGCGCGCTCTGCAAGGCCTCGCGCAGCGCCGGCAGATCGCCGAGCGCGTTCTCGTGCGCCTGCTGCCACGTGGCGTCGCCCACCAGCGCAACGAGAGCGGCGCAGCGTGCGTGGCGCGCGCACGGCTCCGCGTGGAGCGCCGCCTGCGCGCGATGAAAAGCGAGCCAGCGCCAAGCGAAGGCGTTATCGGTCTGCGGGTAATCTCCCCAGGCGTCGGCCAGCGCGCAGTGCAGCGCCGCCCGGTCGGCCAGCCGGCCAGCAAGGTAGTTGCGCAGCACGTCGTGCAGACGCAGCGTACCCGCGCTGCCGTCGTACTCGACGAGCGCTAGCGGAGCCAGCCGATCGCCGACCAGTCGCTCGGCCAGCCCGGCGTCGAGGCCGGCCGTGATCTGCCAGAGCTCGGCAGCAGCGGCCACCGGGAGCGCCACGTCCTGCGCAAAGATCGCCAGTTCGGCGTACCGTTGACGCTCATCGGGGTCCAGCAGCTCGACACTGGCATCGACCGTCGCAGCTACCGCCTGGTCGCGTTCGGCGACATCGCGCGCCGGGTCGAAGGCGCGCACGCCCTGGCGTTGGAGGTCGCCAGCGACCGCGTCTAGCGCTTTATCGAGCGGCGTCCTCTGGCGCAGCACGCGCTGGCGCAGCGTTCGGTTGGCCAGTCCGAGAAGGACCGGCCAGCCGCCGAGTTGTTCGGCCAGCGCCATCATGCGCGCGCTCTGCCCACCCGGCAGGCCGGCGCCGAGCAGCTGCCGGGAGTCTCCAGTGTGCATCGTCGCCAGCTCGACGACCAGCGCGTCGATGGGTAGCGCGTTCGTGTTGCGCGTCGTGATCAGGCGGGCGCAGCCGGTGCTCGCGTCGCTTAGCTCGCGAATCTGCGCCTCGTCCCAGACATCGTCGAGAACGAGCAGCAACTGCCGGCCGCGCAGCGCTGCCTGCAACTGCGCGCGAGCACCAGGCAAGCTCTGGCAGCCGCTCAGCTCGCCGGTCAGGGCGACGACGAGGTCACTGATCAGCGCATGCGCCGACGTGGGGTTCTTGCCCAGCGTCACCCACAGCATGCCGTCACGGCATGCCCGGCGGACGGCTGCGTCGGCGCAGAAAAGGCGCGCCAGCGTCGTCTTGCCGACGCCACCGAAGCCGTGCAGTGCGACGGTGAGCGGTAGCAGTTCGCCGTCGGCCGCCAGCAGGTGCGCGCGCAGCCGGTTCAGGTCGTCGATGCGTGGCACGTGATCGGCGGCTGGGAGCGGCGCCTGAAACGGCACCAGACGGCGACCCACGACCGTCGGTGCCGGTCCCTGGAGCGTCGCCGTCAAGCTGATCGTGCCACCCGCGACGAGCTTGTCGAGTTGCTGATTGAACTTGTACTTCAGTTCATCGACGCTCTTGTAGACGGTGTAGAAGTGGCCGAGCGCGCCAAGCTTTTCCTGGAAAGCCCAGACGCTCGCCAGATCGCCGTCGCGCGCGCTGCCCGGATCGGGTGGCAGGTCTTTGAAATACGTGTAGACCAGCGGCCGGCCGCTCGCCTTGAACTGGGCGACGGCCGTGGCGAACTCTTCCTCGCTGTAACGACCGACTTTCGTGCAGAACAGCATCAGGAAGATGTCGCAGGCGCGTATCGCCGCGTTGTACTCGTCCTGCAGGCGCGTCGGCGACAACGCGTCGAGAAAATCCTCCCAGACAATCAGTTCGATGAAGGCACCGTGCGCATGCCAGTCCTTGTTCTTGCGGTTGATGAAGATCTCGAACTCGCGCCGGTCGTCGATCAGTTCGGCCGAGGAAGCAAGAAAGATTTTCGTCTTCGCCATGGAAGGTTCCTTTGCTCATCGTCAAGCCTACCGTACCCGCAGGCGCGCCGCGCTCTCTTATCCCGCTGTCGTCGCGACCGCGCGTACCGCCGCCTGCAGCAGCGCGACGTCGGCCGATGTCGTCTGCCAGTTGTCGAAGGCGGCGCGGATGGCAGCACGGCCATGCCAGACGGTGCCGGTGACGAAGACGCGACCGTCGCGCTGAATCGCGTCCACCGCATCACGGTTGAGCCGATCGGTCGCCGCCTCGTCGAGACCGTCGCGGATCAGCCGAAAACAGACGATGTTGAGCGGTGCAGGGTTCATCAAGGCGAGGCCGGGCGTCGCCTCGACCCAGCGAGCGAAAGCGGCCGCGTTATCGACACAGCGCTCGACGACCGCGCGATAGCCCGCGCGACCAAAAGCCTTGAGTGCGCACCAGGCGGCCAGCCCGCGAAATCGGCGTGACATTTCAGGAACGTGCATGCACGGATCCCAGCCGGTACCGCCCGCAACATACGCCGCCCCGACGGCAAACACCTGGCGCAGCAGGGCCCCGTCACGAACGAAGGCAAAACCGCTGTCGTAAGGTACGTTCAGCCACTTGTGGGCGTCGGCGGCCAGTGAGTCGGCGCGCTCGATTCCCTGCGTCAGGTGCGCCAGGCGTGGCGCGACGCTGGCGAACAGCCCAAAGGCACCGTCCACGTGCAACCACGCACCGGCCGGGTGCGCATCGCGCAGGTCGGCAAGCCCGGCAAGATCGTCGAAATGACCGCTATTTACCTCGCCCGCGTTGCCGACGATGATCGCCGGCCCGTCGATACGGCGGAGCAGCTCGGCCATCGCCGCGACGTCGACCGAACCCCTCGGCGCGCTGACCAGGTGCACCTGTCGCCGCCCGAGACCGAGCGTTCCCAGACACTTGACGGCGCTCAGGTGGATTTGCGCGCTGGCGACGACGGTGATCGGCGGCTGACCAGCCAGGCCGTCGGCAGCAGCGTCGAAACCGAGTTGCCGGCCAGCCCATTGGCGCGCCGCGGCCAGACCAATCAAGTTGGCCATCGTCGCACCGCTGGTCAGCGCGCCGCTCCATTCCGACGGCAGCCGGAAGAGTTCCTTCAGCCAGCGCAGGACGACGAGTTCGGTCTGCGCTGCCGCCGGGCTGCCTGCCCACAGGCCGGCATTCTGGTCGATCGCCGACGCCAGCCAGTCGCCAGCCAGCGCCGCCGGCGTCACGCCGCCGGTGACAAAACCGAAGAAGCGCGGTCCAGGTGACGCGGTGATTCCCGGCTCGGCGCGCCTGAACCACTCGTCGACGACGACTGCTGGATCGCTACCGTCTTCCGGCAGTGGCTCGTCGAGGGCGGCTGCCATTTCTTCGGCTGACGGCACGCGACTAACCGGGCGCTCGCCGAGTGAGGCGAGAAAGGCGCTCGCCAGCGAATGGGCTCGACGCAACGGCGCAGCGCCTGGGGAGGAAGTCAGCTCGTCGGGTGCAGGCATTGCGGGTGCTCCAGGTGACGTAGGCACGCGGCGGATCGAGCCGTCCGGCAGTTACCGGCAGTCGCCTTGGCGACCTGCCGATTGACGATGACCCGCCGATCACAGGATACTAGCACTTCTGGTGCAGAGGTTCCCCGTTGGCCACCCGGTGCTCGCCCGGCCGGCGGCGACGGACGACGAGCGAGGTCGCGCATGGGATTGGCAGAACTGACGTTGAGCGACGCTTCGCTGATCACCGCGACCTTCCTGTTCACCGACATCGAAGGCTCTACCAGCCTGTGGGAGCGCGAGAGCGCGGCGATGCGCGTCGCCTTGCAGCGCCACAACGCGCTGCTGGGTGCGGCAATCGACGAGCATGGCGGTGACGTCTTCAAAACGGTCGGCGATGCTTTCTGCGTCGCCTTCACCGATGCTGGCGCGGCGCTGAACGCGGCCTGCCGCAGCCAGATGCTGCTCGCCGCCGAAAAATGGCCAACGCGCGCCGCACTACGTGTGCGCATCGCGCTGCATACCGGCACGGCATATGTTTGCGCCGGCGACTACTTCGGCACGACGGTCAATCGCTGCGCGCGCCTGCTGGCAGTGACACGCGGCGGCCAGACGCTGCTCACCTCGACCACCGAAGCACTCGTCCGCACGAGCCTGCCGAGCGCCACCCGCCTGCACGACGCGGGCATGCTGCGGCTGCGCGATCTGCCGCACCCCGTACACGTCTTCCAGCTCGTACACCCCGGCTTGGCGGCGAATCTGCTCGAGGTAGGCGACGTCACGCCCGCCCGCAAGCCCGAAGCGCGCGCCGAGGCTCGCTTCCGGCCAAGCGACCTGTACGAGGTGCCGACCTTGCCGGCGATCGTCCTGCAGGCAATGAAGGTGCTGCAGGACCCTCGGTGCAACGCGAAGACGATCGAACGCGTGGTCGCGCGCGATCCGGCGATTTCGGCCAAGATCCTGCGCGTCGCCAACTCGGCCTTCTTCGGCTACTCGCGGCGCATCGGCACGATTGCCGAGGCGATTCAGTTACTCGGTTTTGCCAATGTACAGGGAATGATCATTTCGGTCGGCGCCTTCGACGCCTTCCGCGCCGAGCGCTTGCGCCTGCTCGACCTCTGGCGGCACTCGATCACCACGGCAACGGCGGCGCGTTTCCTCGCGCCGCTCGTCCGCTGTTCGCCGGATGAAGCGTTCATGGCCGGTCTGCTGCACGACATCGGCAAGCTGATCCTGGCCGTTCAGGCGGAACCCGGCTATCAACGCGTGCTCGACCTGCGGCTGGCATCGCCGGTGACCAACCTCGCCGCCGAGCGCGCGCTGTTCGACTTCACGCATCCCGAGGTCGGTGAAATGGTCGCCGAGCGCTGGGATCTCCCGCCGCGCTACGTCGCCGCCATCGCGCACCATCACCAACCGGCGGCGGCGGGCGGCGAGACGGTTTTCTGTGCGCTGATCGGGCTCGCCGACCGCGCCGCCTACACCACCCTTCCCGACACAGACCGGGAAGCCGGCGGCGACGACGAAGTCGCCGAACTGCTCGCCATGCTCGGACTTGCCACCGAGCATTGGGACGGCTGCCGTGCGCACCTGCTCGCCGGGCAGGCAGAGATCGAGGCTCTACTCGGCGCCATCCAGTAGCACGCTCAAAGCTGGTACTCGTCTTCCGGGCCGCCGCCGACCATCGCCCGGTCCACCGCCCGGCGCGTCAGGTGCGAGGCAAACAGTTCGATGAAGTCGTATTCATAGCGCCGGATGTAGGTCCCACGACGCAAGCCGATACGCGTTGTGTTCGAACCGAACAGGTGCTCGGCGGGAATCGCCTGCAGACCGGCATCGCGCACCGGATCGAAAGCCATGCTGGCAATGATGCCGAGGCCGAGGCCAAGGCTGACGTAGGTCTTGATGACATCGGCATCGGTCGCGGTGAGCACGATGCTCGGCACCAACTGCGCGAGTTCGAACGCCTTGTTGATGCGCGAACGGCCGGCAAAGGCGGTATCGTAGGTAATCAGCGGCCAGCGCGCGAGCGCGGCGAGCGCCAGCACCCTGGTTTCGAGAATCGGATGGCCGCTCGGTGCGATCACGCAGTGCGCCCACTGATAGCAGGGCAGCATGACGAGCTGCGGATACTGATCGAGCGCTTCGGTGGCGATCGCGATGTCGGCCTCGCCTTGCAAGGTCCATTCGGCGATTTGCGCCGGATGACCCTGGTGCAGCGACAGACGCACCTTCGGGTAGCGTTCGACGAAGCGCTTGATCACCGCCGGCAGCGCGTAGCGCGCCTGCGTGTGCGTCGTCGCGATAACCAGACTGCCTGAATCGCCGGCCGCGTACTCCTCGCCGACGCGCCGGATGTTTTCGGCTTCGCGCAGCATCCGCTCGGCAATCTCGAGCACGACGCGGCCGGGCTCGGTGATTGCCGTCAAACGCTTGCCGCTGCGCTCGAAGACGATGACGCCAAGTTCGTCTTCGAGCAGCCTGATCTGCTTGGAGATGCCCGGCTGCGAGGTATAGAGCGCCCCGGCCGCTTCCGAGACGTTGAGGCGGCAGCGCGCGACTTCGACCAGATAGCGCAGTTGCTGGAGTTTCATCGCCGTTTTGAATTACCAATGGTTATAACAATCTAACTCAATATTCTTTTTCGATCAAACGCTGCGCTGCTACGATGGGCGCCGCTTTGCCCTGCCGTTCATGGCATGGGTTCATCAGAGGAGTGCACATGTACCGCTACGACAGCACCGACCAACGGATCATCGACGAGCGGGTGGCACAGTATCGCGAGCAGATCGCACGCCATCTCGCCGGCGAACTTTCAGCCGACGAACTGCGTCCGCTACGCCTGCAGAACGGCCTCTATATCCAGCGCCACGGTCCCATGCTGCGCATTGCCATCCCCTACGGCATGCTGGCGGCACGCCAACTGCGCAAGCTGGCCGAAATCGCGCGCCGTTACGACCGTGGCGTCGGACACTTCACGACGCGCCAGAACATGCAGCTCAACTGGCCGCAGTTCGAGGAAACGCCGGACATGCTGGCTGAGCTGGCGAGTGTCCAGATGCACGCTGTGCAGACTTCCGGCAACTGCGTGCGTAACATCACGACCGACGCCTTCGCTGGCCGCGCACGGGACGAAGTGGTCGACCCGCGCCCCTACTGCGAACTGCTCCGCCAATGGTCGACCTTCCACCCGGAGTTCGCCTTCCTGCCGCGCAAGTTCAAGATCGCCGTCAATGCCGCGGCGACCGATCGTGCGGTGATTCGCGCGCACGACATCGGCCTGGATGTGCAGCGCAATGCCGACGGCGAGATTGGCTTCCGCGTCTTCGTCGGCGGCGGCCTCGGGCGGACGCCGATACTCGGCCAGGTGCTGCGCGACTTCCTGCCGCGCCAGCACCTGCTGACCTACCTGGAGGCGATCATTCGCCTCTACAACCTCTACGGGCGGCGAGACAATCTGTACAAGGCGCGCATCAAGATCCTCGTCCAAGCTCTCGGCATCGAGGAATTCGCCCGTCAGGTGGAGGCCGAGTGGGAGCACCTGCGCGATGGACCGTCGACGGTTCCCGCTGAGGAATTCGCCCGCCTGGCCGAGCACTTTGCGCCGCCCGAGTGGCAACCGCTGGCGGCCGAAGACGCTCGCCATACGGCCCATCTGGCGAGCGACCGCGCCTTTGCCAACTGGGTCAGCCGCTCGGTCCATAGCCACCGGACACCCGGTTACGCGGCCGTCACGCTGTCCTTGAAAGCGCCGGGCACCGCCCCCGGCGACATCACCGACGAACAGATGCTGGTCGCTGCCGACCTCGCCGATCGCTTCAGCTTCGGCGAACTGCGCGTCACGCGCGAACAGAAC
>WBZM01001073.1_pt1 | contig 30213 bp, 23 predicted proteins | sample 5204271 | NCBI WGS metagenome assembly WBZM01 (sample SAMN12344346, study PRJNA552823) | activated sludge metagenome | biome: Activated sludge suspended growth; feature: Nitrification reactor; material: Wastewater; isolation source: activated sludge from nitrification reactor of wastewater... | reverse complement strand
CGCCTCTCACATTGGTCAGTTGCTCATTGGTGATATTGGCGATGATCACCACGAACAGGCAGACCAAGGTCAACGTCCTCACCGGTACCAGATGCAAGTCAGCCGGGAGCGGGATGCTGAAGGTGGTCTTGATCGCATGAGATCCGGGAAAGAGGCCGTATTCGAGCACTACTGCCGATCCTGCGATCACCCAGACTTGCCCGATCGCCTCCTTGAGCGGGAAACGTAGGGCGGAATAGCCCACCAAGGGCACCAGGAGATAGATCAGGCTTTGTCCCTTTGGTGTGGAGAACAACAACAAGGTCAAGGCGCAGACCGCCATCCAGTGCAAGAGGTGCTCAGCGACCCATGGCGAGTGCTTGGACGGAGTCGTATGGCAGATCATCGGGGTGGCCAACCCAAACGACATTGCGGTCAAAGTGCCCATGGCCAACGCTGCTACTAGTGCAGAGCCGGCTCCGGTGATCCAGGCCCCGAAAAAGGCGACAATCATCGCCGACAAGACACATGCGATGAATGCCTTCCCGAACAGCACCAAGTCATCACGCGTCTTCAGGAATGGCTCATTTTGAAGACTGCTGGTCAACACCTGATAACCGATCAAGCAGCCTACGGCTGCTGACGTGGCCAAGAACAAGGTGATGGCGAGTGGGCCACCAGCCAGACTGAAGCTCACCACGAGAGTCAGCCACATGGCGACTATCCATGACACGCGTATGGGCACGGAACGGCTTCGATTGAAATGCACCGCCCACAGCGCGACCCCGGGAGTCTGCACGGTCAGCGCCAAGGGACCATCCACGCCTCGAACTGCCAAGGCAGCAATGATGACTGTACCCGCCAGCGAAGCGAGTGACAGGAGCGTGGGTTTCCAAAACACGCGGGCATCCCCAGTTCTGACAAGTAGTTCCGCAAGTATGACCCGATTTGCCGGCCTCTGTCTCAAGAGTGTCGTAAACCAATGGCATCGTGATGCTGGCAGGTATGTGAGGCATTGAATGCACGTAGGGTTGGCTCGCCATGGTTTCCACGACTCCCACACAGCAACTCCAGGATCTCAACGACTCCCAACGCCAAGCCGTCACCCATGAAGGCCCGCCCCTGCTGGTGATTGCCGGAGCCGGATCGGGCAAGACACGAGTGCTGACGCGTCGCATCGCCTGGCTGGTTGAGCAGAGGAAGGTGCACCCGGGCTCGATCTTGGCCATCACCTTCACCAACAAGGCCGCTGCAGAGATGCGTGAGCGCGTCCAGGAGATGATCGGCAATCGGGCAAGGCTGATGTGGGTAGCGACCTTCCACTCTGCATGCGTGCGGATCTTGCGCCAGGAAGCCGACAAACTGGATCTGAAATCGTCATTCACGATCTATGACGCTGCTGACTCAAAACGCCTGATGACACTAGTGATCCGGGCGCTCGATCTTGACCCGAAGCGATATCAACCCAACGCCGTACTCAATTGGATCAGCAACGCCAAGAACCAACTTCGCGGACCGCAGGCTGCCCGCGAGGCTGCAGTCAATGCCCTTGAAGAGGCCTATGCGGATTGCTATGTGGAATACCAGCGCCGACTCCGCCAAGCAAATGCCATGGACTTTGATGATCTGATCATGTCGACGGTCATGCTGTTCAGAGCCAACCCGCAGGTGCGTGAGCTGTGGCGACGGCGCTTTCGACATGTCCTGGTCGATGAATACCAAGACACCAATCATGCGCAGTACGCCTTGATCCATGAACTGTGTGCAGATAGTGCTGGTGTGTTGGAGTCTGCCGAACCCCGAGTTCCAGCCGCCGAGCTCGTGGTCGTCGGCGATGCCGACCAATCGATCTATGCCTTCCGGGGGGCCAATATCGCCAATATCTTGGATTTTGAGAAGGACTTCCCAGATGCACAGGTGGTCATGCTCGAGCAGAACTACCGTTCCACACAGAACATTTTGTCAGCAGCCAATGCGGTGATCGGCCACAACAGCGGCCGCAAACCCAAGCGTCTGTGGACAGATGCGGGTGCTGGCTCGGTCCTGGTTGGATATGTCAGCGAAGACGAGCACGGTGAGGCTCGCTTTGTGGCAGATGAGATCGATCGACTGACTGACGCCGAACAGGTGCGCCCCGGTGAGGTGGCGATCTTCTACCGAACCAACGCTCAGTCACGGGTCTTCGAGGAGACCTTCATAAGAGTTGGTCTGCCTTATCGGGTGGTCGGTGGGGTGCGCTTCTACGAGCGCAAGGAGATCAAGGATGCCCTTGCCTATCTGAGGATCCTGGCCAATCCCGATGACGCAGTGTCGATGCGCCGGATCCTCAATGTGCCAAAGCGTGGCATCGGGGACCGGGCCGATGCGTGTATTGAAGCTCTGAGCCAAAGAGACGGCATCACTTTCTGGGACGCCCTGCAGCAGGCTGACCAGGCGCCAGGTCTCGCATCGAGATCTCTCAAAGCGATCAACGGTTTCGTGGCACTGGTCCAGCGCCTGCAATCAATGGTTGCTGCGGATGAGCGGGTCGATGTTGTGCTCGAAGAACTCCTCCTGGCAAGCGGATATCTCGCTTCCTTGGAGGACTCTGAAGATCCGCAAGATCAGACCAGGCTCGAGAATCTTGCCGAGCTCGTGGCGGTGGCCAGGGAGTTCGTGGAGGATCCACAACCTGGCCCTAGCGTGGATCCTGACGAAACAGACCATGAGCCCGGCCTGACGGCCTTCTTGGAGCGGGTTGCGCTGGTGGCCGACAGCGACCAGATCCCCGATGCTCCTGAGGACGACGATGTCCAGGGGGTGGTCACCTTGATGACCTTGCACACCGCCAAGGGCCTGGAGTTTCCAGTCGTATTCCTCACTGGTATGGAAGACGGAGTGTTTCCGCACTCAAGGTCATTGGGAGATCCGGCTGAGCAAGAAGAAGAGCGCCGATTGGCCTATGTTGGCTTGACCAGGGCTCAACGACACCTTTACCTCACCAGAGCAGTAGTGCGGTCTGCGTGGGGCACCCCCGCCCACAATCCCGCGTCGAGATTCCTCGATGAGATCCCAACAGACTTGATTGAGTGGCGCCGGACGGCGGCTGAGAGTCTGACTTGGAGCCGGGCCGATTCAGGCAGTAGCTATGGATCTGGGGCAGGTTTGCCTCAGATCTTGCATTCCAGTGCCCAGCGCCGCTTCAGCAAGGCCGCTGCTCAGGCTGATTCGCGAGCCAAAGCCCGTGCTGCTCGACCTGTAGGTGAGATCCCGGTCCTCGCTGCCGGAGACAGAGTCCAACATGACTCGTTCGGACTGGGCACAGTGGTCTCGATCGAAGGTCAGGGCACGAACCAATGCGCGAATATCGACTTTGGCACAGACGGGGTGAAACGGCTCCTCCTGCGCTATGCGCCGGTTGAGAAGTTGTGACTCAGGTCAGGGAGTGACGCCGTGGGCCAAGAAGGCTGCATAGGGGTCTATTGGCGTCCCGTCGGGAGTGCGCACTTCGACGTGCACATGTGGGCCGGTGGTATTGCCGGTGCTGCCGAGTACCCCGATCGGGTCTCCGCCCGTGACTCGGTCACCGACTGAGACCTTGAAGGCGGTTTGGTGGCAATACCAAAGCTCAGTGCCATCGTCGAGCCGCTCGACGGTCTTGTTGCCGTAGGCGCCGTCGTACTCGGTGGAGACGATGGTGCCATTGGCGATTGCCACGATCGTGGTGCCCGAGGGAGCAGCGAAGTCCAAGCCGGTGTGGTTGTGTGCCCACAAGCCACTGCTCATCCCGAAGCGTGCAGTCAGGCGATATCCCGACGTGGGGACATGCCAGAGGTTCTTGACGATCTCTTGGCTGCGGCTCGCCGCTTGGTTGCCCAGCTTGGTCAAGGTGGTGACTCGTGAGGCGGCTTGGGCATCGACCGTCTCTTGAAGTTGGTCTTCAGCGCTTGTGGTGGCGCTAGTGCGCTTGTTGTCACGGCTGATCGCCTGGGTGCGATCTTCAAGGGCACCAGCGATTGAGTTGGAGGAGAACTTCGCCTTTGCAGTTGTTGCAGGGCCCGAAGTCAAGTTCATGCCGTTGTCCATGGCCGCACTTGTGCCTGCCAGACCGAGCGCGGTTGCGCCAACGACGGTTGGGATTACAGGGAGTTTGGCAACAGACAGCGAAGAACGCGATCGAGTCGCCTTGCGCTTGCCTCCGCGCTGAAGGGCGCCATGCTGATTGGCTCTGGAGCGAGCAGGGGATGATAGGGAGCGTGTTCGGTTTTCGGCCCGATGGTTGCCCATTGGATTCCTAACTAACGACGTCTCTTGCCAAGTGTGGTGCCACCAAGTGCACCGCGAAGCACCTTAGCGAGGGTGCCACTTCAAACCAATTCGCCTCTGCCAGTTGTGTGGACCAGCAAGGTGCTAAACCCATCAAAAGCCGCAAAGTTACGCCTAGAGTGTGGTCTTTGTGAGGCTCGCCACAAACGATGAATCTGTTTGTACAGATGACCCCTAGGCGTGGCATATTCCAGCAGGTGACCCATTTGGCGCATGTGATATCGCAGCGACTAGGGTCAGTCGATGGGCGTTCCAAACCCATAGGGCGTCCCCTTCAACCCCAATACATCAAAGGAGCGGGTGGACCGTGGACCTGATGGAATATCAGGCAAAGGAACTCTTTGCCAAACACGGCGTGCCAGTGACCCTCGGCAGGACCGTCGAGACTGCTGAAGACGCCAAAGTCGCTGCGGAAGAGATCGGCGGCGTTGTCGTAGTCAAGGCCCAGGTAAAGGCTGGCGGACGCGGCAAGGCTGGCGGCGTGAAGCTCGCCAAGACGCCGCAAGAGGCCGAAGACCATGCGCGTGCCATCTTGGGCATGCAGATCAAGGGCCTCACCGTGAACCGCGTGCTCATTGTGCCCGCGGAGTCGATCGAAGAGGAGTACTACTTCTCCTTCCTGCTCGACCGGGCAAATCGCTCCTACTTGTGCATCGCGAGCGTCGAGGGCGGCGTTGAGATCGAGGAAGTCGCCAAGACCAACCCCGATGCGGTGAAGAAGATCCCAGTCGATCCTGGCAAGGGAGTCGACGAGGCAACGGCTGCCGCGATCGTGGATGAGGCAGGGTTCCCTGCTGAGCTTCGTGACCAGGCCATCGGCTTGGTTGTGGGCCTTTACAAGGTCTTCACCGAAGAAGACGCCACCTTGGTCGAGGTCAACCCGTTGGCGCGGCTCGAAGGTGATCGCCTGGAGGCTCTTGACGGCAAGGTCTCCCTCGACGAGAACGCCGAGTTCCGTCACGAGGATCACGCAGCCTTCGAGGACAAGGCAGCAGCAGATCCGCTCGAGGCCAAGGCCAAGGAAAAGGGCTTGAACTACGTCAAGCTCGATGGGTCGGTGGGCATTATCGGCAACGGAGCTGGCCTGGTCATGTCTACTCTCGACGTGGTCGCCTACGCAGGAGAAAACCATGGGGGGCAGAAGCCAGCCAACTTCCTTGACATCGGCGGCGGAGCCTCAGCGCAGGTCATGGCAGACGGCCTTGACGTCATCTTGAATGACCCACAGGTCAAGTCGGTCTTCGTCAACGTCTTCGGCGGTATCACCTCCTGCGATGCCGTTGCCAATGGCATCGTGCAGGCGCTGGAAATCCTTGGCGATGACGCCAACAAGCCACTCGTCGTACGACTGGACGGCAACAACGTTGAGGAAGGGCGCCGAATCCTGGATGCGGCAAACCATCCGCTTGTGATTGATGTGCCAACCATGGATGGCGCTGCCGACAAGGCCGCCGAGCTCGCGAGCAAGTGAGGGAATAAGAGATGTCTGTTTGGGTAAACAAGGACAGCAAGGTCATCGTGCAGGGCATCACCGGTGGTGAGGGCACCAAGCACACCGCTTTGATGCTGAAGGCAGGCACCAACGTGGTGGGCGGGGTCAACGCTCGCAAGGCGGGCACCACCGTCACCCATGGTGATGTCGAACTCCCGGTCTTCGCCACCGTGCAGGAGGCAATGGAGAAGACCGGCGCTGATGTGTCGATCGCTTTCGTGCCCGCGCCCTTCACCAAGGACGCAATGGTCGAGGCGATCGATGCTGAGATCCCGTTGCTCGTGGTGATCACCGAAGGCGTGCCGGTGCAAGACACCGCTGAGGCTTGGGCATATGCCCAGGGCAAGAAGACCCGGATCATCGGGCCAAACTGCCCCGGCATCATCAGCCCGGAGCAATGCCTCGTCGGCATCACTCCGGCCACGATCTCTGGAGCAGGCCCCATTGGCTTGGTTTCGAAGTCAGGCACCCTGACTTACCAGATGATGTTCGAGTTGCGTGATCACGGCTTCACCACGGCCATTGGCATTGGCGGAGACCCGGTCATCGGTACGACGCACATCGATGCGCTCGAGGCCTTTGAGAACGATCCCGATACCAAGGCGATCGTGATGATTGGCGAGATCGGCGGTGACGCCGAAGAGCGTGCTGCTGACTACATCAAGGCCAATGTGACCAAGCCCGTGGTTGGTTATGTGGCTGGCTTCACTGCTCCTGAGGGCAAGACGATGGGCCATGCTGGCGCGATCGTCTCTGGCTCATCCGGTACGGCGCAGGCCAAGAAGGAAGCTCTGGAAGCTGCTGGCGTGAAGGTGGGCAAGACCCCGTCGGAGACGGCGCAGTTGATGAGGGAAATCCTGCAGAGCCTCTGAATCAACTCTGACCCAACCGGAGTCAGTCCTGGCTAGTTAGATTGCTAGGGCTCGACTCCGGTTTGGTCATTTCTTGGGAGATTGTGACGCCGCTGGCGATGGGCTTGCTCCCGAGTTGCCGTCTGCTGTGGCATTGGGTGCGGTTGGCTCCAACTCGCGGAGGCGATCGCGGGCCCGCTCCACCAAGGCGGTGAAGATCGCTTGATCGATGTCATTGATGCCCACTGGCGCAAAATTGACCTGAGCCAAGCTGCTGCCGACACGAGTGATGCCCATCCACCACTGGATGGTCTCCTGCTGATTGTTGATCTGCGATTCCACCCGCCACAACCCGTATTCGCTGTTGGGGCCGGCCTTGCGTTGCACCTTGGCCTGGGTCACCTTGGTGCCCAAGATGTCCTTCTCGCAAGCAGCCATCTTGTTGAACACGGTGTTGATCGCCTTGCGAGCCTTTGCCTGGTTGGGGAGCCTTGCAAAGGTTTCGGTCACCCCGAATCGAGCCGGCAGACCAGCTTGTGGGATCAGATAGCTCCTGGTGCGGGCGTCTGTTGCGCCGGCCGCGACAAAGCTGGTGTTGTCGCACGGCGTACTCGCGACATTTGGCTCACCAGCCAATAGGTCGCTGCCCATCCAGGGTGCGGAGATGTTGGCCACCGGTGGAAGGTCCACTGCTGACAACGAACCTTCTGGTTCGCCAGATGGTGGTGGAATGGCGGCTACCAAGTCGGATTGATAGGAGCATTTGGCCTTGGCGGCAGTGCTCTTGCAAAGTCTGCCCAATGCCTCATTGAGCAGGTTGGCTGATGCCTGCGGGTCGATTGGTGTCCCGGCTTCCGCATCCATCACCGTTGACACAGTCACAGATCCGCTCCGAACGACCCCGACCATGAGATTGCGGGCTGGCTCGCTCAGCACCCGGAAGGCGATGAGATCGGCCTGCTCTCCCAAGCCGTTGACCTGCCAAGCTTGGGTCAGCTGTAGTCGGGCGAGTTCGCAGCCAGTAAACCAGCCGCGGGTCGTTTCGTAGGCTTCCCTTGCCCTGGCTGGGTTGTCGGAGATCTCGATGGTCTCGACCAAGGACCTGGGTTGCACTCCAGGAGAGTCGAATTTCCTGACCAAGGTGCCGACTCCGTCAGGGTCAGCAAAACGCGCGCCCTGGCATGTGGAGTTGATCCCTGTGCCAGAAGTGTTGTCATTCGTGGAAGTGATCGTCCAAGGCTGTGCTGGCGGGAAGGTGCTGAGTTGCTTCTCCGTCAACATCATGGCCTGGGTGACTGGTTGGGAGTCTGTAGCCGAGTCAGACACGGGCGCTACGTGGCCACTGGACACGAAGAAGCCCGCGCCCAACACAAGAGCCACGGTGCCGACGCACCCTAAGACAAGCGCGGTGACTCGCCTGCGTGCCCCCTTGCGGATCAGTTGATCGGCATCAGGTGTGTGGCTCAAGTCGACAAGGGGCTGCAGTTTGTGCAGTGACTGCAGCACTTGATCGCTCGGGATCTGGAGGGCTCGGGTGTAGGCGTCGATCGCATCCTGAAGTGTCTGAGCTGCCTGGGTGTGGGTCAGGCCCAGCTCAGCAGAGATGTCCGACGATGACTGTCCAGCCAGATGGTGCAGGAGCAGGACGCGCCGTTGGTTGTCGCGCAACTGTTGTAGGCCGCGAAGCACCGCTGACTGCTCGGGGTTGACTTGGTCATCTCGATGCCAAGGGTGTGCGAGATGCCTTCGAGTGGCCATGGACCAAGCGCGAGACCTGATCCACTCCTCAGGGTCGGCAAGCCGAGAAACCTTCTTCCAATGGTGGCCCGCAGCAATGAATGAGTCGCGCACGCCGGCAGTTGCGGCATGTGGATCTCCGGTGAGAGCGAGCGCTTGAAGGGCCAAGCGCTCGTGGCTGCGCTCGTGGAGCTCGTGGAAATCTGAGAATTCAGGCATGACGATGCGAGATTACCCGCGTGGCTCAAAGCTTGGGCGGCCCGGCTCGGTCAAAATGGGGTCACCATGACCGATCTGCTCACAAGACCGAGGCCAGGCATGGACACATCCGCACAGTCGGCGCAACGTTCACTTGCGCTCGCAAGTTCATTGGCAGCTTTGTGTGCTGCTGGTGCAACGCTGCTTGTTTGCATTGCGATTGCGATTGCCGGCTGGTTCTTTGCCGATGCCGGAGTCCACGGTGACGCCAATGATGCGATCGCTTCTGGGGCTCTGGTCTGGCTGGCTGGCCACGGTGCTTCCATCCGCTTGGCCGGAGTGCAGTTGGGGATCATTCCGTTGGGTTTGACGGGTGTGTTCGCCTTGGTCGCCTATCGCTTCGGCAGTTGGGCAGGGCAGAGTGCAGAGCCGATGCGTGCCGCCGGGGAGATGGACGCCGCTGAGTCGTCCAGTTTGGTTTTCCAGAGTCCACGGCATTCAGTCAAGAAGACCCTTGTCCTCGCCTTGGGAGCGTATGTCTTCTGCTATCTCCTGGTGGCAGTGACCACCGCCATTTTGATCCCGGCTCGGGTGGGAAGAATCGACCTGCCCAGTGTGGTGCTGGGCGTCGGCGCCCTCAGTTTGATTTTCGGGGGTGTCGGCATCCTCGCGGGCTCCGGTCAAGCCAAAGTCATTTGGGCAAGGATCCCCGGATTCATCCAGGTGATGCTGCGTGGAGCAGTCATTGCGGCCCTGTTGATGGTTGCCGCAGGGGCAGTGGTGGTAGCCGTACACCTGATCATGACGATGAATCAAACAGCTGCCGTGGTCGCCGGACTGGATCTGTCAGACAAGGACCTAGCGAGTTTTGCGCTGCTGAACCTCCTCTATTTGCCCAATGCCGTGGGATTCGCGATTGCGTATGTCGTTGGCCCGGGCTTTTCCGCAGGTGCACACACGGTGGTGTCGCTGAACCAAGTCGACTTGGGTCCAGTCCCGGCATTGCCGTGGTTCGCCTCCTTGCCTGAACCCGGAGCGCCACCAGCCGCTTTGCTTGGGTTATTGGTCCTACCTGTGGTGGCGGGCCTGATCGCCGCTGTGATCGCACAGCGCATCTACGCCGTTCCCGCCCTGGACTCAGCTGCACTTCGCGGCTTCGGAGTTGGCTTCGCTGCAGCCGTGGTGCTGTCGATAATCTGCTGGTTGTCGGCTGGTTCGCTTGGCGATGGGCGGATGGCTCAAATCGGGCCCAATGGCTGGGAGGTGCTAATGGCTGCAGGTGCGGCAATGAGCTTGGGTGGGCTTGCTGGTGGCCTGTCCACTGCAGTTTGGCAGCGAAGGGGACGACGTGACTGAGCGGCCTGCGCGGATCGTCGTACTCGTGTCTGGGTCTGGCACCAATCTGCAAGCGCTACTCGACGCCGCACAGGATCCGGGTTGGGGTGGGCAGATCGCTGCTGTGGGCTCAGACCGTGACGGTATCGAGGGATTGGTCCGAGCCCAAAGACATGGTGTGCCGACTTTCATCGAGAAGGTGAACCAATATGCAGACCGCTCAGATTGGGACCTGGCCCTGACCAAGACGGTTGCCTCCCACGATCCTGATGTGATCGTGCTGGCGGGCTTCATGAAACTCGTTGGCGATAGATTCTTGCGAGCCTTCCCCAATCGGGTGGTCAACACCCACCCGGCCCTGTGCCCAGCCTTCCCGGGTACGACTGGCCCGGCTGACGCACTCGACTATGGCGTCAAGGTCACCGGGGCGACCCTGTTCGTTGTCGACGAAGGTGTGGACACCGGCCCGATCATCGCTCAGGTGGTCGTGCCTGTTGATGACGATGACACGGTGGAAACGCTGCACGAGCGCATCAAATTGGCCGAGCGCCAGATGCTGGTCGACAACATCGGTCGGATGTCGCGCGAGGGCATCAGGGTCGCTGGCCGCCGGGTGAGTTTCAGCCGTTAGAGTTGACCCCACACGACTGGCGCAGGTGGGCAACCACCAGGGAGTGTCCCCATCCGGGGAGCACACGCGCATCGCCCGCCTGGGTGCGCGACAAGTGAAGTCGATCCCACAAAGGAGCCCGTGTCATGTCTGAAGGTCGCATCCCGGTCAAGCGAGCCCTGGTCTCGGTCTATGACAAGACGGATCTAGAGGATTTGGTGCGTGGCTTGCACTCGGCAGGCGTGGAACTCGTCTCCACGGGAGGCTCAGCGGCCTTGATCGACGGCCTCGGCGTGCCGGTGACCCGGGTAGAGGAGTTGACCGGCTTCCCCGAGTGCCTTGACGGGCGGGTCAAGACCTTGCATCCGAAGGTTCATGCTGGCATTTTGGCTGACCGTCGTCTGCCCGAACACGTGGCCCAGTTGTCCGAACTTGGGGTAGCCCCATTCGATCTGGTCGTTTCCAACCTCTACCCATTCACCCAGACGGTGGCCTCAGGTGCCAGCGTTGATGAGTGTGTTGAGCAGATCGACATTGGTGGCCCGTCCATGGTCAGAGCAGCGGCGAAGAACCACCCCTCGGTTGCGATCGTGACGTCGCCCATGCGTTATGGCGAGATTCTTCAGGCTGTGACCGCTGGTGGCTTCACCTTGGAGCAACGCAAGAGCCTGGCCGCAGAGGCCTTCGTGCACACGGCGAGCTACGACGTACACGTCGCATCTTGGATGGGGTCGGTGCTGACGAACTCAAGTGAGGGCAGCGGTTTTCCTGGTTGGCTTGCTGGCACCTATGACAAGGCACATGTGCTTCGCTATGGCGAGAATCCCCACCAGAAGGCCGCCCTGTATCTCAACGGCTTCGGGCCAGCGGGACTTGCCCAGGCCGAGCAGTTGCACGGCAAGGAGATGTCTTACAACAACTATGTCGACACCGATGCTGCCCGACGCGCAGCCAATGACTTCGACCAGCCAGCGGTGGCGATCATCAAGCACGCCAACCCGTGCGGGATTGCCATCGGGGAAGATATCGCCCAAGCGCATCGTCTGGCCCATGACTGCGACTCCGTGTCGGCCTTCGGTGGCGTGATCGCGGCCAACCGGCCCGTATCGGTGGAGATGGCCAAGCAGGTTGCCGAAGTCTTCACAGAAGTGATCGTGGCCCCGGGGTATGAAGAGGGCGCAGTAGAAATCTTGCAGGGCAAGAAGAACATTCGGATCTTGGTGGCGCCGACTGAGGCTGGATCACCAGTGGAGACCCGGCCGATCTCAGGTGGTTTGCTGATGCAGCAGGTCGACCACGTCGATGCTGAAGGCGATGACCCGGCCACTTGGACCTTGGCGACCGGCAATCCCGCCGATGACGAAACTCTGAGCGACCTGGTCTTTGCTTGGCAGGCCTGCCGCTCGGTGAAGTCCAATGCCATCTTGTTGGCCGCGTCGGGAGCATCGGTCGGCATCGGGATGGGGCAGGTCAACCGGGTTGACTCTTGCAAGTTGGCTGTTGAGCGCGCAGGCGGTCGCGCCACTGGCTCAGTGGCCGCATCGGATGCCTTCTTCCCCTTCGAGGATGGTCCCCAGATCCTGATCGATGCCGGGGTGAAGGCGATCGTGCAACCTGGCGGTTCGGTGCGTGATGAGCTCACCATCAAGGCATGTGAGCAAGCTGGAGTGACGATGTACTTCACCAATACCCGTCACTTCTTCCACTGATCTGATCCCTAGACTGACCTCGTGACTGCACAGATTCTCGACGGCACTGCTACTGCCAAAGCCATCAAAGAAGAGCTCCGATCTCGGGTCGCGGCTCTCCATGAGCGCGGCATCATCCCCGGATTGGGGACGGTGCTGGTCGGGGATGATCCCGGATCCACTTGGTATGTCAACGGCAAGCACAAGGACTGCGCCGAGGTCGGGATCGAATCCATCCGGATTCATCTGCCAGCAAGCGCATCCCAGATCGAGATTGAGCAAGCTGTCGCTGAGCTCAACGCGGATCCCAAGTGCACCGGCTATATCGTCCAGTTGCCGTTGCCGAAGGGGATCGACGAAAACGCAGTACTGGGCGCGATCGATCCCGCCAAGGATGCTGATGGCTTGCATCCGACCAACTTGGGTTGGCTGGTGCTGGGCAAGCCCGCTCCGCTGCCCTGTACGCCGTACGGCATCGTCGAATTGCTGCGCCGCCATGGTGTGGAGATCAATGGCGCCCAAGTCTGTGTCGTGGGACGTGGTGTCACGGTGGGTCGTCCGCTTGGCCTGCTGCTGACCAGACGCTCTGAGAATGCCACAGTCACCCTTTGTCACACAGGCACCCGAGATCTCGCCGCACAGCTGCGCCAGGCAGACATTGTGGTTGCCGCGGCTGGTGTGCCGCACATGATCACCGGAGACATGGTCAAGCCAGGCGCAGCCGTGCTCGACGTCGGTGTTTCAAGAGTCGACGGCAAGCTCGCCGGTGATGTTGACGCATCGGTGCGTGACGTTGCCGCTTGGATTTCTCCCAATCCCGGTGGGGTAGGGCCGATGACGCGAGCAATGCTGTTGTCGAATGTGGTTGCGGCGGCTGAAATCGCCAACTGATGAGCGAGCCCGTCCAGCCGACAGCGAATGATTCAGGTCGCCGGATCCCGCTTTGGCCCAAGACCATCGGTGGGGTGATCTTCTTGGCCGTCTGCGCCATCGTTGGCGCCGGACTGATCGTGGTTGCGGTCGGCCATTGGCGGATCGGGGTGGTGATGATCGGGGGCTCGCAACTGATCGCGGCCGCGGCACGACTGCAGTTGAGCCCCTATGGAGCCGGGATGTTGAAGGTACGACGCAAGCGCTGGGTTGATGTGACCATGCTCAGCCTGATTGGCCTGGCTTTGATCGCGTTGGCGATCACTATCCCAGACCAACCAAGCTGATCAGATCCAGCTCAGATTAGGCCGAGCTCCTTGACCGCGTCACGCTCTTCGGCGAGTTCAGCGACCGAAGCATCGATCTTTGCTCGGGAGAATTCGTTGATCTCCAGACCCTGGACGATCTCCCAGTCGCCGTTGTTGGTGGTCACGGGGAACGATGAGATCAGACCCTCGGGCACTCCGTAGGAGCCATCTGAGGCAACTGCCATGGAAACCCAGTCACCTGTTGCGCTGCCGTAGAGCCAGTCGCGGGCCGCATCGATCGTGGCAGACGCGGCGGATGCAGCCGAGGAGGAGCCACGGGCCTCAATGATGGCCGCGCCGCGCTTGGCAACAGTCGGGATGAAGTTGTCAGAGAGCCAAGCCTGGTCGTTGACCAAGGATGCGGCATTTTGGCCGCCGACCTCGGCATTGAACAGGTCTGGATATTGGGTGGCTGAGTGATTGCCCCAGATCGTCATCTTCTTGATGTCAGTGACAGCGGCCCCGGTCTTGGCTGCGAGCTGGGAGATTGCCCGGTTGTGGTCAAGGCGGGTCAGGGCAGAGAACCGCTCCTTGGGGATGTCTGGGGCATTGCTCATCGCGATCAGAGCGTTGGTGTTGGCCGGGTTGCCGGTGACGCCAATGCGAATGTCCGCTGCAGCACTGTCGTTGAGGGCCTTGCCCTGCGCGGTGAAGATGGCACCATTGGCCTCAAGCAGATCGCCGCGCTCCATGCCCGGACCACGGGGGCGGGCGCCGACCAGCAGAGCGAGATTCGCGCCGTCGAAGATCTTGTTTGCGTCATCGCCAATCTCGACGCCAGCCAAGGTGGGGAAAGCACAGTCGTCGAGCTCCATGACCACACCCTCCAATGCCTTCAACGCAGGGGTGATCTCCAGCAGACGCAGCTCAACGGGCCGATCGCCCAGAGCGCCGCTAGCGAGGCGGAAGAGCAAGCTGTAGCCAATCTGGCCAGCAGCGCCAGTTACGGCAACCTTGAGGGGTTCGGTCACGTCAACTCCAACGGGTCGAGACATAGGGATGGTTACGACCCTGACGCTAGCAAGATCAGCAGAGCCTGATGCAGTTGGGTGGCATCTTGCGTGGGCAACGCGGTCGTAGCCCAAAACCGGCACCGCGATAAAGTTTCGGGCGTGACTGACTCAAATGGCTCCCCGATCATCTACACCTACACAGATGAGGCGCCGCTCCTGGCGACTTATTCATTTCTGCCAATCATCTCCGCCTATGCCTCCGTGGCCGGAGTCGATGTGCAGACGCGTGATATCTCCCTTGCCGGTCGGATCATCGCTGCCTTCAGTGATCTACTGCCAGAGTCTCAACGTACCGCTGATGCGCTGGCCGAGCTGGGTGCGCTGGCCAAGACGCCAGCAGCCAATATCATCAAGCTGCCCAATGTCTCTGCCTCGATCCCGCAACTGCAGGCCGCGATCAAGGAGCTGCAGGACAAGGGCTATGCCCTGCCTGACTATCCAGACGCAGTTCTCAGCGATGTCGACCGTGATGTCAAAGCGCGTTATGACGCGGTCAAGGGCAGTGCGGTCAACCCGGTGCTGCGTGAGGGCAACTCGGATCGACGAGCTCCTGAGTCGGTGAAGAACTACGCAAAGGCGCACCCGCACTCCATGGGCGCGTGGTCGACTGATTCGAAGACCAATGTGGCAACCATGGGGGTCAACGACTTCCGGAGCAATGAGAAGTCCGTCGTCCTGGATCGCGATGATGAGCTGCGCATCGAGCACGTCGCAACCGATGGCTCGGTCACGGTGTTGCGGGAGTCGATCCCGGTGCTGGCTGGTGAAGTTGTCGACGGCACCTTCCTGGATGTGGCTGCGCTCAAGACCTTCCTTGCTGAGCAGGTGCAACGCGCGAAGGCAGAAGGCGTGCTCTTCTCGGTGCACCTCAAGGCGACCATGATGAAGGTCTCTGATCCGATCATCTTCGGGCATGTCGTCGAGGCATTCTTCCCTGAAACCTTCGCCAAGTACGGCGAGCAGCTCGCGGCCGCAGGCCTGTCGGCGACCAATGGCTTGGGGAGTGTCCTTGCTGGTTTGGCCGAGTTGCCCAATGGCGCGCAGATCCAGCAGTCCTTCGACGCCGAGCTCGCCGCGGGCCCGCGCCTGGCCATGGTTGACTCCGATCGCGGGATCACCAACCTGCACGTGCCAAGCGATGTGATCGTGGACGCTTCGATGCCTGCGATGATCCGCACTTCCGGACACATGTGGGGTCCTGACGGTAATGAGGCCGACACCTTGGCAGTCATCCCCGACAGCTCGTATGCGCCGGTCTACCAGACCGTGATCGACGACTGCAGGGCTCACGGTGCCTTCGACCCAGCCACGATGGGTTCGGTGCCCAATGTTGGCCTGATGGCACAGGCGGCCGAGGAATATGGCAGCCATGACAAGACCTTCGAGATTGCTGCCGCTGGAGTGGTCCGGGTGGTCAACTCAGCCGGAGAGGCCCTCATCGAGCACAACGTGCAGGCTGGCGACATCTGGCGGGCCTGCCAGACCAAGGATCTCCCGATCAAGGATTGGGTGAAGCTGGCCGTGACTCGGGCACGGGCCACGGGATCCCCAGCCGTGTTTTGGCTTGACGACACTCGGGCTCACGACGCCAACCTGATCTCCAAGGTCAACCGCTACCTGACCGAGCACGACACTGAGGGTCTGATCATCAAGATCTTGAACCCAGCAGACGCCACCGCCTACTCCTTGGAGCGGATCCGGAGGGGAGAAGACACCATCTCGGTGACTGGCAATGTCTTGCGCGACTACAACACCGACCTCTTCCCGATCTTGGAGTTGGGCACATCAGCCAAGATGCTCTCGATCGTGCCGCTGATCAATGGCGGAGGCCTGTTCGAGACTGGTGCGGGTGGTTCTGCTCCCAAGCATGTGCAGCAGTTGGTCAAGGAAAACTACCTGCGCTGGGACAGCCTCGGTGAGTTCTTGGCCCTTGCCGAGAGCCTGCTGAAGTATGGCGCGGTCAATGGCAACGATGGCGCCGAGGTTCTTGGTGTCACCTTGGATCGAGCGACCGGTACCTTCCTCAACGAGGACAAGTCGCCGACCAGGCGTCTCGGCGGCATCGACAATCGCGGCAGCCACTTCTATCTGGCGATGTACTGGGCGCAGGAGTTGGCCAAGCAGACCGACGACACTGCGCTTGCTGCCCGCTTCGGGCCGCTCGCCCAACGTCTGGCTGAGTCCGAGGAGCAGATCGTCGCGGAGTTGATCGCCGTACAAGGGCAGCCGGCCGACATCGGCGGCTACTACCAACCCGACGAGGCCCTCGCGAGTGCCGTGATGCGGCCCTCAACCACGCTCAACGAGGCCATCGCTTCGCTCTGAGCCGGTACGACGCGCACGACGGGGGCGGTCAGGGATAGGTCATCCCCATCCGCTCGCGCACCTCATTGAGCGTCGACTCTGCGATTTCGTTGGCGGCCGCATTGCCGCGCGCCAAGACGTCATCGACGATTGCCGGATCGGCGCTGAGCTCTGCGCGCCGGGCTCGTAGCGGGGCGAAATGGGTGTTGATCGCGTCGGTGAGACGCCTCTTGAGACCCCCACCGCCACCATCACCGATTTCCTCAGCAATGGCGTTGGGGTCGCCACCTTCGCATAGAGCGATCAACTGCACCAGGTTGGCGACTTCGGGGCGGGATTCGGGGTCATAGGTGATCTGGCGCTCGCTGTCGGTCTTGGCACCCTTGATCTTCTTGGCCGTCTCATCGGCACTCATTCGAAGTTCGATGACATTGCCCTTGGACTTGCTCATCTTGGTGCCATCCGTGCCCAGGATCAGGGGTGCTTCGGAGAGCAGCGCGGATGGCTCGGGGAAGGTGGCTCCGTATTTGTCATTGAAACGCCGTGCCACAACTCGGGTCTGCTCGATGTGTGGGAGTTGGTCTCTGCCCACCGGTACGACATTTGCCTTGCAGAACAAGATGTCGGCGGCCTGGTGCACGGGATAGGTCAGCATGAGGCCATTTATCGAGGTGATCCCTGCGGTCGTGGCCTCTTCCTTGACGGTTGGGTTGCGCTGCAGTTCGGCCACCGAGACCAGGCTGAGGAAGGGCAGGAGCAGTTGATTGAGTGCCGGCACGCTTGAGTGGGTGAAGATGGTGGCCCGGTCAGGGTCGATGCCAGCCGCCAAGTTGTCGAGAATCACGTCTCGCACGCTGCCCCGGATGTCACCGGCGACCTCACGATCGGTGATCACTTGGTAGTCAGCCAGGATCAGCAAGATCTCCACGTTGCTGCTCTGCAATTTCAAGCGATTGGCGATAGATCCGAAGTAGTGCCCGATGTGCAAAGCGCCCGTCGGTCGCTCGCCAGTGAGCATCTTGAACTCTTCGGGGTTGGTGCGGATCCGGGCCGCAATGGCATCGCTGCGCTCGAGTGCTGCCTGATAGGTCGCAGACGCCTTGGAGGCTAGTGGGCTTGGGGGCGTGCTGCTGGTCATTTGTCTCCTCCTCGATGAGCGGGGCAACTCTACAAAGTGGTCACCTCAAGTGATCTGGGTGGGGGATCGTTAGTGTGGGTGGGTGCATCGGATAGGAGTTTCCATAGCAGTGCCCGAGCCTTGGGGGCGTCAACTCCAGGACTATCGGGTGCGCCTTGGGGACTTGGCCGCGATTCAGATCCCGACCCACATCACCTTGCTGGCACCTCTGGAGGTTGAGCCTGCGGAGATTGGCGGGATCATCAGTCATCTGCAAGTGGTTGCTGGTCGCAGCGATCCGATCAAGGTGCATCTGAGAGGCACCGGCACGTTCAGGCCGGTCTCGCCAGTGGTTTTCATCAACGTCGCCACCGGCATCTCCCAGTTGGAGAGATTGTCGCAGGGAGTACGCCAAGGGCCTTTGGCCGTCGAGTCGAAGTTCCCCTACCACCCGCATGTCACTGTGGCCCACGAGGTCTCTGAGGACTTGCTCGATCAGGCATATGCGGAGTTGGCCAGCTTTGAGGCGGAATTCGTGGCCACGCATTGTTGGCTCTACTTGCACGACGACGACTCAGGTTGGCAACCAGAGCGCTCATTCGCGCTGGGGCGCCACCCTTAGGGCCAGGCCACGAACTGCTCGCGTCAGCGGCCTTGCTTCATCGCCGTACGCAGGTCCTTGTTGAGTTGGGAGATCACATCTAGCGGGATCTCCTTGGGGCAGGCAGCCGAGCATTCACCGATATTCGTGCAGCCGCCAAAGTGCTCATGATCATGCTGGGCGGCCATGTTGACCACGCGCTCGTTGCGCTCGGCCTGGCCTTGGGGCAACTCACCCAGGTGCGTGATCTTGGCTCCCAGGAAGAGTGAAGCGGAGCCGTTCGGGCAAGCCGCGACACAGGCGCCACAGCCGATGCAGGTGGCCATGTCAAAGGAGCGATCAGCCTGCCCCTTGGGGATCGGATGCGTGGCCGCGTCGGGTGCAGCGCCGGTGTTGACCGAGATGAAGCCACCCATTTGGATGATCCGGTCAAAGGCGCTGCGATCCACGACGAGGTCCTTGATCACCGGGAAGGCCTGCGCGCGCCAAGGCTCGATCGTGATGGTCTCACCGTCATTGAAAGAACGCATGTGCAGTTGGCAAGTGGTCGTCACTTCGGGGCCATGAGCCTCACCGTTGATCATCAGCGAGCACATGCCGCAGATGCCTTCGCGACAGTCACTGTCGAAGGCGATCGGCTCTTCGCCATCAGCATTGAGCTTCTCGTTGAGTACGTCGAGCATCTCCAGGAAGGACATGTCCTCAGAGACCTCATCGAGCTCGTAGGTGTGCATGGCACCCTTGGCTTCTTGGTTGGCCTGCCGCCAGATTTTCAGGGTCAGTTTCATTACTTGTAGCTCCGCTGCTTCATCTCGATGGCGGTGTAGATCAGGTCTTCCTTGTGCAGGACGGGGGTGCCCATCCCGGGATCATTGGTGCCGGTCTCGCTTGGGGTGAACTCCCAGGCCGCGACATAGGAGAACTCATCGTCGTGACGTAGCGCCTCGCCGTCCTCGGTCTGGGACTCGGCGCGGAAGTGGCCGCCACAGGACTCGCGACGGTTGAGGGCATCGATGCACATGAGTTCGCCGAGCTCGAGGAAGTCTGCGGTCCGACCGGCCTTCTCCAAAGATTGGTTGAGGCTGTCGGCGGTGCCGAGCACCTTGAGATTCGACCAGAACTCCTTCTTGAGGTCACGGATCAAACCGATGGCCTTCTTAAGGCCGTCTTCGGTGCGCTCCATGCCGCAGTACTCCCACATGATGTTGCCGAGTTCCTTGTGGAAGCTGTCGACACTGCGCTCACCATTGATCGACAAGAACTTCGCGACTCGGGCCTCCACGTCGTTCTTGGCCTCGACAACTGCAGGATGGGTCTCGTCGATCGGCTCGTAGGGCCCGTGGACGAGATAGTCCCTGATCGTGTTGGGGAGTACGAAATAGCCGTCTGCCAGACCTTGCATCAGCGCAGAGGCGCCAAGACGGTTGGCTCCGTGATCGGAGAAGTTGGCTTCACCTGCCACAAAGAGTCCGGGGATATTGGACTGCAGGTCGTAGTCGACCCATAGGCCACCCATGACGTAGTGAACTGCGGGATAGATCCGCATCGGGGTCTCATAGGGATTCTCGCCGGTGATCCGGGCGTACATGTCGAAGAGGTTGCCGTACTTCTCCTCGACAGCATCGCGGCCCATCCGCTTGATCGCGTCAGCGAAGTCGAGATAAACACCCAGGCCACCGGGGCCAACGCCCTTGCCGTCGTCGCATTGGTACTTCGCCGCGCGCGAGGCGATATCTCGGGGGACGAGGTTGCCGAAGCTGGGATAGATCCGCTCCAGGTAGTAGTCGCGGTCTTCCTCGGGGATCTCGCGGGGATCCTTGTCCTTGTCGGCCTTGTTCTTTGGCACCCAAATGCGGCCGTCATTGCGCAGGGACTCCGACATCAAGGTCAGCTTCGACTGGTGGTCGCCGGAGACTGGGATGCACGTGGGGTGGATCTGGGTGTAGCAGGGGTTGGCCATGTAGGCGCCCTTGCGGTGTGCGCGCCAAGCTGCGGTGACATTGCTGCCCATTGCGTTGGTGGAGAGGAAGAAGACATTGCCGTAGCCACCCGATGCCAGCACCACTGCATCGGCGAAGTGCGTCTCGATTTCACCGGTGACCAGATCGCGAGCCACGATGCCACGAGCCTTGCCGTCGGCAACGATCACCTCGAGCATCTCGTGGCGGGTGAACTCCTCGACAGTGCCGGCAGCGATCTGACGCTCCATCGCCTGGTAGGCGCCGATCAGCAACTGCTGTCCGGTCTGACCTCGGGCATAGAAGGTGCGCGACACCTGCACCCCGCCGAACGAACGGTTGTCGAGCAGACCGCCGTATTCACGGGCGAAGGGCACGCCCTGGGCCACACACTGGTCGATGATATTGGGGGAGACTTCGGCCAGGCGGTAGACATTGCTCTCGCGTGAGCGGTAGTCACCACCCTTGACGGTGTCGTAGAAGAGGCGATAGACCGAGTCGCCGTCTTCCTTGTAGTTCTTGGCAGCGTTGATGCCGCCCTGTGCGGCGATGGAGTGCGCCCGACGAGGTGAGTCTTGGTAGCAGAACGACTTGACGTGATAGCCAGCCTCGCCCAAGGTAGCGGCGGCGGCGCCACCGGCCAGTCCGGTGCCCACGATGATCACCGACAATTTGCGGCGGTTGGCGGGGTTGACCAGGCCAGCGTCGAACTTGCGATCAGTCCAGCGCTCTGCGATTGGTCCTGCCGGAGCCTTGGTGTCCTCGATCTTCTCGCCCAGGGTGTAGTAACCCTTGGCATCATCGGAGGTTTGCACCGCTGGCTGGTTGAGTGCAGGTGGGTTTGTCTTTGGGTTAGCCATTAGAGATCTCTTGCCTCACTTAGAGATGACGCCGAACAGCGTGAACAGGGGGACTAGCACGAAGCCGCCAGCAATCACCACGGCGACGATCAACCCGGCGGCCTTGGCTGCCTTGCGGGAGCGCGCGGAGTTGGTGAGCCCGAGGGTTTGCAATGCGCTCCAGGTGCCGTGGTGCAGGTGTAGGCCTAGGGCGACCATTGCCAACACGTAGATGAGGGTCAGCCACCAGACGTCGAATGAGTCCACCAGCAGGTTGTAGGGGTCGTTGGTGGCGCCGCCGGAGACGTTGACCTTGCCGATGGTGAAGTTGATCAGGTGCCAGACGATGAACAGCAGTAGCGCGACTCCGCCCCAACGCATCGTGCGCGAGGAGATCGAGGAGTGCTTGTTCTTCTTCACCTCGTATTTCACCGGTCGTGACTGGCTGGCTCGTGCGGCCAATCGAGCAGCGCTGGCCACATGCACCACCAAGGCCACGAGGAGTACGACGCGGATCAACCAGAGAAGCCCGCTGTAGGGGAGCATCGGCTCACCGAAGGTGCGCAGGTGTTCGGCGTACTCGTTGAAGGCATCGTGTCCGCCGAAGGCCTTCAGATTGCCGTACATGTGCATCAGTACGAAGCCGATGAAGATGAGTCCAGATGTTGCCATCGCGAGTTTGAGGGCGATGGTCGTGCGCGCGGCGCGCGCATTCTTCACAAGAGTGTCGGTTGCCACAAGGGGTCAGGCTACCGTGGGCCCAGTCAGAGACAAAAGCCGCCCGGCGAGTTTATGTGTTGGCGCCAAACATGTGGAGGGTTCTGGATGCGGATCCGGGGTGAGTTGGTCGCCGTGGTGCTGGCCGTTGACGGAGCCACTCCGTTGGTCTTGGCGTCTGGGGATCCGGCTCGCTTGCCCTCGGGGCCGTTGGCTTCAGATCAGAGATCGTTGCAGGGGTCAGTCAGGGAGTTTGCCGCTGAGCAGGCTGGGCGGGTCATCGGTTATGTCGAGCAGCTCTACACCTTTGCTGATGCCGACAGGATCAGCGAGACAGGGGAGCGGCTTGACCGGATCGTGTCTGTCTCCTATCTGGGCTTGACCGGCCTGGATCGGGGTGAGTCTCAACAGGGCTGGTGGCAGCCTGTTTACGGACTCCTGCCTTGGGAAGACCTACGAGCAGGACCGGGTGAGGAACTGATCACGATGCGCGCTGCGCTTGCGGATTGGGCACGCAGCAGCCTCGAGCGGCAGGAACGCGTTGGCTATCTGATGGGAGAGGCCGGTTTTCCGTGGCGACCCGAGTTGGCCCTTCAGCGCTATGAGGTGATGTGGGAGGCCGGGCTATTGGCCGAGTCACGAGACCGGGCGAGCGCCAAGAGGCAGGCCGATCCTGGGAGGCCGATGTTGCACGACCATCGGCGGATCTTGGCGACCGGACTCTCCAGACTGCGCAGCATGTTGCAGTATCGCCCGATGGTCTTCGAGATGGTGCCGGAGACCTTCACCCTGGGTCGACTGCAAGAAGTTGTTGAAGCACTCGCAGGGCAGCCCGTGCACACTCAAAACTTCCGACGTCTGATCGAGCAACAGCACCAGTTGGTGGAGCCCACGGGGGAGTTCGATCGCTCCACTGGAGGGCGCCCAGCCCGGCTCTATCGCTATCGCCGGGAGTTGGTCGGCGAGCGGCAGCACGTCGGCACGAAGCTGCCACTGCCGCGACCGCGCTGAGATACTGCCGCGACCGCGCTGAGACATGGATCACTGCCTCGCCGTCTTGGCGGCTCCTCATGATCCAGTTATGCTCAACCTGAGCATCTACTCATTGTGAGTAAAAGGAGTTGGCCATGTCAGTCACATCAATGCCCCTCGAAACTGCCTCCGCATCGGAGCTGGTCAAGGATCGACTGCTGCGGGTGATCCCAGCCGTCGAGTTTGCCACCTTCGCCGATGACATTGATGCGATCGCCCGACTCAAGACCGAGCAGGATGCAGTGATCTTGGCGCACAACTACATGACGCCCGAGATCTTCCATGGTGTTGCAGACATCGTCGGCGACTCGTTGGCGCTGGCTCGCGAGGCCCAGGCCGTCGAGGCGGGCACCATTGTGTTGGCAGGGGTCCACTTCATGGCAGAGACCGCCAAGTTGCTCAACCCCGCCAAGCGCGTGCTCCTGCCCGACCTGCGCTCCGGTTGCTCGCTCGCCGAGAGCATCACCGTCGCTGACATCGAGGTACTCAGAGCCAAGCACCCGGGGGTGCCGGTGGTCACCTATGTCAACACCTCGGCAGCGGTGAAGGCCGCCAGCGACATTTGTTGTACGTCGGGCAATGCAGTCGCGGTGATCGAGTCGCTCGGGGTTGACCGCGTGATCATGATCCCCGACCAATACCTGGCGGCCAATATCGCGGCTCAGACCGGAGTCGAGGTGATCACGCATCCGGGGGCGTGCGAAGTACACGAGAAATTCACTCCAGGCGACATCGAGCAGATCCGTGAGGACCACCCCGGCGTGGTCGTGCTAGCTCACCCGGAGTGCCCGCCTGAGGTGGTGGCTGCCGCTGACTCAAGTGGTTCGACCGCTCAGATGAATGCCTTCGTCGTCGACAACCGGCCCGCGAAGGTCGCCCTGATCACCGAGTGCTCGATGAGTGACAACATTGCCGCCAACAACCCAGACGTGGAGATGGTGCGGCCCTGCAACCTCTGCCCGCACATGAAGCGCAACACCTTGAGCGCGATCCGCAGGAGCCTGGAGACCGGCAGTCACGAGGTACACGTAGATCCGGCCCTCGCCCAGCCTGCGCGTCGGGCGATCGAAAGGATGCTGGAGTTGTGAACGCGCCAGTCGTAGTGGTCGGCTCGGGCCTCGCTGGGCTCTCGGCCGCATGGGCCATCTCGCCCGCCGATGTCGTGCTCGTGACCGCGAATGCCCTCGGGGAGGGTACGGCGAGTGCTTGGGCACAGGGCGGCATCGCGGCAGCGCTGGGGGCAGACGACCACCCCGGCCTGCATGCCCGAGACACGTTCACGGCAGGTGCTGGGGCAGGTGACCTGGACACCATCTCGAGGATCACCAACTTGGCGCCTGGCGTGGTGCGCGAATTGGTGAGCATCGGGGTCGACTTTGACCGGCGGGTGGATGGTTCGTTCGATCTTGCGCTTGAGGGCGGTCACGGCCGCAACCGGATCGCACATGTCGGTGATCGCAGCGGAGCTGCGATCACCGCAGCCCTGGCAGCGCACGTGCGTACCTTGCCCGGGGTTCACGTCCGTGAACACACCGAATTGCTCCGACTCCTTGTCGACGACCTGGGTGCGGTCAGTGGAGTCGAGGTCAGCTCCGCGCGCGGGGCTGAGGTGATCGAGGCCCGCCGAGTGATCCTGGCCACCGGTGGCCTGGGTGCCCTCTTCGCGCACACCACGAACCCGCTGAGCGCCACCGGTCGAGGCATTGCCATCGCGGGGAGAGTCGGAGCCAGACTCGACGACCTCCATCTGGTGCAATTCCATCCCACGGCCCTTGATGTTGGGCTTGACCCCATGCCTCTTCTGACTGAAGCACTGCGCGGTGCCGGCGCGACTCTGCTGGCCGATGGGCGTCGATTCGTGGATGAGTTGCGACCCAGAGACGTGGTCAGTGCTGCAGTGTGGGACCAGCTGCAAGAGGGGCGCAAGGTGAGTCTGGATGCCCGAGGCCTCCCGGAGGTGACCAGTCGGTTCCCCCGGGTTGCGGCGCTGGTCGCTCAAGCTGGTCTCAGCTTGAGCGAGGATCTCCTGCCGGTGCGCCCAGCCGTGCACTACTCGATGGGCGGGGTCACGGTGGATGAGTGCTCGCGTACGTCGGTCCCTGGCCTGTGGGCAGTGGGTGAGGTGGCTCGTACCGGACTTCATGGGGCCAACAGGTTGGCGTCCAACTCCCTTCTCGAGGCAGTGGTCACCGGCCGGGCTGCTGGGCTGGATGCCACTGACCAGGAGCAACGGGCGAGCCAGTTGTGGCCGGCCGTTGTGGCGCCAGCCGACCCGTTGATCATCAAGCACTTGGATGGTCCCGCAGGCCACGACGATCAGGTTTTGGCCACGGTGCGTGCACTCCTCACCAAGTCATGCGGAGTACTCCGCGAAGGCGAAGAGTTGTTTGCTGCGGTTGAGCAACTCGCTGATTTGACCGATGACAATGCTGGATATGTCGGCTGGCTGATCGCACGCTCGGCCTTTTTGCATGGAGCCAGCATCGGGGCACACCGCCGCATCGACGATCGGACCCTGGCAGGAGCGGCATGACGAACAACAGCGCCATCACGAACAACATTGAGCAACTTGTTGCGACGGCGCTCGCCGAGGACCTCGGGTTGGTAGGTGACCTGACCTCCACCCTGACGGTGCCAGAAGCTGCTCTCGGCACCGCCAAGATCGTGGCCCGAGAGCCAGGCGTGCTGTCGGGTGGGCCAGCCGTGGTGGCCACTTTGGCAGCAGTTGACCCCGGACTGGAGCTGGATTGGTCAACTACGGATGGTCAACGAGTTGTGCCGGGCCAGGAGATTCTGCGAGTGACCGGACGGGCACGCTCCATCTTGACCAGCGAGCGGACTGCGCTGAATTTCCTGGGGCAACTCAGTGGAGTTGCCACCCGGACAGCCCATTTCGTCGACCTGGTTGCGGGTACGGGTGTGCGGATCGTGGACACTCGAAAGACGGCGCCGGGGCTGAGGGCGCTGCAGAAACAAGCGGTCATCGACGGTGGGGGAGTCAACCATCGATTCGGGCTGCACGATGCCGTGCTGGTCAAAGACAACCATCTCGGTCTCGGCGGCGGACTCGGGTCGGTATTGCAACGGCTGGCAGCAGGTGCCGGGCATTTGGTCAGGGTTGAGGTTGAGGTGGACACCCTCGACCAGTTGCGCGAGCTCCTTCACTTCGACGCAGCCAGGGTCGCGGTCGGCGACTTGCCCGTCGTACATGCCGTGCTGCTTGACAACATGACGCCCGCGATGGTTGCCGAGGGAGTGGCCCTGGTGCGTGCCCATCCGGCAGCGTTGGTCGTGGAGGTCTCCGGTGGGATAACCGAGGAGACCGTGCGATCGCTTGCAGAGGCCGGGCCTGATGTGATCTCGATTGGCGCATTGACTCACTCGGTCACTTGCCTCGACCTTGGGCTTGACCTGGTCTACTAGTCGGTGCGGGTGATCTGGTCGGCTAGACCTCACCCAGCCACCGCCGTCTCAAAGCAGGCGCCAATTGGCGGCGGATTACCCAGATTTCATAGTCTTGCACCATGACCGAAGCTGACCTGCCTCTTGAGCAGGGGCCTGCCCATGCGTTGGCCGAATGGGAAAAGGCGGCAGCAGATGTGCTCCGCAAATCCAGGCGTTTGACCGACAGCGACAATGACTCTGATGTCTGGGACAAATTGGCCCGCACGACCCTCGACGGGATCAAGATCAGCCCGCTTGGCACTCCTGAGCAGCTTGCTGGGCCAACCGAGGGTGATCGTCCCGACCGTCGCGGCGCTTGGGATGTCCGATCCCTCATCTCCGAGCCAGGTGGCAAGGCAGCCGCAGAAGCAGCCTTGAACGATCTCGAGAATGGAGTTACCTCTCTTTGGATCCGAGTTGGCAGCGATGGTGTGCCCGTTGACCAACTCGAAACGACACTTGCCGGCGTACTCCTTGATGTGGCCCCGGTGGTCTTGGACGCCCCCGACCAGCCACTTCAGGCAGCTCAGACACTCGCCCGGATCGCTGGCGAGACGAAGCTGGCCGCTGGGTCGGGTCTCGGACTCGATCCGATTGGCATGGCCGCGCGCGGCGAAGAGTCCCATGCGGACATCGCCCAACTTGCCCAGATCGCAAACACCCTCGGTGCCCGGTTGTTCGTCGTGGACGGCACCGCTGTGCATGATCAAGGTGCATCCGACGCCCAAGAGCTCGGCTATGTGCTTGCGGCTGGAGTGCACTACCTACGCCGCTACGCCGACCACGGCGTCGACCCCACCCAGGCAGCCCAAGGGCTGGAGTTCCGCCTGTCGGCAACAGCCGAACAGTTCCCGACCATTGCCAAGTTCCGCGCACTTCGGCGACTCTGGGGTCGGGTGCTTGAGCTCAGCGGCGTGCCCCAAGAACAACGCACACTGCTCCTACATGGTGTGACTTCACGGCCGATGATGGCCAAGTACGACCCCTGGGTGAACATGCTCCGCACCACCGTCGCGGCCTTCGCGGCCGGTGTGGGTGGGGCCGACTCGGTGACGGTCCTGCCATATGACCAGCCTCTGGGGCTGCCTGATCCACTGAGTCGACGCAATGCGCGTAATACTTCCGCGCTGCTGATCGAGGAATCCCACGTCGCCAAGGTGAGTGATCCCGCGGGTGGCTCTTATGCGGTTGAGAAGCTGACCAATGACCTGGCTGAGGCAGGGTGGGCAGAGTTCACCCGCATTGAAGCCGAAGGCGACATCCTCGAGGCATTGCCCTCCTTGCTGGCTCGAGTGGCCGAGGTGGCGCAGCGTCGCGATGCAGAGGTGGCCCGGCGCAAGCGCCCCTTGACAGGGGTTTCAGAGTTTCCCAACCTCCACGAGACCCTGCCGACCCGTGCCATTCACCCCGGTGGATCCACACCAGTGCGCCGCTATGGCTGGGCCTTCGAAGAATTGCGCGACAATCCGGTCGCTACCCCGGTCTTCCTGGCCACACTCGGTACGGTCGCGGCCCACACAGCCCGGGCCACCTTCATCAGCAATCTCCTTGCGGCCGGGGGCATTGACGTCGTCAATCCTGGTGCCCACGAGAGCCTGGAGGCACTCCTGGCCAGCTACACCGGTCCAGACGGCGGACAACCTGTGGTCTGCCTGGTTGGCAATGACGCGGCGTACGCCGACACCGGAGCCCAGACGGTCAGCGCATTGCGTGAAGCCGGAGCCAAGTGGGTGATCGTGGCTGGCAAGCCTGGCGACTTGGGTGTTGATGATTCAGCCGCGATGGGTGTTGATGCATTGGACTTCTTGGCCCGGACGAGGGAGCAACTGCGATGATTCCCAAGAGTTTTGCCGACCTGCCGTTGGGTGGGGCCGTGCTCCCCAAGAGCACAAGCGCCGCTGCGCCCTGGGAGTCTCCCGAGGGCATTGGCATCTTGCCGGTCTACGGGCCGGAGCATCTCGATGGACTGGACGCCTTGGCGACCTATCCCGGACTCACCCCATATCTACGCGGGCCATACCCGACGATGTACACCACCCAGCCTTGGACGATCCGCCAGTACGCGGGCTTCTCCACTGCTGAGGAGTCAAATGCCTTCTATCGTCGCAACTTGGCGGCCGGGCAGAAGGGGCTCTCCGTAGCCTTCGACCTGGCTACCCACCGAGGCTATGACTCGGATCATCCGCGGGTGCGCGGTGATGTCGGCATGGCAGGTGTGGCGATCGATTCCATCTATGATGCGCGCACCTTGTTTGAGGGCATCCCACTTGATCAGATGTCGGTGTCGATGACCATGAACGGCGCCGTGCTCCCGATCATGGCGCTCTACATCGTGGCGGCAGAGGAGCAAGGGGTGGCGCCCGAGCAACTTGCTGGCACCATCCAAAATGACATCCTCAAGGAGTTCATGGTCCGCAACACCTATATCTATCCGCCATCTCCAAGCATGCGGATCATCTCCGACATCTTCGCCTACACCTCGGCCAAGATGCCGAAGTTCAACTCGATCTCCATCTCGGGCTATCACATCCAAGAGGCCGGGGCCACCGCCGATCTTGAGATGGCCTACACCCTCGCCGACGGGGTGGAGTACATCCGCGCCGGCCTTGACGCTGGGCTTGAGATTGACCAGTTCGCGCCCCGGCTCAGCTTCTTCTGGGCGATCGGGATGAACTTCTTCATGGAGATCGCCAAGATGCGGGCGGCCCGCGCTTTGTGGACCCGCCTGGTCTCGCAGTTCGACCCCAAGAATCCCAAGTCCTTGTCGTTGCGCACCCACAGCCAGACTTCTGGCTGGTCGCTCACTGCGCAAGATGTCTTCAACAATGTGCAACGCACCTGCATTGAGGCCATGGCGGCGACCCAGGGGCACACTCAGTCGCTGCACACCAATGCGCTCGACGAAGCGATCGCCTTGCCGACCGACTTCTCGGCGCGGATCGCCCGCAACACCCAATTGCTCCTGCAGCAGGAGTCGGGTACGACGGGCACGATCGACCCCTGGGCTGGGTCTTACTACGTGGAGCGACTGACCCACGAGTTGGCCCAGAAGGCATGGGCCCATATCGAAGAAGCCGAGCGGGCCGGTGGCATGGCCAAGGCGATTGAGCAGGGCATCCCCAAGATGCGCATCGAGGAGGCGGCGGCTCGTACTCAAGCACGTCTCGACTCGGGCACCCAGAAGCTGATCGGGGTCAACACTTATCGCCTGCCAGATGAAGACAAACTCGATGTCTTGAAGGTCGACAATGCCTCGGTTTATCAGCAACAGGTCGCGAAACTGGAAAGACTTCGTGCCGAGCGCAACTCCGACGACGTCAGAGTTGCTCTCCAAGCGCTCACCAAGGCTGCGCAAGATGGTGCTTCCAAGGGCTCACTCGACAACAACCTGCTGGCTTTGGCTGTCGATGCCGCCCGAGCAAAGGCGACTGTCGGAGAGATCTCCGATGCACTCGAGCAGGTGTACGGTCGCCATCAAGCCGTGATCCGTACGATCTCAGGTGTGTACAAGCGTGAGGCCGGCAGTGATGAGTCTGTCCAGAAGGTCTTGGCGGCCACAGACAAGTTCGCCGAAGACGAAGGGCGACGTCCACGTATCTTGGTCGCCAAGATGGGCCAAGACGGCCACGATCGCGGCCAAAAGGTGGTGGTGACGGCCTTCGCCGACCTCGGCTTCGACGTCGACGTGGGGCCCCTGTTCTCCACGCCCGAAGAGGTGGCCCAGCAGGCGGTTGATGCCGACGTACACGTCGTTG
>WBZM01001072.1_pt1 | contig 30228 bp, 29 predicted proteins | sample 5204271 | NCBI WGS metagenome assembly WBZM01 (sample SAMN12344346, study PRJNA552823) | activated sludge metagenome | biome: Activated sludge suspended growth; feature: Nitrification reactor; material: Wastewater; isolation source: activated sludge from nitrification reactor of wastewater... | reverse complement strand
CGACGCCGTCAGCACGTACATGCGGCGCGACACGCCCCGGCTGTCCTGGTCGCGCCATACCTTCAGGACCTGCGGCACAAAGCTGGCCATAGAACAAAGAGAGGCGGCGAGGCCGAGACACCCTTCGATCTTCACGCCCATTCCTCGCCGGATCGACGATGCGCCGCCCATTCGATGGAATGCCCGAACCCGCCATTCGTTCCGGCGCGCAGGAATCACGCGCCGTGTGGCCACGTCATCCGCGCAGCGCCGTCCTCCGTCAGCTTGCGCCGCCAAGCGGAGCCATCAGCCGAAACACCTTTCCATCGCTGTCGTGCGCCTCGATGCTCAGCGCCTTTGCGCCATTGGGAACGAAGGTGAAACGGAAATTCGGATCTTCCGAGATCGAGATGCCGCCGTCCATCTGGAAGACCAGGTCATCGCCCTGCTTCACGACGACCTGGTCGATGTAGCGTGCGGGTATGTAGCTGTTGCTTCGCTGATCCATTTGCATGCCGGATGAATTGGGGTGGCGGATCATGATCTGCCCTTCGCGACGGTTGGCGCTGCCCAGATCCCCGGCGGGAATGTCGCGGTACTTGATGAGCCCGAGGCTGGCGAGCGCCTCGTCCATGTTCTTGACCGAAGGCGCCGCGCAACCGCCGGCCCCCTTCACGTAGCGCTGCGTCATGTGCAGGGCGCCGTCCGTCGTCTCGGCGACCGCGTGCACATCGGTGAAATCGTTCACGCGCACGCGCGTCGAGATCATCGTTACTCCCGAATTCGGTCCGATCGTGAATTTCGCGGCCATCGGCGCCGGATTGGCGTCGATCACCAGCGTCACGTTGCGCACGACAGTTGCCGGTTGCTCCAGATGAATGCTCATCGGCACGAGAGCCGCGTCGCGCGCTTCGGCCGGCGCCTGCAGCGAGATGACATCGCGGCCGGGCGTCATCGGCCGTCCCTGGAAAATGTCCCGGACGAGACCGCGCCAGACCTCGTCGCCAGATTGGGCGCGCGCGGCGCACGGAGCGATGAGAATCGAAACGCCAAGAACAAGCAATGCGCGAGCCGCGCGCCTGTTGCGCCGCATGGTGTCCTCCCGATTTCTTGTCGCGCCGGAGCCTATTCCCGCCCCTGCCTCACAACAAGTCATTCCCATTCGATTTCAGCGAGGCCAGCCGTGGCGTTTCGCGGCGCATAATTGTCGAACAGCGCCCAATTCGCGCGCTCTGACTGTCCCGCCTCGCGCGCGGCTCGTTCGATATCAGCGCCCTGCTTCGCCAGTTGACGAAGGTCGCTCGCCAGTTTCAGGAAATAGCGCTTCTCGTCGGCCAGCGCCTTCGGCCATTCGGCGCCGACGGCGCCGTGGCCGGGCACGACCCGCGTCGCCGGCAATTTTTCCAGTCCGTCAATCGCCTTGAGAAATCCGAGCAGGCTGCCATCGACAATCGGCGTATGTTGCAGAAAGACGAGATCGCCAGTGAAGAGGACGCCGGACGCCGGATCGAAGACCGTGACGTCATTGTCCGTATGGCTGGCCGCCCACGCCCTGACTTCGATGCCGCGGCCGCCGAGATCGAGCGTCGTACGATCCTCGACCAGCATCGACGGAACAACGATCTTGACCCGCTCGACCTCCGCGCCGAGCTGCGACCGGAACGAGCGCAGATAATATTCGCCCCGCGCCGCCAGCGCGCGCGGCAGGTTCCGGTGGCCCACGAAGGCTGCGCCGGTCGGCGCGAAAGCTGCAGCGCCAAAAATGTGGTCCGGGTGGACATGGGTCATCACGACATAACGGATCGGCTTGGCGGTAACGCCGCGCACCGCCGCCAGCAATGCTTCGCCAACCGCGACGCTGCCGCCACAATCGATCACCGCGACCGCATCGTCGCCGACAATAAAACCGGCATTTGCAATGTCGCCGCGGTTTGCCGGCTCCGTCAGCGCAACCTGCCCCTGATGCGCGAAGACGCCGGGCGCGATCTCGCGTACGAACGGCTCGCCGGCCATGGCAGTCGCGACATTGCCGCATGGGACAGCAACAAGCGCGCACAGTGCGACCAGTGCTTGGCGCGCGCGCCGGGAAAGCCTAGTCTCGACGATGCGAGCTTGCGCGCGAGCAAACGGATGAAACGCCTTTCGAGTCATGCTGCGGCTTTCACCACGGCCCTGATCGTCCTTCTCGTCGCGCCTGTCGTCGGCTCGAAGGCGTCCGATGACCGCCCGCCTGAACCCGCTGATTACCGGATGGAGGACTATCGTTCGCCGACGCCCGCTTCGCTGTCGGGCGCACGCGCCGTCGATACGGAAAACGCATTCCGCCTCTGGCAGGAAAAGTCCGCCGCCTTCATCGACGTTCTCCCGCATGTTCCAAAGCCCGCGAACCTCCCGCCTTCGACCGTATGGCGCGAAAAGCGTCACGACAACATTCCGGGCAGCCTGTGGCTTGCCGACGTCGGCTACGGCGCAATTTCCGCGGAAACGCGAGCCTATTTCGTGAAGGGGCTCGAGAAGGCCTCCGCTGGCGACAAGACGCGCGCGGTCGTCTTCTATTGCCTGGCGAATTGCTGGATGTCGTGGAACGCCGCGAAGCGCGCGATGACTTTGGGCTACACGAATGTCGTCTGGTATCCCGACGGCACGGACGGCTGGAGCGCGGCGGGCCACGAACTGCAGGAGGGCAGGCCAGAACCGCGCGACTAGGTTCGGGCGCATCAGGCTTCTCCCGATGGCGACAGCGCGGCCGCGCGCAGTTTCGCCGCAAGGTCCGGCGTCATGCGACCGCGAGGCGCCGCAATGTCCAGCACGGCGCGGACGCGCATCGGCCTTGACGTCAGCAGGAAGATCCGGTCGGCCAGATGGATCGCTTCGTCGAGATCATGGGTGACGATGAGCGTCGTGACCCGACGCGATTCGACTAGCGCGGCGATCTCGTTGCGCAACGCCAGCGCAAGAGCGGCGTCGAGCGAGACAAAGGGTTCATCGAGCAGCAACAGGTCCGGCGCGACGGCAAGCGCCCGCGCCAGCGCCGCGCGGCGCGCAAGGCCGAGCGACAATTGGCCGGGAAAATGCCGGCGATGCGCCGCAAGGCCAAGAATGCCGAACAGCGCGTCGAGCGTCGCCGCATCTGCCTCCGGCGCGGCGATGCGCACATTGTCATCGACGCTGCGCCAGGGCAGAAGACGCGGGTCCTGAAAGACGACCCCGAGCCGGCCGTGATCGGGCAGGGTCACATGGCCCCGGTAGTCGGCGTCGAGGCCGGCGACGATGCGCAGAAGCGTGGTCTTGCCGCAACCGGACGGTCCGACGAGCGCGCCCACCTCGCCGCGCCCGAGCGACAGCGCGCAATCCGCGATCGCTCGCAGCGTATCGCCGTCGGCGGTGCGCCAGTTTTTCTCGGCGATCGCGACTTCAAGCCGCTTTGAGCCGCCAGATGGACACGCGTCTTTCAAAAGGTTGCACCGCGAATGTTTCGATCGCCAGCATCAGGGCGACGAAAGGAAGGGCATAGGCAAGCAGGAGCCTCACGTCGAACAATTGGAAAGCCGATCCGATCTCGAAGCCGACGCCGTTCGGCCGCCCCAACAGTTCGACCACCAGAACGATCTTCCAGACGAGTGAAAGTCCAGAACGCGCCGCAGCCGCAAAGTAAGGCGCGAGTTGGGGCGCCACGACATGGCGCAGGCGGGTGAGTGGCGACATGCGGAATGCGCTCGCCATCTCGTCGAGGCCCGCGTCGAGCGCACGCGCGCCCTCGCGCATGGTGACGATGGTGTTTGGAAGCTTGTTGAGCGCGACAGCGCCGATCGCGGCGGCCTCGTTGAGGCCTACCCAGATGTAGGCGAGAACGATCAAGACCAGCGCCGGCAGATTGAGAAGGATCAGCACCCACGAGTCCAGAAAGGCGTCGACCCCCCGGCGGCGTCCCATGAGAACGCCAAGCGCCGAGCCAATGCTCATCGCCAGCGCGAACGCGGCCGCTACCCGCAGCAAGGTCGCGGCGAGATTGGCCAGCAAGGCGCCCGATTGCGCTTCCGCCATGATCGCCGCAAAGACGGAAGACGGCGAAGGCAAAAGGCGCGGCGACGCCTGCGCGGCTGCAAACTGCCAGAGAGCGAGCAGCGCGAGCAGGGAGGCGATACGCGCCAGCGCCTTCATTGCGCCCCCGTCCAGAATACACGCGCAGGCAGATCTTTCGCGGAACCGACAAGCTGTTCGCCGCCGGTCTCCGCGAGCGCCTTGAAGAGAGGGCGCGCGTCCGTCTCATGTTCGGCGGCGCCGCCTTTTGGTATGCCCTGCGCATATCGTTCGCGATAGATCGCAAGCGCGGCGGCGTCCTTTGCGCCGATCAGCGGGGCCACGATCGCCCAGGCGTCGTCGGACTGCGCGATCAATCGCTTCGCTTCGTCGGTCATGGCGAAGAATCGCCGCAGGGCGTCCGCATTGCGCGACGCCCACTCCTCGTCGAATACGTAGCCGGTCACAACCGGCGCCCCGGTTGCGCCGAGCGCGCGTTCGACATCGCGAATTTCGATGGCGCGCCGCATGCCGCGACCTTCCAGATCCGCGCAGAAGTTCCAGAACTCGAGCGCCGCGTCGATCTCGCCCTGCACGAGTTTTTCCGCGATCAGCGGCGGCGCGCCGTAGACGGGCTGCGCCTGCTTCTTCAAGTCCACCCCTTCGCGCAGCGCCTGCGCCTGCAACAGCAGCCAGCTCTTGTCGAGCGGGCCGCCGGCAACGCCGATCTTGCGGCCGGCGAGATCGCCAATTTTCTGGATCGGCGAGTCCTTTCCGACCATGACCGCGCCGACGGCCGTCGAATAGGCGCGCAAAGTCAGTTTCGATCCGAGGCTGCGCTCGCGCGCAACCCACAGCCAGTCGGACACGATGATGTCGGCGGCGCCGCCCGCTGCGGCGATCTTGCCGGCGTCGGTTGTCGCGAGTTCGACAATCGCGAGATCAAGGCCAGCCTGCTTGTCGAGTCCTCTGGCCCGGATGACGGCCATTTCCCAAGCGACGGTGCCGGTCTTCTGAATGGCGAGACGGATGCGGTCGGCGGCTGCAGCCGGCGCCGAGATCGCCAGAAGCGCGGCGAGGATGCATGACAGGCATGAGGCGAAGCGCTTGGACATGAATCAACCCCGCATCGCAAGGACGCCACGCGCCGGATCGTAGGCAAGGATCGCGCCGCATAGAAAAACCAGGGCGCAGCCGGTCACGACCGCAAACGACAGCGCATCGAACTTGCCGTAGAACGAGAAACGGATGAACTCGACGGCATACGTGAATGGATTGAATTCACAGACGCGGTAGAGAAGCGGGCTGGACTCGCGCACGCGCCAGAGCGGGTAAAGCGCCGAAGAAGCAAAAAACATGGGAAAGATCACGAAATTCATGACGCCCGCGAAATTCTCGAGCTGCTTGATGAGCGACGAGAGCAACATCCCGAGCGCGCCGAGCATCAGCCCAACCAGAACCAGAGCGGGCAGGACGGTCAGATACCCCCGCCAGGTCGGCGGTTCGATCTCCCAGAAATAGGCAATCAGAAGATAGGCGTAGACCTGCGCGACCGAGACGGCGGCGCCTGCCGCCAGTTTCGACACGAGCACGAACCAGCGCGGCAGAGGGCTCATCAACATCGTGCGCATGTTGCCCATCTCCCGGTCGTAGACCATCGACAGCGACGATTGCATGCCGTTGAAGAGCTGGATCATGGCCATCAATCCAGGCGTGATGTAGACCTCATACAATACGTATGTTTCGTACGGCGGAATGATCGAAATGCCGAGCGCCTGCCGGAATCCCGCTGCAAAGATGAAGAGCCAGACGAGCGGGCGCACCAGCGCCGAGACGAAACGCTCGCGCTGATGGGCGAAGCGCAGCGCCTCGCGCCACACGATGCCGCCGAAACAGACCGCGTATTGCCGAAACGTGAAGCCCTGCCGCCTCTGCGCGACCGACACGCTCATGCCGCCTCTCCCGACGAACCCGCCTTGGTGAGCGTGGAAAAGGCGGCCGCTATGTTCTGCGCGTTGGTCTGCGCCACGATGTCGCGCGCCGCGCCGGAGGCCAAGACAAGCCCCTTGTGCAGCATGACTACCCGATCGTCCGGCTGCACCTCGTCCATGAGGTGCGTCGTCCATAGAACGCCGATGTCATCCTCGGCCACGAGCGCGCGCACCTGCGTGAGTATTTCGGCGCGCGCCGCAACGTCGAGGCCGACAGTCGGCTCGTCCAGAAGGAGAAGGCGCGGGCCATGCAGCAGCGCGCGCGCAATCTCGACGCGGCGCATCTGTCCCCCGGACAGCGCGCGCGTCTTGTCATGAATGCGATCGGCAAGGCCGACGCGCGCGAGCATGGCGGCGCCGCGCAGTCGCGCTTCGCTCCGCCCAATGCCATGCAGCGCCGCGTGATAGATGAGATTCTGCATGATGCTGAGATCGAGGTCCAGCGTCCGCGCCTGAAAGACGACGCCGATATTGCGCAAGGCTTCGCCGGGTTCGGCGGCTATGTCGTGGCCGAAGACGGCAATGCGCCCGATACGCGCCGCAAACAAGCGCGTGGCGAGCGAAAACAACGTGCTCTTTCCGGCGCCATTCAAGCCCAGCAGGACGACAAACTGCCCGGGCGCAACCGCAATGCTGACATTGTCGAGCGCCTTGCGCGCTCCATAGGCATGGCTGACGCCGACGACTTCGAGCGCGAGCGTCTGCGTTGCGCCCGCGCTCGTCATTTCGGCGCCACCGCCACGCCCCACGGCAGGGCGCCCACCTGGATCGACTTGAGAACCTTGCGCGCCGCCACGTCGATGACCGAAACGTCGTTGGTGACGCCGTTGACCGCAAGCAGGCGCTTGTCGTCCGGCGTCAGCGCAAGCTGCCAGACGCGTTGCCCCACAAGCAGATAGCGCTCGACCTTCTTCGTCGCCGTGTCCACGACAGCCACTCGATTGGCGGGACCAAGCGCCACGAAGGCCGTTCTGCCGTCCGCCGTCATACGGATTCCGACGGGTTGCGCCTGCTCCTTCGTGACGCCCGGTATGTCGAATTCGATTTTGCCCGTCACGCGCCTTTGCGCAGGATCGATCACAGCGACCGAACCGCCGACTTCCGACGAGACCCATAGTTCCGATCCGTCCGGCTTGAATTGCGCAAAGCGCGGGCGTGCGCCGACCAGCACGTTGCCCGTTGTCTTGCGCGCGGCGACATCGATGAAATGCGCCATATTGGTTGTTTCCGACGTGACGACGATCGTCTTGCCGTCCGGCGAGACGGCGACGCCCTCCGGCTCCACGCCGACGGGAATTTCCGCCACGGACTTGCGCAATTGCGTATCGATTATCGAGACGAGATTGTCGTCTTCATTGGCGACATAGAGCCGCGATCCGTCCGGGCTCAGCGCCGCCTGCTCCGGGTCGGAAGTGGGTATCCGACCGACGAGCGCGTGCGACGCCGTGTCGAAAATCTGGATCACGTTGTCGTCGCTCGCGCATATGTAGAGCCTCGTCCCGTCGGGACTGAGCGCGACGCCGCGGGGGCGCTTGCCGACGGCGAACGTCGTTGTCGCCTCCATGCGCTCGGTGTCGATGACGGTGATCGAATTCCCCTTTTCGTTGGTGACGAAGGCCGAAAAGGCGACGGCGGCCGAATTCGGCCACAGAAGCGGCAGGAGCGTCGCGGCGTGCAAGACCCGGGTCAGCGCAGCTTGCATTTCGTCTCCGGTTTGTCGGGCCCGAGCGTATCGAGCGTCGAGGTCTGGTGCATGAAGCCTTCCTGCGGGCTGACGGACACGATCGTGCGTCCGTCCGACAAGAGGATCGGCTGGCGCAATTGCAGGTTCCACGGACGGATGGTCAGCTTCTGGCCCTTGAAGGCGGCGATCTCGAATTCCGGACTGGAAAGATAGTCGGCGATCTTCTTCGGCTCCACGCTCTGCGTGCGCGTCGCCGCTTCGCCGATCATGCGCATCGCCATCCAGGCCTGCGCGTCGCGCGCGCGCAAGGGGCGCTTGAACAGACGGTAGAAGCGGTTCTGCAGTTGCGTGGCGCCCCATTGCTCGTGCGCCGGGCTCCAGCTCAGGGGCCGCAGACCGGCGGAACCCACGACTGGACGCGGGTCCCAGGTCCTGTAGGGCATGTAGGCCCCGAAGACATCGCTTTCGTCGGCCACCACAAGCACATCGTAGGCTGCAGCATTCTGCGTCAATTCCGGCATCTGGCGCTGCACCTGCGCGACGCCGGTATCGGACCGCCGGCCCCCGCCGGTGTCCGTAAATGTGCGTTCCTCGACGACCTTGGCGCCGAATTTCTTCGCGCTCGCGCGATAGGAGGCCGCCAGCGCCTCGTCCTGCGGATGCGAGCCCTTGACCAGGAGCCAGCGTCGCCACTGCTTCCAGACCATATATTGCGCCAGTGCGTCCGACAGCATGGACCGCGTCGGCGCTGCATGAAAAAGATTTGCGCGGCACTCCTGCTCCCGCAGGACATCGTCGGGCGCGGCGGAATTGATAAACACCATGCCGCGCGCCCTGCCCGCGTCGACGGCGGCGAGAGTGCGGTCGGCGGGAAGGTCCACGATGACCAGCGACACGCCGCGGTCGGCGAGTCGCGACACCATTTGCGTCACGTCGTCGTCGGGTTGAATCAACGCGTCGATCGGCGCGAATTTCTGGTTGCTGAACACGCCCGTCGTATTGTTGTCGTCGGCGCCGAGCTCTGCGCCAGCGAGCGTTTCGTCCTCAGCCGGCGTTTCCAGAATGGAAATCGCTTCCCGGGCCTGCGGCTGGCGCAACACGCCGATCTTGAGAACGGCCGGCTCCGCGGCGAGCGCTGCGGGCGCCGAGACGACCGCCGCCGCCAAAAGCAGAGCGCGCAAGTCTCGCAACGAAGCAAAAGCGGAGAGGCGAGGAATACCGTGCATGAGCGCGCCTAGAATCTGTACTTCGCGCCGATATAGGCCGCGATCGGAGGCGCGAGGGAAACAGTGCGCGGATCAATGAGGTTCGCGAAGGCGATCTGCGTCGGATCGAAGAAGGTCCCGAAGGTCTTGGGCCGCGCATTCAGCGCATTTTCAACCAGACCGTAAATCTGGAACTCCTTCGTCATCTGATAGGAGGCGCGCAGGTTGACGAGCGCATAGGGCGACAGTTTGGCGAACTGGTTGATTTCGTCCCCGCGCAGCCACGAACCCGAAACGTAGACGACGTCGCCGCCGATCTTCCATCGCGGCGTCAATGCGAAATCCGCACCGGCCTTGATGCGGTGCGGCGGCGTCGACGGCAGATGCGAACCAGGCGCGACCATGATCGAAGAGACCCCGAGCGCGACCGCGAGCGGATTGTTGGGCGAACCAAGCTGGATCGCATCGCGGAAGGTGGCGTCGGTGAATGTGTAGTTCACGTAAGCCGTCAGGCGCTCGTTCTTGTAGGCGAGGCTTGTTTCGACGCCCTGTCGCAACGTTCGTCCGGCATTGACGAAATAGCCGCGCCCGGTGATCGCGCTCGGCACGTTGAGGATGTCGTCCGAGCTGAGCGTACGGTAGAGCCCGGCCGACCATTCAAAGGCGCCGGGGAGGAATCCGGGCAGCGTGAAGGAGCCGCGCGCGCCGGCCTCCACGGTGCGCGCAACGACCTGCTTCAACGGCGGATCCGACACCAGAAAATTGTCGATCATGCAGGGCCTGTTCGGATCCGCGCAGCCGAGTTCCAGCGGCGTAGGCGCGCGATTGGCCTCGGCGTAACTGGCGAAGATCGAAAAATTCGGGAGAATCCTGTAGGTCGCTCCTGCGGTCGGATTGAAACGCCCGTAGCTGCCGCCGCCGTTCAGCGCCGTCGTGATTTGATCATAGAGCGCGATCTTCGCCAGATTGTAGCGTCCGCCGGCGGTCACGGTCAGCTGGTCAGTAATGTCGAAAGCATCCTGGATATACGCGCCGTAGTAGGTGTTTGCGGCTTTAAGCGAGACAGGCTCGACGCCGCTCATCGGCTCGATGACGGGAATGCCAATTCCTGTGACGCGGTAATCGGTCTGAATGATTCCGAGCTCCTCTTCGGCGCGGAAGTGCGTCCATCCGCGATCGACGCTGACGCCGAACGTCAGACGGTTCCCATGGCCAAGCAGCCTGTCCGTATTGGTCGCCTGCGCGCTGGCGCCGAGCGTGCGCGACCGTGTCCAGGTGCGGTCGATAACCCCGTAGGGCGCGCCCGGAAGAATATCCGACATCGACGTCGCGGCGCCGGCCCCATCGCAAAGGGTGGCTGCCCCGCACGAGGCGAAATCCGTCGTATTGCCGTCGACGCGCTTCTGATCGAAGAAGCGATAATAGACGTTGGCCTTCGCCTTCCAGGTCGGCGAAATATCGAAGCTGCCGTTGAGCGCGAATTGCGCGAGCTGGTTCTGCGAGGTCTGCGGCGTCGTGTAGACCGCGCGCTTGTCCGCATCGACCAGTTCCATCGGCGCGGGGCCGGATGCGCCGAACTTGTTCGCGGCGAGGCCAAGGGTCGCGTGGATCTCGGCTTTGTCGCCGCGATAGCCGATATCGCCGTAGAAGCGGCGCACGGTCGCGCCCGAGAAATGGCGCGCGCCATTGTCGCGCACGCCCTCCAACGCGAAATAACCGGCCCAATCGCCGCTCTTCACGCCGTACTGGACCGAACCCTGCCGCCGCATTTGCCCGCCCAGACGCGCATCGATCTCGACTCCCTGCCAGGTGAAGCCGTTCTTCATGTCGAGAACGACGGCGCCGCCGAGAGCGTTCAAGCCGAACACCGGATTGGCGCCCAGTATCGTGGTGCGATCGATGGCGACCAGGGGAATCAGATCCCAGTTGACGCCATCCCCCCAGGCTTCGTTGACGCGCACGCCATTCTGGTAGACGGCGAGGCCCTGCGGAGCGCCAACCACAGGCGAGGCGGTGAAACCGCGATAGTCGACTTCCGGCTGGAAGGGGTTGCCTGTCGTGTCAATGATCGCCACGCCGGGCGCGCGCCGTTCCAGCGCCTGCGCAAGATCGCCCTGTCGCGTGTCCGCGAGTTCGGCGGCGCTGACGGTTGTAACGCCGCCGGGATATTTCATGCGTTCGACGCCGGTGTCGGGCGCATCGAGCGGCGACGATACGACGACCTCGATTGCGTCGAGACGATTGACGCGGCCTGGCGCCTGCGCGAGCGAAACGCCCGGCGCAATGATGGCAAAGCCCGCGACCAACCATAGACGCGACAATTCATCCTCCCGGCGTCGGGAGGATGCGCGTCGCGCTCCGCCCTGACTTGTTCTTTGGGAGGAGCGTACTAGCGCGCCCGCGGCGCGACTAGTAGTCTTTCTGGCAAGAAATGCCGCCATGCGCCGGCACGAAGCGCGGCTCGAATGCGATGCTGCGACAAGGGAGGAAGATCGCGCGTGTCGCTTAGCCTCACGCGGCTCGAATGGATCGACGCGCCGGTGGCGCCGCACGCTCTCGCCGATGCAATCGCGGCTGCGGCGAGGCCGCGCGATCTCGCGCCTCCTCCGTCGAAGAGCGAGGGCGCGCAGATTCCAGCGGCGTTGCGCGCGCGCACGCTTTCCATGGTCGTCGCGGCGCACGCGGCCATCCTTCTCGCAGGCGCGTTTGCGTGGCGCGCGAGCCTGCCGACGCCCGAGGCAATCGAAGAGATACCGGTCGAGATCGTTGTGGAAGGAGCCGACGCGATGCGGGAACCGGCGCTCGTAGACGCTCCTGCGCCGCCGCCGCCAGTCGCTGCGATGCAAGACAGCGCGGCGACCGACGCCGCCGATGCTCAGCCCCCGCAGCAGGCGGCGACGGAAGCGCCGGCGCAGCGCCAAGCGGAAGGCGATGACGCCGCGTCGCATCTTCAGGCGACAGCTCCGCCCGCCGACCAGGCGATTACGCCCGAGCAATCTGCGCGCGCAGTCAAACCTGCCCCCTCGGCTGAGGCGGCGCGCGCCGCCGAAATCGAGCAGGAGCGCCGCGAAGCCGCGGCAAGGCGCAGGGCCGAAGCGCGCGCGGCGCGACTCGCGGAAGAGCGAGCGGAAGTCGAGCGCGAGCGTCGCGCGCAAGCGAAGCGGGCGGCCGAACGCGAGCGGCAGGCGCAGGCGGCGCAGGAGCGCAGGCGCATCGCGGCGCGCTCGATGGCGGCCGAGCCCGCTCGCCCCGCCGCCAGCGCCTTCGACGCCGCCGCCTATCGCTCCATCGTCGCGCGCGCCGTCGCGAGTTCTGCGAGTCGCTCGTGCCCTGCGGGTGGCGGCGGTCGTGTCGTCGTGGCCTTGATGATTGCGCCGTCCGGGCGCGTCGCCAGCGCGTCGCTGTCCAGCGCGAGCGGCAATTCCGTACTCGATGCCGCCGCCCTGGCTGCGGTCCGGCGCGCCGGCCCGTTTCCGGCGCCGTCCAACCGCGCAAGCGTCAGCGTTCCTGTCGTCGTGGTCTGTCGCTGAAGTGCTTTAAGCCTTTGCGTTCAGGCGACGATAGCGATAGTCGATTGCGCCCGAGGCGGACTCGTTGCTGGCGATCGCGCCGACGGTAGCATGCCGCGGAGACTTCTCGCAGATGGGGTCCGCGTTGCAGGCGTCGCCGGTGAGGGCGAGCGCCTGGCAGCGGCAACCGCCGAAGTCGATCGCTTTTCGCTCGCAGGACCGGCACGGCTCCTTCATCCAGGCGTCGCCCCGATAGGCGTTGAACGCCGGCGAATCGTACCAGGCTGCCGCAACCGATCTGTCCCGCACATTCCAGAATTCGAGACCGGGGATCGTTTCGGCGGCATGGCACGGCAAGACCTTGCCCGATGGCGTGACGTTGAAGGTGCGACGGCCCCATCCGCTCATGCAGGCCTTGGGGAACCGAGCATGATAATCTGGCACGACATGATCGATGACGATCCTGCCTTCGTGCGTCTTGCGAAGGTCCTCGACGGCGGCGACCGCCTTCTCCGTCTCTTCGCGCGACGGCATGAGCGCGGCGCGATTGACCAGGCCCCACCCGTAATATTGCGTATGCGCGACCTCGATGCGGCGCGCGCCGAGTTCGACCGCCATTTCGACCATGCGCGCGGCGCGCGCGATATTGGCGCGATGCATCACGGCATTGATGGTGAGCGGCAACCCTGCCTCGACCGTCCAGCGCGCGACCTCACTCTTGCGCGCGAATGCGCCGTCATAGCCGGCGATGCGGTCGGCAGAGGACGCCTCCGCGTCCTGTATCGACAATTGCAAATGATCGAGGCGCGCATCGACCAGCGCGTCGAACAGCTTCCTCGTCAGGCCAACGCCGGAAGTGATGAGGTTTGTATATAGCCCGACTTGCGCGCAGTGCGCGGTGAGCTCGGCAATGTCCGCCCGCACGCAGGGTTCTCCGCCGGAGAGGTGCACATGCAGTACGCCGGCGGCGGCGGCCTCGGAGAACACGCGCTTCCATGTCGCCGTGTCCAGTTCGGACGCCGGCTTCTCGAGTTCGGCCGGATTCGAGCAATAGGGGCAGCCGAGCGGACAGCGATGCGTCAGCTCGGCCAGCATGCCGGCGGGCGCTGGAATATCGGCCCGCGCGATCACAGGTCCACCATGCGCTTCATGGCGAGATCGGCAATCAGTTTGACGACGTCGCGCTCGATCAGGCTGCGGTCGGCCCTGTAGGTCTGCGCCAGTTCATCGACGATTTCGTCAAGCGTGCGCGCGCCGTCGCATTTTTCGATCACGGCGACGGCGACCGGGTTGGCCTTGACGACGCGCTCGGGCGCAAGCAGCAGCCATTCGCCGCGCACTTCATCATGCTTGAGGCGTACGCCGCGCGGCAGGCGCGGCTTGCTGTCGGGCGCAGGCGTCATGTCGTCTTTGCCATGCCTTCGCCCGGGCGCCATGCGCCGGGTGGAACGGCGCCGGTCACGTAGGCGTGCCAGAGCGCATCGAGTTGCGCCCAGAGCACATCGCATTTGAAGCGAACCGCCGCGATGCAGGCGTCCTGCTCCTGGCGATTGCGACAGTTCGACTTGATGAACGCGAGCGCGAAATCGGAATCCTTCGGCGCCTGCGTCAGCCGACGCTTGAAATAGGCCATGACGCGGTCGTCGATGAAATCGTAGTGCTCGAGCATTCCGACGATGCGCTCCTTGTGGATCGCCGGCGCGAACAATTCAGTGAGAGACGAGGCGACGGCGACAACCAGCGGCTCTTCGCGCACATAGCGCACATAGGCCTCGACGGCGAATTTCGTGATAGGCAGGGCGCCGCGTCGCGAGGTCACGTAATCCCGCGAAAAGCCGAGGCCGTCGGTAAGCACGAGCCAGCGCTCGATGCCGCCTTCCTCCTCGCCATAGCCGTCGTGGTCGAGCAGGCGGCGCACCCATTCGCGTCGCAATTCGCGGTCGACGGCGCGGCTCATGAAAGCCGCGTCCTTGCGCGGCACGGCCTCCTGATAGCAATAGCGGTTGAGCGCCCAGGCCTGCACCTGCTCGAACGTGCATTCGCCGCCGTGCAGACGCTTATGAAACGGGTGCAGATTGTGATAGCGCTCCGCGCCGACGGCGCGGATGGCGGCTTCAAAGTCGGCGGCGCTCAGCATCGGCGCTGTCATAGGGCGATCTCCATCCCGTCATGGCCGACTTCCCAGCCGGCGCGCGCGACTTCGGCGCGCTCTGGAGCATCTTCGCGCAGGACGGGATTCGTGTTGTTGATATGGATGAAAATCTTTCGTCCGATTTGCGTGTCGGCGAAGCCGGCGATCGACCCGTCGGCGCCTCCCATGGGGACATGGCCCATGCGCCATGCGGTCTTCTGTGAAAGGCCGAGGCGCACCATCTCGTCGTCCGTGAAGGTCGTGCCGTCGAAGAACAAGGCGTCGGCGCCGGCGACGCGCGCCCGCAGCGCCTCCGTCACCCTGGCGCAACCCGGAATGTAATAGACGCGCCGACCGCTGCAGGCGATCTCGAGCCCGATCGTGCTGTCGGTCTCGGCGCCGATCTGCTTTTCGGTGTCGGCGTCCTCGAGATAAAGCGGCGGCTTGCCGGGCACGGCGAATGTTTCGACGGTGAAGCCGAGGCCCGTATCGACGCGGACGCCGGGCGCGACCTCGACGCGGCGGACGAGATCGGCGTTCAGCACGCCAAATACGCCGTCGCTGGTTTGCGCCAGCGTTGCGCGCGAACCGTAGATGGTCAGCGCATGTTGTTCGCGCAATGTGAGAAGGCCCGTCAGGTGATCGACGTCGCCATTGGTGAGGAACGCCCCGGCGATGGGCGAATGCCGGCCCGGCGCGCGCGGATGCAGCGCCGGCGTGGCGATGATCTGCTGGCGCAGATCCGGCGAAGCATTGAGGAGCAGCCAGCGCTCGCCGTCGGCGCTGATCGTAAGGCTCGACTGTGTCCGCGCGCGAACGCGCGGATCATTTGCCCATGCGAGACGGCAGTTCTCGCAATTGCAATTCCATTGCGGGAAACCGCCGCCCGCGCCCGACCCGAGCACAACGATACGCACTACGCGTCCTCAAGCTGCGAGCCGACGGCTTCGTCGCGGTCAGATCTCGGCGGATGCGTAGCTCGTGACTTCCATGCCGACGCAAACTTCGGAAATTTCCGGCGTTGTCCAGGCCATTGCAGTTTCCTTCCAAAAGGTGTCGTTGACGTTCCGGTCGCTTGCCCGGAAATTTTTACGCGAATGTAAATTATGAGCCGCGGCGCCCTTCGACAATTGTACTACTCGCCTCTTGACAGATCGAACATTCGCTCAATCGTCCACATGCAAACTTCCTGTACCGCAACGCACAAGTTTTTCTGAATTGTGTACGAACGAATGCTGCGCCGCAAATGATCGTCATGCGCTGCTGTACTTGTACCTAATGGCAATTTCAAAGCCTCCGATCGCATGTTTCAAATCAGGGAAAGGGCTGATGCGTGCGCGCGGCACGGTCCTCATGCTTGAAGCGCGCGGCGGAGGAACGTTGATGACCGACATGAAAACGGGGCGCCTGCTTGCGGGCGTGGCGCTGTCGATCGGCCTTTTTTCTGGCGTCGCAAGCGCCAATGAGTCGGCGATGAAGGCCGCCGCCGATCCCAACGGCTGGGGCATGTACAGCAAAGGGTACGACGGGACGCGCTTCAGCACGCTGAAGCAGATCGACGCCAGCAACGTCAAGAACCTGAAACTCGTCTACTCGTTCTCGCTTGCCTCGCTGCGCTCGAATGAATCTTCGCCGCTCGTGATCGGCGACACGATGTATGTGACTTCGTCGTGGGGTCCGAAATACGTCTACGCGCTCGACGCCGCCACCGGCGCGCGCAAGTGGACGTACGAGCCCGACATTCCGGACGACGTGCTGCAATACGCCTGCTGCGACGTGAACAGCCGCGGCGTCGCCTTCGCCGACGGAATGATTTTTGTCGGGCGCCTCGATGGCAAGATGGTCGCGCTCGACGCCAACACCGGCAAGGAAATGTGGAAGACGACCGTCGTCGACTACAAGCAGGGCTCGGTCATCACCTCGCCGCCGCTGGTCGTGAAGGACAAGGTCATCATCGGATTCGGCGGCGGCGAATACGGCGTGCGCGGCTCGCTCCAGGCCTTCGATCTCAAGACCGGCAAGGAGGTCTGGCGCACGTACACGGTGCCGCTGAAGGCCGAGGCGAACGGCGATACCTGGAAAGGCGATTCCGCCGAACACGGCGGCGGCGCGGCGTGGTTGACCGGCACTTACGATCCCAAGACCAACACGGTTTTCTGGGGAACGTCGAATCCGGGTCCGTGGAACACGGCGATACGCTCCACCGGCGACGGCAACTTCGGCAAGCTCAGCAACCTCTACACTTCCTCGACGATCGCGCTCGATCCTGACTCCGGCAAGATCAAGTGGTGGCAGCAGAACACGCCGGCCGACGCCTGGGACTACGACGGCGTCAACGAAGCCGTGCTCGCCGACCTCAAGATCGACGGCAAGACGACGCCGGTCTTCATGAAGGCCGATCGCAACGGCTTCTTCTTCGTCACCAACCGCGAAACCGGCCAGGGCATCTCCGCCGAGAAATACGTACCGGTGACCTGGGCCAACAAGTGGGACGTGAAGACGGGCCGCGCGGATGAAAACCCGGCGCAACGCGCCAGCCCCGGCAAGCCTGCCAAGAACGCCTGCCCGAACCTCATCGGCGGCAAGAACTGGCAGCCGATGTCGTTCAACCCGGGCACGGGCCTTGTCTACATCCCGTCCAACAATGTCTGCATGGACTGGTCGGTGTCCGACATCGCCTACAAGCGCGGCGTGTTCTATCTCGGCGCCGAGTTCCCGACCCTGCCGGGACCGGGCGGTTATCTCGGCGAACTGATGGCCTGGGACCCGGTCGCAAACAAGAAGGTCTGGGGCGTCAAGTCGGACCTGCCGTTCAACGGCGGTACGATGACGACCGCGGGCAACCTCGTGTTCTGGGGCGACCTGCACGGCGACTTCCGCGCGATCGACGCAAAGAACGGAAAGGAATTGTGGAAGGTCAATCTCGGCAGCGGCATTGGCGCTGGTCCGATCACCTATTCCATCAAGGGCAAGCAATATGTAGCGGTCGTCGTCGGCCGTACGGCGGCTCTGCCCGCCTTCCTCGGCGACATCGGCAAGAAGATGAGCGCAGCGTCTCAGGAAGGCGGATCGCTGTTCGTCTTCGCCCTCAACTGAGAACGTGCGGCGGAGGACTGTAATGACCAATCGTAGCGTGGCGTCCTTCGCCGCAATTTCCCTCGCCGCCCTCTGCGCGGCCCTCGGTCCGGCTCTCGCCGGACCGGAACCCCTCCGCCTCTGCGCAGATCCAGACAATCTGCCGCTCTCCAGCGACAAGCCGGCGACGCCGGGCCTCTACGTCGAGATCGGCGAGGCGATCGGCAAGGCGCTCGATCGACCCGTCTCGCACGTCTGGTATCGCACCAATTTCGGCAAGCGCGCCGTGCGCGTGACCATGCTCGCCAACCAGTGCGACGCAACGATCGGCCTGCCGCAGGATTCCGATTTCATGGGTCCGCGCGTGATCTTCTCGAAGCCGATGTTCAAGCTCGGCTACGCGATCGTCGCGCCGAAGGATTTCGAACTCACCGGCCTTTCCTCGCTCAAGAGCAAGCGCGTGGTCGTCCAGTTCTCGACGACGCCGCACAACATGATTGGCCCCCGCGAGGACATTACGGGCGTGACCGTGCTTTCTCCGGAAGAGGGAATGAAGAAACTCGCCGATGGCAAGGCGGACGTCGCCTTCCTGTGGGGCGCGCACGCCGGATATCTCAATACGACCGTCTACGGCGACCGCTACAAGCTGATCTCGGTCGACGGCCCTGCGCTGCAATGGCCGACGGCGATCGGCTTTGCCAAGAATTCCACCGAGTTGCGCGACAAGGTCGATGCAATTCTGCCGGGCCTGAAGGACACGATCACAACGCTCATGAAGAAATACGGCCTGCCTGTCGACGAGCCGGTCAAGCTCGGCGCGCTTGCGAGCGCGCAGCGCGTTCGCGTCGCCGCGATGGGCGAGATCGCATTTCAACTGGCGCAAGCGACGACCCCCGCGGCGGTGACGACCCCCGCCGTTTCGGGCGGAGACAAGATCGGCGAGGGCAAGGAAGTCTTCAACGGAACGTGCGCGCATTGCCACGGCCCCGACGCCATACAGGCCGAAAAGAAGATCGACCTGCGCCGCCTGACCATTCGCTATGGCGACGACATGAAGGACGTGTACTGGAAGACCGTGCACGACGGGCGGCCCGCCAAGGGCATGCCCGCGTGGAAAGAGGTCTTCACCGATGAGCAGCTCACAGCGGTCCTCGAGTATCTCAAGACCAAGCAATCGACGGAATAGCCCGCGACCTCTTCTGGCGCACCGATGACCCGCCTCTTTCTGAGCCTCCTTTTGCTTCCTTTCCTGCTGGCGGATGCTGGCGCGCAGGAAATCCGCTACTTCGCGACGCCGCGCGGCGACCATCCGCACGATGTGGCGCCGGCGAGCGATGGCGGCGTCTGGTACACCGGCCAGCATGCAGGGGTGCTCGGCAGGCTCGACCCGTCCACCGGAAAGGTCGAGCGCATTGCGCTCGGCGATGGCTCTGCTCCGCACGGCGTCATCGTTGGCCCCGACGGCGCGCCCTGGATCACTGACGGCGGCCTCAACGCCATCGTTCGCGTCGACCCGACAAGCAAGGCGGTGAAAGCCTGGCCGCTTCCGAAGGAAAGAGCCTACGCCAATCTCAACACGGCGGCGTTCGACGCACGGCGCCGGATCTGGTTCACCGGTCAGAGCGGCGTCTACGGCCGTCTCGATCCGGAATCGGGCGCAATGCAGGTGTGGGATGCGCCCAGGGGCGTCGGTCCATACGGAATCGCCGCCACGCCGTCGGGTCAGATCTGGTTCGTGTCGCTCGCCGGAAATTACCTCGCCCAGGTCGACCTCGAGACCGGCGAGCCTGTCGTGATCGAGCCGCCCGCCAAGGGACAGGGCGCCCGAAGGGTTTGGTCGGACGACAGGGGCCGCCTGTGGATCAGCGAGTGGAACTCCGGCAACGTTTCGGTTTACGACCCGGCGGCCAAGAGCTGGCGCACATGGCGGCTGCCGGGGGAGAACCCCACCTGCTATGCGGTCTATGTGGACGAAGGCGGCAAAGTGTGGCTTACGGACTTCACGCGCAACGCCATTCTGCGCTTCGATCCGGCGACCGAGTCCTTCCGGTCTTTCCCCAGCGATCGCCAGCGCGCCATGGTGCGTCAGCTTCATGGGCGCGTGGGCGAAGTCTGGGGCGCGGAATCCGGGACCGACCGACTTGTCGTGATCAGATACTGAACGCGCGCATTGCGCGCGCCATGCCGGGGCGATCTTCGCCCGCATAAGCGACCTGATGGATCATCGACGGCATGATCAGAAGGCCGATGCTTGAAAGCATCGACACAAGGGAGCCGCAATGGAGCGCCTAGCTCAGCGCAGGCAGCGACGGGAACCCGTCCTGAAAGGCGCCCTCAAATGCAAATCCGAACAGCGCCTGAGCGCCAAGTATCGAGAAGCCGCGACTCGTCGAGAGCTTGCTTGAGAATCCTGTCCATCGTCGAACCATCCGCATCGTCAAGCCTCGAGCCCCCTCAAGGTTCCCCGAATGCGTTCCAGGACCCGCGCCCAAGGCGCGGGCGTCGGACGCGCTCGCCTGCCGCCGCCTGAAGACCCGCAAAAAAATATCGCCCGTCCATTGAACCGGCCGCATCGCTCGCGCGACCCATGAGCGCAGGGGCCTTCCCTGATCATTCAGTTCGATGGAGCCGACGATGTTTAAGACCTCTCTCAAGATCGCCTCGATCGTCACGATCGGCGCAGCTCTCGCGCTTCCGTTGCAATCCGCCAACGCCATGGGCCGCATGGTCGGCGGAGGCATGGGCGGCATGGGCCGCGTCGGCCACATGGGCCACTTCCATGGCGGCGGCGGCAACTCGCTGGGCGCCGCTCTCGCCGGCGCGGGCGCCGCGGCCATTCTTCTTCAGGGTCTTGCAGCGGCGCATCACGCCTCCGCGGAATCCGAAGGCCGGCGCATCGATTGCTACCGCTTCGGCGATTGCCACGTGCATGTCCTGCAGCAGCCGGGCCGCGAACCGGAAGCGCATGTTCATGTGTATCCGGGCAAGCCGAGGCCGCCCAAGGCGCGCGCTCCGGGCCGCAGTTGGGGCCGGTCCTACGATCCCACGACCGGCGTGACGATCACCTCCGTCTCGAATGGCGACGGCACGCGCACGGTCACGGTCAACAACCCCGACGGGTCGACGCGTCAGTACATCTCCCGCTGATGCGCAGCGAATCTCCTGTGACTTGACGGGCGCTGGTCACCGACCGGCGCCTGCTTTTTCGCGTCGCTCGACCGCGCGCTGCGCGTTGACAAGGCCGATATCGGCATTCGCCGCCCCCGCCGCCGCCAGGGGCTGCGCCGTGCGCAGGAACAGCTTTCTGAGCGCATCCTGATTTATCGTCGGTTCGCGTTGCACGACAAGCGCCGCCAGGCCGGAAACGAAACCGGCGGCGACCGACGTGCCGGTCTGCAAATCGTATTTGCCGTCGACAGCAGGCAGCAGCACATCGACGCCCGGCGCGGCGAGCCGGACATGCGGCCCGCGAACGCTGCCCGCATAGACGCTATCCGCCGTATCGCTTGCCGCAACGGCGATCACGCCGGGATCGGCCGCAGGATAAAGCGGCGGCGATTTCGGCCCGGCATTGCCGGAAGCGGCTATCAACAGCACGTTTCGCGCGATTGCCGCTTGCAGGAGGCGGGCGAGCGCAGGGTCGGCCGGCCCCGCAAAACTCATGTTGACGACGCGCGCTCCGTGGGCCACCGCCCAATCGACGCCCTTGAGGATTGCGAGCGTCGCGCCTTGCGCGGCGGCGTCGAAGGCGCGGACCGCCAAGATCCGCGCCGCCGGCGCAATGCCGCGCACCGCGCCATGCGCCGCTATCGTTCCCGCAACCGCCGTGCCGTGATTGTGCGGCTGCGATTGCGCGCCGACTGCGTCGAATTTCGTCTCGACCGAGGCATTGAGGTCGGGATGATTGTCGTCGATCAGCGAATCCACGACGGCCACGCGCACGCCCTCGCCGCGCGCGCCTGCGTCGAAGCCCTCCGCGTGCAATCGTTGCAGCGCATATTGAGGAAGCGCGGCGTCCGAACCGTTCTGGGCCAGCGCATAGACGAAATTCGGCTGCACGCGCGCAATGCCGCGCTCGCGCGACAGCTCCAGCACGAGCGCGCGTGTCGATCGGTTGTCGTTCGCCCGCCACAATCGCCAGACCTCGCCCGTCAGCGTCATCTGCGAGACGTCGATCGCGCTCAGGCGGTGGCGCGCCACGAGCGCGTCGATCGCGCCCTGCGATAGTCCCGACCGCGTCATCGCCAGAACTTCGGACGGACGGAGTCGCGTCTCGCTCGCGGCCGGCGGCGCGCCGCGGGCGCGTTGCGCGCGCCGCGCCTCGGCTCGGGCTGCTGCGGCCAGTTGTGCATCGCGCCGCTGCTGCGCCAGTTGCTCTTGCCGTGCTCGTCGCTCCTGCCCTGCCCGTCGCTCCTGGGCCGCGCGCTGGGCTGCGGCCGCATCCTGCTTGCGAGCGCGTCTTTGCAACGAACCGGGGTCGCGTCTCCCGGCGACGGGAGACCGAGCTGCAGGTTCACGGCTCGGCGGACCGCCATATGGGCTTTCGCCTGTCGGAGAGCCCGGCGGGACTTCGCCGCCGGCCGCCCAGGCGCCGGGCGCGCCGGAGAGCGCGAGCGTACAGGCGATGATCGAAAAACCGAGACGCGACAGGATGATGCGCATGGCCGCCTCCCCCGGAAGGCGCAGATTGCGCCCGCCGCGTCGCTTGAGCAAGGCCGATCAGCGCGGCGGCGCCGGCAGCACGAGCGCGACGCCGGGCTCGGCGCGCAGCGCCGTGGTCGCCTTGTTGATATCTTCCGGCGTGACGACCTGCGCCGCGAGCGCGACGCGATACAGGCCGCCCGCGCGCGGCCCGTCGACGATCGCCGCGCCGTGGGCGGCGAGGATCGCCGTCATGCGCCCAACAGTCGTCTCCGGCGTGAAGGCGACGAGCAACTCGGCGCCGGTCTTGCGCGCGTTGGGTTCGGAGGCGGTCTGATAGCTGGCGGGCGGCGGTGTCGTGTGGCGCAGGAGCGCGCCGCTCTCGGCGACGATGACCAGCGCCGCCGCGCCCGCGAGCGAAGTCGCGAGCACCGGCGCCGCCGCCGCGCGCTCGACGAGCGCAAGACATGTCGCACGCACGCGCGATGCAAACGTCGGCTTGCGCGGCTGGACGGCCACGGCGGCGGCAATCCGGTCCCATACATGCGGAGACGGCGCGCCGGCTCGCTCGATATCCTGCTGCACGATTTCGAGTTCGGCGCGCGCGGCGTCGAGATTGGCGCGCAGGGCCGGATCAACCGCCAGTTCAGCCTCGAAGCGGGCGTTCTCCTCTGGCGTCAGCAGGCCTGCGGCGTACCACGGCGCAAGCGCCGCAAGGTCTTCGCGATCGGGCGCGCGCTCGGAATTGCTCATGGCCATCCCCTGTCGACGCCGGCCGCCTGCGCCAGTTCCGACAGGCGCTTGCGGGCATGGAACATTCTGGTCTTCACGGTGCCCTCGGGAATGCCGACGATGGCTGCGACCTCTTCGACCGATTTGTCGTGATAGTAGACGAGATCGATCACTTCGCGGTGCTCCGCCGACAGGCGTTCGATGCAGCGGCGCAGCAGCGCGCTCTTGCCCTGCTTCTGCATCTGCGTCTCCGGATCGTCGCTCTCGTCGGCGATTTCGCCGGCGGCTTCCTCGTCCAGCTCCTGGTCGCGATTGCGTCGCATCGCCGAGACCGCCTTGTTGCGGGCGATCGTCAGCAGCCAGGTGCCGACCGCCGAGCGCCCCTCGAAACGCGCCGCCGTTTTCCAGACGTCGATGAATGTCTCGCTCACGATATCCTCCGCCCTGGCGTCGTCGCGCAGCATGCGGGCGACGAAGCGAAAGACCTTGACGGAATGACGCGCATAGAGCGCCTTCAACGCCGCCTGGTCCCCGCCTCCGATCCGCGCGAGCAGCGCTTCGTCCGAGGGCGCGCTCATGCGGACGCGCGCTCCGGTTCGCCTGTTGGTCGCGCGGAGGCGGCGAAAAGTTCAAACGTTGAACTGAAAACGCAGGGAAGCGCCGCCGGAGGAAAAAATGTGACGAGCCGATGAACCATTTTCAGCCACCCGTCGACCAACATACAGGAGCCGAGCCCGGCTCCCTATCAAAAGGAGACGGACAATGACCAAGCGTTTCGCCACTTTCGCCGCGCTCGCCATCGGCGCCGCCCTGTCGTTCCCGCTCGCCGCCCAGGCCGGCGAATGGTTCCAGCCGCCCGGCTCGACCGAAGTCGGCCGTGCGACCTTCCCCGACGGATCCACCAATTACGAGTTTCGCATGCCCGACGGCGCGCTGCGACTCGTGACGATCGACAAGAACGGCGGCATGCGCCGCTACTTCAACCCGCGCGCCAGGACCGTGCGCGTGAACCCGAAGGCCCCGGTCGGCGGAAACCCGTATATTCCGACCAAGGGCAGCCCGTTGTGCGACCGCGCGGCCGGCTGCGGCGGCGCCATTCCCGGCGGCGGCGGCTGATACGTTCGTTACACGACAGGGCGCGGCGATCAGCAGCGATCGCCGCGCCCTCGGCCATTCCCGTCAGTGAGCGATCCTCCGGCGGTCATGTGGCCAGTTTACAACAGGCAGCCGGATGGTGGCCGCCTGTCCACAAATGCCCATTTGGTGGCACCGTAGGCCAAGCGGCCCAGTGCGTAATAGCTCATGTTCAAGGCAATGTTCGAAAGTGGCCAGAGGCTGACAAGTGGCTGTAGACGCTAAGGTTCGCTCAATCGCCACAAGCGCGCTCGCGATGTGCCTTTCCGGGGCCGCTCTGGCCGCGGAACTTCCCCCGCCGCCCGCGTTCACCTGGTCGGGTTTCTATATCGGGTTCAATTACGGGTACGCCTGGAAGGGCGACGGCGGCATTTCGACCCTCGGCGCGCCGCTGTTTGACACCACCGTTCCAGCCGGCGTGTGGCCTGGCGCCGCCGCCCTGGGGGGAACAGGCTTCGTCAACGCGCGCCTCAATGGGTTCTTCGGCGGCGCGCAACTCGGATACAACTGGCAATTGCCGAGCCGGATCGTCATCGGCGTCGAAGCGGATCTTCAGGGCGGCGGCATCCGCGGCGGCGGCGGCTTCAGTTCCGTGCTGCCGGGCGCGGCGCCGGGCAGCATCGTGGTGACGAGCGGCAATTCGCACCGCACGCTCGAGCATTTCGGCACGGCGCGCGCCCGCCTCGGCTATGCTGTAACGCCGACGGTCATGGGGTACCTGACCGGCGGCCTCGCCTATGGCGGCGTCAACCTCAGCACGACGATCAATCAGACGCTCAATCCCTCGCTGCTGACGGCCGGCAACTCCCGCGCCGATCTGTTCCGCGAACGCATGGGCTGGACGATCGGCTTCGGCGCCGAAACCGCGATCGCGCAGAATCTGAGCGCCAAGATCGAGTATCTGCACTATGATCTCGGCAGGCAGTCTGCCGGCTGGCCGAGCATCGAGGCGCTTGTGCAGACCAATCCGGCGACCGGAGCGGCCGTCGCGACAGCAACGCGGTCGACGTCGCGCATCGCCGGCAATCTCCTGCGGACGGGCCTCAACTATCGTTTCGGCGGACAGACCGCCGAAACGTCGGCCGTTCCCACATTTGCGCTCCTCGATGCGGCGAGCCCGCGTTTTGGAGACTGGAGCGCGTCGCTCACGCCCTACATTTGGGGCGTCGGCATGAACGGCTCGACCACAGCCCTCGGGCATTCCACCGAGATGAATGTGAGCTTCGTCGATGCGCTGACGAAGAGCAGCAGCATGCCGTTGGAATTCGCGGCGAACATGGAGCTTCGTAACGGGCCGCTGTCGTTCTACGCCGACTTCGCCTGGATGCAGATGCGAATGGCCGGCTCGCTGATGGCCTTGCGCAATCCGATCGCGGGGGCCGTTCTGTCGCTTGACGCCGACGCCCGCCTGAAGACGACCCTTGCCATCGTGGAAGGCGGCGCAACCTTCGAAATGGGACGCTGGGGCTACGCCGGCGCGCAGGGCGCCTTCACGGCGGTCGACGCTGTTGCGGGCCTGCGCTACTGGCGCATCGGGCTCGATCTCGCGCTCAACATCGCAGGCGCGGTAAATCTCGCCAATCTCGGCCTTGAACAGTCGGGCGGCAAAGCGATTGCGCGCTCCGGCGACTTGTCTTGGGTCGATCCGTTCATCGGCCTTCGCCTGCGCCAACAGGTGGACGCGGCGAACGCTTTCTACCTGAAGGGCGATGTCGGCGGCTTCGGCGTCGGCAGCAAGTTCGCATGGCAGGCGGCCGGCGGGTACACGCACGACTTCCAGTTCGCCGGCCTCAACTGGACGGGGATGGTGGGTTATCGCGCGCTCCGTGCGGACTACACGCGTGGAGAAGGTCTCCGGCGCTCCGGCGTCGACATGATCATGCACGGCCCGATGACCGGACTCGGCGTTCGATTCTAGCAAAGAAATTCCTCGACGCCCGCCGGATGGGCGCTCCGGCGCTTGATTTCCCACGGCGCGAGGGCGTAGCGTGACGCCTAAGGTGCTTGATCGGATGGCAAAAAAAAGGATGACGGGTTCAGCGCTGACCTGCGGGACCGCGCTTCGCTAACGTCCCTATTCGGAGGTTTATCTATGAAAAAACTCGTCGCCGCGGCCATCTGCATGACGCTGACGTCCTTTTCCTCGGCGGCGCAAGCTGACTTCAAGTTCAAGAACGAAGCGGACCTGGTTGCGGCTGTCATGCCGAGCTTCGTCAATATTTATAACCGCGGTGTGGCGAGCGGCGCCGAGACGGATGGCGTTGCGCGCATTCAGGACGAGGTCGGATCCGGCTTCGTTGTGGACGAGAGCGGCATTATCCTGACCAACCGCCACGTCGTAGAAGGCGCTTACGCTCTCTTCGTCACCCTGAACGACGGCACGCACGTTCCCGCGAAGCTTCTTGGCAAATTGCTTACGTTCGATCTTGCGCTGATAAAGGTCGACGTCGGGCGGCCTCTGCAGGTCGCGAGCCTCGGCGACAGCGATCGCTTGCGGCTGGGAGACCATGTGGTCGCTATTGGCAACGGACTTGGTTTTGACAGTTCAGTATCCGCCGGCGTGCTGAGCGCGTTTCACAGAACGGTCGGACTCAGCGCCTATGACGATCTGATGCAGACGGACGCGACGATCAACCAGGGGAATTCCGGGGGCCCGCTTTTCAACATGGATGGCGATGTGATCGGTGTAAACCAGGCCATCTATACGCGGCACGGCGGCGGTTCGATCGGTATTGGGTTCTCGATTCCGATCAACGCCGTGAAAGCGGTCCTTGCGAACGTCAAGAAGTATGGCAAGCCGAGAGCCGGCTGGCTGGGGATCACCGGCCAGTCTTTCACGGCGGGTATGGCGCGGGTTGCAGGAGCGACCGTGCAAGAGGGCGTCATTATTTCGGATCTGGCGAAAAACGGCGCTGCTATCGAAGCCGGACTGCAGGTCGGCGATATCATTCTGAAAGTGGGGCCGCACACCATCGACCGGATGTCGACTCTGAACCGGACCGTCGCCATGTCGGTGGATCAGGTCGAACAATTCCAGATTGTCCGCGACGGAAAATCCATGACCGTACCGGTCAAGATCAAGGACTGGCCGCAAGAATTGTGGACCCCGGTCATGCCCGCGCCGCCGAAGATAACCTCGCTTGCGGATTTGGGCCTCACGTTCAATGCCGCGCCCGGGCCGGACGGTCCCGTCGTAGCCAACGTTGTCGAAAAGAGCATTGCGTGGAGCGAAGGAATTCGGCCAGGCGATGTCATCCGCAAGGTCGGCAAGGCCGACGTGCGTTCGACCGACGACCTGCTGAAACTGGCGATGCAGGCGCGCGATAGCGACAGAGGCGGCGCGCTTGTGCTCGTCGGCGGCCCGAACGGGACGCGATGGGTCGAGTTCTCACTCAAGGAATAGACACGAATTGCGCCTGAACAACCTCCTGAATACCTGAAGGGATGAGCGAATGACGAAATTCCTGACTTCCACTGCGGCGATTGCCTTGGCGTTCGCGGCGACGTCCGCCGACGCCAAGCCGCTTCCGCAATGCAAGATTACGGCCGTTACGATGAGCCCCAACATCGCTGGCCTTGCGGCGGGCGTAGCAACAGCGTCCGGGGCGAAGCCCGAGGGCTCGAGCGCCGTCGTCACTGCCTCCGGCGCCAAGCCGGAAGGCTCGGGCGCGGTCGTCACCGCCTCCGGCGCCAAGCCGGAAGGTTCGGGCGCAGTCGTCACGGCCTCCGGCGCCAAGCCTGAAGGTTCGGGCGCCGTCGTCACGGCCTCCGGCGCCAAGCCCGAAGGTTCGGGCGCCGTTGTCACAGCCTCGGGCGCCAAGCCCGAAGGTTCGGGCGCAGTCGTCACGGCCTCCGGCGCCAAGCCGGAAGGTTCGGGCGCGGTCGTCACCGCCTCCGGCGCCAAGCCTGAAGGTTCGGGCGCCGTTGTCACGGCCTCCGGCGCGAGGCCCGAAGGTTCGGGCGCGGTCGTCACGGCCTCCGGCGCCAAGCCCGAAGGTTCGGGCGCGGTGGTAACCGCATCGGCCGCAAAGTCGGGCGACAATGCGGCCTACATCACGTTCAAGATCGACACATCGGTTCCTTGCGAGATCCGCATTCCGATCAAGCCCGGCAAGTTCTGACATCCTCCGGCGGCGCGGGCGAAAGCTCGCGCCGCTGGTCGTCGCGAATGTTCGTCGACCGAAACTCCAAAGACGCGCGACACTGAAAAGCGCGGCAGCAGGCCACATCCGTCGCACGCAAGCCCGCGAGCCCTTTGCATAGCGACGCGGGCATACCAATCGTCACAATCATCTGATTTCGAACCGCCGGCGTTGGCTGCATTCGAACGCCAGCGCGCAAATGTCGCTCAGCTCAGCGTCGGCTCGGACCGCATTGTCCCCGGAACGAATAACCGTCGGCGGTGTGAAGAACGAGCGCATAGGAATAAGGCTCGCCCGATAGCTCGACCTCGAGCTGCTTGTAACCGGATTGCGTTCGCGCACGCCCCTGGAAGCGCGGCATGACGTCGCCTCGGATGGTGATGTCGGCGCGGATGATCTGCACGTCCTTCTTGTCCGGATTGGCCATGCGGATAGTCGCCAGGCCGCTGGCCCTGTCGCGCACCGGCGTGCGCACGCTTCCGGTCCGGGTGAACAGAAGACCTGAAGTAATTTCGATGGTGGTCGTGTCGCCTGGCGCGCTGCTCTTGCAGAGGTTCGTGAAGGGCGCGGCTTGGGCTGCAGTTCCGATCCCCAAATGACTACCGTCGCCGCAATCCGCATAAGACCTCCTGCGCAAATGGCGGCCGAATTTTCTACGTGGCCGCAGCCGCGCAAACTTGTCTCGACCGACGCGAGGGCTGTCAGCGCAACGAAACGCATGCTCGCGGCCCGAAAGTCGCTCGAGGCCGCATTGCACGCCGATAGGAACGCAGATTGCGCCGCGCGGCAAGTTGCATGTTGATCTCTGAACAATCGCCAGGAAAAGTCTGTAGTTGTTGACGTATTTGATCGCCGACAACTAATGAGCGCTTGAGCCGCCTGGGTGTCCGCGATAACGTCGGGCCGAACGCTGCGGAGGCGGTAATGATCAGCTATTCCGGATACTTCGGCTCATCCCGTCGGCGCGCAGGAGACTCGTCGAAGGCGCGGGTGGCGAGTCGGCGGGTCATGGCGTTGTCGCTGTGTGTCGCGGGCAGCGTCGCCGCATTCGGAAGAACTGAACTTCTTGCTCAGGAAGCTGCGCAGGCAATTCCCGTCGGCACGATCGTTGCGGAGCGCCGACCGGTCGAAAAGACCCTGGAATTCGTCGGACGCGTCGAAGCTGTGAATCGTGTGGAGGTCAGGGCGCGCGTAACCGGGTTTCTCGAGGCGATGCGCTTCAAGGAAGGCGACGTCGTCAAGGCTGGCGCGCCTCTCTATTCGATCGAGCGCGGCCTGTTCGAAGCCAACGTACAGCAGGCCGAGGGCGCGGTTGCGCGCAGCGAAGCCTCAAAGGCGCTGACGGCGATCCAATATCAGAGGGCGGCGGATCTCTTTGAGAAGCAGTCGGGCACAGCGGTCGCGCGCGATCAGGCGGCGGCCGCCGACAAGCAGGCCCAAGGCGCGCTACTCACGGACCAGGCCAATCTGAAGACGGCGCAAATCAATCTCTCGTACACCGACATACGTTCGCCCATCGATGGAAAAGTCGGCCGCACGAACCTGACCATGGGCAATGTCGTCGGACCGGACTCCGGCCCGCTCACCGTCATCGTGAGCCAGGATCCGATGTATGTGCTTTTTCCGGTCAGCCAGCGCGACTTTCTGAAGGTGCAGCAATCCGGTCAGGCCCTCGAACTCAAGCAGATCAAGGCGAATCTGAAATTCTCCGACGGCTCCACATATGACCAGGTCGGTCAGCTCAATTTCGTCAACGTGACCGTCGACCGCGCCACGGACACTATCCTGGTGCGGGGATCGTTTCCGAATCCCAAGGCCGGGCTGGTGGACGGGCAGTTGGTGCGCGTATCGCTGCAGGGCGACAAGCCAGAGGAGAAGATTCTCGTGCCGCAGGCGGCGCTGATTGCGGACCAGCAGGGCGTCTATGTCTGTCCGCCGTCAGCACCAATGGCACAGATTTGAGGTTGTGATTTAAGGAGGATCTG
>WBZM01001071.1_pt1 | contig 30264 bp, 25 predicted proteins | sample 5204271 | NCBI WGS metagenome assembly WBZM01 (sample SAMN12344346, study PRJNA552823) | activated sludge metagenome | biome: Activated sludge suspended growth; feature: Nitrification reactor; material: Wastewater; isolation source: activated sludge from nitrification reactor of wastewater... | reverse complement strand
GACGGCATCACCGGCCGTATCCACCACCGCGCCGGCCGCGTCGCCGACAGCATCTGCCGCGTCGCCGGCCATATCAGCCGTGGCATCGTAGGCGTCACCTGCCTTGTCGCCGACGTAATCGACGGCATCACCGGCCGTATCCACCACTGCACCGGCCGCGTCGCCGACGGCATCCGCCGCGTCGCCGGCCATATCAGCCGTGGCATCGTAGGCGTCACCTGCCTTGTCGCCGACGTAATCGACGGCGTCACCAACTGCATCAGTCGCGTCATCTATTACATCGGCCGTATCATCAACCGCTTCGTCGACGGTCGCTGCTACGCGATCGGCCATCGAAACGGAACTAACGGCTGCCGCAGCAGCGGCGGTCGATGCCCCGGCCGAGGCGCTTGCCGCTGTCGTGCCAATCGTTTGACTCATACGAGAGGCATCTACCCCAGGACTGGTGCGTGCCGCTGTTGGACGGGGAGTGGCGACTGCGACAGGCTGGCTTCCGCGATAGAGCAACAGGAGGAGGACGAGCAACAATTCAATCGCTTTGATAATGGTGGCAACCGTTGTCAAAGTATCGCCGAAGCCGATACTGGTAAACCCATTTATCAAAAAATACCCGATTAAAGTAATCAAGGTATAAGCAAGCAGTATCCAGCGGATAATTCCCCCATTACCGGAGGCCATCCAGAACAGGATCAACAAGACCAGATAACCGACACCATTCAGAACCAGTAACCAGTTGATTCCTGGCCCTCCCACCAATCCAAACCCAACCACTAGGTGAAGCACACCGGTAGCGGCGGTCAATAATGCGATCAAATATTTCATGGGACTTTCTCCATTATTGCTGACCAAAGCCGAGGGGTTGTCATAAGAAACCTGAGTTTCTAATGAGAACTATAGATCAATTCCAATCAGAACACAACCCATAGCCACTATTTACTTTAGTCGATCGAAAGTGATCCGGGGCACGATTATGAGCTATTCTGCCTATTGCGTAGGCCATACGTATGCTTATCCGTGGCGACCGGAAAGATCATTTATGATATAAAGATGCTAGGCGGTGCACAGCGCTTGGGGAAATACCCGCCGGATCGATAGTTCAGGAACAATAGAGAGCGAGGATAGTTATGAGCGAGATCGAGCTGGCCGTAATTGGAGGCAGCGGGCTTTATAATATGGCAGGTTTGTCGAATATCGACTCCATTCACATCGACACACCCTTCGGCAGCCCTTCAGACAAGATCACGATTGGCACATTGCACGGCCGGCGCGTGGCTTTCTTACCGCGTCATGGCCGCGGCCACGTGCTGACGCCAAGCGAAGTGCCATACCGGGCCAACATTTACGCCCTGAAGACGCTGGGAGTGAAGTATGTAATCTCCGTCAGCGCCTGTGGATCATTGCGGGAAGATTTTGCGCCGGGCGATATCGTCATTCCTGACCAACTCTTCGACTTCACCAAAGGCATCCGTCAGACCAGCTTTTTCGGCCGCGGAATCGTTGGACATCTGGCCGCCGCCCACCCGTTCAGTATGGAAATGAACGCGGCTTTGGCGGAGGCCGTGGAAACGGCCGGCGGGCGAATCCATCGCGGCGGCACTTTAATCACAATTGAAGGCCCTCGATTCAGTACAAAGGGCGAATCAGAAATCTACCGGCAGTGGGGAATGAGCATCATCGGCATGACCACCAGTCCCGAAGCCTTTCTGGCGGCCGAGGCCGAAATGGCTTACGCCTGCATGGCGCACGTCACGGATTACGATTGTTGGCATGAAAGCGAAGCCCACGTCACAGTTGAAATGGTGATCAGAACTTTGCTGGCCAACACAACCACAGCCCAGGCATCGATCAGTCAACTGGTCAGCAATTTTGACACCTGGTCGGGTGACTTCGCCGCCCATAGCTCGCTCAAAGATGCCCTGATCACCGACCGGCGGAGTCTGTCCGCCACCGCATTGGACGAGCTACGCCCCATTCTTGGCAGATATATCGACTGATGACTGTATTCCGATCCGGACTGTATGCCTGGCAGCGCTGGTCCGGCCAGACATTAGATGATCGCGATCAGACCCGCGACCGGCGCGAACTGCTCCTGCTTCTCGCCGCCGCGATTTTCGTCTTCGTCAATGCCATTGCCTATAGCCTGGTACAGACCGCATCGGTCACGTGGAGCCATCTATACGCACCGCTTACATGGTTAGCGGTTGTCATCATTGCCCATCTGACACTGGGATGGTTGCGGCCGCGGCGGGACCCGTTCTTGTTGCCAATCTTCGCTTTTTTGTCCGGTTGGGGGCTACTGCTCCAGGATCGGCTGGCGCCTAATTTCCTTGGTCGGCAAACGCTGTGGTTCGCGCTTGCCACAATGGCATTACTGCTCGTCGCCGTACTACCGCGCACACTCCAACCCTTGATGCGCTATCGATATAGCCTATTAGTGGCCGGAATGCTGCTACTTTCGATCACGTTGGTTTTCGGTGTTAATCCGAGCGGTAGCGGCGCGGCTCTCTGGCTGCCCCTGCCCTTCCCCTTCCTCGGCACCGTCTATTTTCAGCCATCCGAACTGCTGAAGCTACTACTCGTTGTCTTTTTAGCGAGCTATTTCACCGAACTCGAACCGCTATACCATTACCGCAAGCAAGCGGCCAGAGACAACGGAAAGGATTCCACTAAGGAAGCAGCATTTCGCCGACACCTGCCGTTTCTTGGCCCATTGTTAATAATGTGGGGGTTTACGCTTATATTGCTGGTCTGGCAGCAAGACTTGGGAGCCGCGGCTCTGTTTTTTATCGTGTTTATCGCCATGCTTTACCTGGCCACAGGCGAACGAGCATACACTTTGAGCGGCGCTATACTCTTGATCATCGCCGGGATCATCGCCTTTTTTGCTTTCGATACAGTGGTTGCGCCGCGCGTCCTGAGCTGGCTCAATCCATGGCCGAACGTCAGTGACCGTGCCTACCAGATCGTCCAGGCGCTCTATGCTCAGGCCGCCGGCGGAATATTCGGCCAGGGAATCGGCCAGGGCTATCCCGACTTTATTCCGGTTGTTCACTCCGATTTCGTTCTGGCGGCCATTTCCGAGGAATGGGGCCTGATTGGAAGTCTGACCATAGTAGGTTGCTTTGCCGTCCTGGCCTTGCGTGGATTGCGAGCCGCGACCCTATCCATTGTCGGGGCACGGCCCAGCTTCTTTAATGCGTATGTGGCGGGCGGGTTGGTTGCGCTTCTCACTGTTCAAACCTTCCTGATTATGGGTGGGGTCACGCGACTCCTGCCGTTAACGGGTATCACATTGCCCTTTGTCAGCTATGGTGGGAGTTCGATGCTGGTGAGTAGTCTGGCGATTGGACTATTGATTTTTATATCAGCCGAACCTGATTCAGCATCCCCCCTCAAATCGGCTGACCCCAGGCTGTCCCGGCGCATCGAACAATTAGGCCTGGCCCTTCTGGTCGGCTTTTCTGTTGTCGCTCTGACCCTGACTTACTGGAGTACCGTTCGGAGCGATTCCCTGCTGGCCCGCGAAGACAACCCCCGCGCCATAGAAGCCGAACGCCGGGTTCAGAGGGGTCGAATTCTGGATCGTAACGACTTCGTTCTGGCCGAAACTGTGGGGGCCATCGATAGCCGCTCGCGGGTTTATCCGTTACCAGAGAGCGGGCCGGCAGTCGGATACTACAGCCTCAGATTCGGCCGGGCGGGAATAGAAGCTACATATGATGCCCACTTGCGCGGCCAAAACCAAAACTTCTGGTCCGATGCCATGCGGCGGCTGATCCACGAACCAAGGGTTGGCACTGACATCCGGTTAACGCTTGATGCCGCCCTTCAGAAGCAAGCGACCGACAGCATGATCGCGGCGAACGTCACCGGCGGACTCTTGCTCCTGGAACTCACTGAAATCGGTGGGGAGCCGGTCGCCGAGATACGCGCGATGGTCAGCCAACCGGCCTATGATCCGAACCTGATCGATACCGAATTTGAGCAGCTTGCCGCCGGTCAGCCCGGCCCGCTCGTCAATCGCGCAACCCAAGCCCAATATCAACCCGGACTCGTCACCCAACCCCTCATTACCGCCGCGGCCTTGGATAGCGGCCTGATCAGCCTCGATGCTACCCTGGAAGAGCCGTTTCTACCGGTCACGATCGACGGCCAGGTTTTGCGCTGCGCGCAGCCTCGCGTGGAAGGTGATGCCAGCCACTATACGTGGGCGGATATGGCAAATCTGCGTTGCCCGGCGCCCTTGCAAGCCTTGGGGGACAAGATTGGATCTCCAACATTGGAGGACATCTTCCGTCGATTCGGACTGGATCAAGCCCCAGATTTGCCGCTTCCGGCGGCAGTAAACGGCGCGCCTATCCTGAACCCCGGACTCGCGGCTATAGGCCAGGACACGCTCACGTTCACGCCCTTACAAGTGGCCCTGGCAATCGGCGCGCTGGCGGGTGACGGCCGCTTGCCCGGTCCGCGCCTGGTTGAAAGCCTGGCCGGAGCGGATGGCCGATGGGAACCTCAACCCGCGGGGCAACCACCAGCCGGGACGGCATCCGTGTCGCCTGAAGTCGCCGCAGCCGTGCGCGCGAGTTGGCCGGTGGCAAATGGCGCGTCGATATTCGCCAACATTGTCCTGGCCGGCCCCGGTGACAGCCGCAACGCCTGGTTTTTAGGGATTGCGCCGGAGGGAAATCCGCGCTTTGTGCTGGCTCTCGTGCTGGAGGGGGAAACCGGCACAAGCACGGCCGAGGAAATAGGCGGTGAACTGCTTCTGTCCGCCATGACTTCGGCAGTCAACGAATAAGCAAGCGCACATCATTAACGTAGATAAATCGGGTTGCTATAAATCCAACCCCGCTCCCGCCCCTCATAGGCAAGCATACATTCGACACGGTAGGCTCCGGGTTCAGTGGGAATGTACGCCAGGTTACTCTCGCGCTCGACTTCCGCGACGACATGTCCATGACGGATTAACCGAATCCGACACCGAGCGGGGGCCTTAATTTGAAGCGTTGCCCCCATTCCATAAGGTATCTCCTCGCCCATGATGCCGTTTTTGACACCCTGAGCGGTGAAGCGAAATTCATTCGTGGCGCCGGCCATGTCGTAACCGATCCAACTATGCCCGCGACCAATCGCCTGTGTCAGCAGATGACTATCGTGCTCGATGTCTCCATTCATGGGTTCGGGAATCAATACGTGCGTGTTCACCGCGCGAAAAAGAAACTCGTACGGGTAAATCTCGCGATTTATAGGCCCAAGCTTCATCGGCGTACCGTGGGCATCGGCATTACCCACGGCGGCGATATGCATCCCCCTCGACAGAAATTCATCCCATAACGCGAGTGTGCGCGGGTCGGCTCCACTCATGTAGCGTTCCGGTCGCAGGGTCATTCGCAACGCTACCAGGTAAGACAAGACCTTGTTCTTCCAGCGAAGTTCTTCCAACCGTTTGGCCACGGTGTTTTTGAACACCGACATGTAGTTCCAAATCTCCAGGCCGCTGAACCCTTCGATATTCCAATCATGCCAGCCCAAGTCAGGCTGATTGATGAGCGGCAGGTCGTCCTCGTGCGGGTGGGCCAGAAAACCATAGCCGCCGGCTTCAAGTGTGCGATCGATCAGCGACTGAGGAGCGGCCGCAAAACTAGCCAGTTCTTTCCGAGCGCCATAAGCCAGGAAGTGGCTGGCTTGAGGCCGGCGACGGACATGATGGACTTCCTCGCCCGTCAACAGCAAAACTCGGCCCCTCTCGTTCTCATAATACCCTTCCACCCCCGTCACGTAGACGTTATGATCGGTGACAACGATGAAGTCCAGCCCCGCCGCAATCGCATCCTCGGCGATCTCGGCGTGCAACTTCTCGCCATCAGAGAAGCGGGTATGGATGTGCATATTGCCACTGTAATGATGCCAGGTATCAGCCATGAGGCTCCATTTGCTCCATCAATTAGACTAAATATGCTATCGTGTTTGATCCACCCCATCAACTTCACTCTCTTCCGGGCTGACCTTGGGGGTATTCGCTTCAATGCCGCTCATCCACCTGTTCCCATTGCCTCCCGCCCCACTTCTATGCTACATTTTATGTCTAATGATTAAGGGTTTTTTCCGTCGCCTGGCGATCTGTTTATCACTCCTGAGCATCCTGACGGTGCTATTGTCGGCCTGCGATCCCGGCGGCCGGCTGGCGCAATTGACACCTCAACCACCGGCCGGTACACCCATCCTGCTAGGCGTCACCGCTGAAGCGCCCGGCGGCGGAACATTGGCCACGGCCGCGCCACAAACTAATGACGCGCCCTTCGCCACGCCCATCCCCCAACCAACGCCCACCTACGATCCCGCTCGCCCGGCGTGGACAATCCTATATTATGCCGGCGCGGATAACGGTCGTGCTCAATATAATTGGGATGATCTGAACGAAATGGAAGCGGCGGGAACGCTGGATCAAGTGCGTGTCGTGGCCCAGATAGATTGGTCCGAAGGCAGCCCCGCCGGTACCGGCGAGACCGTTCGCTATGGTGTCCAGCCTGACGACGACAAGGCGCAGCTCTCGTCACAGGTATTGGCCACGCTGGGCGAGACAAATATGGGCGACCCGGCCACTCTGGCCGATTTCATTACGTGGGGGATCGTCACCTATCCAGCCAACCGTTACGCCCTCATTCTGGGCGATTTCGGTGGGGGGTGGCAGGGATGCTGCTTCGATGAAATCACCGGCGCGGACGGTCAATCCGACCATCTAAGTTTGCCCGATATCGATCAGGCCCTGGCCCTGGCGCAGCAACAAACCGGAGCGCGTCTGGAAGTCATCACCTTCGCCGCCAGCCTCATGAATCAGCTAGACGTTCTCCAAACCATCCAGCCCTATGCAGATTACGCCGTTGCCTCCGCGGGTCTGGTGCCGGGGGCGTCATGGGACTTTGAGCCGGTACTGGCCCAACTCAACGCCGAACCCTTGATCGACGGCCGCCAATTTGCGGGCGACCTCGTGACAGCCTTTGTCAACTACCAACGACAGCTGGCGGGGGATGAGTATACCGGTATGGCGGCCATTGATTTAAGCCTCGTTCATGCCCTTTCAACCACCGTCGAATCGTTAGCACTGGCCTTGAGAAACGATCCCGGGCTAAATGGGGCGATCGCAGCTGAGGCACGGCGTGGCGCTCAACAGTATGGTGGCGCGGCCCTGACTCTGGCCGGTCGGATCGCCGCCGTCGACATCCTCCATGCCGCGGCTATCATCGCCGAGACAGCGCCAAGCGGTGAGCTGCAATCGGCAGCCTCGGCCGTGGGCGCCGCCGTCACCTCAACCCTCGTAGCCTATGACCATGGGCTGGGTATTCCCGCCGGCCGGGGTGTAGCCATCTACTGGCCGGCAACGCCTACTAATCTTGATCCGCTCTATTCCCAAATCACACGTTTGCCTGCCTGGGCAGCGTACCTGACGTCGGCCGCGCCTGAACCTGTTCCCCCCCCGCGCGTGGTTGTCGATCGAGGCCCGCGCAGTACCCTCAACATCGCCAATCCAGCCCTGATGCGCGCCGAGATCGTGGCTCAACGCTTGACCGACGTGGCTTTGATCGCTGATCAGGAAGCCGCGGACGGGCGTCGGGTGCTCCGCCAATATGAGACGATCCAGCCCGCGCCGATGACGTTGCCGGGCGGCACCGGCGTGTCCAGTTGGGTCGATGGTTATCACGAGTCGCTCATCATCTGGGATGGCACGGCCGCCTATCTGTCCGACGCCACCGGCACGGGCGACTTCGCTACCTTCCAGCCGGTTGATTTTTCTTCCATTGGCCCCCAACTGGCCACCATCGGAACCTTTCGCCGCGCCGGGAGCAACAGCGGTGTGGAAGCAACGGCTGTCTTCGACGAAGATGATCCTGCCCTGCGCCGCGTCTGGGCTGTGGCGAATGTCAGCAGCGGCGCGCAACTCGCCGGCGAACTACCACCAGCCGCCGGGGATGGATTTCAAATCTCCATCATTCTTTCCGCGCCGGACGGCAATTTGAGCCACGAGCCGGGCGCTATCCTCACTTTTGACGCCATACCGGCCATCTATCGCACCACGCGCGCCTTGCCCCCCGGTAATTTTGCTGTCGGCGTCCGCGCCGAATCGATGGGGCTCGCGCCTGTATCAGTTACTCAACCGTTAATCATCGACAACACGGGGGCAGCCGCCGGTTATCGCGCCTTCGTTGATGCCGCTCGCGGTACCCAGTTCCTATATCCTGCGGATTGGCTACCACCGATTGCCCAGGACGGTATCACCTATACGAGCAACATCAGCAGCACCGCCCAACTACAGGTGCGCTATTACCTCGACTGGACAACTGACTTGGCCGGTCTACAGAACGATGTGCTTGGGACCTTCGGGGAAGTAAGCGTCCTGCTGCAAGAACAGGTCCGGGTCGGGGTCGAATCAGCGGTTGACGCGGTGCGCACGGCATATGGTTATGAGAGCGCCGAGCAAGGCCCGCGTACAGGCATGTTCTTGACATTTCTGAAGGACAGCACCGGCTATGTCGTCGACCTGGACGCTCCCCGCGAACAGGAAACAACTACCCTGGCGACCATGGATACGATCGCCGCGACGTGGCAATTCCTGCCCGAACGTCTAGGTTTTGGGCCAGAGCCGTGGTCTGTTCTGAACGTGGGCGCTTACCGGATGAAGTATCCGACTAACCATGCCTACCAGGAGTTTAATAATTGGCATCGCTTCGCCGCCGATCCCCATACCTTTGTCGCGGTTCGTATACAACCCGCGGGACGCACCCCATCAGAAGCGATGGCCGGCCTGTTACAAACCGCGGCCGAAGGGGTAACCGGCTTTACAGCCGACGAGCCTGAACGCTTCTTCTATGCCGGGCATATTTGGGAAAGAAATGACTTCTACTACACAGACGCCAACGGCAATATTGTGGCCGGGTTGCTCCTCAGCCGCCAGGACGGCGACACAGAAATAGCCGTCTGGGCCGAGGCGCCTGATCCGGCCGATGAGTTATTCATGACGGTGTTCTTGCCGACGGCGGCAACGATCGAACGCATTCCCGCACCGCCCTCCGGTTGATACCTGTAGCCGTCAAACCTCGCTCATGTGAAGGGTAATCTCCTAACGTTTATGCCAGCACGCGACGAATTCTTGGCGGGCGTTCGCGCCGAAATCCCTATCGTTTTTGGTGTGGTCCCGTTCGGCATGATATTCGGCGCGATCGCGGTGTCGGCCGGCTTGCCCATCTTGCTGGCCCAATCCATGTCGGCGGTCATCTTTGCTGGTTCGGCCCAATTTATCGCCGCCGAATTGATGGGCGTAGGCACGCCGGCGCTTGTCCTCCTAATGACTACATTCGTTGTCAATCTTCGCCACTTGCTCTACAGCGCTTCGCTAGCGCCCCATGTGCGCTGGTTGCCGCTGAGGTGGAAGATGCTGCTGGCCTATCTGATGACCGACGAAGCCTATGCCGTTACGATCATCCACTATGTCGAGGGCAAAACGCCGCCCGCTACCCGCCACTGGTTCTTCCTGGGGGCCGGGATAACCCTCTGGGCCTCCTGGCAGATCTCGACGGCCATCGGCGTCTTTCTGGGAGCCAGCATCCCACCGGGCTGGTCACTTGATTTCGCCCTCGCACTAACCTTTATCGGCCTGGTTGTTCCTACGCTGCGTGACCGCCCTCATGTCGGCGCTGCCCTTTCGGCCGGAGTTGTCGCTGTTTTGGCTGCCGCCTGGCCCTATAAACTGGGTCTGATCGCTGCCGCCGTCACTGGTATTCTGATTGGAACTTTGCTCGAAGGCTTGGGTCGTCGCTCAAAGCCCACGCCGCAAGATAAGGGGATGGCCAATACGTGAGCACCTTGACGATGGCTCTGAGCATCCTGGGGATGGGTCTAATCACATACTTGATCCGTCTGTCCCTTTTTTTGCTGCCGGATCGTGTTGTCCTGCCACCCTGGCTGCTGCGCGCCTTGCGCTACGTGCCGGCGGCTGTCCTGTCGGCCATTATCTTCCCTGAACTCTTTTTGCCCAATGGAACTCTGGATATTTCGCTGGGTAACGAGCGCTTATTGGCCGGCCTGGTGGCCATCGCTATCGCTTGGCGAACGCGCAACGTGTTTATAATTGTCGCCGCGGGGATGATCGCGCTGTGGCTCCTTCAGGCTTACAGTCCCCTCTAGCTCTTTACTAAACCTGCCGGACGGCGTAAAGTTAACCGTACAGATAGCAGTCACACAGGAGACACAATGTACAAAACAATCCTTGTCCCACTCGATGGGTCCAAGTTAGCTGAGTCTATCTTGCCATACGTTGAACAAACGGCCAGTCTGGTCAATTCCACGGTTGTCTTGTTACAGGTCCTTGAATTACCGCATCTGGTCGGGCTTCCGAAAGGTGAAATTTTCGACGCATTACCGCAAATGACCCCGGCCGAAGTCAATGATCACCTGACTGAGACCCGCCGCTACATGGACGGGGTGGTAAACCACCTGAAAGACAAAGGGATTGACGCGCGCGCCCTTGTGGAATATGGCCCCGTCGTGGTCACAATCATGCGCGTCGCTCGCCAGGAAAACGTCAGCCTGATCGCCATGGCAAGCCACGGCCGCGGCGGGCTGGCCGACGTATATTATGGCAGCGTCGCCGCGGGCGTTCTCCAGCGCATCGACCGGCCGCTGCTCATCGTTCGCGCCCAGGGTTAGCGCGGAAAACTGGTTTAAGCTTTGCAGGATCAAATGCTCGCCTCCGTGCGAATCGCGACATCCGTTAATCATTCTTCATGACCGCACCTCTTTGGCTCAACTCAATCCATCACGATGGTTCCGACAAGTACGTCTCAATTCTCCATCCCCGCTTAGGTGATACGGTGCGGCTCCGCATTCGCCTGTCCGCCGACGCGCCCATCCGGCGTGTGGTACTGCGGACCTTCCCCGACGGCGAGCAGGCTCTCATGGTCATGCAACGCGCCGCGCTCCAACCACCGGCCCAGTGGTGGGAAATCGATTTACCGATCGGCGAACCGCTTACTCATTATCGCTTTGTCATCGATTCGGATGAGGGCCTGTGGCATTTTTCGGCCGCCGGGCCGTCATCCTTCGTGCCTCTGGACGCAACCGATTTTCGAATTCTGGCCGACTATCACCCGCCGGAATGGCTGGAATCGGCTGTGTTTTATCAGATTTTCCCCGATCGTTTTGCGAACGGAGATCCGGCCAACGATCCTACCTCCGAAGAATATGAATATCGGGGCCAACGTCCCAAGACCTATCCCTGGGAAGCCGCGCCGGATGATGACCAATTCTTTCCCCTCGTTTTTTATGGAGGCGATCTGGCGGGGATCGAATCGCGCCTGGATTATCTGGCGGATTTGGGCATCAACGCGCTGTATCTGAATCCTGTATTTCACGCCTACTCCAATCACAAGTACGACGTGGCCGATTATGATCACGTCGACCCACATTTTGGCGGTAACGAGGCGTTGGCGTCGCTGCGTCGCGCCTTAAACGCTCGGGGAATGCGTTATATTCTTGACATCGTCCCCAACCATTGCGGTTACTGGCATCCATGGTTCCAAAACGCGCTGGCCGACCCCCTAGCGGCGGAGGCGGAGTTCTTCAGCTTTAACCGTCATCCTGATGACTATGCGACCTGGCTCGGCGTGTGGGTCCTGCCCAAGCTCAATTACCTCAGCATGGAACTACGGCGACGAATCTACGAAGCCCCTCAAGCCGTTTTCCGTCGCTGGCTCCATCCCCCCTTTTCCGCTGATGGCTGGCGCGTCGATGTGGCTAATATGCTCGGCCGTCAGGGACCGACACAAATTGGGCTAGAGATCAGCCAGGGGATTCGCCGCGCCGTTAAAGAGGCGAAGCCCGATGCCTACTTGATGGGCGAGAACTTTTTTGATGCCACCGGCCAGCTTCAGGGAGACCAGTGGGACGGCGTTATGAACTATGGCGGTTTCACCCACCCGCTGTGGTATTGGTTGAGCGGCTATACGCAAGGCGCTCATGGTTTCACCGAGATGCTAACCGCTCCCCAATGGCCGACCGAAGCCATGGCCGGTATGTGGCAGAGCCGGCTGGCGGCTATTCCGTGGGCCATTGCCCTCCAGCAATACAACATTCTGGACAGCCACGACACGATTCGGATCCGCACGCTCGTGAAAAACAACGACGCCTTGCACCGGCTAGCGGCGGCCGTATTGTTTACGTTCCCCGGCATCCCCGGTCTTTATTACGGGGATGAAATCGGCATGCTTGACGTGCCCGGTCTGGGAGCCAGAGGGTGTATGGTATGGGATGAGACCCGACAGGACCTTGCGCTCCGGGATTTTCATCGCGAACTAATCCGCTTGCGCCGTAGCTCAATGGCCTTGCAGCGCGGCGGCTTTCAGGTGTTGGCGATTGAACCGGACATGATTGCTTACCAGCGCGAAAGCCATGACGAGCGCGTGATCGTCATAGCCCATCGCGCCGCGACCGGACGGCCGGCCGGTCCTCTGTCGCTGGCGCGTGGCGGTGTGGCCGACGGCACGCGCTTCCGCGACGTGTTTGCTGGCGACGAATACCTCGTCCAGGACGGTGCGCTTTTGTTGCCTCCCCTCAGCCAGGGCGCCGTTATCTTGCAAGAAGTTCCATGATCCTGCCCGGCCGCCGCGCCGTCGTCCAGGGCCTGTTCCACCTGCTCTACACGCGATTTGCCTGGACGTACGACAGAGTTAGCCGGGTTGTCTCACTTGGCCACTGGCAGTCCTGGGGGCGAGCATCGCTGCCCTTTGTTGCGGGGCCGCGCGTCCTGGAGTTGGGCCACGGCCCGGGCCACCTGCTGGCAACGATGAGCCATCGTGACTGGCAGCCTGTCGGAATCGATATTTCTCCCCAGATGGGCCGTCTGGCCCGGCAAGAGCTGGAGAAGCTGGGTCATACGGCGCGTTTGGTGCGCGGCCGAGGGCAATCGCTTCCCTTTGAGACCGGATCGTTCGACACAGTCATTGCTGCGTTCCCGGCCCCTTATATCGTGGAGCCGGAAACCGTAGAGGCCATTCGGCGCGTTTTGCGCCCCGGCGGGCGTTTGGTTGTCGTTCCCGAAGCTGAACTGACGGGTTCCAATCCCGTCATCCGGGCTCTTGAATGGTTATTCGCAATCACGGGGCAGAGAAGCAAAGCCGGCGGACCCCATCATTCACCCATTGAAAGCTTTTGGTCGGAGTTACTGGGCGGTCATGGGTTTTCCGTTACCGTCCATGACGTTTCCCTGCCCGGTAGCCGCGTGATAGTCGTCGTTGCCGAGCGACAATGAGAAAAACGCCCCCAACTCCCCGCCGCACTTTTGAGGCTCTATCGATGAGCAGGCAGATAAGCTTTTGGCGAAGGCTCTCGCGGGTTGGTACAATGATGCCATGATGGACGAACAAGAAGAGATCAATTTGGGTGGAGCAGACGCCCTGTCAGCCCAGTATGGCGAGAAAACAGAATCCGCGAACGTTCGCCCCATGCGCAAGCCCGGCTTTGGCGAAAAGCTGCTGCCTTTTTTGATCATGGCCTTCATCCTGACCCTCGATCAGGTCACCAAGTACCTGGTGGAGACGCGAATTCCACTCTATGGCTATTGGGCGCCCATCCCTGCCCTCGAAGAATTCCTGCGATTTACCCATACGGCCAATGCCGGCGCGGTCTTCGGATTGTTCCAGGGAACCGGCATGTTCTTCGCCGGTCTGGCGGTCGTCGTTGCCGGGGCCATCGTCTACTTCAACATGACCTTGCCGGGTGGGCAATGGCTGTTGCGGGTGGCGTTAGGATTCCAGCTAGGCGGCGCTCTCGGTAACCTCACCGACCGCCTCCGCCAGGGTCATGTCACCGACTTCATTGACGTGGGTCCCTGGTATATCTTCAACGTGGCCGATATGGCTATCGTCAGCGGGGTAATTTTGTTCAGTATCGTCCTGATTCGGGACGAACTCCAGCTCAGAAAGACAGCTCCATCCACTCTCCCTGCTGTCGACCCCCAGGAATAGCCAATCATTGAAAGAAGACAATTGGCGGTCGCGGAAGAAAGCGGGCTTTCTTTCGCGGCCGCCATCCCTTTCCGGCGTTAGACCCTCAAGCGGCGAAATTTAAACAATGTCATTGTATAACCAAAAAATAGAAATTACCCTGGACTCCATAGGAGAGCGACTTGACCGGGCGCTGGCCGAATCAATGCCGGACCTCTCCCGCATGCAGTGGCAGAAGTTGATCCGCGAAGGACAGGTCATGGTAGACGGCGAACGCGCCAAGTCCAGCTATCGCATCATCGGGGGCGAAACACTTGTCGCCACGATCCCGGAGATAGTCGAAGCGGAAGTGGCGGCCGAGGACATCCCGCTGGATATCCGTTACGAAGATAGCGATCTCATCGTCGTGAACAAACCGGCCGGAATGGTTGTCCATCCATCACTGGGTCATGCCGGGGGAACGCTGGTCAATGCCTTGCTGGCCCACTGCCCCGATTTGGAAGGCGTTGGTGGAGAGCGGCGTCCTGGCATCGTCCACCGGCTGGACAAAGACACTTCCGGCCTCATCATAGCTGCCAAGCACGATCACGCGCTGTGGAAATTACAAAACCAGTTTAAGGAGCGCTCGATCTCGAAGGTCTATTTGGCCCTCGTCAATGGGGCATTACAGCCGCCCGAAGCGCTCATCGACGCCCCCATCGGCCGGGACCCGCGAAACCGGCAGAAGATGGCGGTCATCACGTCGGGCAACAGCGACGCCCGCCCGGCGCAAACCGCCTTTCGAGCCCTCACCTATTATCCGGAGTACACCTTTGTAGAATGCCGCCCGCGAACCGGCCGGAAACACCAAATTCGGGTGCACATGGCCTACATCGGTTTCCCCATCGCGGGCGACCCCATCTATGGCCGTCGCAAGGACAAGCTTGGGCTGAGTCGCCACTTCCTGCATGCAGCTGAACTTACCTTCCGGCGGCCGTCGGACGGAGAGGAAATCCACCTAGCGGCCGAGCTGCCGCAAGACCTGGCCGGTGTCCTGGCCGGGTTGGCCGGCCAGCCCGGCGTTTCATAAGCCGCAAATCGCCGGAATTAAATCTCCATCTCGGCCGCCAGCAAGGCTACCAGCAGATTGATGGCCCCTTCCACGTCGCCGGCATCGACCGTTTCGCTGGGCGTGTGGACGTAGCGACAGGGAATCGAGATACAGCCGGCGATACTACCCGCTCCAGCCAGCTGCATGGGGCGCGCGTCAGTCGTGCCGCCGTCCAACACTTCTAGTTGGTAAGCGATGCCGGCCTCGTCGGCCCGGCGACGCATCAGGCGCACAAGGCCGGAGTGGGCGATCATGCCACTGTCCTTGACCTTGATGGCCGGCCCCGCGCCCAGACGCACATCCATCGGCCGCGACTCCGGCACGTCACCGGTCAGGGTCACATCCAGCGCGATACTCACGTCGGGCATAATGCCATTCGCCGCTGCCTCCGCGCCGCGCGTGCCGACTTCTTCCTGGACACTAAAAACGAAATAGACGTCATGGGGAACAGCCGCGGGCAGGCGGCGCAACGCCTCGATGGCGACGACACAACCGATGCGGTCATCCATGCTCTTCGCCGTCAGGTGGCGGCCGCGGGCTTCGAACGGCCGCACAAAATGGGCTGCGTCGCCCACGCGCACCGGGCAATCGTCGCGGCTTGTGGCTCCCACGTCGATAAAATACTTGTTCAGCGGGTGAACCGCATTGCGATCATCGATTCGGTCAGCGCCGATAATGCCGATCGTGCCGTCGGCAAACCGTACTCGCCCGCCTAGCAACGTATGGCTATGCACACCGCCGATATTCGTGAAGCGCAGGAACCCCTTCTCGGTAATATGGCTCACCATGATGCCGATCTCGTCCATATGGGCGGCGACCATCACCTTCTGCGGGTTAGGAGTATCTGTGGCCGCCCGCTTGCGCACAATCAGGTTGCCCATCGCGTCAACCGCTATCTCATCGGCATGCGGCTCCACGAGCGGGCGGATCAAGTCGCGCATGCCATCCTCAAATCCGGATGGTCCATAGGCTTCCACAAGCGAGCGAATCAAGTCGTTCATATCTTCTCTCATTTCTCCGGGAATCGGCCGCTCAGGCGCGGCGAAAAATGTCGGGGGTCAGGGTACGCAAGGCCGCGTCGGCCAAACGTACTATATTTTCGTAGTCGTCCAGGCTGATCATCATCGTCGGTGTGTGGGCGTAGCGGCCGGGAACGGCGAGAGTAGCCGCGGGGATGCCGGCCCCGGCGCGCTGGAAAGCGCCGGTGTTCGTGCCGCCGCCGCCGGGTTGCCGAACCTGATATGGGATGTCGCGCGCGTCGCCCGTCGCCATCAGATGAGCCACCAATTTAGGGTCCTGAATGGTGCGGGCATCCATCACGTAGATCGATACCCCTTTGCCCATCGCCACGTTCGGGCTGACGTCGTTTTCGTTGGGCAGGTCGTAGGCGGGTGTGCATTCCAAAATGAGAGCGGCGTCAGCCTTGGCATTGAACGCGGCAACCCTGGCCCCGCGCAAGCCGACTTCTTCCTGAACGGTGAAGGACGCGATCAGGTCGAACGGGAATCGCTCGCCCCGCAACAATTCGATGAGCGCGGCGCAACCGGCCCGGTTGTCGAACGCCTTACCGATGGCCGCCCGCCCGCCCGCCAACTCTTCGTACTCGGTGACGAAAGCAGCATAGTCACCAACTTTCACCTTCCCGGCGGCCGCTTCCTTGCTTTTTGCGCCGATGTCGATGCGCATAGCGTCCATTTTGACCACTTTGGAATACTCGCCGCGCTTGAGCAAATGGATGGCCCGCGCGCCGATGACCCCCATCACTTTGCCCGCGCCAATCTGAACCACCTTGCCCAACAAGGCGCGGTCGTCGAAACCGCCAACGTGGGTGAATTTCAGCATGCCGCCGCTATCGATATCGGTGACGAGCAAGCCGACCTCGTCCATGTGGGCGTCGACCAGCACGCGCATATCGTATTGGCCTGTGCCGCGCTTTGTCGCCGTCAGATTGCCCATCGTGTCGACCGACCACTCGTCTACATGGTCGACAATCAGATCGCGGATGAGCAGCCGGATTTCTTTCTCCGCGCCGGATACGCCCACCGCTTCCGTGAGTTGCTTCAACAGGTCGTTCATTCCCGATCGTCCTTATTTGAGTTCCGGCTGTTGCCATTTGTGGCGCCCTTCTCCGGTCGCATCAACTCCTCTCTGATGTCGTCCAGGAAGTTGTCGTCCAGGCGAGCGATCATCTCGGCCAATAGGCGACCGGCTCGCTCGATATCTCCGGTTTCGACCGTCTCGACCATGGTATGCATATAGCGCAGGGGGACTTCGACAAGACCGGTCGGGATGCCCTCGCGCGCCACCTGAATGGCATAGGCATCGGTGCCGCTGCCGGCGGCATGCACGCCGATACAAATCTTCATCTCCAGAGCGTCGGCCGCGTCGCGCAAAGCCCGGTACAAACCGGGATGGACGTTCGCGCCAATCCCCAATTCCGGCCCTCCACCCAAATCCGCCAGCTCGGTATCGCTTGTGCCCGGTCCTTTGGCATGCGTCACGTCGATGGCGACGGCTGCGTCCGGGCGTTGGGCGTAGGCGCTGGTATAAGCGCCCAGGAACGTTTCCTCTTCCTGCGACGTGGCCACGGCGATTACGTCCCAGGTGTGCCGGCGATTCTGAAGATGCTCCAGGCAGAGGGTGACAGCGGCGATGGAGGCACGATTGTCGAGGGCCTTGCCGGCGACGCGGCCGTTGAGCAATTTGCGCAATGGCTGACGGAACGTGACGAAGTCGCCAACGGACACCCACTGTCGCACTTGGTCAATCGGTAAGCCGAGATCGAGCACCAGAGTCTCAAAACTGAAAGCCTTTTCGCGTTCCTTGGGCGGCAGGTACGAGTCGGGCAGCCCGCCCAACACGCCGGTCAATTGCCGGGCACCGTGGACTACGGCCGTCTGACCGAACAGGTGGCGGCGATCGACCCCGCCCAACTCCGTGACCCGCAGAAAGCCATAGCCGCCATGCTCGACAATACGCGACACCATCAGGCCCAGCTCATCCTGATGAGCGGCCAGCAAAATGCTCGGCCGCGGCTGGTCGGCCGGCCCAGCGCCGCGCTTGATGCCCACCAGGCTGCCGACCCGATCGACGACGATCTCATCCACCAACGGCCGCCAAATAGGTTCGATCACGGCCGACGCGCCACTCTCATTGCCCGTCGGCCCCGGCGCCTCGGTCAGTTGCTTCAATAATTCAAACGTTTCCATGTAGCAAGTCCTTGCTCGTTTAGGGAGATGGGGTGATCTCGGGAGTGATGGTAACCTCGTCGGTAACCTCCAACGTCGGGGTTGCCGTCGGAGTCTCTGTTTCGGTCGGCGTGGCTGTGGGGGTCTCGGTCGGCGTCTCCGTGGGCGTCTCTGTCGGTGTGGGCGTGGGCGTCTCCGTTGGTGTGGCTGTGGGTGTTTCGGTGGGTGTCGCCGTAAGGGTTGGGCTTGCCGTTGAGGTTTCAGTAGGCGTAGGCGTCAGCGAAGCGGTCACCGTCGCCTGGGGAGTAGGCGTGCCCGGCGGAGTCAGCGAGACGATGGCCGGCGGCAGGCGTGTCGCGTCGCCGGTTGGCGTCAGCGAAACCGTGGGTGGCTCGACCTCCTCTTCCGGCGTTGGCGTCAGGTCACCACGGTTCGGCGCGCGCGATAACAAAGCGATGCCGGACAGGTAGCAAGGGACGGTGAGGAGGATGATGCCAACCAGAATGGCATAGGTCCGGCGGCGTGTATCCATGGAATGATATCATAATGAACTCCCTCTCAAATGACAAATTAGGACGCTGCTGCTATACTGACCAAGCAGACATAATGTACGCGGGCGGCCGCCGATGGTGGGGCCGGCAAAGACAGGATAATGTGCGCCGATGGTAAATGAATTATGGGGGATTGCCGGGCCAGGCGGACCGGCGTGGCCGGATTCTCCACTTGGCTTTGCAGTTCTGCTGGCCGGTCTGGCTCTGGTGCTAGGCTCGCTGTGGAAGTCCGGCGTATCCCAATCATTTCGCGGCCTCAATCGATCGCAATGGGCACTCTTTATCGCCCTGTGCGGCGCTTCGCTCCTTCTCAGCCAACTCTTCCCGCTGGTTATTCCCTGGTCGGACCCTCTATTGCGCAGCCACCCGGCCACAAGCGCCGTCATGCTTCTTTCGGCCGCGCCCTACCTGTTGGCCGGGGTTGCCCTCAATGTGCCGGCGGCCGTCATCGTCGGTCTATTCGCCGGGGCCGGCCGCGTCGCTGGCCAGACCGGCGCGCCGCTCGATGCAGTGGCCGTGGCTTTGGCCGCGGGCGCGTCGGCAGCCTTGATGCGTCAAATCTACGCCGGTCGGGGGTTTGAACTGCTGCGCCAGCCTGTCGTCTCCGGCGTGCTGGGGCGAGTCATCGTCGTGGCGGTGACAAGTATCATCATTTTTGCCGACAGTTCGAGCGCGGCCGGTTTGTTTGGCGCACTGGATCTGGCACTCTATTTGGGCCTATGGAGCGCCCTACCCCTGTTCATTGAAGGGGCTGTTGGCGGGGCCATCGCCTCGGCCGTGTTGTGGATCGCCCCACATTGGCGGCCGGATCGGGGAACCGTACCGTCGCCTCTGCAAAGAAGCCTCCAGCGTCAGCTCGTGGCCGCGTTTCTAACATTCGCGGCTGTAGTCGTCTTCCTCAGCGTGTTCGTGGCCTTCTATTTTTCCGCGCGCTCGACGGAGCGGGCTTTGGCCGAGCAAATGATCGACAACGCCGACGCGACGGCGCTGCGGCTCGGCGCTTTGCAGGCCGAGCTAGCCGGCGCACTAACCCAAGCCGGCGCGGATCCGGCGCTGGCGGCGGCCAGCCCCGCCGAAAAATCCACCGTCCTGGGCCGAATCCAAACCACGCGATTATTTGATGGCGTGCGGCTAGTCAGCGCTTCCGGCGCGATCATCCCCGGCTTTCCGGGCGCCGACACCCAGGCCGCCGAAGAATTAAGTCCGGCTGAACTACAAGCTGCCGGCGCGGCGATGCTCGCCGGCGATGTTCGCTGGGCGGTTGCCGAGAGTGAAGATGGAACGCCGCGGCTGACGTTGGCGGTTCCAGCCGCGCAAAGCGACGGCGAAGCGAACGCGCTGGTCGCCGGCGTAGCCACAGAAGCCTTGACCGGAGTTCTGGATGGGCTGGCGGTCGCCGGCGGGCAAGGGGCCGGTTTCGTCGTGAACGAAGCGTCGGCGATCCTGTTCTCCTCCGGCGGCCAATCGAGCGAGACGTGGACACCGCCGGCGAGCGATCGTCATGCCACACGCCTGTCGGCCGCCGCCGGCCGGACTATTTACGATGGCCTGGACCCCGAAAGTGGGGCCAGACAACTTATCAGCATCTCCCCCGTTGCCGAAAGCGGCTGGAAGGTCGTCGCCATCATGCCGCGCGCGGTGATATTGCGTCAGGCTTTGGGGATCATCGGGCCGCTAACGCTGCTACTGCTGGCCGTCAGTACGCTGTTCTATGCCCTTGTGGCCGCGCTCGGCAGGGGCATTACCCAACCCATCGCGGAAATGGGGCGGGCGTCGAAGGCCATCGCCGGCGGCGGGGGGCTGGAACGACCGGTGCGCTCGCAGCGCGAAGACGAGATCGGGCAATTGACGCTGGCCTTTTCCCAAATGCAACGCGCCTTGCGCCAGCGCCTCGATGAATTATCGCTATTGTTGAGTGTCAGCAATGATGTGGCGGCCACGATCCATATCGACGAGGGAATGGCGGCTGTACTGCAGGGCGTCCTGCGCGGGACGGGCGCGGCCGGCGCGCGCGCTATCGTGCGCAACCCCACAGCCCCCACACCTCTCATCTTTGCCGAGGGACCGGGAGCCGACAGCATGAGCACGCTCGATCGGGCGGTGCTCTTGCGTCTGAGGTCAGCTGATGAGCTGGTGTTCAGTTCCGCGGCCGAGATCGAGGCCGGGCTGGAGCTTGACGTGTCCCCGGTGGCAGCCCTTTTCGCCTTGCCCCTCAAGCCCGCCGGGGAGTTTCAGGGCGCGCTGTATCTGGCTTACCGGCAGGCCCATTACTTCGACAGTGATGAGCGAAATCTGCTGCGCACGCTGGCGGGGCAGGCGACCGTGCTGGTAAAGAACGCTCACCTGTTCGTGGCCGCCGAGGGCGGCCGAAGGCGATTGGCGGCCATATTGGCCTCCACGACCAACGGCGTGCTTGTCACCGACCAAACCGACCGGGTGCTTCTCATCAACCCGGCAATGGAACGCGCCCTGGGCATCCGCGGCAAGGACGTGGCCGGCCGGCCGGTGGTCGACGCGCTGGCGGAGGTGGATCAGAACGGCATTCTGGCCCACCGCTTGAGCCTGGGCATGTCGGCGGCCACCGGCGGCGCGGCCGACGGGAAAGCGGAGCTGGAGGCTAATGGGCGGGCTTTTTTGGCCGGCATTTCCACCGTCTATAGCCATGAGGGGCAAACGATGGGCCGCGTGGCCGTGCTGCAGGACGTCACCGACATCAAGGAATTAGACCGCATGAAGTCGGATTTTGTGGCCGGCATCTCCCACGATTTGCTCAGTCCTCTGACTTACATGCATAACTACGCCGCCATGCTGCCCATTGTCGACAATCCGGCCCTGGAAAAAGAGTATGCCGAGAAGATCATGTCCGGCATTGAGCGCATGAAGCGGCTCGTCAATGATCTGCTCGACCTGGCACGCATCGAGGCGGGCTTGAATCTCCAATTCGACCGGGTCCATATGGGCGATTTGTTGGGCGAGATCGCGATGGAGTACGCTTCCCCGGCCCGGGCGGCGGGCGTGAATCTGGTGATCGAGGTCGCCGACGATTTATCGCCGGTGGAGGCCGACCCAACTCTCTTGCGCCGGGCGATCACCAATCTGGTCACCAACGGCCTGAAGTACGCGCCTCATAGCGGACCGCTCACCTTGCGCGCCGAGGCGATAGATCGTGAACTCATCGTCACCATTCGCGACCGTGGGCCAGGTATCGCCGAGGGCGATCTGTCACACCTCTTCGAGAAGTTCTACCGGGGTCAGGGGATGACAACAGCCGACCGCGCGCGCGGGTCAGGTCTTGGGTTGGCGATCGTCAAGTCGGTGGCCGATCATCACAACGGCCGCGTGTGGTGCGAGAGCCGGCCCGGCGAGGGCAGTGCGTTCTATCTGGCGCTGCCGTTAAAGAAAAGGTAAACCCTGTGGGCAGACAGGGTTCGCAACCGATGACGGGCTATCATTCAAATTCCGTCGCCCGCCGGTTCACTCTTCGTAATATTTGGTCTCGATAAATCGCTCTTTGCCGAACAATCGGACGCCGAACCAGGCCAGGGTCATGGTCGGGATGGCTTGCGTGAAGGGGATGAAGGACTCGACGGTGGCTACACCGCGCAATCCTTTTAGACCCAGCCGATCGAGGACGATCCAGGCAATGGGCGCGGAGAGAAAATCCAGAGCCAGGTCGAGCACATCCAGAAAGAGGACGACCAGGAAAGGGGTGTAGAGCAATGTTTCGGCGAAGCCCGCGTTCGGCGGCACGTGAATGCGGCGGATCTGGATGAAGATGATCACGAGCAAGATGAGGGCCACGATCAGAGCGACCGACATCACGCTTAACAGGATTAAGACAAAGTTCTGAAGAAATTCTTCCATCGTCATTTAAATCTCTACCACGGCACCTGCGTCGCCACGAGCAAGATCATGAGCACGCCGCCGACAAATTCAACCACGGTGCTGATGCCCCAACCGACCATACCGCCGAAGGCGGCCTTGACCGCCGGGCGCAATTCTCCCTGGCGCACATATTCAGATAAGACAAGGCCGGCCGCATAGCCGACAATCGTCCCCACCAGGGGGATGGGCAGCAGAAACGTCCCGGCGATGGAGCCGATGAAGCCCACCCCCAGTGTTCGCCACGAAGCGCCGGTCGTTTTGGCCCCCAGGGCGGCCAACCAGATGTTGGAGGTCCCGGCCACCAGGGCGATGATCGTGAGCAGGGCGAAAACCCAGGGCGAAAAGGCATCGAAGCCAACAACCACGGCCGCGTAGTAGAGCGAAGCAAGCCAGACGATGATGAGGCCGGGGATGACGGGGAGGATCGTGCCGAGCAGGCCTATCACAAAGGCCAGAATAACCAAACCTGTTCCAACCGTATAACCTAAACTTTCCATTTTCGAATACTATACGCAAACACTCCGCCGGAGTTGCGCCGCAGGATACGGCTAGAGGCTGCGACAAGCGCGCAGGAATCTTTCAAATACGCCCGCTAAATAGAGCCGCATCCCCTCTTCCGGCGCGTCATGATAGCGAGTCGGATTGGCGGCGCTTTGGCGGTTGACCCGCTGCCACACATACCGGTCGGGCATGTTGTTAGCCCAGGTGGCGAAATAGGGGAACCAGGTGAGCAATACGTGGAGGGAGCGCGCGGCCGGCAATGCCGCCCGGAAGGCGCGAGCCGAGGTCCGGCCGCTCAACTCGGCCGATAGGGTCAGGAGGTAGGTATCGACGAGGGTCTCTTCGGTGATCGGGGATATCTCGCGCACGCGCAGGTGGGGTTCGCCCCGATCTGCATCCCGTGACCGATCCTGCAGCAGCGGATAGCCTTCGATGAAGCTCATCAAATCGAGGACACCGGGACCAATCTGGGTCTCGCTCCAGTCCACCAGGTAGGAATCGTCGAAGAGGGTGAGTCGCCAATGGCTGGGATAGGGCGCGCCATGCAGGAGAGTGACCGGCAGCTCGAGCAGGGGTGCGAGCATCGGCACCGGGTCGTCCAGCAGGTCGGCCACGGCTGACAGATGGCTCTCGCCCATTACGCCCGGCCAACCACCCAGATCACGCATGACCACCAGCCCATTGGCGGCGCGCAGGAAATAGGGGGCCAGACGACCGGCGCTGTGGATGGCGTGGCGTGAGAGAGCGGCCGCGGGGCCTTCCTCGAAAAGAGCGGTCTCGGCTTGTTGAAGCTCGTTCCAGCTATAGGGGCCGGCCGACCGGTGGATAAAGTGGGGGATGCTCGGTTCGGCCGCGCCTAATTCGCCGTACTCGTCGGCGTTGTGGTTCCAGCGAGCGGCGTGGACGCGGGCCAGTGTCTCGACGACGCCATCCACCTGCCGGGGCGACCAGGCAGTGGGCGGGTAATGATCGGGAACGTCGTCGAGGACGATCCAGCTATCGTCACCGTCGATGTGGGCATAATGGCAAGTGGGGATGGCGGTGCCGGGCGGATCGCCGTACAGGCTGTAGAAGCGAGCCTCGGCGGCATTGGTTTGCTTGCCGATGAAGGTAATCGGGTCGGAGGAGCCGGACAGGGTCAAGATGTAGCGCCGGATGCGATGGGTGCAGTCGGAGGCCAGCCGGCTGGGGAACGCCAGCGTCGTGGAACATAACGGCTCGGACACCACCGCGGTCACGATCACGTCGCTCGTCTCCGGGTAGCGTGCCAGCAGGGCCGACCACGCCGCCGGATCGCGCCGCTGGAGTTGCAAGATATCCACAGGCAGGGGTTCCATAGCGGCGGAATTGTAATGGGGAACGCGTTTAGCGGCAACCACCGTTTGGTCGGGCGTGCGCGAACCCGATTCGCAATCAAGAAGGTGAAATGGATAAAACCGTTTAAAATCTGAGGAGCATTATGATTACCGCAATACATCACATTCAGATCACGATTGAGCCGAACGACGAGGCACAGGCCCGCGCGTTCTATTGTCAAGTCCTGGGCCTGCCGGAAGTCGAGAAGCCCGAATCCTTGAAAGGCCGCGGCGGTCTGTGGGTTCAGGCAGGAGACCGGCAACTCCACATCGGCGTGGAGACCGGCGTCGAACGGTCGCACACCAAGGCCCACGTGGCCTACCAGGTCGACGACCTCGCGGCCTGGCGAGACAGACTGGCAGCCATCGGCGTGTTGGCATTGGAGAGCGTGCCCATCCCCGGCTTTGACCGCTTTGAGTGCCGCGACCCGTTCGGCAATCGCATGGAGTTTATTCAGCCGCTATGAACCACGAAGACCCAACCCGCCGCTTTTCCGAGCGGGCCGAAAATTATGCTCGCTATCGGCCTGGCTATCCCCCGGCGATACTCGACTGCTTGCGTCGGGAATGCGGCCTCACCCCCGGCTCCGTCGTGGCCGACATCGGCTCCGGCACGGGCATCCTGACGGAGCTATTTCTGGAAAACGGCAACCGGGTATACGCGGTCGAGCCAAATGAGGCCATGCGGCAGGCGGCCGAGACCGCGCTGGCGGCCCGAACAGGGTTCACCAGCGTCGGCGGGCGGGCCGAGACAACCACGCTGCCGGAGCGCAGCGTCGATCTGGTGGCCGCCGGGCAAGCGTTCCACTGGTTCGACGCGGCCGCCTGCCGGATCGAATTTGGGCGTATCCTGCGTCCCGGCGGCTATGTGGCGCTGGTGTGGAATGCCCGCGCCTATGAAGGCGACACCCTGATGGCCGCTTACGAGCGGGTATTGGGCGAGTTCGGCATGGGCTATCACGACGTGAACCATCGCACCCATAGCGGCGAACTGGACACCCTGTTCGCCGGCGGCTTCGAGTTTCGGGCCTTTTCGCACCAGCGCCGGCTCGATTTCGACGCGTTATGGGGCGGCTTTCTGTCGGCCTCCTATGCCCCCCTACCCAATGACCCGCGCTACGGGCCGATGCACACGGCGCTGCGCGATGTTTTCGAGACGCACCAGCATGATGGCCTGGTAACCTTTTTGTACGACACCCATCTCTATTTCGGGCGGCTGTAGCCGGCCGTACGCCACAATCGGCCAGCCCGCCCACACCATCAGGCGATTAGGGTTTCCTACCTATTGACAACCACCCAGTGTTAGATTATCATCTACATCGTTAGACATTCATCTAATTCGATAGACGACCATCTAATCGCCGTTCGCGCAAAAGGAGACAGAACCAGCCATGTTGCCAATCGATGTGCAAGCAGAGTTAATCAAATCTTTCCAGGAAGAGAAACGGCAGCGGTATGCGGAAATGACAGAACAGCAGCGGGCCGCCTCTCCCGCGCCTGCAGCATGGCGCGCGCGGCTGCTGCGCGCCAGCGGAAGCGCGCTCATCGCCGCCGGCCGGGCCATGCAGCGCGCGGCGGGCTTACCCCTGGCGGCCGAGTATGACCCTCGCGGCTGGGCCGGTAGAGGCAAGGCGGCATGAATGCCCACCCGATAGAACTGCGCACGCGGCAGGTTGGGCCGTGGTCAATGAACACCTATGCGCTCGTCTGCCCCCATACCGGCCAGAGCGTGCTAATCGATCCGGGCGACGACCCCGACACGCTGAGCGAGATGCTGGCCGGGACGACACCGGTCGCCATTCTGCTGACTCATACGCACCCCGACCACGTCGGCGCGCTGGGCGAAATGCGACAGCGGCTGGGCATCCCACTGGCGGCATTCGACGGGCCGCATCTCAACGGTTTGGCGCTGGATGAAGAGATAGCGCTGCGCGATGGGGACGCGTTCCCGGTTGGCGAGCACACCTTGCGCGTCTACCACACGCCCGGCCACATCCCCGACCAGATTTGCTTTCTGGTGGAAGGCGACACGATAGCCGTCGTTGGGGACACCCTCTTCGACGGCGGGCCGGGCAAAACCTGGTCGGCCGAGGGCTTTCGGGAAACGCTGCACTCGTTGCGAACCGTACTCGGCTGGTCGGATGAGACCGTCTGTTATCCCGGACATGGCCCCCATTTCCGCCTGGGCGACAGGCGAGCGCAAATTGAATCCTTCATAGCGCGCGATCACGGCGATTTCTTCGGCGACGCCACCTGGGATTAGCGCAAAACGGCTCGAATCCACAGATACCCGAAATGCGCGGGTTTATGTCCTCCAAATTTGCGCATTTCGGGAAATCTGTGGATTCTATTGATCCGACAACCTGACAGGAGATCCTTTTGAACGACACCGAACGCCTCTCCGGAATGCGCGCCTTCACGGTCATCTGGTTCGGCCAGCTCATATCGATGCTCGGCACGGGCATGACCAACTTCGCCCTATCGTTCTATATCTTCGAAAAGACGGGGCAGGCCACAGCCCTGACTATCGCCATCTTTTGCTTCGTCGCCCCCAGCATTATCCTCAGCCCATTGGCCGGGGCGCTGGTCGATCGCTGGAATCGCAAGCTGGTCATCATCCTGACCGACCTGTCGGCCGGCATCGTCACGCTTATCTGGCTCTTTATCCTGCTGACGACCGGCGATCTGGAGATGTGGCAAATCTATCTGGGCAATGTCATCACCGGCGCGTTCAACGCGCTCCAGTTTCCGGCATTTTCGGCGGCCGTCTCGCTGCTCATTCCCAAGGAGCAGTTCGGCCGCGCGTCGGGGATGCTCAACTTTGCCGGCGCGGCCTCCGAAATCCTGGCGCCGGTTTTCGCCGGGGCGCTGATCGGCCCGTTTGGGCTGGTTTCGATCATGCTGGTGGATGTGGTCACCTTCGTCGTCGCCATTGGGACCGTGCTGTTGATTCGCATCCCCCAACCCCCACCGGAAGTCATCCCCGAAGGCAGCAAGCGGCCGAGTTTGTGGCAGGATTCAATCTTCGGCTTCAAATATATCCGGGCGCGACCGGGGCTGCTGGGGTTACAGTTCGCCTTCACGGCGCTCAACTTCATCTCGGCCTTCGGCGCAATCATTGTGACGCCCATGATCCTGGCGCGGACGGGCAACAATGCCGCGTCGTTGGCCTCCGTGCAATCAATCGCCGCGTTCGGCGGTGTGGCCGGCGGCCTGTTGATGAGCACGTGGGGCGGTCCGAAGCGAAAGGTGAAGGGCGTGCTGCTGGGCATGTCGGTCGAGAGTGTGCTTGGCCCGATCATCATCGGGCTATCGAAAGCCATACCCGGTTGGGCGGCCGGCAGCTTTATGACCCAATTGGTCATTCCGGTCATTAACGGGTCAAATCAGGCGATATGGCAGGCCAAGGTTCCACCGGCCGTCCAGGGGCGCGTTTTCGCGACGCGACGCATGATCGCCCAGATCAGTTTTCCGGTGGCGGTGCTGTTCGCCGGGCCACTGGCCGACCGGGTTTTCGAGCCGGCGATGAGCGCCGGCGGCTGGGCAGCGAATCTGTTTGGCCCATTGGTGGGCACCGGGCCGGGCGCAGGAATGAGCTTGATGATATTATTCAGTGGTGTGCTGGGTGTGGCCGTCGGCCTGATCGTGTATGCAGTTCCAGCCGTTCGCAATGTCGAGACGGTATTACCGGACTTCGACGTTCCCGCTCCCGAAGCGGAGCCAACGGCGGAATGAAAAGTGGTATGGGATAGATAGGGGATGACGGCCCGATTGGACGTGCGGAATTATTACGATACCCGCCGCGAGACCACTGGCAAGACCAGCGGACCTCGCGGCGCAAGGGCTATGGGGTAAGGTGTTTGATATGGAGCTATCGGCCGACAAACGCGTCGAATGGGATATCGGGACAGCCTACGATTTTTTTATCAGCCTGTGGGCCTTGCATGAACCGGAGCAGCTCGGGCTGCGCGGTTCGTGGGCGGCGGGCGTTCGTTCGCGGCTGCCCGGGCCGGAGCGGGACATCCTGCAGCGGGTGACGCCGCTGGTGTGGCCGCTGCCCTGGGTCTATACGCTGCCCGCGCCGAAGGACGCCCAGGCGGCGCTGGATGCGTTGCGCGCTCTGAAGCCCGATGAGCGGCTGCTGGCCCTGACGCCCAACGCGCCCGCGCACGTGGTGGCCGTGTGGCGCGAGGTGGCCGCGCGCGGGTCATGGAACGAGAGCGATCAAAAACGCCTGGTCGATGAATTGGTCAGCAGTGACTGGCGCAAACACCCGACGGCGGTCGTACGCAAGGCGGCCGGAGAGTTTTTGGACTTATGGGCGGACCCGACGGAGACAGCCGATGCTCTGCTATCGGCCTATACGTGCTATCAGGAGGTGTTCTTCGCCGAGGAAGAGGGGCGTATTCGCCCGGCGCTGGAGGCGGGGCTGGCGCGGGCGAAAAAGTTGGCCGGCCGCACCAATGAGTGGGACCTCTTGCTGGAAGAACTGTCACAGGGCGTGCGCGTGGCCCAGGATTGGGAGAACAAGACCCTCATTCTGGCCCCGTCGTATTGGGGCACGCCGCTGGCGCTGATGGCTGACTTCGCGCCGGATAAAATGCTGTTCCTGTTCGGGGCGCGGCCGGCGGACGAATCGCTGATTCCGGGCGAGGTGGTGCCCGACGCGCTCTACCAGGCGTTGAAGGCGCTGGCCGATCCGACGCGGTTGCGCATCCTGCGCTACCTGTCGGAAGAGCCGCTGACACCGGCTGAGCTGGCGCGGCGGTTGCGCCTGCGCTCGCCAACAGTCATCCACCACCTCGACGCGCTGCGATTGGCGCGGCTGGTCATCGTGACCCTGGAACATGAGGGGAAGCGCTATGCCGTGCGGCCGGATGCCGTGGCGGCCGTGTTCGACTGGCTCAATCAGTTCCTGGTGGGGCGGGAAGAACTGGAACGATCCGTTTCGTAAGCGGTTGGGTCGCCGGTCAGAAAGTGGCGCGTCGGCATTGGTAGAAGTTCAGGGGGGAGACACGGTTCCGTGGGCGGCCCCGTGTCTCCATTTGCTCCTTCTCCCTGAATACCACCCACTCAGGCAACCGGCGGGCGCCAGCTGCCTTTGACCATAATAGTACTATAGTACTGGCCCGGATTCAATAAACAGATCGTGAATAAAAGCGCCCTGAGGCCTAGACGGACGCGCGTTCCTACCCGCAGGCGCGAACTTCTTCGGCGATGAGGCGCAGGCCACGGCGCACGGCTTCGTCGTCCCCGGCATAGCTCATGCGGATGCACTCGTGCCGGTGGCGCCATTCGCCGGCCAGACCGGGGAAGAAGTAGTGGCCGGGCACGACCAGCACGCCGCGGGCCTTCAGCCGTTGATACAGCTCGGCCGAAGTAATCGGCAGCCCCTCGAACCACAGCCACAGGAAGAACGCGCCCTCCGGGTCGTGGACGCGGACGTTCAGCCCGGCCATCTCCTCGCCCACGGCGGCCAGCGCTCGCGCGGCCTTGGCCTGATAATGGGGACGGATGGCCTCGCGGCTGAGGCGGATGACGTCGCCGGTCTCCATCAGGTCGAGGGCCATAAACGCGCCGAAGTTGCCGGGAGCCAGGCTCAGAATGGCGTTGGCCCCGCCGATGGCGGCGGCGATCGGCTCGGCGGCGACGACGATGCCCGTGCGCGCGCCGGGCAGCCCCAGTTTCGACAGGCTGAAG
>WBZM01001070.1_pt1 | contig 30266 bp, 21 predicted proteins | sample 5204271 | NCBI WGS metagenome assembly WBZM01 (sample SAMN12344346, study PRJNA552823) | activated sludge metagenome | biome: Activated sludge suspended growth; feature: Nitrification reactor; material: Wastewater; isolation source: activated sludge from nitrification reactor of wastewater... | reverse complement strand
GAGTGTGGGTGCGGGTGGGCGTGACCCGGATCACGCAATTGCACCCATGGTCATGTCCCGGTACTTTGCTCCCCGTGCGGCCGCCGCGGCAGGAGCCGTGGCGCCCGCCGAGGGGACTCCGATGACCGGCTCGATCCAGGCGCGCGCCGCGGGCGCGCGTTGCACCTCCCTCCTCGCGGCGGTGGCGCTGGCGCTGGTGGCCACCGGCTGCCGGGATGCGGCGGCGCCGCCGGTCGAGGTCGCAGAGCCGGACGAGGCCGCGGCGCCCACGCCGCAGGCGGCGGTGGCCGGGTGCACCGGGTCGACCCTGACCGCCACCGCCTCGGGGACGCGGCTGACCCTGGCGGCCACCAGCTGCCTCGCCAGCCCGGAGTACCGCTTCTGGGCCCGGCCCCCGGGCGTCACCACCAGCACGCTCCTGCGCGACTTCGGCGGGCCCTCGGTGGCCTGGGAGACCGCGGGCCTCCCCAGCGGCCGCTGGACCCTCACGGTGGAGGCCCGGGAGGCCGGCACCACCACGGTGAGCGCCACCGCCAGCCTGGCTCGCCTGGTCGGGACCGTCTGCACCAAGGGAGCCCTCAAGGCGGCCGCGGGGCCGGGCACCGCCGTCGCGCTGACGGCCAGCGCGACCTGCTCACCCGGCGCCGTCCCCGAGTACCGCCTGTTCGTGAGGCGGGTGGGCGACGTCGCCTATCGCGAGTTCCGTCCCTACGGCACCTCGGCCACGGCCAGCTGGGACGCCGCCGGCGCCCGGGACGGCCTCACTGACTTCGTGGTCTACGTGCGGGCGCTGGGCAACGCCTCGACCTACGACGCCACGGCCACGACTTCGTACGTCGTCGGCGCCTGCACCGGCGCCGCGATCACCGCCACGCCCGGGGCCGGGGCCAGCCTCGACCTCTCGGCCACCGCCACCTGTCCGGCCGGCGTGACGCCCGAGTTCCGCTTCGTGGCGAGGCCGCTGGGCGCCGCCGTCGACGAGGAGCTCCGCGCCTACGGGACGGCCCCGGCCTTCACCTGGGACACCGGCGCGGTGGTGCCGGGCCGCTGGACCATCGGCGTCCAGGTCCGCGGCGTGGGCCACCCCGCCACCGCCGAGGCGACCGGCACGGTGGCGCGGCTGATCGGCTCCACCTGCTCGCAGGTCGCCTTCACCGCCACCCGTGGGAGCGGGGCCGCGGTCACGCTGGCCGCGGCCGCCGTCTGCAGCGGCGGCGCGGTGCCGGAGTACCGGTTCGCGGCCCGCCCGCCGGGCGCCACCGCCTACCAGGACCTGAGAGGCTGGGGCTCCACGGCCTCCTTCCAATGGACCACCTCGGACGCCGCCCTCGGGAACTGGAGCCTCGTCGCCTACACCCGCGGCACCGGCAACGCCGGCAGCTACGAGGCGGCGCGGGCCATCCCCTTCACCGTGGCCGACGTGACGCCGCCGGTGACCACGCCCTCGGTGCCGGGGGGTGACTACGGCCCGGTCGGGCAGGTGGTGACGCTGGCCTGCGCCGACGCGCAGAGCGGGTGCGCCGGGACCACCTGGTCGCTCGGTGGCGGCGAGCCGGCGCGGCCGTACCTCGGCCAGATCCCGGTCTACTCCACCACCGACCTCTGCTTCCGCTCGGTGGACGCGGCCGGCAACGCCGAGGCGACGCGCTGCGAGCACTACGTGGTGGACACCACCCGGGTCGCCGCCTACGACGCCGGGCTCAAGGCACCGCGCTGCGCCGAGGGCGGGGCCGCGTGCGACTCCGGGCCGTCGCTGGTGCTCGGGCGGGCGCTGGCGGGCCCGGAACAGCACACGCCCAACACGCTCGGCGCGACCTGCCAGGACGGCTTCGGGGGCACCTACCACGCCTCGGGCTCGGTGGACCGGGTCCGCATCGCCACCGTGGGCGGCGGCCCGCTCGCCTCGGGCGCCGCGGTGCGGGTCGAGGCCACGGTCTGGGTCTCCTCCATCGCCACCGACTCGGTCGACCTCTACCTCTCCCCGGGGACGACGAGCCCCGCCTGGACGCTGCTCGCGACCTTCAAGCCGACGGTCACCGGCTCGCAGACCGTGGTGGCCTACGGCCACCTGCCGTCGGGCACCTCGCAGGCGGTGCGCGCCCAGCTGCGGACCTCCGCCACCACCGGGCCCTGCGTGAATGCCGGCGCGTACGCCGACCGCGACGACCTCGCCTTCACGGCCGACCCGGCGCCGCCGGACGCCGGGCCGCCGACGGTGGACGTCACCAGGCCGGCCCCCGGTGAGCGGGTGAGCTCGTTGACGACGGTGGAGGCCGTCGCCCAGGACGACGTGGGCGTGGTGGCGGCCGAGCTGCTCGTGGACGGCGTCCCCTCCGGCGCCGACGGGTTCGAGCCGTGGTCGTTCCAGTGGGATGCCAGCGTGCCGGCGCCGGGCCTCCATTCGCTGCAGGTCCGGGCCTGGGACCTGGCCGGGAACATGGGCCTGAGCTCGCCGGTGGTGGTGCTGGTGGAGGACCGGGTCGCGCCGACCGTGTCCATCACCGCGCCGGCCGAAGGCGCCCTGGTCGGCCGCGCGGCCACGGTCACGATGGCCGCCGCAGACGCGCACGGCGTGGCCCGCGTGGAGCTGCTGGCCGACGGCGTCGTCGTCGGCTCCGACGACACCTCGCCCTGGTCGGTGACCTGGGACACCACGGGACGCCCCGCCGGCGCCGCGGTCCTGACGGCCCGGGCCTTCGACACCTCGGGCAACTCGATGGTGAGCACGGCCCGCGGCGTGATCGTAGACAACGTCTCGCCGTCCGTGACCCTGAGCGGGATCGTCGACGGGGCGGTGGTGGGCGACTTCCGGTGGACGTACCTGACGGTCACCGCAGCGGACGACCGGGGGGTCGCGCTCATCGAGTACCTCGTCGACGGGACCAAGAAGGGCGGGGCCGCCATGGCGTCCTATGCCTTCCCGTGGACGACGGCGAGCGAGCCGCTCGGGGCCCACACCGTGGTGGCCCGCGCCACCGACGTCGCGGGCAACGTCACCGTCAGCCCGCCGGTCACGGTCACGGTGGTGGACGACACGGTGCCCGTGGTGTACCTGAGCGGCCCGTACTCGGGGACGTCGGTGCGCGGCACGGTCCCGCTCACCTCGTCCGCCGCCACCGACAACCGCGGGGTGGCGCGCGTGGAGTACTGGGCCGGATCCTTCCTGGTCGCCTCCATGGTGGCGCCGCCCTGGGCGGCCGCGCTCGACACGACCCTGCTCGCCGACGGCCCGGTGACGCTGGTGGCCCGGGCCTACGACGCCGCCGGGAACCGGGGCAACAGCGGTCCCATCCCGGTCACCGTCGACAACACGCCGCCCGTGCCGGTGGTCACGACGCCCGCCGCCGGCGCCACGGTCGGGGGCTCGTCCTGGTTCACCGCCAGCGCGACCGACCTCACCATGATCCGCCGGCTCGAGCTCTTCGTGGACGGGGTGTCCCTCGGATACTGCACCACCTCGCCGTGCTCCAAGTACTGGGCCGGCTCGGGCAAGCCGCTGGGCGGCCACGTGGTGTCGGCCACCGCGACGGACGACGCCGGCAACGTCGGCGCCGGCGGGCCGGTGGCGTTCCAGCTCGCCGACCTGGTGGCGCCAACGGTGGCCTTCACGTCGCCCGCCAGCGGCTCCCGCGTCACGGGCACCCTCACCTTCACCGCCACGGCCAGCGACGGCTACGGCGTGGCGCGCGTGGAGTTCTTCAAGGGCGACGCGCTGGTGGCGACGGTCACCTCCCCCCCGTACCAGCTCGCCTGGATCGTGGAAGGGCCGGAGTCCGCGACCACCTGGTACGCCAAGGCCTACGACGCGAGCGGCAACGTCGGGACCGCCTCGGTGGTGGTCACCCCCGACCTGACCCCGCCCACCGTCGCCCTGACGGCACCTGCCGAAGGCCAGCTCCTCAAGGGTCTGGTCGCGCTCTCCGCCTCCGCCAGCGACGGCGGCGGGCTCTCCCGCGTCGAGTTCCTGGTGGACGGGGCGTCGATGGGGAGCGACGTCGCCTCGCCCTACGAGTCCAGCCTCGACACCCTGTCCCTGCCCGACGGCCCGCACCGGATCGCCGCCAGGGCCGTGGACCTCGCCGGCAACGCCACCACCAGCCCCGCCATCACCGCCGTCGTGGACAACACCCCGCCCTCGGTCGTCATCACCTCGCCCTGGCAGGGCGAGGAGGTGCGCGGGGACGTGGTGATCCGCGCCGCCGCGAGCGACGCCACCTCCGACGTGGTCTCGGTGACCTTCTACGACGGCGCCACCGCGCTCCATCCCGTCATCGGCAGCGCCGACACCTCGGCCCCGTTCGCCGTGGTCTGGCAGACCGCCACCGCGGCGCTGGGCCCGCACGACCTGACGGCCGAGGCCCGTGACGCTGCCGGCAACGTGGCCCGGTCGCCGGTGGTGGTGGCCACCAACCTGGACGACACGCTGCCGGCCCGGTGGAGCAACCTCTACAGGGTGCCCACCTGCGCCGGGGTGCAGCCGCGGTGCACCGCCGACACCAGGGGGAGAGGTCCGTTCATGGGGCCCGCCCCGGCCTACCGTGAGGTGAACTACCCCAACAACCTGGGGGTCTGCGGGGACTCGACCCAGGGCTTCTACCTGGTCGATCCGTCGATCGAGGGGATCCAGATCCGCACGCTGGACGGCTTCGACCTCACGGGCGGCAAGCAGGTGGAGATCACCGCGCCGTACTTCGGTGGCGCCTCCCCGCAGACCCTCTTCGTGGACCTCTGGTACACGGCCGACGTGAACACGCTGCAGTGGACCTACGTCCGCACCATCCAGGGGCCGGCCGAGGCGCGCGCGGTCTTCACGCTGCCGGAGGCCGGCGGCGCGGTGCGCGGCATCCGCGCCCACCTCCGCAGCTTCAACTCCCCGGACTACTGTGGACCTGGCATGATCGAGACGGACGACCTGGCCTTCGCCGTCGGGCCGGGCGGCGCCGATCTCGCGCCACCCCGCATCTCCATCACCTCGCTGGCGAGCGGCCAGTCGGTCTACGGCGACCTGCCCGTCGAGGTCTGGGCGCGCGACAACCGGGCGGTCGCCACCGTGGCGCTCCAGGTGGACGGCGCGACGGTCGCCTCCTCGGCGCTGCCGCCCTTCACCATGACGCTCCCCGGCGGCGCCCTCGCCCCGGGGCAGCACCTGGTCACGGCGGTGGCCGTCGACACGGCCGGGCACGCCACCACCAGCCTGCCCGTCCCGGTCGTGGCGGTGGGCGGCTCGCTGGCGGTCTACGGCGCCGGGGGCTACTCCGCGCCGGGCTGTCAGGACGCCCTGGCGGTTTGCGACAGCGGCCCACTGCTCATGGGGCGTGGCCCCATCGGCCCGGAGCCCAACGCGCCCAACACCCTCGGTGGCAGCTGCGCCGACGCCACCGCCACGCCCGCCCGAGGTCGCATCGAGGTGGACGCCCTGCGCGTCTCCGCGCTCGACGGGACCCCCCTCGCCGCCGGGAAACGCGCGCGGGTGGACGTCACCTTCCGCAGCGGCCCGGGGCTGGAGGGCGAGACCATCGACCTCTTCTGGACGGGGACGCCCTCGGCGCCGACCTGGACCCACCTCGGCACCGCGACCGCGAGGCTGGCGGGCGCCCTGGAGGTCGAGGGGCTGGAGTTCGACCTGCCGGCGGTGCCCCTGGTGGCCGTGCGCGCGTCGTACCGGGCCCGCGCCGCCGGGGTCACCGCCTGCGATCCGGCCATCGCGATCGACCCGGGAAGCACCTCCGAGGCCGACGACCTGGTCTTCGCCGTCGCGCCCTGAGTCGCCACCCAGGCAGCACCGCCGCCCCGCCCGCTCCACCGGGCGGGGCGGTGTCGTTCCCTGGCCCGGGCGTTTCCCTGGCGCACCCGACCCGATGCGGGTACATACCCGCAATGGACCCGATCCCCTGCCACTGCATCAACACCCGCCGGGCGGCGCTGGCCCTGACGGCGCTCTACGACGAGGCCTTCGCCGGGGCCGGCCTCAAGGTCACGCAGTACTCCCTCCTCGCCGCGGTGGCCCGCCACGGGGCGCCCAACCTGACGCGCCTCGCCGAGGCCACCGGCCTCGACCGCTCCACGCTGGGGCGCAACCTGCGCGGGCTGGCGGCGCTCGGGCTGGTGGCGCTCTCGCCGGGGGAGGACCAGCGCGATCGGGTGGCCACCGTCACCGCCGAGGGCAAGGCCCGCCTGCGCGCCGTCGCCCCGGCCTGGAAGGCGGCGCAGGCCAGGGTCGAGGCGGCGCTGGAGGGGGAGGCGGAGCGGCTCACCGCGCTCCTGCGGCGGCTGGCGGCGCTGGCCCCGGCGGTCGAGGAGGTGGCCTCGTGAGCACCTCCTCCGCGCCGGCCCCGGCCGGCAAGTCCTGGCAGACCCCGGTGGTCCTGCTCACCGCCGGCTCCATCATGCTCTGCATCTCCCTCGGCACCCGCCACACCTTCGGCCTCTTCCTCGGCCCCATGTCGAAGGACCACGGCTGGACGCGCGAGGTCTTCGCCTTCGCCATCGCGCTGCAGAACCTGGTCTACGGCGTCTCGCAGCCCTTCGCCGGCCGCCTGGCCGACCGCCTCGGCGCCTGGAAGGTGATCCTGGGCGGCACCGTCCTCTACGTGGCCGGCCTGGCGCTGATGGCCTTCGCCCGCACCGGCGCCGAGCTGGCGCTGGCGGCCGGCCTGCTCATCGGCCTCGGCCTCTCCGGCACCACCATGGCGGTGGTCTTCGGCGCCATCGCCCGCTCCTGGCCCGCCGAGAAGCGCTCCCTCGCCATGGGCGTGGCCATGTCCATCGGCTCCCTCGGCCAGTTCGCCTTCCTCCCCGGCGCCCGCCACGCCATCGACGCCTTCGGCTGGCCGGCCACGCTCCTCGGCTTCGCCGCCATGGGCGTGGCCATGGCGCCGCTGGCCGGCCTGCTGGTGCAGCCGCCCAGGGCCGGGCCCGCCGCGCCCCCGCGGCCGCTCAAGGAGGTCCTCGGCGAGGCCTTCGCCCACAAGGGCTTCTGGCTCCTCTCCATGGGCTACTTCGTCTGCGGCTTCCACGTGGTCTTCATCGCCACCCACCTGCCGGCCTTCCTGGCCGACCGCGGCCTCCCGCCCAAGACCGGCGCGGTGGTGCTGGCGCTGGTCGGCCTCTTCAACATCTTCGGCTCCCTCCTCTCCGGCCACCTGGGCGGCCGGATGAGCAAGCCGGGCCTGCTCACGGCGCTCTACGCCGCGCGGGCGGTGGTCATCGCCGCCTTCATCCTGGTGCCGGTCACCGAGGGGAGCGCCTGGACCTTCGGCGCCGCCATGGGCGTGCTCTGGCTCTCCACCGTGCCGCTCACCAACGGCACCGTGGTGAGCGTCTTCGGCGTCTCCGACTTCGCCATGCTGGGCGGCATCGTCTTCTTCTTCCACCAGGTGGGCGCCTTCCTGGGCGGCTGGCTCGGTGGCAAGCTCTACGTGATGACCGGCAGCTACGACCTGGTCTGGTGGATCTCGGTGGCCCTCGGCGTGGCCGCCGCGCTCATCAACCTGCCGGTCAAGGAGACGCCGGTGGCGCGGCTGCAGCCGGCCGCCACCCCGGCCCCGGAGCCGGCGCGGTGATGCGGACGGTGGCCCAGGCCGCGCTCCTCGCGGCGCTCGCCCTGCTGGTGACCTGGGCCTTCGTCTCCTACCTGGAGCCGGCCTTCTCCGGCGAGGCCGCGGCCGACCTGCTGCGCTGCAACTGAGCCGGCGGCCCGCCTCCGGGGCCGGCCGCCCCGGGGCGCGCCGTCACGCGCCGAGCGGCAGCCGCACCACCAGGGCCGCGCCGCCGGACGAGCCCGGCTCCAGCCGCGCCGAGCCGCCCAGCGCCACGGCCCGCTCCCGCAGGCCGAGCAGGCCGAGGCCGGCGCCCGCCTCGGGGTCGGGGGGCGGGCCGCGGCCGTCGTCCTCCACCCGCAGGACCACCTCGCCGCCGGCCACCTCCAGCCGCACCAGCACGCGGCCGGCGCCGGCGTGGCGGGCCACGTTGGTGAGCGACTCCTGCACCATCCGGTAGAGGGCCACCGTGATGGGCGGCGGCAGGGGCGGGAGGCCGACCACGGCCGTCTCGCAGCGGATGCCGGTGCGCTCCTCGAAGCGCCGGGCCTCGCCCTCCAGCGCCGGGCCGATCCCCAGCGCGTCGAGGGCCGGTGGCCGCAGCCCGGTGGCGATGCGGCGCACCGAGGCGTGCGCCCGATCGAGCAGCGCGCTGGCCTCGACCACCCAGTCCTCCAGCCAGGCGGGCGCGCCGGCGCCGCCGGCCAGGGTGGTCAACCGCCGCAGCTCGAAGCCCAGCCCGGTGAGCAGCTGGGCCAGGTCGTCGTGGAGGTCGCGCGCCACGCGCGCCTGCTCCTCCTCGCGGATGTCCTGGCGGTGCACCGCCAGGGCGCGCAGCCGCTCGTGGCTGGCGCGCAGCGCCTCCTCCAGCGCCTTGCGCTCGGTGATGTCGGTGACGGCGCCGGCGGCCCGGGCCGGGCGGCGGGCCGGGCCCTCGCCGGTGAAGGTGGTCCGGCCGCTCACCCGCATCCAGCGGACCGAGCCGTCCGGCAGCCGGATCCGGTACTCGTGGAGGAGCTGGCCGTCGAGCGCGGCGGAGGGGTCGTTGGCCCGCCGCATGGCCTCCAGGAAGGCGGCGCGGTCGTCGGGGTGGATGAACGCGGCGACCCCGTCCCCGTCGAGCGGCACCGGGTCGCCGGGGCGCAGCCCCCACAGCGCCATGAGCTGGGGCGACCAGTCGCCGCGCCCCGAGGCGAAGTCGTAGGTGTAGGTGCCGAAGCCGCCCGCCGCCGACCCGAGGCGCAGCCGCTCCTCGCTCTCCCGCAGGGCCTGGCCGGCGCGCCGCTCCGCGGAGAGGTCGCGCACCAGGCTGTGCAGGTAGCGCTCCCCGCCCACCTCGAAGGGGCGGGCGCTCACCTCGACCGGGAAGGTGGTGCCGTCCTTGCGGCGGTGCTCGGTCTCGAAGCGGGCGCCGCCGGCCCAGGCCGCGGCCAGCTGGTCGTCGAGCTGCGCCCGGGCGCCCGGCGCGCGCAGCATCCGGACGTCCATGGCGAACAGCTCCTCGGGCGTGTACCCGTAGGAGCGGACGGCCCGGTCGTTGGCGTGGACCAGCGCGCCGTCCCGGCGCAGCACCAGCTCCACCTCGTTCATGCGGCTGTCGAGGCCGCGGAGGCGGGCCTCGCGCAGGGCCGCCTCGGCCGGGGTGAGCACCAGCCGGACCAGGAAGCGGTCCTGCACCACCCAGAGCAGGCCGAAGAGGCCGGCGAAGAGCGCCGCCAGCAGCAGCGAGAAGCGGTCGGCGGCGGCGAAGCGCTCCGCCAGGGGGATCCGGATGGAGGTGGCCCAGGTCACCTCGCCTTCGTGGTGGCCGAAGCCGCGGGTGGCGCCGTAGCGCCTGACCAGGCCGGCCGGGGCACGGTCGGGCGTGCTGTGGCAGCGCAGGCAATCGCCCTTGAGCGGGTAGCCGCGCTGCAGCAGCTCCAGCCAGGGCTGCCCCTCCAGCTCCCGCACCAGCACCTGCTCTTTGAGCTCGGGGCGCCGCGCCGCCTCCTGGATGAAGGCCCGCTCGTACTGGTCGGCCTCGTTCGACTCGCGCCGCGCGCCGATGGCCGCCTTGCGCGAGACGTAGCGGTTGGCCCCCTGCTCGGCGACGTACCGGTCGAGCTCGTGGATCAGGTAGTTGGACGAGGCCCAGACCGGGTCGTACTCGGCGTCCCCCGCGACGGCGGCGCCCACCGCGCGCTGCAGCTGCTCGTTGACGTACCTGGAGGTGGCGACGTTGCGCTCGATGAGGAGGCGGGCCGCATCCTCGGCGTCGGCGAGCGCGGTGGACCGCTGGTGCCGGTTGACCAGCACCACGCAGAGCGCCGTGGCGGCCACGTAGAGCAGGGCGACGGCCAGCTTGAAGCGCCGGCCAGCAGCGCCCGTGGCGGTGGGCAGCCCATCCATGCACGCCACCCTACCCGAAAGCCGCAGGCGGGGCCGGCCCTCCCGGACGCAGCGCCGGCGTGGCGCCTCGAGCGGAGGCCGCCCCATGCGCACCGCGCTCATCCACCGTCGAGGTGGGGGACGAGCTCCCGCGCTGCAACCGAGCCGGCGGCCTCGGATGGCGCGGCCCTCGACGCACCGCGGCTGACCCGGGCGGGGCGCCCGTGCCGGGGCCCGCCCGGTTGGGCACGTGTCACATCGCCGCGGAACGGGCACCTCCTCTCCTCGCCGCCGTCACCGTCGCCGGGGATGGTCCTCCGCCCCGCCCACCGCGCACGAGGTCACCATGCCGATCCGATCCCGCTGGCTCGCCGCCGCGCTCGCCGCCGTCTCGCTCGCCGCCTGCTCCGACCCGCGCCTCACCGTCGCCTTCGACCACGGCGTGGCCAGCGGCGATCCGCTGGCCGACCGGGTCATCCTCTGGACGCGGGCCACCCCCTCGCGCGCCGAGCCGGTGACGCTGCAGTGGCAGGTGGCCCGCGACGCGGCCTTCACGCAGGTGGTGGCCTCGGGCGCGGTCGGCGCCAGCGCGGACTCCGACTGGACCGCCAAGGTGGACGCCCAGGGGCTGGCCGCCGGCACCGCCTACTTCTACCGCTTCACCCACGCCGACCAGGCCTCGCCGGTGGGGCGCACCAGGACGCTGCCGACCGGCTCCCCGGCGCAGGCGAAGCTGGCGGTGGTCTCCTGCGCCAACTACCCGGCCGGCTACTTCAACGTCTACGCCGACGTGGCCGCCGAGCCGGGGCTCGACGCCGTGCTCCACCTCGGCGACACCATCTACGAGTACGCCCGCGACCAGTACGCCTCCGCCGACGCGGCGGCGCTGGGCCGCCTGGTCGACCCGGCCGGCGAGCTGCTGACCCTGGCCGACTACCGCCGCCGCCACGCGCAGTACCGCGCCGATCCGGACTACCAGGCCATGCTGGCGGCGGTGCCGCTCATCGCCGTCTGGGACGACCACGAGGTGGCCAACGACGCCTGGCGCGGCGGGGCCGAGAACCACACGCCGGCCACCGAGGGGGACTGGGAGGCGCGCCGCGCCGCCGGCCTGCAGGCCTTCGTGGAGTGGATGCCCATCCGGCTGCCGGACGCCTCGAAGCCCGACCAGATCTACCGCCGCTTCGCCTTCGGCGACCTCGCCACGCTCCACATGCTCGACACCCGCCACGTCGGGCGCGACCGGCCGCTCTCCTTCGCCACCTACGCCGGCCCCGGCGGCGCCTTCGACGGCGCGGCCTTCCTCGCCGACCTGGCCGACCCCACCCGCCAGCTCCTCGGCGCAGAGCAGGTCGGCTGGCTGCAGGCGGGGCTGGCCGGCTCCTCCGCCACCTGGGAGCTGCTGGGCCAGCAGATCCTCATGGGGCGAATGGTGGTGCCGGCCCCCATCGCCCTCCAGCAGGTCTCCGTGAGCGACTACGCCGCGCTGGCGGCGCTGGCCCAGACCGACCCGGGCGCGCTCACGCCGCAGCAGCAGGCCATCCTCCAGGCGCCGAGCATCCCCTACAACCTCGACGCCTGGGACGGCTACGCGGCGGCGCGGGAGACGGTCCTCGGCACCGCCCGCGCCCTCGACAAGAACCTGGTGGTCCTCTCCGGCGACACGCACAACGCCTGGGCCAACGACCTCGACGACCTCGACGGCAACCCGGTCGGCGTGGAGCTGGCCGGCCCGGGCGTCAGCTCGCCCGGCTTCGAGGAGATCTTCGCGAACGAGGAGCCGGTCGCCTTCGCCGCCGGCGTGACCCAGCTCATCGGCCCGCTGGTCTACGCCGACTCCGCGCGGCGCGGCTGGCTGCTGGTCACCGCCACGCCCGACGCCGTGACCGGCGACTGGCGCTTCGTCTCCACCGTGAAGTCGAGGAGCCACACCGGCGCCTCGGGGAAGGTGCTCGCCGTCCACACCGGCGCCGCCGGCCGCCGCCTCGTCGCCCCCTGACGCGGCGCGTCCCCGGAAGCACGCCGGCCCGCTCCCCCGCCCGCCGCAGGGCAGGCGGGCGGGTCGGCGCACCGCCACCACCCGTCCCCGGCGTTCGAGCCTATGATGGCGCCTCACCCGGAGGCCGGCCCATGCGCATCGCGCTGCTCTCGCCCAAGGGGCCCCTCTACCGGCACCGGGGCGGCATCTTCAAGAAGTCGCTGCGCTACGCCCCGCTGACGCTCACCACGCTGGCGGCCCTCGTCCCGGCCGAGCTGCACGCCAGCGTGGAGCTCCTCGACGAGGGGATCGCCGACCTCGACCCGGACCGCCTCCAGGCCGACCTGGTGGGCATCACCGCCATCACCGGCAACGCGCCGCGGGCCTACGAGCTGGCCGACCGGCTGCGCGCCCGCGGCGTGCCGGTGGTGCTGGGCGGCCCGCACCCGACGCTCATGCCCGACGAGGCGGCGGCCCACGCCGACGTGGTGGTGACCGGCTACGCCGAGGAGAGCTGGCCGCGCCTGCTGCGCGACTTCGCGGCAGGGCGGATGGCGCGCCGCTACGCCCAGGGGCCGGACCTCTCGCTGGCCGGGCTCCCCTTCCCGCGCCGCGACCTCCTGCCGGAGGCGCTGTACTTCACCCGCAACGTCTTCGAGGCCACCCGCTCCTGCGCCCACGACTGCGAGTTCTGCGTGGCGCCCACCGCCTGGGGCCGCCGGCAGTACCAGAAGCCCCCCGAGGACGTGGTGGCCGACATCCGCCAGTGGGGGGCGCGGAAGCTGCTCTTCATCGACCTCAACCTGGTGTCGGACCCGCGCTACGCGGCGCGGCTCTTCGAGGCCCTCGTGCCGCTCGGCGTCCGGTGGTACGGCCTGGCCACCACCCTCATCGCCCTCGACAAGCCGTTGCTCCAGCTGGCGGCGCGCTCCGGCTGCCGGGGCCTGCTCATGGGGCTGGAGTCGCTCTGCGAGGCCTCGCTGGGCCAGACGCGCAAGGGGTTCAACGACCCGGACGCCTACAAGGCGATGATCGAGGACCTGCACCGCCACCGCATCGCGCTGATGGGCTGCTTCGCCTTCGGCCTGGAGGGCGACACGCCGGACGTCTTCGAGAAGACGGCCCGCTTCGCGGTGGAGGCCGGCATCGACCTGCCGCGCTTCGCGGTGGTGACCCCCTTCCCCGGCACGCCGCTCCACCGGCGGCTCGACGCCGAGGGGCGCATCCTCACGAGGGATTGGTCCCTCTACGACGCCCAGCACGTGGTCTTCCGGCCGAGGCTGATGACGCCGGAGCAGCTGCAGCGCGGCCACGAGCAGGCCTGGAAGCAGGCCTACTCGCTCCCCGCCATCGCCCGCCGGCTCTGGAAGGCTCGCGTCGACCCGCACCTCACGCTGGCCGCCAACCTCGGCTACCGCTTCTACGCGCGCAACCTGCACCGGTTCTACACCTGTGACTGGTTCCTGGGGCTCGGCCCCGAGGCGCGGGCGCCGGCCCTCGCGCCGGCCATCCCGCTACCCACCGCGCTCCCCGGCGGCGCCGCCCTCGCCGGCGCCGAGCCGCCCCCGCCGCCGGGCACCCGGGGGGCCGCGTGCGGGTGACGCTGGTCCAGCCCTGCATCGGCCGGCGCCCGGGGGAGAGGTACCTCCGCACCTGGCAGATGGAGCCCTTGCCGCTCGCCGTGCTGGCGGGGCTGACGCCGCCCGGCGTGGCGCTCCGCGTGGCCGACGACCGCTTCGAGCCCATCCCCTACGACGCGCCGACGGACCTGGTGGCCATCTCGGTGGAGACCTACACCGCGAAGCGCGCCTACCAGATCGCCAGCGAGTACCGGCGGCGCCGGGTGCCGGTGGTGATGGGCGGCTTCCACGCCATGCTGGCGCCCGACGAGGTGGCGCGCCACGCCGAGAGCGTGGTGGTGGGCGAAGCCGAGGCGCTCTGGCCCGAGGTGCTGGACGACTGGCGCCACGGCCGCGGGAAGAAGGTCTACCGGGCCGCCGCCCGGCCGGCGCTGGGCACCGCGCGCCCCGACCGCCGCATCTACCGCGGCAAGCCCTACCTGCCCGTCGGCTTGGTGGAGGCCGGCCGCGGCTGTCCGTATCATTGCGAGTTCTGCGCCATCCACTCGGCCTACGGCCAGTCGCGCACGGCGCGGTCGGTGGACGCGGTGGTGCAGGACGTCCTCGACGCCTCGCGCGAGCGGCGGCTGGTCTTCATCGTGGACGACAACATCGCCGGCGACCCGTCCTCCGCGGCCTCGGCCGAGCTGCTCGACGCGCTGGCCCGCCACCGCCGCCCCTGGGTGACCCAGTGCTCCATCCAGGGCGCCCTCGACGACGCCTGGGCGGCGCGGCTGGCGGCGGCCGGTTGCGTGGGCGTGCTGGTCGGGTTCGAGAGCCTCGACCCCGAGGTGCTCAAGGCCATGGGCAAGGGCTTCAACGCCCCCGACCTCTACCGGCGCGCCGTGGCCACGCTGCGGCGCCACGGCATCGGCGTCTACGGCACCTTCGTGCTCGGCTACGACGGCGACGGCCCGCGCACCCTCGACGCGGCCGTGGCCTTCGCCCAGGAGGAGGCCTTCTTCCTGGCGGCCTTCGCCCCGGTCATCCCGTTCCCGGGCACGCCGCTCTACCGGCGGCTGGAGGCGGAGGGGCGGCTCCTCCACGAGCGCTGGTGGCTCGACCCGGACTACCGCTTCGGCCGCACCAACTACCGGCCGGTGGGGATGACGCCGGCCGAGATCCGCGAGGCCTGCCTGGCGGCGCGGCGGCGCTTCTACGGCCTCGGCGCCATCGCCCGGCGCCTCCCGGGCAACCTCACCTCGGCCCGCATGGCGCTCGGCTTCCTCACCGCCAACCTGCTCCACCGCCGCGAGATCACCCAGCGCGACGGCCACGCCCTCGGCGACGTCACCTTCGCCGGGCCCCTCCTGGAGGCCTGAGCGTGGCCGGCGCGGTGACCATGGCGCGCGAGGTCCCCGGCGACGAGCCGGGCATCCGGGCCCTGCTGCGCGAGCGCCCCTTCGCCGGCGACGTCTCCCTCTCCTTCGAGCGCGAGCCCGACTTCCACCTGGCGGCCAGCGTGGAGGGCGACCGCCACGACGTGGTGGTGGGCAAGGCGCCGGACGGCCAGGTGGTGGGGCTGGCGACGCGGAGCGTGCGGACCGCCTGGATCAACGGCACGCCGGCGCGCCTCGGCTACCTCGGCCAGCTGCGGGCGGCCGGGGAGGGGCGCGGCAACGTGCGGGCGGTCCGCGAGGGCTTCGCCCTGCTCCGCGCCGGGCGCCGGCCCGACGAGGCCCCCTTCGACCTCACCAGCATCGTCAGCGACAACCTGCCGGCGCGGCGCCTGCTGGAGGCCGGCCTGCCGGGCCTCCCCACCTACCGCCCGCTGGGCGGCCTGGTGACGCTGGCCCTCACCGCGCGGCCGCGCCACCGCACGCCGGGCGCGGGGCTCACCGTCCGCCGCGCCGTGCCGGCGCAGCTCCCGGCCATCGCCGACCTGCTGGCCGACCACGGGTCGCGCCGCCAGTTCGCCCCCTGCCTCACCGCCGAGGAGCTGGCCTCCGGGGAGCGGACGCGCGGGCTCGCGGCGGGGGACTTCCTCCTCGCCGAGCGGGGCGGCCGCCTCGCCGGCTGCGCCGCGCTCTGGGACCAGCGGGCCTTCAAGCAGGCGGTGGTGCGCGGCTACGCCCCCTGGCTCCGGGCCGCCCGGCCGCTCCTCTCGCTGGCGGCGCCGCTCCTCGGCCTGCCGCGCCTGCCGCCGGTGGGCCAGCCGCTCCGCTCGGCCTTCCTGGCCTTCCTGGCGCCGGCGGCGGAGTTCGGCGTGGACGTGGAGGCGGTGGCCGAGGCGCTCATCGACGCGGCGCTGGCCGAGGCGGCGGCCCGCGGCCTCGACCTGGTGCTGCTCGGGCTCTCCGAGGAGGAGCCGCTCCTCCCGGCGGCGCGCCGCCGGCCCCACCGCCCCTACCGCTCCACCCTCTACGCGGTCCACTTCGAGGACGGCGCCGACGCGGTGGCGGCCCTCGACGGCCGCCTCCCCGGCCCGGAGGTGGCCACGCTGTGAGCTTCCGGGGTGGCATGGAGCCGGTGGCGGCGCTGGGCGCCCGGGTCCGCGGGGAGATGCGGGCGCTGCTGGAGCGCCACTTCGAGGGCGTCTCGGCGGCCGACTTCGAGGCCGACCTGGCCGAGAAGCAGCAGGTGGTCCTGCTGCGCGACGCGGGCGGGGCGCTGGTGGGCTTCTCCACCCTGCGCGTCGATCCGGCGGTGGTGGCCGGCGAGGCGCGGCGGGTGCTCTTCTCCGGCGACACCATCGTGGATCCGGTGGCCTGGCGATCCCCCCACGCCCTGCGGGCCTGGCTGCGCGCCGTGCTGCCCATGGCCGCCGCGAACCCCGCGCCGCTCGACTGGTTCCTGCTCTCCTCCGGCCACCGCACCTACCGGATCATGCTCACCCTCTTCGCCGCCTGCTACCCGGACCCGGTGCGGGAGCGGCCGGCCCTGCGGGCCCGGCTCCAGCAGTACGCGCGGGCCCGCTACGGGGACGCCTTCGACGAGGCGGCCGGCGTGGTGCGCCTGCCGCGCTCGGTGCACCGGCTGCGCCCCGGCGTGGGCGACGTGACGGCGGCCCGGCTCAAGGACCCGGCGGTGGCGCTCTTCGCCCGGCTCAACCCGGGCCACGGCGCGGGGGACGAGCTCGGCTGCCTGGCGGAGCTGTCCGAGGCCAACCTGACGCGGGCCGGGCGGCGGCTGCTGGGGGAGCCGTGAGGGCCGGGGCGGCCCTCGCCAACCTGGCCCACGCGGCGGCGACCTGGCCGGCGGTGGCCCGCTTCGAGGCGGCCCTGGCCGACCCGGCGCGGGCCCAGGCGGCGGCGCTGGCCCGCATCGTGGCGGCCGGCGGGGCGAGCGCCTTCGCCCGTGAGCACGGCCTCGGCACCGGCGCCGGCGTGGACGAGCTGCGCCGGCGCGTGCCGCCGCGCGGGTACGACGAGCTCCACCCCTGGATCGAGCGGGCCGCCGACGGCGAGCCGGCGGTCCTGACCGGTGCGCCGATCCTGCGCTTCCAGCCCTCCTCCGGCAGCACGGCGCCTTCCAAGCGCCTGCCCTGGACCGCCCCCTTCGCCGCCGAGGTGCGGGCCGCCGTCTCGGCCTGGCTCGGCGACCAGGCCCGCCGCTGGCCGGCGCTCCTGGGCGGCCCGGCCTACTGGTCGGTGAGCCCGGCCGCGCCGCCGCTGCCGCCCACCGCCGGCGGGATCCCGGTCGGCTTCGAGGACGACGGCGCCTACCTCGGGCCGGTGGCCCGCCGCCTCGCCACCTGGGGGCTGGCCGTGCCGGGCGCGGTGCGCCACCTCCTCGACGTGGACGCCTGGCGCCGCCGCACGCTGCTCCACCTCCTGCGGGCGCGGGAGCTGCGGCTCCTCTCGGTCTGGAGCCCCACCTTCCTGCCGCTGCTGCTCGACCCCCTGGCCGGCTGGCTCGACGGCCTGGCCGGGGAGATCGCGCGGGGGACGCCGCCCGTGGCGCTCGACGCGCCGGCGGGGCGGGTGGTGCTGCCGGCGCTCCCGCCGTCCCCGCGCCGCGCCGCCGAGGTGCGCCGCGCCGGGGCCGACCCGCTGGCCCTCTGGCCGCGCCTGGCGCTGGTCTCCTGCTGGACCGACGGGCCTTCGGCCCTCGAGGCCGGGCGCCTCGAGGGGCTCCTGCCGGGCGTGCCGGTGGAGGGGAAGGGGCTCATCGCCACCGAGGCGGTGGTCTCCGTGCCCTTCGGGCGCGGCCGGCCGCTGGCGATCACCTCCCACTTCCTGGAGCTGGAGACCGCCGAGGGGCCGCGGCTGGTCACCGAGCTCCGCGAGGGGGACGTGGGGACGGTGCTGGTCACCACCGGCGCCGGGCTGTGGCGGTACCGGCTGGAGGACCGCGTCGAGGTGACCGGCTTCCTGGGGCGCACGCCCACGGTCCGCTTCCTCGGCAAGGCCGACCAGGTCTGCGACCGCTTCGGCGAGAAGCTCCACGCCGGCCACGCCGAGGCCGTCATCGCCGAGCTGCGGGCCCGCTTCGGGCTCCCGGGGGGCGGCCTGGCCTTCCTGGCCCCCGACGACGTGGGCGGCCTGCCCGGCTACACGCTCTACCTGGCGGCGCCGGCCATCCCGCCCGCGGCCGCCGACCGGCTGGAGGGGCTGCTGGAGCGGAGCTTCCACTACGCCCACTGCGTCCGCCTCGGCCAGCTCGGGCCGGCCCGGATCTTCCGCGTGGCGGGCGACGGCCTGGCGCCCTTCTACGCCGCCTGCGCCGCGCGCGGCCAGCGCCTGGGCGACGTGAAGCCCTCGGCGCTGCGGCGCGACGGCGGCTGGAGCGCGGTGCTGCCCGGCGGCTACGTCGGCTGACGGCCGGGACCGCCGCCCCCCGGCGGAGCGGGCTAGAGCCGCGCGAGGAAGCGGTCCGGGAACTGCTTCACCAGGCCGGCCGAGAGGGCGTCGGCCAGGGCCAGGATGTGCTCGTGGCCGCGGTCGTAGGCGGCCACCGCGGCGGCGGCGTCGCCGGAGAGGCGGGCCACCACGGCGTCCACGGTGATGGCGAGGTGGGCGCGCAGCATGTCGTCGAGGGTCTTCCTCGGCCAGTTGGGGTTGGCGCTGGAGAGGAAGCCGGCGATGGCGTCGGCGTTCTGCTGCCAGCGGCGGGAGGCGTCCTCCTTGGCCTTCACGTCGCCGGCCTTGGCCGCCTTCACGAGGTCGGCCGCCACCAGGATGTGGTCGCGCAGCAGGCCGGAGAGCTGGGCCCCGGCGGCGTCGCCGTAGAAGGGCTTCACCGCGTCGCCGAGGTCGTCCTGGTTGCGCAGCAGGCGCGCCGCGATGGGGCCGGCGTCGGTGCCGTCGATGACCGCCGTGTAGAAGAAGGCGGTGTAGGTCACGTGCTCCTCCCAGAGCTTGCGCATGGCCTCGCGGAGGGCCGGCTCGGGGAGTCGGGCCGGCGCGGCCAGGGCCACGGCGGGCGCGGTGAGGGTCAGGGCCAGTGCGGCGAGCAGCGCGGTGCGGCGGGTCATGTGGTCCTCCGGGTCGTGGCCGGCCGGGGTGGCCGGTGCCTTGAGGAGTCGGCGGCGGGGACGCGGTTACGCGCGGTGAGGCGGCCGCCCCCAGGGGGCCGCCCGGGGGCTCGCGTTGCGCGCCCCCCGGGCCGGTCCTATGCCGGACGGGTCGATGCCCGCCCGGTCCGTCCGCCTCCCGGCCTCCGCGCTGGCCGCCCTGCTGCTGGCCGGCTGCGTCCGCGACGCCTACCTGGCGCCCACGGCGCCAGGGGCGAGGCCGCCGCCGCGGCGCGAGCCGGCGGTGCGCCTGCTGGTCTTCGGCGACTTCGGCTACGCCACGCTGCCCCAGTGGCTGGTGGCCCGAGCCATGCGCGCCGACACCGCGCGGCGCCCCTTCGACCTGGCCATCCAGCTCGGCGACAACCTCTACAAGTGCGGGCCGGACGCGGCCCGCCCCGGCGCCGAGGCCTGCCGCTTCGAGGCCGACGGCGCCACCGTCGCGCCCGGCACGCCGGCGCCCGACGATCCCCTCTTCCTGGTCAACGAGGGGCCGCTCCAGGGGCTGCGGGCGCGGGGTGGCGGCCCGCTCCCGGTCTACCTGGCGCTCGGCAACCACGACGTGGCCAGCGACGGCGGCTGCGCCACGCCCGGGTTGCCGGCGGCGGAGGCGGCGCGGCGCAAGGCCTGCCTGGCGGTGGCGCGGCGCACGCCGACCTGGATCATGCCGGCGCGCCACTACGTGCTCGACGCCGGGCCGCTGCGGCTGGTCGTGGTGGACACCAACGTGGTGGTGGCCGACTACGGCGGCTTCACGCTGGAGGCGGAGCTCGACTTCGTGCGCGGGGCGGTGGCCGGCTGCGGCGAGGGGCGGACCTGCCTCCTGGTGGGCCACCACCCGCCGGCCGCGGTGCACCACTACCCGGTCCGCGCCCGCGCCGGGCCCACCGAGGTGCAGCGGCGCATGGCGCGCCTCCTGGCCGCCGCGGGCGGGAAGGCGCGCGGGTTCCTGGCCGGCCACGTGCATATGCTGGAGCACCTGACCCTCGACGGGCTGGAGGTCTTCATCTCCGGCTCGACGGCCATGGGCGGCTTCCACCCGCTGCGCCACGTGGTGCCGGCGCGGGCCCAGGTGCGGTTCGCCACGGACGCCTTCGGCTACGCGGTGCTGGAGGCGGGGCCGGGCTGGTGGCGCGTCGAGTTCCACGACGACATCGGCACGGAGCGGTACTGCTGCGAGGCCGAGGGCGACGGAGCGTGCCGGGCGGAGGCGTGCTGTTGAGGTAGGTCGCCGGCACGCGACCGAGCGTCCCATGCGACGGACGGCACTACAGCCATCGGCCCAGCGCCGCATGGGGAGCCCATCAAGCGGCGATCGACGGGCGGTCCGGGTGCCACCATGGGCCGCGAGCCCATGAGGGCTCGCATCCGGGGAGGACACCATGGGGACCACCGCCAAGCGCGGGCGCGCCTGGGCCGCCTGCTCGCTCTGCCTGCTGCTCCTCGCGTTCGTGGGGCTCGCCGCCTGCGGGGGCCACTCCGGCGACGGGGTGGAGCAGGCCGCTCCGGAGGCCGCGGGCGACGTGGGCTCGCTGGCTTCCAAGCCGGCCGACCCGCCCGGCGGCTCCTGCCGTCGCTTCACCACCTGCCAGCCGGAGAACCCCTGCCACACCGGCTGGGTGACCGGCTGCCGGAAGAACCTGCCGATCTGCACCGACATCGGCGGCTGGCTGGCGAACGGGACGACCTGCGGTGCCGGCGCCGTCTGCAGCATGGGCGAGTGCGTGCCGTGCGATGCGGGGGCGATCTGCGAGCTTGGCGATCCGGCCGCCTGCCAGGCCGGCACCATCAACTGCCGCAGCGGTCAGCCGGTCTGCGAGAACCCCGGCCCGGCGCGGGACGGGACGTCGTGCTCGGGCGACGACTTCGTCTGCAAGGGGGGCTCGTGCCTCTGGTGCGTGGACGGCGTGACCACTTGCGCGCCGGCCGAGGCGCCATGCCACCAGGGCATCATGACGGCCTGCGCGGAGACCGGCGGCACCTGCGCCGACACGGGGGTGATGCAGCCCGACGGCAGTTGGTGCGGGCCGGACGCCGTCTGCCACGACGGTGAGTGCGCGGCCTGCACCTGGTGGGCAGCGTGCGTTCCGGATGGTCAGTCTTGCCAGGCGGGCTACACCACCTGCGACTCCGGCGCGCCGGTGTGCAACCCCTCGGGCTGGCTGCCGGACGGCACGCCGTGCGAGGGCGGTGGCACCTGCCAGGCGGGCCTCTGCGGGACGTCGGTCCCGGGCCCGGCCGAGGCGCCCGCGAGGCCCGTCCTGCCCCAGGAGCAGGTCCTCTCGCTCCTCAGCGACGCCTACGCCAACGTCCCGGTCGACACCTGGCTGACGAGCTGGGGCACCGGCGGCCTCCAGGACGTGCTGGTCGGCGCGGACCACGTGAAGCGGTACTTCAACCTCGGGTTCGTGGCGGCGGAGACCACGGGTCCCAACCTGATCGACGCGACCGCGATGACCCACCTGCACCTCGACGTCTGGACCCCCGACGCCAGCACCTTCAGGCTGAAGCTGGTGGACTTCGGCGCCGACGGCGCCTTCGGGGGCGGCGACGACAGCGAGCATGAGCTCTCGTTCGATCCCGGGTCGGCACCGCCGCTGGTCACCTCGAGCTGGGTGTCCATCGACGTCCAGCTCTCCGCCTTCGCCAGCCTGGCCAGCCGGTCGCACCTCGCGCAGCACATCTTCTCGGCGGTGGCCTCGTCGGGCCCGGCCACCGTCTACGTCGCGAACTACTACCTCTACGCGCTCGCCTCCGAGTGCCGCGCCGGCGAGGCCTGCCCGGGCCAGCCCTGCCTGGCCGGCTACGTCGCCTGCTCCACCGGCGCACCGGTCTGCGTCGAGTCGCCCCTGTGGCTCCCCGACGGCACCCCGTGCGAGGGCGGCACCTGCCAGGGCGGCCTCTGCTCTGCGGTGACGACCCGGAGCGTGACCGGCACGGGGCTCACCACCTTCTGGATGGACGGCGGCGCCACGCAGACCGAGCGCGCCCTGGAGATCTGGGGCCGCTCGGCCATCTACCGATCCGACGCGGGGGTGGTCTTCCGCGGCGGCATCACGTGGCCGGACGGCGCCTTCCAGATCGACTACGTCCCGGAGGGCCCGTACCTGCTGGAGGTCGAGCGGCCGGGCGGGTTCTCCTATGTCGCCACCGAGGCCAGCTTCACGGACGTCGGCATGGACGTGCTCGGCCGCCCTGACCTCCTCGTGGCGACCCTGCCCACCACCGTGACGTTCGACCTCGGCGGCCTCGTGCCGCTGGCCACCTCCGACGTCGTCGGCCTGGTGTCGTCCAACGCCGGCCTCGCCCTGACGCCGCTCGGCGCCGCCGGCTCCGGCGCCCTCCCGCTGGGCGCCGAGGCCGTCCTCGGCTCCGCCGAGTGGAACGGCCGGCCGCTCCTCGACGGCCCGCGCGGTGACGTCACCTGGTTGTACCAGGCGGCCACCACCGTCGATGCCGCCATCCCGGCCGCCGTCACGGCGGCGAGCCGGTGGGTGGAGCTCCCCGGCTCCTTCCGGCTCGCGGACGGCGTGCCGGCCACCGTGGACGCGACCCTGGCGCCGTGCCCCGGCACCGGCTCCGTCACGGCCGACTGGCGCATCTCCGAGTTCAGCGCCCTGGCGGCGCAGGTCCACCCGGAGGCGGTGGCCGGCTCGCACCGGATCACCGTCTCGGCGCGGCCGCACGCCTCCCCGCTGGCGCCGAACTTCCGGATCAGCAGCTTCCCGGGCGGAGCAGGCGTACCCCTGCTGATCGTGCAGCCGGACGCGGGGGCGGGCGACCTGGCCGTCGCCGGGGTCCAGTACGGCCGGTTCCTCCCGCCGACCTGGCGGGAGTACCGCCACGACCGGACCATCTTCCGCATCCCGATCACCGCGCCGGGCGCCGTCCGCAGCCTCGCCCTCGGCGCGCCGGTCGGCGTCAACCGGCCCATCGGCGACGCTCCGGCGATCGTCACGCCGGCGCTGACGCCGCCGCGCCACCTCCGCATCGGCGGCCTCGACGCCTGGAGCGGTGCGGGCGCGGTGGGGCTCCTGCCGGTGGTCAGCTGGGAGCCCCCGGAGGTCATCCCGGCAGGCCGGACGCCGCTCTACACCGTGACGGTCTACGAGGTGCAGCCCACGGCCGACGGCCAGGGCACCCAGCTCATCCGGCGCCTCGACGGGAAGACGACCTCGACCGAGCTCCTCCTCCCGGGCACCGGCATGGCCCTCGGCGGCCGCTACCTCGTCACGGTGAACGCCGAGATCACCGCGACCACCATCGAGGCGCCCTTCCGCGAGGCGCTCCCGGAGGCCTTCGCCATGGTGGTGAGCCGCGAGTTCACGCCGTGACCGGTCGCAGGCCCGGAGCGGCCTCGCCTGCTCCGGGCCTGCGCGCCGCCCGCTGGCACGCCCCGCTGGTCACCGGCGCGGCGCCACCGGGATGGACCTGGCGGTGGCCGGGCGCGGTGCACGACGGGGCGGCGGCGCGCCCGCCGGTCGGCTATCCTCCCCGCCATGCCACGCCCCCTCGCCGCCGTCTTCGACCTCGACGGCACCCTCGTCGACAACATGTCCTTCCACGGCGAGGCCTGGGTGGCCCTGGCCCGCCGCCTCGGCTCCGACGCCTCCCGCCACGACTTCGAGAAGAAGTGGGCCGGCTGGACCTCGGCGGAGATCATCCCGCTGCTCCTCGGCCGCCCCGCCGAGCCGGGCGAGGTGGCCCGCCTCGCCGAGGACAAGGAGGAGGCCTACCGGGCCGCCTTCGGCCCGAAGCTGGCGGCGCTGGCCGGCCTGTTCCCCTTCCTGGACCGGCTCCACGCCGGCGGCGTGCGCCTGGCGGTGGCGAGCGCGGCGCCGAAGGCCAACCGCGAGCTGGTGCTCGGCGGGCTCGACCTGACCCGCCGCTTCGAGGTGGTGGTGGGGCCGGAGATGGTGGCGCGCGGCAAGCCCTTCCCGGACCTGTTCCTGGAGGCCGCCCGGCGGCTCGGCGTGCCGCCGGAGCGCTGCGTGGCCTTCGAGGACGCGGTCAACGGCGTGCGCGCCGCCCGCGCCGCCGGCATGGAGACGGCCGGCATCCTCACCGCCCACGAGGCCGACGCGCTCACCGGGGTGGGCGCCGCCTGGGTGCTCCACGACTACCGCACGCTCCCCCCGGCGCTGGAGGCGCACCTCTTCGGCGCGGCGTAGGCCCGGCGGCCCGCGGCCGGCGACGTCCCGCTACGGCGGCAGGTCCACCCAGCGGCCGGTCCGCGCGCTCTCCAGCAGGGCGTCGCAGTGCAGCATCTCGCGGTGGCCGTCGGCCAGCGTCGGGAAGCCCCGCGGCGCCGCGAGGTCGCCCGCCTCGACGTACTCGTAGATGGCGGCGAAGCACTGGCGGAAGGTGTCCGGGTAGCCCTCCTGGTGGCCGCCCGGGTAGGCCGTGCGGCGGCGCGCCGCCGCCGAGAGGAGCGAGGGATCCTTGTCGAGCACCTCGTTCGGCCGGTCGCGGTGGCCCAGCCAGAGCCGGTTGGGCTCCTCGGCGCTCCAGGCCAGCGCGCCGGCGGCGCCGTCCACCTGGAAGGAGAGGCTGTTGCGCCGCCCGGCGCTCACCTGCGAGATCATGCAGGTGCCGATGGCGCCGTTGGCGAGGCGCACCAGGATGGCCGCCTGGTCCTCGGTGGCCATGGCCACCGGCGCCCGCGCCACCGGCGGCGCCCCCTTGCCGGCGAAGGTCTGCACGTTGCCGAGGGGGCGCTGGCGCACCGGGTGGACGGTGGAGAAGTCGGCCAGCACCCGCGCCACCGGCTGCCCGGTCACCCAGGTCACCATGTCGAGCCAGTGGGTGCCGATGTCGGCCACCGCCCGCAGCGCGCCGCCCCGCTCCGGCTCGAGCCGCCAGTTCCAGTCGGTGTCGAGGAGCAGCCAGTCCTGCAGGTAGCCGCCGTGCACCGCGTGGATGGCGCCCAGCTCGCCGGCGGCGATGCGCTCGCGCGCCTCGATGACCAGCGGGTAGGAGCGCAGGTTGTAGGTCACCGCCGCCACCACGCCGGCGCGCCGCTCCACCTCCAGCAGCGCCGCCGACTCGGCGCTGGTCAGGGCCAGCGGCTTCTCCACCACCACGTGCTTGCCGGCCTCCATCACCTGGCGCGCGTAGGGCGCGTGGAGGGAGTTGGGCACCGCCAGGTGGTAGACGTCGGCCCCCGACCCGGCCAGCGCCGCCTCCAGCGTGCCGTAGGCGCGCGGGATGGCCAGCTCGGCCGCCCGGGCCCGGGCCTCCTCGTCGCCCGCCGCCACCAGCGCCCGCACCTCGACGCCGTTGCGCCGCAGCGCCTCGACGTGCGCCGGCCCGATGAACCCGGCGCCGACCACGCACGCCGACGGCCTCGACCTACCTGGCATGTCGTCCTCCTCTCACCAGCCTGGAGACGTTCTGGTGCGACAGGATCTCGTCGAGCACCAGCACCGCGGCGCCCACCGCGCCGCCCTCCTCGCCGAGGGCGGTGCGCTTCACCTGCAGGTCGGCGGTGGCGAGGGGGGTGGAGCGCCGGTAGATGGCCTCGCGCAGGCTGGCCACGTACCGCTCGCCCACCCCGGCCACGCCGCCCCCCACCACGATGAGCGACGGGTTGAAGAAGTTGACCAGCTTGGCGAGGACGCCGCCCACCGCCGCGCCGGAGTCCATCAGGAGCCGGAGGCAGGTGGCGTCGCCGGCCAGCGCCCCCTGGCCCACCGCGGCGGCGTCGAGGGGCGCCTGGCGCGCCGCCAGCGCCGCCAGGAACGGGCTCCGCCGCGCCGAGGCCGCCGCGCGGGCCTGGGCCGCCAGCGCCGCGCCGCCGGCCACCACCTCCAGGCAGCCGCGGTTGCCGCAGGGGCAGGGCTCGTCGCGGCCGTCGAGGCCGATGTGGCCGATGTCGCCGGCGGCCCCCTTGGCGCCGCGGTGGATCTCCCCGTGGAGCACGATGCCGGCGCCGATGCCGGTGCCGATCTTCACGTAGATGAAGCTGTCGGCCCCGGCCGCCACGCCGCGGTCGCGCTCGCCGAGGGCCATCACGTTGACGTCGTTGTCGAGGAAGACCGGGCAGCCGAAGCGCTTGGCGAGGCGCGTGGCCACCGGGAAGCGGTCCCAGCCCGGCATGACCGGCGGCGAGACCGGCACCCCGGCGGCGAAGTCCACCGGGCCCGGCACGCCCACCCCGATGCCGAAGAGCTTGCGGCCCCGCACCCCGGCCTCGCGGCAGAGCGCGGCCACCAGGCCGCCGGCCAGCGCCAGGACCCGCTCCGGCGTCTCGCGGGCCAGGTCGAGGGGGATGCGCCGCCGGGCCAGCGGCGCCGCCGTGAGGTCGCAGAGCGCGGCGGTGAGGTGGGTCTGCCCGACGTCCAGTCCCACCACCGCGCCCACGTCGTCCGCCACCTTGAGCTTCTGCCGCTTCGACCCCGGGCGCGCGTCCGGTCGCACCAGCCCCGCCGCGCGGAGCCGGTCCAGGTGGACCGAGACCGTGCTCTTGGCGAGGCCGGTGCGGCGGACGATCTCCGAGGCCGAGAGCGGCCCGCGGTCGCGGACCACCTGGAAGATGCGGCCCACCGTGGCGGTCGGCCCCGGGTCCGCCGGCGCGGCGGCCGGCGGGGGCCCGGGGTGGCGGTCGGCGCGGCGGGCCATGGCGGCTAGAACACCGCCTCGGGCACGTAGTACGACTTGGCGTTCTCGCGGGTGATGAGCTCCGAGCCCAGGATGATCCGGAGCGGGAGCTTCTTCTGGTAGAAGCCCTCGAAGACGCGGCCGCGGATGCCGACCACCGCCAGGGAGACCGCCGTGGCGCAGACGTCCGGCGGGTAGGTGGCGTTGGCGCGGACCAGCGGGTCGCCGTCCATGATGCGCTTCACGATCTCCTTCTTGGCGGCGCCGCCGAAGGCGATCTTGAGGTCCTTGCGGCCCGACTCCTTGTAGGCCTGCAGCGCGCCCTCCAGCATGTCGTCGTCGGCGGTGTAGAGGGCGTCGATGGCCTTGTACTTGGCCAGGTAGTTCTCCATCACCGAGAGGGCCTTCTCCTTGTTCCAGTTGCCCGGCTGCGAGTCGAGGACCTTGATGCCCGGGTACTTGGCGGCCACGTCCTTGGCGGTCTTGGTGCGCAGGTCGGAGATCACCGAGGGGATGCCCTCGATGAGGACGACGTTGCCCTTGTAGTTGAGCTCCTTGCAGATCCACTCCATGGCCTGCCGGGCGTAGGACTCGTCGTCGTTGGAGAGGTAGACGTCGTAGACCGGCTTGGTCACGCCGCGATCCAGCACCACCACGTAGACGCCCTTGGCCTTGGCCTTCTCCACCACCGGGGTGAGCGGGGCCGACTCGAACGGGAAGACCACCAGGCCGTCCACGCCCTGCACCAGCATGTCCTCGATGTCGGCCACCTGCTTGGTGACGTCGCCGGAGGTCTTGAAGAGGAACTCGACGTTGCCGTCCTTCTTCTTCCAGTCGTCCATGGACCGCTTGGCCCACCAGTTGGCGCCGCCCATCCAGCCGTGATCCGCCGTGGGCATGGTGACGCCGATCTTGATCTTCTTCGCCCCCTGCGCCTCCGCCGTGCCGCCCAGCATCGCCACCAGGGCGACGCACAACGCCATCAGGATCCGCCTCATTGTGACCTCCGTGTGAACGTCACTGCTTCTGCCGCTGGATGAACACCGCCCCGATGATGACGAGGCCCTTCACCGTCCCCTGCAGGTAGGTCGAGATGCCGACCATGTTGAGCATGTTGTTGATGACGCCGAGGGTGATGGCGCCCACCACCGTCCCCCAGATGGTGCCGCGCCCGCCGGCCATGGCCGTGCCGCCGATGATCACGGCGGCGATGGCGTCGAGCTCGTAGTTGAGCCCCACCGTGGAGGTGCCGACCGAGTTGAAGCGCATGGCCACCAGCACCGTGGAGACGCCCACCATCAGGCCGTTGAGGGCGTAGGAGGCCAGGCGCGTCCGGTCCACGTCGATGGCCGAGTAGCGCGCCACCCGGGCGTTGGAGCCGACGGCGCGGGTGTAGCGCCCCCAGCGCGTCCGCGAGAAGGCCAGCGAGAGGAGCGCCGCCAGGCCGAGGAGCGCCACGGCCGGGAGCGGCACGCCGAGGGGCATCCAGGACCCCAGGTCGCCGAACTTCGCGGAGGCGGAGCGGAACTCGCCGGCGTCGCCGATGTAGAGCGAGAGCGAGCGGAAGAGCGCCATGGTGCCGAGCGTCACGATGAAGGGCGCGATGCGCCCCTTGGTGACGAGGAGGCCGTTCCCCAGGCCGCAGGCCGCGCCGGCCGCCAGCGCCACCAGCACCGCCGCCGAGATGGCCGCGCCGTCGCCGTGGCCGCGCTCCGCCACCGCGTTGAGGGAGAGCACCGAGAGCGTGCCCACGAAGGCGGCCATCGAGCCGACCGAGAGGTCGATGCCGCCGGCCACGATGACGAAGGTCATCCCCAGCGCGATGATCCCCGTGTAGGAGACCTGGCGCAGGATGTTGAGGAGGTTCTCCGGCTGGAGGAAGTAGGGGCTGAGGAAGGAGGAGACCACCGTGAGGATGGCCAGCGCCGCGAAGGCGGCGTAGCGCTCCTTCTCCAGGCGCCGGAGCCGCTGCCAGAGGGCGCTCACGGGCGGGCCTCCTCGACGCCGGTGGCCCGGAACATGATCTGGTGCTCGCCCACCGCGTCCCCCTCGAGCTCGCCGGCCACGCGCCCCTCCCGCATCACCACCACCCGGTCGCACATCCCGATGACCTCCTCGAGCTCGCTGGAGACGAGGAGCAGCCCGGTGCCCCTGGCCGCCAGCTCCGAGAGGAAGCGGTAGATCTCCTGCTTGGCCGCCACGTCCACGCCGCGGGTCGGCTCGTCCACGATGACCAGGCGCGGCCCGGGATCGAGGGTCTTGGCCAGCGAGACCTTCTGCTGGTTGCCGCCGGAGAGCGACTCCAGGGGCGCGCCGAGGTCGGGCGCCTTCACCTGGAAGCGCTCGCGCCAGGCGGCGGCGCTGGAGGCCTCGCGGGCCCGGTCGATGAGGCCGAGGGCGCGGCAGTAGGCCGGCAGCGAGACCAGGGTCACGTTCTCGGCGATGCCGAAGCCGGGGAGGATGCCGGCGCCCTGGCGGTCCTCGGAGAGGTAGGAGAAGCCGGCCGCCACCGCCTGGGCGGCGCCGCGGGCGCGGACCTCCTTCCCGCCCAGGCGCACCGCGCCGGTGCAGGGGCGCAGCCCCATGAGCGCCTCGGCCACCTCGGTGCGGCCGGCGCCCACCAGGCCGGCCAGCCCCAGGATCTCCCCCTCCCGCACGGTGAAGGAGACGTCGGTGAAGGCGCCCGGCGAGGAGAGGCCCGCCACCTCCAGCAGCGGCGCCCCCGCGGCCGGGCGCTTCGGCGGGTAGATCTCCTTCAGCTCCCGCCCCACCATGCGGCGGGCCATCTCCGGCGGGTCGATGTCGCCGATGGCCGCCTGGTGGACCAGCTCGCCGTCCTTGAGCACCACCACCCGGTCGCAGATGGCCTTCACCTCGGCCAGCTTGTGGGAGACGTAGACCAGCGTCATGCCGCGGGCCTGGAGGGCCCGCATCACGGCGAAGAGCCGGTCGATCTCCCGGCGCGTCAGCATGGTGGTCGGCTCGTCGAGGATCAGGAGCTTGGCGTCGAAGGCCAGCGCCTTGCAGACCTCCACCAGCTGCTTCTGCGCCGCCGAGAGCCCCTCGATGCGGTCGGCGGGGGCGGCGCTGGCGCCCAGCTCCGCGAGCAGCTCGGCGGTGCGGGCGCGCATGCGGGCGGCGTCGAGGGTGCGGCGCGGCGTGAGCAGCTCGGCGCCCAGGAAGACGTTCTCCTCCACCGAGAGGTCGGCGGCCAGGTTGAACTCCTGCGGCACCAGGCTCACGCCGGCGCGGCGCGCGTCGGCCGGGGCGCGGAAGGTCACCGGCCGACCGTCCAGCTCCACCGCGCCGGCGGTGGCCGGGTGGATGCCGGCCAGGATCTTCACCAGCGTGGACTTGCCGGCGCCGTTCTCGCCGATCAGCCCCACCACCTCGCCGCGCCCCAGCTCCAGCGACACGTCCTTGAGCACGGCGTGGCCGCCGAACTCCTTGCGCAGGGACCGCGTGCGGACCAGGGCGTCCATGGGGGCTTCATGGTGCGCCCCGCGATGTTCGGCCATCAAGCCGAAACGTTCGGCAAACGAACATCTCCGATGGGGCCCCCCGATCCGGGACGGCAGGGTGCCCTGCGCGCCCCGGCCGCGCCCGCGGAGGGGGAGGCGAAGTCAGCGTCCGTTCAGGCCGGCGCTCAGTCGTTCTTCATCGAGGCGTCGAAGGCCAGCGACGAGGGCGCGAAGTCCACCTGAGCTCGC
>WBZM01001069.1_pt1 | contig 30317 bp, 34 predicted proteins | sample 5204271 | NCBI WGS metagenome assembly WBZM01 (sample SAMN12344346, study PRJNA552823) | activated sludge metagenome | biome: Activated sludge suspended growth; feature: Nitrification reactor; material: Wastewater; isolation source: activated sludge from nitrification reactor of wastewater... | reverse complement strand
CCAGGGCAATCGAATGGGCCTGCCCGCCTGCTGACCTGCTCTAGTTGTACCGCTGCTCAGTTGCCGCGAACCCGAGCCAAGTGTGCCGGTTGTTCCACCAGCACCAACCCACCTTGGGTGCGTCCTTGCGCTCCTTGCCGTCGCGTCCGGTGCCGTTGCTGACCCAAATGGCAGGAGTGCGGGCGTCGAAGCCTCGTGCCTTGGGCTTGCGTGAGCCAATGGTCATGAAGCAGGAGTTGCGCTCCAGTCGTTGTGGCTGTTGCAGGAGCCATGAGATGCCTTCATTCAGCGTCAGGGGGCTCAGTCCACGTTCGGCGAGCGCGGCGAGTGCTTCGTCGGGGGTGTAGTTCTGCAGCTCGTCGCCTCTCTTGGGGCTGGCAATGGTGTAGAGCAGGCGTTCGGGTGCGTCTACCTGGTCAACGAACTCATCCACGTCAGTCATGTCTTCGACCACAAAGCCGGGCTTGTCGTTGAGGGAGAGGAGCGGGGCGAGCCTGCTCGGTGGCACGAGCCTCGGGCTGACGACCGCCAGTGTATCTTCGGGCAACCCGACTCCGAGTTGCTGGAAGTCCGCTTCTGAAAGTCCCGCCAACTCGTGGACACCGAGTGCGATCAGGCGTTGGAGCTGTTCTGAGATTTTCATCGGCAAGCAGGCTACATCTTCGGACCAAACGGTCAGTGATATCCGAGTGAAGGGTGGGTGCCGGCCAGATTGGTCGACTCGCGACCGAGGGGTAGGCATGCCAGCCAGGCGTCTTCGAAGGTGGATGGGCTCCTGTCATTGAAGTGCCATCAGCTTCTGCTGACCAGTCGCGGGTTCGGCTAGGACCCTTCTTGCGAATAACAAGATTCACTTATGACCTTGTTGGCCGAGTACCGCGGCGCCCGGCATGCCGAGGACATTGCCCGACTCCGACGCGTCCTCGCATTGCGGGCTATGGTCGCCTCTGGCACTTCGCAGCGCCAGATCGCTGAGGCGCTCGGCATCACCCAGCCGGCTGTTAGTCAGCAACTCAAGTTTGCCCCCGAACTGGGCGAGGTTCATCCCGAGATATTGCTCGAAGCCGCCGCTCCCGTCCTCAAGGCCCTCGCGAACGAACACGGCTACACGCGCCTGGCTGTCTTCGGTTCGCTCGCCCGCGGCCAAGCACGACCCGATTCCGACATTGACCTGATCGTAAAAGCGCCGGAGGGTACGTCGACTTTCGGGTTCATAGGGTTCAAGCAGCTCGTCGAACAAGTCCTCGACCGCCAGGTAGACCTCATTGACTACTGCGGGCTCAAACCCAGAGTCGATGTCGACATTTGCCGCGAAGCGGTGTTGTTGTGATGGACCGCAGGGCAGCAAAAGAGCTCTTCCACGACGCTGAAATGCTGATCGACTACGAGTCCGGCAACGACGGTGGCTTGCGCTGACTGTGTGCGTGGTCGGATTCGTGTGGCTGAGAGCCCGAATCCGGCCCAGCACGTGTACCTTTGCAACAGTTGGCGTTGAGGAGAGGACTTGCCAGTGAGTGACCCAAATGCAGTAGGCAAACTCGGTGAGGCGACCCGGTTGGACGGGTTGAGCGACAAGGATCTGAAGAAGGTCGTGTCGGCCGGCACTCCCGTCCACATCCCGGCGGGCTGGTCGCTCATGTGGGAGGGATCTGCATCTGACAAGGCCTATCTGATCGTGGATGGTGAAGTCAGCGTGCGTCATGGCCACGAGGAGATCACGGTGCTCGGTGCTGGTGACCTGATCGGGGAGATGTCGATCGTCAACCACAAACTGCGCAGCGCGAGCGTGGTGACCAAGACCGATGTTGAGGCCCTGCACTATGACCGGGCCCGCATGGAGCAGTTGATGGAGGAAGTGCCGGCATTTGGCGCTGCCGTGCGCGCCACTTCGCAAGACCGTGCCGGACAAGCCTGACGATCACCTCGACCCCGAGGACGAGGCGTTCTCTGACGACCAAGGAGTGCACGCCGGGCCGATTGTCGACCCGGAGATCATCCAGCTGTTGGTCGACGGGCTTGAGCTCCAGCTATTCGGCGAGAAGCCCAACCTGACCAGCGTCGAAGTTGCTGAGCGAGCAGGTGTTTCCCTGGAAGTCTCGCAGAAGCGGTGGCGTTCCCTCGGCTTCACCGCGATGTCCACTGAAGCGGTGATGTTCACCGAGGCCGACGTCGAGGCTTTGCGGATCACCGAGTCTTTGCGTGCGACCGGCCTTCTGGTTGATGAAGACGAAGCGGCTTTGGTCAGGGCGATCGGTCGCACCTTTGCCCGACTTGCCGAGTGGCAGATCAGCTTGATGGCCAGACGGGCTATGTCGGCCCAGGATTTGGACTTGGGCGCATTGTTTGCCGAGATGGACAATGTCATCCCACAGGTCGAGGCGGTGCAGGCCTATGCCTGGCGTCGCCACCTGCTCAATGCCGCCTCCCGATTCTTGATTTCACCTGAGTACGCCGAAGAGTCTGCCCCGATGGCGGTGGGTTTTGCCGACATCGTCGGCTACACCCGACAGAGCCGCTCCTTGCGCACAAATGAGCTGACTCGTCTGGTCGATGACTTCGAGGCCGAGTCGTTGAGCATCATCACCGAGCTGCGCGGGCGGATCGTCAAGACGATCGGCGACGAAGTGATGTATGCCGCAGACGACCCAGCCGATGCGGTGGAGATCGCCTTGCAGCTGGCCGAGCGCCATGAGCACGACGAGAGCTTCCCCGAGCTTCGGGTGGGTGTGGCCTGGGGTGACGTCGTGGCCCACTGGGGTGATGTCTTCGGCCCCTCGGTCAATGTCGCGGCCCGGCTCACCAGCTTGGCTCGGCCCGGCAAGGTGCTGATCGACCGTGAGCTGGCCGACTCCGTGCGCGACAACCCGGGCTACATCCTGCGGCGGCTTCGGCGTACGTCGGTCAAGGGCTATCGCCGCCTGGAGCCCTGGTCGGTCAGGCGCGAGGTGTCAAAAGACACGGCTCTGCTTGAGGACGGCGCCTTCCCTGGCCCCGCCTCGCAGTTCGTGCACGAGCAGGCAGAAGAACTGCGCCGGATCATCCGCGGGCTCGACCAGCCTCAGGATGACCAGCCTGAGGGTGACCAGTCGGCAGCAGGCCAATCACCGGGCGATCAGCCGGGGGAGTGAGTCAGCAGGGTCTCTCTGACTGATTCGGCGTCGTCGACCAGGAAGATTCGTCCGCTCATCGGATGCCCTTGCCCCAGAGCGTTGAGCAGGCTCCACGCGGGTAGCACTTCGGTTCAGTATTCGTGACCCACCAACACCATGGCAAAGTCCGAGCCGGGTGCTGCGTAGTACACCTTGCAGGCGGCTTGGAAGATCTCCTGCACCGTGCCCGCAGACCCGGGCAAGAAGACGACCCCGGCATTGCAGATGCTGAGCAGGATGTCTTCGCGCAGGGCATTGCGGAAGTATTTCGCGATCTGGGAGGCGAAGGGATTGGGTGGCTCGTGGCCGTAGTACCAAGTCGGGATGCCCAGGCTGAGGCCGCTGTCTGGATATCTCTGAGCAAGGTCAAGAGCTGCGCCTGCCCAAGTGGCGACTTGGGTGAAGTCGGGCGCCTCGGCCAGTGCGTCGAGGGCCTCTTGCAAGTCAAGCGCAGTCAGCTCGCACAGTCGCGCGCCGAGATTGGCTGCCTCCATCCTTCCGGGCCCGCCGCCCGTTGCGACGCTGAGACCACCCCCGGGCCAACTCGGCTGCGAGTCGGGCCGCATCGGCGTAGTTACTCGTGCAGCGCTGGGTGGCGTGGCCACCCATGACCCCGACGATCCGACGCCCCTCCACCCACTCCTCCAGCGCATCGTCGATCGAGTGATCGTGCAGCGACTCGGCGAGGGTCTTGGTGAGGCTGCGACCATCAGCGCGCCACCAGGCATAGATCTGGGCGTCAGGGGTGGCGTCGTACGACGAACCGAGCCCGGCATAGAGCTCGGGCCCGGTGTATAGGTGGGCGCGGTAGGGGTCGAAGGGCAGGTCGGGCACCTTCGGGAAGAGCAGGGCTCCGTGTCGGCGCAACCAGTCGGCGGTGTCTTCAGGCAAGGTGCAACCCAAGAAGAGCGCGCCGGTGGGGCGAGTCTGGCGCAGGATCGAGTCACGGCCGGTCAGGTCGAGCCCCTGGATCTGCCAGCCGGACAGGTCTTTGTGAGCTGCGGTGAGCCGGTCGAAGTCAGCCAGGGTCTCGATCTCGATCGGTTGGGGTCGATGCCTGGCGTTCATGGCTTGATCTTCGCGCATGCAGACTCGTTAGGCTGTCTGGGTGCAAAGGTTCGTGCGATGAATGTGTGTTTCGGCTTCCTTGACTCCGCAGTGATCGAGGGCCGCGCCGATGAGGTCGTGTGTGGCGATCTGTTGTTTGCGACCATGCTTGAGCAGGTCGCCTCCCTTGCCGGCGCGTTGCGGCACTTGGGTGTTGGGCCCGACACGGTCGTGCCGGTGTTGGTCGAAGACGATCAAGATGCCGTGCTCGCTGCCCTCGCGGTGGCGCGTCTGGGTGGCGTGGTCACCGACCGGGCTGAGCATGAGGGACCGATCGCGATCTGCTCGGCTCAGCAGGCCACCCGCACGACGATCAGGTTGTTTCGCGGGGCCAGCGAGCCCGATGTCGACTGGGACATGATGTTGCGGGCCGGTCGCAGCGACCCCGCCGCAGCCGAAGTGGTCTTCGACAATGGCAACTTCTCGGTCTCGCACACCGTCGCCCAGATGAACGCCCTGCTCGATTCGGTAACCCTGCCGCTGACTGCCGCGGCTCTGCGCGAAGTACTCGGGGTTTGAGTTGAGCAAATCAACCGTGGCCGAGCCACGCGACATAGTGATCCTCGGCTCGACCGGCTCGATCGGCACCCAAGCCCTCGACGTGGTCAGGGCCAACCCCGGCCGCTTCCGGGTGGTCGGGCTCACCGCCGGCGGCAGCAATCGAGAGCTGTACGACGCTCAGGTGGCCGAGTTTGCCCCTGCCTTCGCCGGCCTGGGGGAGCAGGCCAGTGTCGAGGCCGCGTCGATGCCCGGTGCGGTGGTGCTCAACGGCATCACCGGAGCTGTCGGGCTGCGACCCACGGTCGCCGCGCTCGATGCCGGCAACACCCTCGCCCTGGCCAACAAGGAGTCGTTGATCATCGGCGGCTCCGTGGTCACTTCCCGGGCCAAACCCGGCCAGATCGTGCCCGTCGACAGCGAGCACAGCGCGCTGGCCCAGTGCCTGCAGGCAGGCCGCGCCGATGAAGTACGCCGATTGGTGCTGACCGCGAGCGGCGGCCCCTTCCGGGGCCGGACCCGTGATCAACTCGCAGAGGTCACACCCGAGCAGGCGCTCAATCATCCGACCTGGGACATGGGCCCGGTGGTCACGATCAACTCCGCGACCTTGGTCAACAAGGGCCTTGAGGTGATCGAGGCGCATCTGCTTTTCGGCATCGACTTCGACCGGATCGAGGTCGTCGTACACCCCACGAGCGTGGTGCATTCGATGGTGGAGTTCCACGACGGCTCCACGATCGTGCAGGCATCCCCGCCAACGATGTTGATCCCGATCGCGTTGGGTCTGGTGTGGCCCGAGCGACTGCCCGACACTGCCCCAGCGGTCGACTGGTCGCAGGCGCAGAAGTGGGAGTTCTTCCCGCTCGACGACGTGGCCTTCCCAGCCGTCGCCCTGGCCCGTGAGGCGGGCTCAGCCGGCGGCACCGCCCCTGCGGTCTACAACGCGGCCAACGAGGTGTGTGTGCAGGCCTTCCGCGATGGCAGACTTCCCTTCACTGGCATCGTCGACACGGTAGGGGCGATCCTTGGACGCCATCGAGATGCCCCGAATGACGCGTCGTCTTTGGGGGCATCCCTCACCATTGATGATGTGCTCGCCGCCGACGCCTGGGCGCGCGAGGAAGCCTCGTCGTACTTGTCCTGAAGACGCAACAGAAGTGAGTGATTGATGACCGCGGTCTACTACACCCTCGGCGTGCTGATCTTCGTGATCGCGCTGCTGATCAGTGTCGCGCTGCACGAGTGTGGCCACATGATCCCGGCCAAGCGCTTCGGCGTACGGGTGTCGCAGTTTTTCGTCGGCTTTGGCAAGACGGTCTGGTCAAAGACCAAGGGCGAAACTGAATACGGCTTCAAGGCGATCCCGCTGGGCGGCTACGTGAAGTTGATCGGGATGTTGCCCCCTGACCCGAAGACAGGTGAGGTGCGGGAGTCGTCCACCGGCATCTTCTCGGGCCTGATCGAAGCGAGCCGTGAGGCCGAGTGGGAGCAGGTCAAGCCCGAAGATGAGGGCCGGTTGTTCTACCAACTCGTGTGGTGGAAGCGCGTGATCGTGATGGCCGGCGGGCCCTTCGTAAACATCTTGATCGCCTTCTTGATCTTTGCGGGCATCTTCGCCACCTACGGCAACCCAGCCGATCGCAAGGAGAGCCTGGTGCTCTCCTATGTCGCTGGCTGCGTGGTGCCTGCTGCCGAAGACGGGCGCCAGTGTCAGCCTGATGACCAGATCGCTCCGGCGAAGGCGGCGGGCCTGGAGAAGGGCGACCGGCTCTTGACGGTTGATGGCGAGAAAATCACTTCGTGGACGATGCTCACCGACCACATCCGAGACAACGCCAACGACAAGATCACCTTGACCTACGAGCGCGACGGTCAGGTGCACACGACCACCACCAACACCACAGTGGCCGCCCGGCCCGACCTCAACGACCCGAGCAAGACCGTCCAGGTCGGCTTCTTGGGGGTCTCGCCCACGATCGGGCCCCCCGTCACCGGCGGCCCGATCTACACCCTCGGGGTGATGGGTGACCTGGCCACCCAGTCGGCTCAAGCGTTGTTGAAGTTGCCGGTGAGCGTCTACAGGGTGGGCCTTGCGATCGTCGGTGTCGAGAAGCGTGACCCCAACGGCCCGGTCAGCATCGTGGGCGGCGGCCGGATCGCCGGTGAGACCGCCTCGGCGGAGGGGTTCCCGGTCAAGGAGAAGGCCCTTTCGCTGCTCATGTTGATCGCCGGCTTCAACTTCTTCATCGGCATCCTCAACCTCGTGCCCTTGCCGCCGCTCGACGGTGGCCGCATCGCGGGTGCCCTCTATGAGGCCGTACGCCGCGGCCTCGCGCGCTTGTTTGGGCGCCCCGATCCGGGGTACTGGGATGAAGCCAAGATCATGCCTTTGGTCTACGGGATCGCCGCGACCTTGATGATCATGGGCGTGGTGTTGATCGTGGGCGATCTGGTCGTGCCGATCAGCACTACCTGACCTGAACTAGGATCGAAGACATGACCGCCGTAAGCCTTGGCATGCCCGCAGCCCCTCCACCCGTGTTGGCGCCTCGCCGCCAGACCCGACAGATCCAGGTCGGCAAGGTTGGCGTGGGCAGCGAGTCTCCGATCTCGGTGCAGTCGATGACCACCACCTTGACCTCCGACGTCAATGCGACTCTGCAGCAGATCGCGGAGTTGACCGCCGCGGGTTGCGACATCGTGCGGGTGGCCTGCCCCAGCGCCGACGACGCCGAGGCGCTGCCCGCGATCGCCACGAAGTCGCAGATCCCGGTGATCGCCGACATCCACTTCCAGCCCAAATATGTGTTCGCCGCGATCGAGGCCGGTTGTGCGGCCGTGCGAGTCAACCCGGGCAATATCAAGAAATTCGACGACCAGGTCAAGGAGATCGCCAAGGCGGCTGCCGACCACGGCACCTCGATCAGGATCGGCGTCAACGCCGGCTCCCTCGACAAGAGGTTGATGGAGAAATACGGCAAGGCCACCCCCGAAGCACTGGTCGAGTCGGCGATGTGGGAGGCCTCGCTCTTTGAGGAGCACGGTTTTCGTGACTTCAAGATCTCGGTGAAGCACAACGACCCGGTCGTGATGGTGCGTGCCTATGAGCTGCTCGCCGAGGCGGGCGACTGGCCGCTGCACTTGGGCGTCACCGAGGCAGGACCGGCCTTCCAGGGCACGATCAAGTCTTCGGTGGCCTTCGGCGCGCTGCTCTCCCAGGGCATCGGCGACACGATCCGGGTCTCGCTATCTGCGCCTCCCGTGGAGGAAGTCAAGGTCGGCCTGCAGATCTTGGAGTCGCTCAATCTCAAGCCGCGTCGTCTCGAGATCGTCTCCTGCCCCTCTTGTGGACGGGCCCAGGTCGATGTCTACAAGCTGGCCGAAGAGGTGACCGCCGGGCTCGACGGACTCGAAGTGCCCCTCCGCGTCGCCGTGATGGGTTGTGTGGTCAACGGGCCAGGTGAGGCTCGCGAAGCCGACCTCGGCGTGGCCTCCGGCAATGGCAAGGGCCAGATCTTCGTCAAGGGTGAGGTGATCAAGACCGTGCCCGAGTCGCAGATCGTGGAGACCTTGATCGAAGAGGCGATGCGCATCGCCGAGGAGATGGAGGCCGGCGAGGGCTCCCCTCAGGTCAGCATTTCGTGACTCTTGGTGCGGGCAAGCCGTTCAGTTAGGTCAGTCACCTTGCGCAAGCTCGCCGTCACGCTCGGAGCCGGGGTGATCCTCGCGTACGCCGCTCTCGGCGCGCTGCTCATGAGCCGGTGGGAGCTCGAGGCCGCGAGCGGGCTGCCGATCAAAGACACGGTCGCGGCGATGGCTGCCGACGAGCAGAGCTACAGCGTCATACCTGGGGTGGTCTTCGCAGTCACTGGCGGTTTGCTTGCGATCGTGTGGGCGGTCACCACGCATACCGCGGCTGGCCGGGTCTCTGGTTGGCTCTCTGCAGCGCTGTGGGCGGCGATTGTCGCGCTCGGTGCGCCAGCCTACTTCTTCGCATCCTTCGGCAACATGAACTCCGTCGGTGACACCTTCTACGACTGGGACAGTCAGGCAGCTTTTGCTCTGGTGTCGCCCCTCTATGTCATCTCTGGAGTTGCCGCCGTAGTGGCTGTCTTTGCGCTGGCGATGAGTTTGCGTCAGCGGATCCGTCCGTATCGGGTGATGTAAGATTACATCATGCAGCGCACGCAAATCTCGCTGACCGAAGAGGATCGAAAGCTCCTTGATGCGGAGGCCGCACGGACCGGCCGGTCGGTTTCTGCGCTGATCCGTGACGCTGTCGTGCAGACCTATGGGTTTCGCAGAGACATCGACCAAGACGTGCAGGCGATCGATGCCGCTTTGGGGGTCTGGCGTGATCGGCAGTTCGACGGGGAGACCTATGTCGAGAGCATCCGCTCCGGCGATCGGCTCCGTGAGACCACCTCGCGATGAGTGCACTCGTCGACACGTCGGTGCTGATCGACGTACTCCGAGGCGAGGTCGCTGCCGCTGAGGTCCTTCGTCACGCACGCACGGCTGGTCCGTTGCACGCCAGCGAGGTGACCCGGCTGGAAGTGCTGGCGGGCATGCGCCCACAGGAGGAAGCCGCCACGCGGGACTTGCTCGCGGTCTTCACCTGGCACCCCCTGGACGAGCGAGTCGCCGAGGTCGCCGGCGACCTGGGACGACGGTGGCTGCCAAGCAACCGCGGGATTGATTCTGCCGATCTCGCGGTCGCCGCTACTGCAGTGCTCCTCGATGCTGCGCTGCTGACCCGCAATGTCAAGCACTTCCCGATGTTCAGCGAGCTGTCCGCGCCATACTGAGTCTGATGGCCGGATTCGAGCAGTCCGGACGAGGGTTAGGGCACCTCGATTTCGGGCCAGTTTCCCGAAGTAGGGAGTGAGTCCACTGGTAGAATTGATTCACTCTTCTTGACCAGTGGGAGGTGCCTGATGACCAACAGTTCGGTAGCCCAAGCGGAGCGCGAACGCCGAGTTGAAGAGGCCATCCACAGCGGAGAAATGGAAGGCCTCACCGTCGACCCTGATACCAAGGTCGACTCCGACGACTACATCGCGGGTGTAATCGCCTCCGACGAACTCGTTGCTCGAGCCCGCGCCCGGTATGGCCTCGACTGAGGTCGTTGACCCCTATCTCGATCCCGAGACCGGACTCCTCCGCAACCTCGTCGGAGCACGAGACCACGCCACGCTAGTTGCCGCTGAAGGTGCGCTTGTTTTTGCCCGCGCTATCCAACTCCTCGACCAACCTCCTGAGTCGACCAGTGATCTGAGAGAGTTGCGAGCGATTCACCTGTTCCTCTTCCAAGACATCTTCGACTGGGCTGGACAGATCAGGGTCGTCGATATTCGCAAGAAGGCCGAAGACTCCCAATTCTTCCTACCCGTATCGATCATCGAGCGAGCCGCTGAGTTTGCCGCTGGGGAACTGCGCAACGACGATGAACTCCGTGGAATGAGACGCGACCAGTTTGTGGACCGTCTTGCCTACCACTACGACTCGTTCAACTACATCCATCCGTTCCGCGAAGGCAACGGCCGCGCCCAACGTGTGTTCTGGAGCCGCATCGCGCGAGATGCCGGGTGGCAGTTGGACTGGCGACCTGTCCAGGGAGCCATCAACGACGAGGCATCGCGAGCAGGCCACGAGGACAACAACCTCCAGCCGTTGCGCGAGATGTTTGACCTCGTGGTCACCGAAGCGGTGACACCAGTTGATTACGGCTCAGCGTGGCGTGAAAACGAGCGTGAACGACTTCGGGTTAACCAACCCGGGCAATAGAGCGATGGGGAGAGACAGCCGTGTCGACAAGGACAAGAGCTGCCCGGTGCCATGACAACCATGCCACCAACCTCGAATATCGGGTTATGGTGCCGGGGTGACCATCACGGCGGGGGCAAAGGCAGACGTGCGTCTGCTGGGTGCTCGTGACCTGGCCGCGGTGGCCAAGCTGGTCGGGGCTCGACCGGTGGAGAATGTCTTCGTCGACTACAGATGCCGGATCACCCAACTCGACCCCAGATGGCTGGGCGGTGAGGTCTGGGGATATTTCACCGATGGCGAGCTCACTTCGATGCTGCACGTCGGCGCCAATGTGACGCCGGTCGAGTCGACCCCGGCAGCAGCCGTGGCCTTCGCCCAGAGGCTGCGCAACAAGCCAGCCACTTCGATGGCTCTGGTCGGCAGCCAGCACATGGTGGCGCCGATGTGGGAGTTGTTGCGCCAGACCTGGCCCGAGCCCAGGTTGGAGCGCTGGGAGCAACCCCACTACACGATCAGCCGGGTGCCCGAAGTGGCGGCGGACCCCGCCGTACGCCTCACTCGAAGTGCAGAGTTTGAGGCCATCTATCCGGCGTGCGTGGCCATGCACACCGAAGAGCTGGGCGCGTCGCCCGAGCGCGACGGTGGCCGACCGGCGTACCGAGCCAGGGTGCGCCAACTGATCTCGTCTGGCTGGTCGTTCTCCCGCATCGAGCAGGGGCGGGTGATCTTCAAGGCCGAGGTGGCCTGCGCGACGCAGGACGCCTGCCAGGTGCAGGGGGTGTACGTCGATCCGGCCTACCGCGGGCGAGGCCTGGCCGCGGCGGGGATGGCGGCCGTCGTACGCCTGTGTCTGGATCGGATCGCCCCCAACGTGGGGTTGTTTGCCAATGCCCACAACGAGCCTGCGTTGCGGGCCTATGAGCGGGTCGGTTTTGAGCGCACCGACACCTTCGCGAGCATCTTGTATTGAGCTGGGCTGCCCTAGGGGTCTGCTGGTTGGGAGCTCGGCGCGGTGAGTGCATATCCTTGCCCGCATGATGATGCGTCTGTCCAACCTGTTTGTGCGCACCCTGCGTGACGACCCCGCCGACGCGGAGGTGCCCAGCCACAAACTGCTGGTGCGTGCGGGCTACATCCGCCGGGCCGCTCCGGGCATCTACACCTGGCTGCCTTTGGGTTTGCGGGTGCTGCGCAAGGTGGAGGCGATCATCCGCGACGAGATGGACGCGATCGGCGCCCAAGAGGTGTCCTTCCCGGCGCTGCTGCCACGTGAGCCTTATGAGGCGACCGGGCGGTGGTCGGAGTACGGCGATGGTCTCTTCAGGCTCAAAGACCGCAAAGACGGCGACTATCTGCTCGGTCCCACGCACGAGGAGATGTTCACCTTGCTGGTGAAGGATCTCTACAGCTCCTACAAGGATCTGCCGCTCTCGCTCTATCAGATCCAGACTAAATATCGCGACGAGGCTCGGCCCCGCGCGGGCCTGTTGCGCGGGCGCGAGTTTGTGATGAAGGACAGCTATTCCTTCGACATCGACGAGGCCGGGCTGGAGGCGTCATACCAGGCCCACCGCGGGGCCTATGTCAAGATCTTCGACCGGCTCGGCTTCGACTACGTGATCGTGCAGGCGATGAGCGGGGCGATGGGCGGCTCTAAGTCTGAGGAGTTCTTGGCCAAGGCCGATGTCGGTGAAGACACCTATGTGCGCTGCACGGTCTGTGACTATGCAGCCAATGTCGAGGCGGTCTCGGTGCCGCTCCAGACCCCGATTGCGTACGCCGATCTGCCCGCCGCGAGTGTGGAGGACACCCCCGACACCCCGACGATCGAGACGCTCGTCGACCTGCTCAACGAGCGCTTCCCCAAGGGCAGCGGCCAGTGGACTGCGGCAGACACCTTGAAGAATGTGGTCTTCTCGGTGAGCTATCCCGACGGCAGCCATGAGGCCCTGGCGATCGGTCTGCCCGGCGATCGCGAGGTCGACCCCAAGCGCCTGGAGGCTTATCTGGGGGAGGGGGCGGTCTTCGAGCCCTTCTCCGATGCCGACTTCGCCAAGCGTCCTTCCTTGGCCAAGGGCTATATCGGCCCCGTTGCGCTCGGGGAGGCCAAGGCCGCCAAGGTGCGCTATCTGCTCGACCCGCGAGTGGTTGAGGGCAGCAGTTGGGTGACCGGATCTGATCAGCCCGGCAAGCATGTGCTCGGTCTGGTGGCAGGTCGCGACTTCACCGCTGACGGTCTGATCGAGGTCGCCGAGGTGCGCGACGGCGACCCCTGCCCCAAGGGTGATGGTGGGGTCTTGGAGACCGCGCGTGGCATCGAGATGGGTCACATCTTCCAACTCGGGCAGAAGTACGCCGAAGCGCTCGGCCTGCAAGTGCTCGACGTCAACGGCAAGCTGGTCACCGTGACGATGGGCTCCTATGGTATCGGCCCCTCCCGCGCGGTCGCTGCGATCGCCGAAAACACGATCGACGAGCTCGGCCTGTGCTGGCCGCGCGAGGTAGCGCCCGCAGACGTGCACGTGGTTGCAGCCGGCAAGGACGAGGCCGTGCTCAAGGCGGCCGAGGAGTTGTCGAGCCAGCTCGACGGCCTCGGGTTGAGCGTGATCTTCGATGACCGGCCCAAGGTGAGCCCCGGGGTGAAGTTCAAGGACGCCGAGCTGCTCGGCGTACCCACCATTGTGACGGTGGGTCGGGGCCTTGCCGACGGCGAGATCGAGGTCAAGGATCGCGCCACCGGTGAGCGTCGCAACCTGGCGGTCGACACCGCTGCAGAGCAGATCCGCGAGATCGTCACCGCGTCTTGATCACGCAGGCGGCGGCCCAGCGTCGTACGGTCGGGGTGCTGGTCGGCAGCCAAGTGCTGGGCGGCACCGGGCTGGCGGCCGGGATCGCGGTCGGGTCGCTGCTCGCCGCGCAACTGTCTGGCTCCGACGCGCTCTCGGGGCTGGGCGGCACCGTGCAGGTGTTGGGCGCAGCGGTCGCTGCTGTGCCGATCGCCTCGGTCACCTCAAAGCTGGGGCGCCGCTATGGCCTCGTGCTCGGCTATCTCGTGGGCGCGATCGGGGCCGCGGTGGTGGTCACCTCGGGCATCGTCGAGTCGTTTGCCCTGCTGCTGGTGGGTTGTGCCCTGCTCGGCGCGGGCACGGCCTCATCGTCAGCCTCTCGCTATGCCGCAGCCGACCTGGCCACCGACAAGCACCGCGGCCGCGACCTGTCGATCGTGGTGTGGGCCACCACCATCGGCTCGGTGATCGGGCCCAACGTGTTGACCTTCAGCCCCGCTCTGGCCAAGGCCTTGCGGATCCCGACCCTGACCGCGCCACTGGCGCTGTCGCTGCTGTGCTTCATCTTGGCCAGCGCCCTCCTGTGGACGTTGCTTCGACCCGACCCGCTGCTGCTGGCCCGTGACCTCAGCGAAGACGGTGTTGGCGCCACGGTCAGCGGCTCGGTGTGGGCCGGATTCGCGATGATTAAGGCCTCACCTCAGGCACTGACCGGCGTGATCACGATGGCGATCGGGCACGCCGTCATGGTCGGGCTGATGGTGATGACGCCCATCCACATGAACCACGGCGGCGCCTCCCTAGAAGTGATCGGGCTGGTGATCAGCCTGCACATCCTCGGCATGTACGGCGCCTCCCCACTGATCGGGATGGCCGTCGACCGAGTCGGCGCCAAGGCAGTCGGATTGATCGGGATCGCCACTCAAGTGCTCGCCGGGGGACTGGCCGCCTCAACTCACCAAGGGCAGAGCTGGGCGCTCACCGCAAGCCTGATCCTGCTCGGCCTCGGCTGGGCCGCGACCTTCATCAGCGGCTCCACGATGCTCGTGGCGGCGATCTCCGTCGTACACCGCCCTGCAGCGCAAGGCAGCGCCGACCTCGTCATGGGCCTCGCGGCCGCAGGGGCCGGGGCGCTGGCCGGGGTCGTCGTACAGTTTTGGGGCTTTGGGCAGCTTGGCCTGCTTGCTGGGGCGTTGTGTGTTGTGAGTGCCTTGCGGTTGGTGTTTGCGCGGGGTCAATGAGTGCGTTGCGTATCCACAACGACCGCCTGGAATCTCGCCGCCGCGATGCAACGACGGTAAACTCAGATACATGTCTGAAGCGCGCGAGGAGCTCATCCACCTGATCGGTGAGCTTTCAGAAGCCGAGGTAAACACCTTGCTCTCGACCGCTCGTGCGCTTGATCTAAGCAAGGTCAGAAGCGAGAGCTCTTGGCCCCCGGCCTTCTTTGGCAGCATCAAGCATGCAGCCAACGGGCGCACTGATAACGCCAGGAGTGCAGACGACTTCCTTGCTGAGACTGGGTTTGGCCAGGACTACCGCGGATGATCTTGGTGGATTCAGGTCCCCTGATCGCTGCGGCAATCTCGAATGATCGTGATCATCGTCGGTGCGTAGATATGTTTACTGCGCTGCATCTCAACTCAGAGAACCTTCTCGTGCCCCAAACAGTGGTCGCCGAAGTTGCCTACGCTATTCAGAAGTTGGGTGGCACAGATCAAGAACTGCTCTTTCTTAGGGCCTTTGCTGAAGGTGATCTGATCTTGGTTGACCTAGTTCCTTCGGATCTCACTAGGATCATGGAACTCGTCGATACATATCGTGACTTCCCTCTTGGCACGACCGATGCTTCAGTGATCGCCATAGCCGAACGCCTCAACGTCGCAGAGGTGGCAACGCTCGATCACCGGCATTTCCCGAATGTGCAACCGCGCCATACTGACTACCTCCACCTTTTGCCCTAGCCGGGACTTGAGCGTGAGCCTTCAAGACGCGCAGCGTGGATTTGCAATCGCGCCACAGCCACGCGTTCATAGGCAGCCCCCGGTAGCTACCCGGCCTTGACCCCAGGCAGGTCCTGGGGTGCCACGCCGTACGCGATCTCGCGCATCGCACCTTCGCGCAGGGCGGTGATCGCCCAGACGCGTTGCTCCATGGTGGTGTTGGCGATCAGGGCGCCATAGCGCAGGGTCATCCGCTTCTCGAGTTTCACCGCCGTACGACGGATCCCAGATGGCGTGTCCACCGGGCCGGGCGGGTCGTAGGCGACCGCTGAGGCGACCGGAGTGTCGCCGGCTGCGGCGATCATCTGGCTGAGGTCGTCACGATTGCGGCGATGGTCGGCGAATGAGGCCGAGAGCAGGTCAAATAGCGCGGGCTGCTCGCGCTCGGAGACGCGGGCGCCGAGCAGGCCAAAGAGATAGACGGCCGCGTGCTCATCGGCCAGGGCCTCCTGCATGGCCTGGATGCCAGGCACCTTCGGGTCGCTCACGGTTTGCCCCCTTGGGTGGGTGCCAAGTCAGGCAGACGCTGATGGATCGCCGCCGAGATGCTGGCCAACACGCGTGCCCACTGCCCAGAGTCCGACTCAGCGGCCAGCCCGGCCAGCAGCGTCGCGAGTTGGGTCTCGGCGGTGTGCAGCGCAGCCAGCGCCCCCGCCCGGCCGGGGGGTACGACGGGCACGTCCGGCGAGGCGGACCCCGACTCGCCCTGGTCCAAGATCGACAGGTGGGCGTCGTGCATGGCTGCGATCGGGTTGAGCAGTACGGCGAGCCCGGGGCGGGCGGTGCTGGTGGCGCTCACCGCAGCCAGCGTCTGGGCGACCGCGTCACGCGCCTTGACTGCTGCCTGCTCGTCGACGCTGAGCTCGGCTGGCTCATTGTCGCCCACCGGTGAGCCGGAGGCGCAGGCGGCCAGCAGGCTGGCGGCGCCGATGGCTGCTGCCCCCAGCAGCGTCGTACGACGGGTCAGCGGCGGGTCGTGGAGGAGCACACCCGCATCCTAGGCAACGGCTCGGTCGAGACTCGTGACGGTGGGTGTGTGGCTTTTCGGGGCGGGTTCGCTACGGTTGGGTCACCACAACAGCACACTGGAGGTCATCGGTCGTGAACCAATCAGACACTCGCGATGCTCTCTTCGGGCTCTTCGAGGAGCCTTTGGCGTCTTTGGGCCTTGATCTTGAAGCCATCGAGCTCTCCAAGGCAGGCAAGCGCAGCGTGCTCAGAGTGGCCGTCGACCAAGACGGCGGAGTCACTCTCGACGATGTGGCCGATGCGACCAAGAAGATCTCCGAGTTGCTCGACTCCAGCGACGTGATGGGCAACACCCCCTACACCCTTGAGGTGTCTTCACCGGGGGTCGGTCGTCCGCTCACCCTGCCCCGGCATTGGCGGCGCAATCAGGGCAAGTTGGTCAAGGTGGTGTTGAGCGACGGCGAGAGCATCGAAGGCCGGATCACCTCAAGCGATGACACCGAGGCCATCCTCGAGATAGATGCCGAGCAGCGCTCGGTCGCCTTTGCCGAAGTCAAGCGAGCCAAGGTGCAAGTGGAGTTCAAGAAGAGTCAAGGGGAGGACGCCTGATGGATATCGACATGAGCATCCTGCGTGCATTGGTGCAGGAGCGTGAGGTGTCGCTCGACACGATGGTCGAGGCGGTCGAGCAGGCCCTGTTGACCGCCTATCACAAGGAGCCCGGCTCCCACGAGCACGCGCGAGTCAATCTCGACCGCAAGACCGGCCACGTCACGGTGCTGGTCAAGGAGTTCGACGAAGAGGGCAAGCCGGTGGGGGAGTACGACGACACTCCCGACGACTTCGGGCGCATCGCCGCCACCACGGCCAAGCAGATCATGCTGCAGCGGCTGCAGGAGGCCGAAGACGACCGCAAGTTTGGTGAGTTCTCCGGCCGTGAGGGCGATCTCGTCTCGGGCGTGATCCAGCAGGGTCGCGACCCCCACGACGTGATGGTCGACCTCGGCACCCTCGAGGCGCTGCTGCCCGCCGGCGACCAGGTGCCCGGTGAAGACTATTCACACGGCACCCGCATCAAGTGCTTGGTGGTGAGCGTACGCCGAGGCTTCCGCGGCCCTCAGGTGCTGCTCTCGCGCACCCACCCAGACCTGGTCCGCAAACTCTTCGCACTCGAAGTGCCCGAGATCGGTGACGGCACCGTCGACATCGTCGCGGTCGCCCGCGAGGCCGGCCACCGCACCAAGATCGCCGTACGCAGCAATGTGGAGGGCGTCAACGCCAAGGGCGCCTGCATTGGTCCGATGGGCCAGCGGGTCCGCAATGTGATGAACGAGCTGCACGGCGAGAAGATCGACATCGTCGACTATTCCGAAGACCCCGCCGAATTCGTCGGCCACGCGCTGAGCCCAGCCCGGGTCAGCAGCGTCGAGGTGGTCAGCTTGGCCGATCGGGCCGCGCGGGTCGTCGTACCCGACTTCCAGCTGTCGCTCGCGATCGGCAAGGAAGGCCAAAATGCGCGGCTGGCGGCCCGATTGACTGGTTGGCGCATCGACATTCGCTCCGACGAGGCCCCCGACCAGCCGCCCACGCGCTGAGTTGGGGCGCCAGTTCGGAGAATCTGGGCTCGAAGGGCTAGACTCACCGACGGTGGTGGCGCCCGTTGAAGCTGAGCAGTCTGAGTCTGGCCAGATTGGCCCAATCCGGACCTGCATCGGTTGCCGCGAGCGACACCCCAAGCGTGAGTTGTTGCGACTGGTTACCCGATTTGACGCCGACCTCTCCCAGTGGGTGGTCGCGCCTGATCTGCAAGCCAGTGCTCCCGGGCGCGGCGCGCATCTGCACCCAACCCAGGAGTGTCTCGAGCTCGCCAAGCGGCGACGTGCATTCGACCGAGCACTGCGGCATGATGCCCAAGTGCGCGGCGGCCCGTTGAGCCTGGCTGTTCTTGACCAATACTTCGCGCACTGACCGTGAGACCTAGAGATTTGGAGCACCTGCTCATGAGCCTGCGATGAGTACTTCGCGATGAGCATGCACGTCAACTAACGGTCCGTGGCCCCTCCTGGCTGCGGTCCAGGAGGAAAAGTGGCTAAAAAACGAGTAAGCGAGCTCGCCAAGGAGTACGGCGTCACTTCCAAGGAAGTGCTGGCCCTACTCACCGAAATGGGCGAGTTCGTCAAGGCGGCCTCATCGGCCGTAGAACCCCCCGCAGTCCAACGCTTCGAGAAGACCTACGGCGATGAGCTGCGCGCCAAGGCTGAGGCGGCCGCGGCCAAGAAGGCTGCGAAGAAGGCGCCCGCCAAGAAGGCAGCGGCCAAGAAGGCTGCGGCTGCGCCCGAGGCTGAGACCCAAGAGGCCGACGCAGCAGAGGCGGCTCCCACCCCAGCAGTGCATGCCGAGGTCACCGAAGAGGCGACCCCGGCGAAGAAGGCTGCCGCCAAGAAGACCCCGGGCCCCAAGCCCGGCCCACGTGCACCGAAGGCCGAGCCGGCTCCCGCGCCGGTCGAGCCCGTAGTGGAGGAGGCCCCGGCTCCGGTCGAGCCGACCCCGACTGCCGAGGAGCCACCGGCTGCCCCCGAGGGGCCGACTCCTCCGGCAGCGCGCCCGGCCGCGCCCGCAGCTCGCCCCTCGGCGCCTGCGCCGCGCCCACCCGGCCCGCGCACCGGTGCCCCGCGCCCCGGCAACAACCCCTTCTCATCCACCCAAGGCATGGGTCGTCGCCCGGCGCCCCAGCCGACGAGCGGAGACCAGGCGCAACGCCCGCCCCGGCCGCCAGCGGCTCGTGACGGGATGCCTCGCCCCAACCCGGCGATGATGCCCAAGTCGCCTGCTGCATTCGGCTCCGGTCCTGGTGGTCGTGGCCGCCCGGGTGGTCCCGGTGGCGCTCCCGGTCGCGGTGGCGCCCCAGGTCGTGGCGGAGCCGGTGCTGGTGCTCCCGGTCGCGGTGGCGCTCCGGGTCGTGGCGGCTTCGGCGGCGGACCCGGCGGCGGTGCCCCAGGCGGTGCCCCAGGTGGTCCCGGTGGACGACCAGGCGGTCGCCCCGGTGGTCGTGGCAGCACCCAAGGCGCCTTCGGTCGTCCCGGTGGTCCCTCGCGTCGTGGCCGCAAGTCCAAGCGCGCCCGTCGTCAAGAGTTTGAGCAGATGGAAGCCCCCACGATTGGCGGCATGCGTGTCCGCAAGGGCAACGGCGAGACCATTCGCCTGGCTCGTGGTGCTTCTCTGACCGACTTCGCCGACAAGATCAGCGTCGACCCAGCCTCGCTGGTGCAGATGCTCTTCCACCTCGGTGAGATGGTCACTGCGACCGAGTCGGTCAACGACGCCACCCTTGAGTTGCTCGGCGAGGAGCTCAACTATGTCGTCGAGGTCGTCTCTCCTGAAGACGAAGACCGCGAGTTGTTGGAGTCCTTCGATCTGGAGTTCGGCTCTGATGAGGGTGGCGAGGAGTCGCTCGAGCAGCGGCCGCCCGTCGTCACCGTCATGGGTCACGTCGACCACGGCAAGACCCGCCTGCTCGACGCGCTACGCAATGCCAATGTCGTCGATGATGAGCACGGCGGGATCACCCAGCACATCGGTGCCTACCAAGTGCACACCGAGGTCGATGGCAATGATCGCAAGATCACCTTCATCGACACCCCGGGTCACGAGGCCTTCACCGCGATGCGTGCGCGTGGCGCCAAGGCGACCGATATCGCCGTACTCGTCGTCGCTGCCGATGACGGAGTGATGCCGCAGACCGTTGAGGCGTTGAACCACGCCAAGGCGGCTGAAGTGCCGATCGTGGTTGCGGTCAACAAGATCGACAAGCCCGAAGCCGACCCGACCAAGGTCCGCGGGCAGTTGACCGAATACGGCCTCATCCCCGAGGAGTACGGCGGCGACACGATGTTCATCGACGTGTCCGCCAAGGCTGGGCTCAACCTCGAGTCGCTTCTCGAAGCGATCGTGTTGACCGCAGACGCCTCCCTGGATCTGCGCGCCAACCCGACCCAAGACGCGCAAGGTCTCGTCGTCGAGGCTCACCTCGACCGTGGTCGCGGCCCCGTGGCCACCATCTTGGTGCAGCGCGGCACGCTTCGGGTCGGCGACTCGATCGTGGCCGGTCCGGCGTACGGACGAGTGCGCGCCATGCTCGACGAGCACGGCGACAACCTCGATGAGGCTCCGCCCTCACGACCCGCGATGGTGCTTGGTCTGTCGGGTGTGCCCGGTGCCGGCCAAAACTTCATCGTGGTCGAAGACGACCGGGTCGCCCGCCAGATCGCTGAGAAGCGTGAGGCGCGCGAGCGGGCCGCGATGCAGGCCAAGCGCCGCGTCCGTCGCAGCCTCGAAGACTTCATGGCCTCGATGGAGAAGGGCGAGACTCAAGAGCTCAACCTCATCCTCAAGGGCGATGTGTCAGGCTCGGTGGAAGCCCTCGAAGACGCTTTGGCCCAGATCGATGTCGGCGAAGAGGTTTCGCTGCGCGTCATCGACCGTGGTGTCGGCGCGATCACCGAGACCAACGTCGACCTGGCTGCTGCCTCCGACGCGATCATCATCGGCTTCAACGTCCGCCCGGCGGGCAAGGCAGCCGAGATGGCCGACCGTGAAGGCGTCGAGATCCGCCACTACACGATCATCTACCAGGCGATCGAAGACATCGAGGCCGCGCTCAAGGGCATGCTCAAGCCCGAGTACGAAGAGCACAGCCTCGGCCAGGCAGAGATCCGCGCGATCTTCCGCTCCTCCCGGATCGGCAATATCGCAGGCTGCATGGTCACCAACGGTGTCATCCGACGCAATGCCAAGGTGCGCCTGATCCGCGACGGAGCGGTCGTGGTCGACAACTCCGACCTCGCTTCGCTGCGCAGGGAGAAGGACGACGCATCCGAGGTCCGCGAGGGCTTCGAGTGCGGCATGGTGATCAAGGGCTACAACGACATCAAGGAAGGCGACGTGATCGAGGCCTTCGAGATGCGTGAGATCGCGAGGTCTTGATGGCCAATCCACGAGTCCGCAAGGTCGCCGATCGGATCAAGGTGATCGTCGCTGAGATGTTGGAGCGACGGATCAAGGATCCGCGCTTGGGCTTCGTCACCGTGACCGATGTGCGGGTCAGCGGCGACACCCAAAACGCCTCGATCTTCTACACCGTCCTTGGCGAAGATGCCGACCTCGACAGCACTGCTGCGGCGTTGGCGTCTGCCAAAGGGCTGATCAGGTCAGAGGTGGCCAAGCAGTTGGGCATGCGCCACGCGCCGACCCTGGAGTTCATCCAAGATGCGCTCCCGGAGTCGGCTAGGGCGATCGACGACCTGTTGGAGAAGGTGCGCGCCAGCGACGAAGCCCTCGCCGCCCGCGAGACCAACGCCTCTTATGCCGGTGACGCCGACCCTTACAAGAAGCCACGCGAGCAGGCTGAGGGCGACGACGACGAGTGAGTGAGCAGGCGAGCGGGCTGGTCATCGTCGACAAGCCCGCTGGGTTGACCTCGCACGATGTCGTGGCGCGAGTACGACGATTGGCCGGCACCCGCAAGGTCGGCCACGCCGGCACGCTCGACCCGATGGCGACCGGCGTACTCGTGCTCGGCGTCAACCGGGCCACCCGACTGCTGGGCCATTTGATGCTCACCGAGAAGGCCTACGACGCCACGATCACGCTGGGGGAGTCGACCACCACCGACGACGCCGAAGGCGAGACCATCGCCAGGAGCGACACCTCCGCGCTGGGCGAAGCGCAAGTGCGCGCGGCCTTGGCTGATTTCGTCGGTGACATCGACCAAGTGCCCACGGCCGTGTCGGCGATCAAAGTCGACGGCAAACGGGCCTATGCACGGGTGCGCGCAGGCGAAGAGGTCGAGTTGAAGGCCCGGCGGGTGCACATCGCCGCCATCGAGGTCACCCGCGTCGCCTTGCCCGAGGTTGACATCTCGGTGCGCTGCTCATCGGGCACCTATGTCCGCGCGATTGCCCGCGACCTGGGCGCCGCGTTGGGCGTTGGTGGTCACCTGAGTGCGCTTCGTCGTACGGCGGTGGGCGCGTTTGCCATCGACACGGCCCGCACCCTGGACGACCTGGCCGATGCCTTCGCGATCATGCCGATCGCCCAGGCAGCCCGACTGAGCTTCCCCGTCGTTGAGCTTGATGAAACCCAAGCCCAAGACGTGCGCTTCGGTCGCCGACTCGCAATTGACCTCGACTCGCTGAGCGCGGTCTTCGCGCCCGATGGGGAGTTCTTGGCGCTCTATGAGCCCAAGACTGATGGCTGGGCCAAGGCCACCGCGGTCTTCGTCTGATCGCGACCGTGAGTCAAGCGAGTCGACTGGATAGCCTCTGTGCCATGACTCCTCCGGTGATCGGCGTCGTCGACTCGCCTGAAGACCAAGAGATCCTGCGGCTTGCAGCTTCAAGTGCGCGGCTGGGCGATGTGCGCAGGCGAGGTGATCGTTCGGATTGAGGCCTTCCTCGACGGAGAGTCGTTGGGTCTTGTCGACCTGTGTCTGGAACGCCCCGATGTCTTTGACGCCCACCCCGAAGCCGGGCCGTTCAGTGGGTTTGAGCAAACCCTTTCCATGCCCGACCGGGCTTCTTGCGCCAAGGGTGAGTTTGAGGTGCGGGTCACGACTGCAGATGGCAGCACCCAAGTGCTGGTCGCGAGGCAACTCGTCGTACCCAAGGCTGAGTCGGTCACCAACTCGCCAGCCGATGCTACGTCGAGCCAGAGCGCGCCACATGTGTTGATCTGGGCCCGAGGCCTCGATCAAGGTGGTGGCCACTTGAGAATGGCCGAGTTGATCAGCGTCTTACGTGGTCTCGACGCTGAGGTGACCGTGGCCAGCCCGGATGAAGGTCCGATGCGCGCCCGCTTGGAGGCCGATGGGGCCAAGGTCGAGATCGTGCCAGCCATCCCGCTTGACGATGTCATCGCCTATGACCAGGCCCTTGCCGAAGCTGCCTCCTGGGTGCGTCAACTGCGCCCTGACGTGGTGATCGCCTATTCGATCTCTGGATTCCCCGCTGTTGAGCTGGCGCACCTGGCTGGCGCCAGCTCATGGCTGCGGATCGGTGAGTATGAGTCCCCAGCCACGGTGTCTGCTTGGCTCGGTAAACCGATGAGTGCCGAAGTTGAGCTCCGCGCTCGGGCAGCGGTGGCTCTCGCCGATGTTGTGCAGACCCGCGATCTGGCCACGCCACGCGCCTATCGTGCCCGTGGCTGGGATGGCTCGTTCGAGATCCATCGTGAGGGGGTGCCACTCCCAGACAAGACCAGTGATCCTGCAGTCGTACGAGCCAAGTTGGGGCTCGCCAGCGAGGATCGGTTGGTCCTTTGCGCAGCCAGCTTGTGGGCGGTCAAGGGGCAGGCTCATCTGGTCAAGGCGCTCGCAGGGATTCAGGAGCAGCACGCCAACCTGCATGTCGTCTGCGTGGGATTGGACCTGGTTGGCTATGGCGACCGATTGCGTCTGGAAGTAGAGAGACATCGACTCGCCGATCGCTTTCGGATCTTCCCATTCGTCAGTGACCTCGGCCCTTGGTATGCCGCATGCGACGCACTGGTCAGCCCTTCGACGAGTGAGTCACTTTCTGCCTCGATCCTCGAAGCCATGGCACACGGCAAGCCAGTGATCGGCTCTGATGTGGGCGGCACGCCGGAGTTGGTGATCGACGGCAAGACCGGCTGGCTCTACCCGGCCCAAGACATCATGGCGTTGAGTCAAGCGCTGGCCGAGATGGCGACCGCGCCCGCAGCGAAGCTCCGCAAGATGGGTCGCCGCGCCAGGCGGCTGATCGAGAGGGAGCATGATCAAGCAGTGGTGTTGCCAGCAACGGCCAAGGCGATCATCGATCTCGCCGCCCGCGACTGACCACGAGACGCCAATGCCTAGTAGTCTGCAATGTCGTGGCTTTGTGGACTTCCTTTGATGCGCTCCCGGGCGACCTCGGTCCGACGGTCGCCACGATCGGCAACTTCGACGGAGTCCATCTGGGCCACCAGCATGTGATCGCCACGGCAGCTCAGGCCGCGAACGACAGACTCCCAGTCGTCGCAGTGACCTTCGAGCCGCATCCCATGGCCGTGCTGCGCCCCGAACACGCCCCCGAACGGCTCACCAACCTGGCCCAACGCGCCGCCCTACTGGAGCAGGCAGGCGCCGATCACGTCTTGGCGATCCCGTTCAGCCGCGAGATCGCAACGTGGACCCCCGAGGAGTTCATCCAGCGGGTGCTGCTCGATGCCCTTCACGTGCAGACGGTGGTGGTCGGCGCCAACTTTCGCTTCGGCGCCAAGGCCGCTGGCGACGTACACACCTTGCGTGAGGTCGGGCTTCGAGAAGGTTTTGAAGTGATCGCCATCGGTCTTGATGGCGGCCCCCAGGTCTGGTCATCCACCTACATTCGATCCTGTCTCGCCGCAGGTGATGTCGAAGGAGCCGCTGAGGCATTGGGTCGCCCCTATTCGGTGACCGGTGTGGTCAGTCGCGGCGACCAGCGCGGGCGCGAACTCGGCTTCCCGACCGCCAATGTGCCGATCGGAGAGGTGATCGCTCCCGCCGACGGGGTGTACGCCGGATGGTTGCTCGTCGACGGCGAGCGACTCCCGGCCGCGATCAGTGTCGGCACCAACCCCACCTTCGCTGGCCAGCGAGCTCGCCGGGTGGAGGCATATGCCCTCGACCGAGACGACCTCGACCTCTATGACCGCGAGGTCAGCGTGGAGTTCGTGGCGCAACTGCGCGGCATGGTGGCCTTCGACGACATACAGGCCTTGGTCAAGCAGATGGACCACGACGTTGCGCTGACCAGAGCGACCCTCGACATCTGAGCTCCGGCAAGGATTGAGTCAGGCGCTGGCCACGAGGGCTCAGGCGCTGGCCACGAGGTACGCCGCACCGGCCGCCAACAAGTTGGCCCGACCGCCTCTAGCGATGCCCTTGGCGGCACGACCTTCGGGGTCGAGGGTGATCCGCTGCTTGATCGTGAAGCTCTGCTCGGCAAATAGTTGCTCGAGATCACTCAGTGATGACAGGTGGATATTGGGGGTGTCTTGCCAGCGGTGGGGGAGCGCCCGGGAGACCGGCATCCGGCCCGTGCAGGCCAATGACACCCGATTGCGCCAATGTGCGAAGTTGGGCACGGAGACCACGCCGAGCCCGGCGATGCGTCGGATCTGCTCCATGATCTGCTCGGGCATGCGGGTGGCTTGCAGGGTTTGGGAGAGCACCACGATGTCGTAGGAACCATCGGCGAACTCATCGAGCTGGCTGTCGATGTCGAGGTCGATCACCGAGACTCCACGACGGATCGCGGCGATCAGCGACTCCGGGTCGGTGTCGACGCCGGTGCCAGTGCAGTCGTGGGTCTTGGCCAGGTAGGCCAGCAACTCGCCGTGGCCACAACCCAGATCGAGCACGCGCGCGCCGGGTGGCACCAAGGTGGAGACGACTTCGAGATCAGGCCTCATCGAGCACCCCTTCGGCCGCGTGGTCAAGGAAGGCCTTGACCGTGTCGAGATAGTCGGGCACGTCTAGCAAGAAGGAGTCGTGCCCATGTGAGGCCCGGATCTCCCGGAAGCTGACCGGTTGCCGGGCCTGCTCAAGCTTGCGGGTGATCCGCCGGGAGTGATCGGTGGAGAAGCGCCAGTCGGAGTCGAATGACATCACCAAGAACTCGGTCTTTGTCGGGGCCGCCTGTAGGCGATCTGACCAGTGGGGGTCGGCGAAAACGTCGTAGTAGTCGAGGGCTCGCGACAGATAGATATAGGACAGCGGGTCGAAGCGATCCAGGAAGGTCGAGCCCTGGTGCTCCAGATAGGACTCCACCGCGAAGTCAACGCCGAAGCGCAGGCGTGGAGTCTCGGCGTCTTGGATCCGGCGACCGAATTTGTCTTGCATCGCCTCTTCGGACAGATAGGTGATGTGGGCCATCATCCGAGCAACAGCCAGTCCGGTGCGCGGCCCCTCAGAGCTCTCGTCTTCGAAATAGCGCCCGGAGTTGAAGGCCGGGTCGCGCATGATCGCCGAGCGGGCGACCGCGGAGAAGGCGATATTTTGCGCCGACAGGCGTGACGATGCGGCCACCACGACCGCATGCGCCATCTCCTCCGGAGCATCGACGGCCCATTGCAGTGCCTGCATGCCACCCAAGGAGCCACCCACACAGGCGAGGAGACGGTTGATCTTCAAGTGCCTGATCAGGCGTCGATGCAATTGCACGAAGTCGCTGATGCTAATCAGGGGGAAGTCCAGCCCATAGGGCCTGCCGGTGGCTGGGTCGACCGAGAGCGGGCCCGTCGTACCTCGACAACCTGCGAGCAGATTCGGGCAGATCACGAAGAAGCGGTCGGTGTCGACCGGCTTGCCCGGCCCGACCATGGTGTCCCACCAGCCTGGAGACTCCGGGGTGCCAGATGCGTGCGAGTCGCCGGTCAGGGCGTGGGGGATGAAGATCGCATTGGTGGCCGTGTCATTGAGGGTGCCCCAGGTCTCATAGGCGACCTCGACATGGGTCAGTTGCGATCCTGAATCCAACACCAATGGGTCGTCCGGCGTGGCCAGGACGACCCATTGGCGTGGATCAGTTTGAGTCATCACTCAGGAAGCAGCCGCCAAGGCCTGCTCCAGGTCGGCGATGATGTCGGTGACATTCTCGATGCCGATCGACAGACGCACCATGTCTTCGGGCACGCCGGCCGCTTCGAGCTCTTCTGGCTTGAGTTGCGAGTGGGTCGTGGTGGCGTTGTGGATCGCCAATGACTTCGCATCACCGATATTGGCCAGGTGGCTGAAGAGGTTGAGTGACTCGATGAACTTCTTGCCGCCGTCGCGTCCGGTCTTGATCCCAAAGGAGATCAGGCCGCTGTAGCCCTTGCCGGTGAAGACCCGGTCGGCGACCGCCTTGTGCGGGGAGCTGTCCAACCCGGGATAGCTGACCCACGAGACCTCGTCGCGGCCCTCCAGCCACTGGGCCACCTTGAGGGCATTCTCCGAGTGACGTTCCATGCGCAGGTGCAGGGTCTCCAGTCCCTGCAGGAAGAGCCAGGCGTTGAACGGCGTCGTGGCCGCACCCGTGTTGCGCAGCAGCACGGTGCGGGCCCGGATGATGTAGGCGAGATTGCCGACGGCCTCGGTCCACACGACACCGTGATAGGCGCCGTCTGGTTGGGTGAGGCCAGGGAAGCGCTCAGAGTGAGCCGCCCAGTCGAAGTTGCCGGAGTCGACGATGATGCCGCCGATCGAGGTGCCGTGGCCACCGATGTACTTCGTGGCCGCGTGCACCGATACGTCGACGCCGTGCTCGAAGACCTTGCACAAGTACGGCGTGGTCGCGGTGTTGTCGACGATGAAGGGGAGGCCCTGGGCGTGGGCTGCGTCTGACCAGGCGTCCAGGTCGATCACGTTGATCGCCGGGTTGCCGATCGTCTCGCCGAAGACCAGCTTGGTCTTCTCATCGACGTACTTGCTGAGCTCCTCGGGCTTGCCGGGGTCAACGAAGCGCACCTCGATGCCGAACTGCGGCAAGGTGTGGGCGAAGAGGGCGTAGGTGCCGCCGTACAGCGTGGAGAGGGCCACGATGTTGTCGCCGGAATAGGTCAGGTTGAGCACGGCGTAGGTGATCGCCGACGAGCCTGACGCGGTGGCCAGAGCGCCCACGCCACCCTCGAGGGCGGTCATCCGCTCCTCGAAGACATTCTGGGTGGGGTTCATGATCCGGGTGTAGATATTGCCGGGCTCAGCCAGCGCAAACAGGTTGGCTGCGTGCTCGGTGTCGTTGAAGACATAGCTGGTGGTCTGATAGATGGGCACTGCTCGCGAGTTGGTTGCGGAGTCGGCCTCTTCTTGGCCGGCGTGCACTGCGAGAGTTTCGGGCTGGAGGTTTGACGGTTCGCTCATGGGGGAGAGTCTGCCCGGTTTGCGAGGTCTTGTGGACAGCAACAAAAATGTCTCACTGGGCAAGAAAGCAAATGCTTGGTACGGCGAACCCCGTGCTAGGCCCCTTCGTTTTGCTCGCCTGACCCGTGCGCTGGTAGCCTGTGCAGGTTGTCTTGTGACAACGACTCCGCCGTGTAACGGCCGCGGATCGTAGTGCCCCGGTGAACAGGCCCGGGCGCGCCGCGCAGTCAAACCAGAAAGGGCACTTGTATGTCTATCGGTACCGATGCCGAGACCAAGAAGAAGATCATCGCTGAATACGGCGCCAACCCATCAGACACCGGGTCGCCCGAGGTCCAGATTGCGTTGCTGTCACATCGCATCAGCCACCTGACTGAGCACCTCAAGCAGCACAAGCATGACCACCACAGCCGCCGTGGGCTGCTGTTGTTGGTCGGCCAGCGCCGTCGCCTCCTCAACTACTTGGAGAAGACCGAGATCGAGCGCTATCGCTCGATCGTGTCACGCCTCGGCCTGCGCCGCTGAGCTAGGCAGGGCGGCTCGCTTCGGTGGGTCGCCCTGTTTCATGCTCTGACCCAGTAGGGTCAAACCGAAAACTCAACACAAAACAAATCCCAGGAGCGAGCGCGCCAAACGCTTCCTCACGACGGCCCGGTCCTCGGTAGTGATCTTCGCAAGGCAACACCGTGCGCGGATCTCGATCGAAGACCGGCACCACACCAATCCTGGTGCGTAGGGCATGACCGCGGCTCGCTCCGCGAAGAGAAAGGGCATCCTTCGTGACTGAAGGCCCTGAAATCACAGTAGTAGAAACCACCATTGACAACGGCCGCTTCGGCAAGCGGGCCATCAAGTTCGAGGCTGGCCTGTTGGCCCGTCAGGCCGCCGGTTCGGTGACCGCCTATCTCGACGACGAGACCATGCTCTTGTCGGCGACGACGGCATCGAAGAATCCCAAGGACCACTTCGACTTCTTCCCGCTCACCGTCGATGTCGAAGAGCGGATGTATGCCGCCGGCCGCATCCCTGGCTCCTTCTTCCGTCGCGAAGGCCGTGCCTCCGAAGACGCGATCTTGACCTGCCGTCTGATCGACCGTCCGTTGCGTCCCACCTTCAAGAAGGGCCTGCGCAACGAAGTGCAGGTCGTGATCACGGTGCTGGCGCTCGAGCCTGACACGCCGTACGACGTGTTGGCGATCAACGCCGCCTCGGCCTCCACCCAGATCTCCGGGCTGCCCTTCTCGGGCCCGGTCGGTGCGACTCGCGTCGCCCTGATCGACGGCCAGTGGGTGGCCTTCCCGACCCACAGCCAGCTCGAAGACGCCGTCTTCGACATGGTCGTGGCCGGTCGGGTGACCGACACTGGCGACGTCGCGATCATGATGGTCGAGGCGGAGTCGACCGAGTCGACCTGGAATCTCGTCACCCAGCAGGGCGTCCAGGCCCCCACCGAAGAGGTCGTCGCTGGTGGCCTCGAGGCTGCCAAGCCCTTCATCAAGCAGTTGTGCGAAGCCCAGGCGGAGCTGGCCAAGCAGGCCGCCAAGCCGGTTGAGGAGTTCCCGGTCTTCCTCGACTACGAAGACGACGTCTACGACGCAGTTGCCGCTGCTGTCTCCACCGAGACTGCCGCAGCGCTGACCATCGCTGGCAAGCAGGAGCGTGAAGACAAGCTCGATGACATCAAGGCGGCTCTCCTCGACCAGATCGGTGGGCAGTTCGAGGGTCGTGAGAAGGAGATCGGTGCGGCCTTCCGCTCGCTGAACAAGACCTTGGTGCGTGAGCGGGTGCTCCGCGACAAGGTGCGCATCGACGGTCGCGGACTCTCCGACATTCGCTCGCTGTTCGCCGAGGTCGACGTGATCCCGCGCGTGCACGGATCGGCTCTCTTCGAGCGTGGCGAGACCCAGATCTTGGGTGTCACCACCTTGAACATGCTGACCATGGAGCAGAAGCTCGACACCTTGTCTCCTGAGACGAGCCGTCGCTACATGCACAACTACGTCTTCCCGCCCTTCTCCACCGGTGAGACCGGCCGCGTGGGTGCGCCCAAGCGTCGCGAGATCGGCCACGGTGCCCTTGCTGGTCGGGCGCTCCTGCCGGTGCTGCCCACCCGCGAGGAGTTCCCCTACGCGATTCGTCAGGTCTCCGAGGCAAT